>Ga0100380_10002518_pt1 | contig 19765 bp, 22 predicted proteins | sample CryGeymeta201504_FD_80417 | JGI IMG/M metagenome (GOLD analysis project Ga0100380, IMG submission 80417) | Groundwater microbial communities from Crystal Geyser aquifers in Utah, USA - Crystal Geyser metaG 2015-04 | ecosystem: Environmental > Aquatic > Deep subsurface > Groundwater | place... | reverse complement strand
TCCTTGCTAACTGGGTATGCCGTTCCTTCTACTTCATCCACATCAATCAAATAGGAGCATTTGTCACCATTCGGCGTATACCCCATCGATTCTTCATCACGAAAAAGAATTAGGCGGACACGGGCTGAAGTAAGTTTGTTTAATTGAACGGTCTTCCGAATTTCATATCGGAAATAGTCTTCCGTCCACCAAGGAGCGAAATCATAGCCTACGGCAGCAGCTGCTTTGAGTAATCGCGCATAATGGCCACTCCAAAGGCGCACATCACCATCAAAGCGAATCGATTCAAAAACCGAATCACCATACAAAAAAGCACGGTTTCCAGTAGAGATTAATTTCCCTGCCGAATAATAGGTGCCATTGAGGTTGACTGTAATCTCCTTCTTCATTGGATGTGTCAAATATAAGCTATCGAAGTGGAGCTTGAAAAGGCAATCTTAATCGTATAAAACTCACGACTGAATAATTGTTTTTAATCCGCTATACGAAACAGATAAACATCTGCGTATAAAGCATACATGAAAAACCTATTCATCTCTGCAATCCTTGTGCTGATGGTGCTTCCATCGCTTGCGCAAACCCCACTTTTGAAGCCGGCTGACTTCTCTACCTCCCTTGGTATGTCTATATTCTCGAATGGACAATCAGGATCCATTGAACAGTATATTAAAAACTCACCCAACTCCTCGCTCCTTAAACAAGATTATTCAGGCTTTAATCGCAGTATTGGTGGTTTTTATGAGGGCTCCTCAAATGGAGTGGTCGCCGTCGGGTTCAATCTCCGCAATAAAGAGAAAACAGGATACCATGAGAACCGTACTCTTCGACTTGGAATTTCCTTTGGGTCAAGTAGTACTTTTTCTAGCAATTATTTTAAGCATGAAAGCTTCCCCTCAGACACATTTACATCGGGCAATGGCAATAGGTATCCTATAGATTCAAACCGTGTTGAGAATCTATCAATGAGCATAGATGCGAAACAAATCGTATTAGATGCCGCCTTGATTTTTAGCACTTCAAGCTCCACACGTTGGAAGCTTTTTGCTGGAATTGGGGTTCAGGCTGGCTTAAATTTTAATGGAATTTCAACAATCGTTCGCACGGGAAGCTCCTACCTCAGTTTCGCACAGGGGGCGTATTTTCCAATGAATAATGAACAGAGTTCTTCTTGGAGCATAGAGCAAACCAATATGGGCCTCGGCTTTTCTGGAGCGGCGTATATTCCTATGGGCATCGATTGGCAAACCGGTACAGAGAGACCGTTTTTCAAAAACCTGCATCTGTTTTATGAGCTTCGTCCAACTTTAACCATAGTTCAGCACAGCGGGTTTGGAACCGAGGTTAAAACGGGGTTAAATCAACAGCTTGGTGTAAGAGTGCGGTTTACGAATTAATCAACATACCGGCAATGGCTCCGGTTAATAAACAGGCAAGGGTTCCTCCAATTAAGGCTTTCATGCCCAGTTTGGATAGGAGCCCTTTCTTTTCTGGAACCAATGCGCCGATGCCACCGATCTGAATGCCGATGGAGGCGAAATTGCTAAATCCACACAGCACGTAAGTGGCGATAATCACGGATTTCTGTGAATGGAAGAGACCTCCTGACTTCATGTCGGCCAAGGTTACATAAGCATAAAACTCGTTGAGAATAGTTTTCTCCCCTATCAATTGCCCAACCAATAAGGCATCATTCCAATCTACACCAACTAGCCAAGCGATTGGCGCACAGAGGTAGCCGATAATAAATTGAAAGCTAAAAGTTTTATAAGGTGTATTACCGCCAATCCAATCGTTCAGTCCTGACCATGAGCCCACCCACTCGAGCAAACCATTCCCCATATAGATGAGTGCAGTAAAGACCAATAACATGGCGCCTACATTGATGGCTAGCTTGAGTCCATCCGAGGTGCCGGTTGATATGGCTTCTAAGCTATTGGAGCCAATGCGGTCCTTGCTCACCTTCATTTCGGTATTCACTTGTTCCTTTTCCGGTAACATCAGTTTGGCAATCAATAAGGCTGCGGGTGCCGATAAAACAGAAGCGGTTAAGAGATGTTTTGCAAAAAGTCGTTGTTGCACAGGGTCATCTCCACCAAGAAATCCAATATAGGAGGCAAGCACTCCTCCTGCAATGGTGGCCATGCCTCCAGTCATTAATGCCATGATTTCTGAGCGGGTCATCTTATCCAAATACGGACGAATCAACAAGGGTGCTTCGGTTTGTCCCAAGAAGATATTTCCGGCTGCGGCAAGACTTTCAGCACCTGATAGCCCCATTGACTTGCGCATCACCCAAGCAAAGGCAAAAACAACCTTCTGCAGAATTCCCCAATAATAGAAGAGGGAAGTAAGGGCCGAAAAGAAAATGATGGTAGGAAGCACATTAAAGGCAAAACTGATCATCCCGGATTCTATTTCCCCGGTTACAAAAGATTTAAAAAGAAAGTCAGAGCCAAAACGGGTATAGCCAATTACTGTAACAAATACACCGCTTAAAAATTCAAAACCACGCTCAATGAAGGGAACATTAAAGAGCAAGAAGGCAATGAATAATTGAATTCCAAGTCCGGCTAAAACGATACGCCAAGAAATGCTCTTTCTACTTTCGCTTAATAAAAAGCCGATGCCCAAGATTACCACTATGCCGAGTAGGCCCCTTAAGAGTGACTCAACATCTGGCATCGCTTACTTTCTTCGGTTAATTTCGTCACGAATAGCGGCTGCTTTCGCGTAATCTTCTACCTTCAACGCTTTTGCTAAAAGTTCTTCTAATTCATTTAGACTCATGATTTTATAATCATCGCCAGAACGCACGCCAGGCTGGTCGGGAGAATTCGGTCGGGCTGCACGCACTGGTGCCTGTTCATCATCTTCTTCGTCTATTAAAATCCCAGCAGAATTCATGATCTCAGTGCTGGTATAGATAGGACATTTAAAGCGCACAGCCAAGGCAATCGCGTCTGAAGTGCGGGTATCTATTTCATAGGTTTTTCCATCCTGACGGCAAGAAATCTTACTGTAGAAAACGCCTTCCTGCAAAGTATGGATGGTTGCTTCTAGCACTTCCACATTGAAGGTTTTGCAAAATGATACGAACAAGTCGTGAGTCATTGGCCGGAAGGGAACAATCTTTTCAATCTCAATAGCAATCGCCTGAGCTTCAAAACTCCCAATGATGATGGGGAGTTTGCGTTCACCAGTCTCTTCGCCAAGAATCAAGGTATACGATCCATGGGTTTGCCCTGAGGTGAGGCCTACGATATCGAGGCGGATTTTGTCCATCTTACTGTGAGGATTTCAACTGCTTAGCCGCTTCAATTAGTCGGGGTAATACCTCGAAGGCATCGCCCACAATTCCATAGTCTGCCACCTTAAAGAATGGCGCTTCTGGGTCTTTATTGATGGCTACAATCACTTTGCTTGAGCTTACCCCAGCAAGGTGTTGAATGGCACCTGAAATTCCTACTGCAATATACAAGTTAGGTTTGATGGTAATACCAGTTTGTCCAACATGTTCTTCATGCGGACGCCAGTCCATATCCGAAACAGGCTTAGAACAGGCTGTTGCAGCGCCTAGTGTATTGGCTAAGTCTTCAATCAGTCCCCAATTTTCTGGGCCTTTCATTCCACGTCCACCAGAAACAACTAATTCGGCTTCTGTCAAAGGTATTTTTCCTTGAACTTTATCGATAGAATTAGCAGCAACACGGTAAGCATTTTCGCTAACATCTGCAGAAAGGGCTTCAACAGAAGCATCTGAACCGGATTCTGAAATGGTGAAGGTATTTGGTGTAATGGCCAATACTTTGATGTCGGCACTTAGGTTAACATCGGCAAATGCTTTTCCTGAGAAAACACCGCGCTTTACGCTAAATCCGTTGTCTGTATTCGGAACGCTAATCACTCCAGTGGCAACCGAAGCTTTCAACTTCACCGCTACAGAAGGAGCGATAGATTTACCATTATAGTTATTCGAAACTACAATTACTTTGGCGCCGCTTGCATTAGCTGCAGCCACGAGTGCCTCAGCCATAGCAGCCGGACGATCTTCGTTGATACTCGCTTTTATTACTTTGCTTGCACCGTATTTACCCAAAGAAGCGAGGTCTGCGTCATTTGGCATTTGAGATGATGCACAGAGTACAATCGCCTCACCACCTAGTTTGCTTGCAACTTCTTTTCCGTAGCTAATGGCTTCGTAAACGGCTTTTTTGAATTTTCCTTCTGCGGATTCTGCAAATATGAGAACGTTCATGTTCTAAAGTCTTTAGGGTATGATTAAATGATTTTCGCTTCTTGATGGAGGATTTGAATCAACTCACCGGCGTTTTCAGGACTGATAAGTTTAACAGCACCTTTAGGAGCTGGCAATTCAAATGAAGCATGATTTCCTTGTGCCGAAGCACCTGTTGGCTCAACAACCGTAAGAGGCTTAGAGCGGGCAGCCATGATCCCTCGCATATTCGGAATTCGGGGTTCGGTTAAGTCTTTTTGAGCACTCGCAACAAGCGGTAAAGCTACTTTAACGGTTTCTTTTCCTCCATCGATATCGCGAACGGCAGTAGCTTCGGTTCCGGCCACATCAATTTTTGTTACGATATTGATATAAGGGAGTCCAAGTTGCTCAGCAATTAATCCGCCAACCAATCCACTGTTATAGTCGATGGATTCGCGGCCAGAAAGAATCATGTCAAACCCTTGCGAAGCAGCCCAAGTAGCAATTTCATTCGCTACCAAAGTGGCATCACTTGGCTCGGCATTGATACGCACGGCGTCTTGAGCACCTATGGCTAATGCTTTGCGGATACTGGCATCTGAATCAGCCAATCCAACATGGATAACAGTCACGCTTCCACCTTGTGCTTCAGTTAGTTCTAAAGCTCGGGTCAAAGAGAGTTCATCATACGGGTTGATGATATACTGCACACCAGAGGTATTGAACTTGGTGTTATTATCCGTAAAAGTTACTTTCGTCGTCGTGTCTGGCACAACACTCATGCACACTAGAATCTTCATGTAAAATGTTGACGTTTTTTTGTGAGTTAACGGAGCGCGAAATTAGGAATTTAAACTCGAATAAAAAATGGCAAATACCCGACTAGAACAGGTAAAGGACCTTCTGAAAGCAGAACCTGATGATGCTTTTTTGAATCATGCCTTGGCAATGGAATACCTGGGGATAGGAGAAAACGAACAGGCAATCAAGGTAATGGAGCATGTGTTAAAGGTTCATCCTGAACATACTGGAACCTATTATCACCTCGGTTATGCCTATCTTAATTTGGATAAAAAAGAGGAAGCATTATCCATTTGGCAACAAGGAATTGGAAAGGCAAAGGAGCTCAAAAAACAGCATCACTTGGCCGAACTGCAAAGTGCGTATAATGAGGTGTTATTTGAGGATGACTAAAAAAATATACACTAAAACTGTCCTTTGGAACGGAATTTGGCAAATGAGCAGAAACACTACTACTATGAAAAAACATGTCTTACCTATTTTACTCTTCTTGGGAGTCTTCGCTATATCAAGCTGCTCTCAACGTCAGGTTACCCGCATCAACCCCGACGAACAAACCGATTTAAGCGGACGCTGGAACGATAGCGACGATAAAATTGTTGCGGAAGATATGATTGATCAGTCCATCGATAAAAACTGGAGAACGGAATTTGAAGCTATCAAAGGAAGAAAACCAGTGGTGATCGTTGGAAGAATTAAAAACAGCACATCTGAATTCATCGATCCAATCGCGATTGTAAAACAAATTGAAGGCGCCTATATCAATACCGGAAAAGTGCGTGTAGTAGCCACTGCCGATGAGCGCAAAGAAATCCGCGACGAGCGTGAAGACCAACAAATTTTCGCGAACGAAGAAAGCCGCAAAAAATGGGGCAAGGAAAAAGGCGCTGACTTTATGCTGATGGGCGTAATGAGTTCCAAAACCGACCAATACGGAAAAGAGAAAATTGTCGCCTACCAAATCGACTTCGAATTGATTGACATCGAAACCAATGAAAAAGTATGGATGGGTCAATCAAAAATCAAAAAACAAATTAAAAACTAAGTACCCAGATGGCACAACATACCTATCGCTGGATAAGAACCGGGATATGGATAGGGATGTTCGCTCTCGCCTCCTGTTCTCAGATTGCCTTGAAACAAGGGGAGATTAATGCATCTCTTTATCAAGGCGACGTACAAAAGGCCTATGATGTTTTAAATCAGGACATCGATCGCTGGAAGAAAAACCGCAATGCACTTTTGTACTATTGGAACAAAGGAACCATGGCATGGATGCTGGGGAAACACCAGGAAAGCTCGGAGCTTTTTATGACTTCCGATTATTTCTTGGAAGACATGTACCGCAACTATGCAAATGTAGCCGCCTCTTTATTTACGAATGATAAGGTGAGGCAGTACCGCGGCGAGGACCACGAGCGACTTCTCTTTCAATATTACCAGATTCTCAATTTTATGCAACTCGGAAATCAGGAGTATGCCTTGGTGCAAGCCCGTCGTTTGCAGCTTGAATTGCAGCGCCTCGACGATCGGTATAAAGGGGAGAAGGATGAGCCAGGAGCACGTTACCATGAAGATGCCTTTGCTTACTTATTAATAGGCTTAGTTTATGAATCGGCAAATGAGTTGGATAATGCCTATATCGCCTACAAAAACGCTTACCGCATCTATTCTAATTTATATTCCAGCAGCCTAGGAACCGATATGCCTGAACAGTTCAAGCAAGACATCATGCGTTTGGCCTATCACCTTGGTCACCCGGATGATTTGGAACGCTATGAAAAAGAATTAGGCTTGGTCTATGATAAAACAACACCACGAATTGGAGGAAATACGGTGTTCTTTTGGAACAATGGACTTTCACCAGTTAAAGAAGAAATTAGCTTAGACTTTACTATCATTCGCGGACAGGGCGCTGGCTGGGTATTATTCACCAATAACCAGTTTGGTTTTTCTTTTCCCGTGTTTATTGGAGAAGATCATACTCAGGATGGAAGTGCGTTCAGTAATATTGAATTTGTACGCGCCACCTTTCCGAAATATTTCACCCGAGGTGCATTCTTTAGTCATGGCGAACTTCTTGTAAACGGACAAACCTACCCGATGGAGCTTGCCGAGGATGTTTCCCAAATCGCCCATAAGGAGCTCGACGACCGCTTTTTGAAGGAAATAGGAAAGACCTTGGCCCGACTGGCTTTGAAGAAAGCGTCGGAGTATCAGTTACGCAAAGAGAATCCTGAGGCGGGAGCAGCATTGGGACTAATCAATATGATCACCGAACAAGCCGATACGCGGTCTTGGGAATCGATGCCCCATCAAATCAGTTATAGTCGCCTAAATCTTCCAAGTGGAAAACAATCCATGGTATTGCGCGCCTACGGTCCAGCTGTTTCGCACGATCAACCTCTTCAAGTTTATGTACCGAATGAAGGAATGAGTTTCGCTGGTTTTCATACCTTGCAGCCCGGAAATCCTTTGCCCTAATCATGAGTAAATTTGAAGTAAAGAACCCTGCCTTCAGGGAGCATACGAGAGAAAAATTAAAGAAACAGTATTTCATGCACCACCTGGATATGCAGCTCACGCATATTGAAGCAGGCGATGTCATTGCGGAAGTCACCTTTCACGAATACCTGCAACAACAAAATGGGTTTTTACATGGAGGCGTAACTGCTACGCTTTGTGATGTTAGCGCTGGATTTGCTGCCTATAGTTTGGTGGCAGAGGATGAGGTTGTGGTAACTGGAGACTTGCGTGTTTCCTACCTAAACCCCGGCAATGCACCGAAGTTTGTGGCCAAAGGCTGGGTCATCAAAACAGGCAAACTGCTTCATTTCTGTGAAAGCGAAGTCTGGGGAGTTTATCCCGACAAAGAATCCATCCTTATTGCCAAAGCCAGTGCCACCATGGTAACGGTGAAAATTAATGCGATGAAGAAGGAGGGATAGTCGATTCTTGACTACTCGAAATTATTTTATAAGACTCAGTTTTCCTGAAACAGACTGTTCACCGGCTTTGATGCGGTAGAGATAGATTCCGGCATCTAATTCTGAAACGTTGACGAGTGCGCTCTGTTCTCCTGCATTGAGCATTTGATCCATCACGGACAGTACTTTGTTTCCTAGCAAGTCGTAAACTCCAACAGATACGTTGGTGTTTTCGTTCAAAGTAAATGCAATGCTTATTGATTCGCTACCCATGCTTGGGTTTGGATATACACTTGTATTTGTTGCTATAATTGGATTCAAGTCCATAAGTAATGCCAGTGCCTTAAAGCTGATATAGACATATTCATTATGATCATTCCACGCATCGCCAGGAATAAATTCATTGTTCCATCCTGTTTTCGCATATTTATTCATGTAGTGCACAGAGAGCCCGTGGTTATAGGATTCTTCTTCTGTTTTCGCATTATCAACGGCGATTAACGGTTGAAATTGATTGATTTGGTTGTGGACGATTGGATTGTTCCAACTTTGATCAAGCGTATCACCTGTATTATAGCGATAGCCAGGTATAAACCGATATGCTATGGCGATTAGTCCGTTCGGCTTAATCGTGGCAGGATTAGGCAAGGCTAGTGTCTTCGTTTTATATCCAGCCTCCCAGGCCGTGTCGCTGACATCTAAGGTGATTTTCCATTCTTGTTTTGCTAATGCTCCTTGCTCGCTTGAACTGTCAAACGCAATCCATGCTGTGGAATTAACCTTTTGTCCTGGCAGAGTGCCCAGAATTATTGCATCATCATAAAATGCTTGAAATACAAGTGTATCAACAGATCCAGAAATAACATGTGAATAGCGGTAGGCAAAATCAATGGAATCAACGACGTATGTTGCATTAGAAAAGAGTTCACTATAGTAAAATGAACCGGGGTCGAAAACTTGACCAACATTATAGAGTTGGACATTGTCTAGCTTACTTCCTCCATTTCCATCTGCATAGCTCTGTTTTACTGTCGAATCTGGGAACAGTCCATTATTGGTATAGATGGAATAAGAAATTGCTCCTCCATTTGAAGAGGAGGAGGCATCAATAAAATTATACCAAACGGAACGGAAGCTTGATTTATTCGGAGAAGTGAAAGGGATACTGTCCTTCGCTAGGAATTCATTTGGTAGTCGAATAAGTGATTGAGCAGAGGAGCTATGAATAAATACGCCAATGCATGCGCAGAATAGAATTGTCTTTTTCATAGGGAATCGCTTTAAGGTAAGGGTAATCACATATATAAGAGACATTATCATCGTGCTTAGTGTTGCACAACGAAAGAAATAATTCAATTTTAGAAGAGTAGCATTTTAGAAATCTAGGGCAAAAAAAAAGGCCCATAACGGGCCTTTTTCAATTCACTAAAGAGTGAGAATTATTTAACGATGCTCATTTTACCAGTAATCACTTGGTCTCCAGCTTTGATGCTGTAGATATAGATTCCTGATTTCAATGAAGAAGCATTTACGGTAGCAATTTGCTGTCCTGCTTCAACGTTTCCGTTCATCACTGTTTGAACTTTATTACCAAGTAGGTCATAAACTTCAACAGATACGTTGGTGTTTTCGTTCAAAGTAAATGCAATGTTTACTGATTCGCTACCCATGCTTGGGTTAGGATATACAGCTGTAGTGCTTTCTGCGATTGGGTTAATACTTACGTTCGGAGAAGAGATATGGAAGCTTACGTATACATAAGAGCTAAAGTTATTCCAAGCATCACCTGGAATGAACTCGTCTGCCCAACCGTTTTGGTCATCGTATTTGTTGGCCGTAGTAACTTGTAAGCTATGGTTATAAGAATCTTCTTCAGTTTTCGCGTTGTCTGTTCCAATCAATGGTTGGAATTGGTTCAATTTGTTAACTGGTTCTGGATCTTCCCAAGTATGCGTAAGGGTATCACCTACATTATAAGCATATCCTGGAATAAAGCGGAAAGTAATAGCCATCAATCCGTTTGCTGCGATAGAAGCAGGATTTGGAAGCTTAAGACCTCTCACTTCGTATTGAGCCCAGCTCGTGTCAGTTTCGTCGATGGTAATTCTCCACTCTTGTTTTGCATTGGCTCCTTTTTGAGTTGTGCGATCGTAGAGTACCCACGCCGTTGGCTCCAAAATATTACCGTTTGCATCTACCAAGTTTCCTGTTCTGATAGCATCATCATAGTAAGCTTGGAATTCAAGGGTATCAACTGTTCCTGGAATATTATGAGCGTAGCGGTATCCAAAAGCAATTGAGTCAACTGTATACGGGTTATACTCACCCAAAAGATCAGTATAGTAAAACGATTTTGGGTCAAACATTTCACCTACAAGGTGACGTCCAACTGGACTTAAAACAAGCCCGCCGTTTCCGTCTCCGTATGATTGTACTACAGTAGAATCAGGAAAAATCGGATTGTTTCCGTAAATGGTATAGCTAATTGCTCCACCGTTGTTCGCATCAGATGCGTCGATAAAGTTGTACCAATCTGTAACGATTCTTTTTCCTTGAGTCTGGGAACCAGCAGGAGAAACGTAGGTGGATGGATCAGTACCTTGTTGTCTTGGGTCTAGTTGTACAGGAGATTGAGCCATGGCTGAAACACCGGCTGCTCCTACAAGAACTGCGAGTAAAATTCTCTTTTTCATTTGTTCTTTTTAAATAAAATTTTTACAAAAATAGGAAGAATAAGGAGAATCGCATAAAAGGTTATGAAAATGTTACGTTCCTTATTGTATAGGAAAGACAAAAGACCCACCATTAGGCTGCACGCTTTGATAAAATATTTTAATTTATTTTTTAATTCATCATTTGCTCTTCTCCGACAGAGCTATCTAGTAACTTTAACTTTTTTTCAAGTCGATATCTCTATAGTCAGGTCGAGCCGTTCGAGACCCAAGCGCCATTGGCTGCCCATGTGCAGGCTTTTGTCGACCGGCTACTCTTTCGGATTTGCTTAGGCCTTCGGGGAATCAGTTATAGACTACGCTCTCGGTAATCATGGTCGAAGTAACTGTTGAATAGTCTCGTCTGAACCTCTCAACCTCTCCTTGTCTCAAAGTCTCACTGACTCCATGTCTCTTCGTCTATCCCAAATCTCCCATCATCGGCCGCACAATTATCTCCTCCATAACTGCACGAGGAGAAAGTTGATAGGCATGCCATATTGTTTCCGCGACCTGCACAGGGTCAATAAATCGCGAATTAGGTAAATCAGTCCCTGCCCACGATGCTGTAATGGTTGCTCCTGGCATGACGGCACTCACAGCGATTCCATCTGGCTTGAGTTCTTCACGCAGTACTTTGGTCATTCCAAGTAGGGCAAATTTGCTGATGCAATAGCTGCCACCATTTTCATAGGCGGTGATGCTTGCTGTTGAACAGAGAGAAAAAATATGTGCATGATCTAGGCCTTTCATGTAGGGAAGGAGTGCACGGGTTAAATAATAGGCAGAGAAAAGATTGGTATGCATCTGTTGTTCGAAAACACTATCCTCTTCCTCGCTAATTTTACCGGGGAGAAAGATCCCAGCATTATTGACTAAAACGTCAATCTCTTCAAATTCAAACGCGACTTGTTCGGCAAACCATTGTACCGCTTCCTTATCCGATACATCACAGGCAATGGCAAGAACTTTTTGATCGTCTTGGCCGATTGCTTCTAACTCATTTTTAAATTGATTAAGCTCCTTATTGTTTCGAGCGCAAAAAGCCACGTCAAATCCTGCAGCGAAGAATTTTTGAATAATCGCTTTCCCTATTCCTTTGCTGGCGCCACTCACCACTATATTTGGTCTTCTCATCGTTTCACTTCAATTTTCGGCTGCCGAAGTTAGGAATTAAGACTTTATATTTACCGCCCAATCGCCATGTTACTATTTTATAATTTCGGTCGTTATCTCCTTTTTCTCGCGAGCATGTTCTCCAAGCCCGAGAAAATTGGTATCTATATAAGTCGCACTTTCAACGAGATGGTGAGCATAGGTATTAATTCGCTACCCATTGTAGCTATTATTGCTTTATTCTCTGGGGGAGTGAGTACCATTCAAACTTCCTATCAATTAATTGCAAGTTGGATTTCCAAAACAATCATTGGCTCCATTGTGAGTGATACCGTGATTCTTGAATTTGCACCCACTATCACCTGCCTGGTGCTTGCCGGTAAAATAGGGTCAAGCATTGCCTCTGAAATTGGAACCATGAAAGTTTCAGAGCAAATTGATGCACTCGAAGTCATGGGAATCAATAGCACCGGTTATTTGGCACTTCCCAAAATTATTGCTGGAGTGATTATGATACCCATGCTCATTATCATCGCTATGTTCTTAGGAATCTGGGGAGGTATGATGGCTGGAGTCGCTACAGGAATCTTGCCAGCGGAGCTCTTTATGGAAGGGGCAAGAGGTTCTTTCAAAACATTTAATGTGATGTTTGCGCTGATTAAAGCGACGAGCTTTGGTTTTATCATCACCAGTATTTCGTGTTTTCAGGGTTATTTTACCGAAGGTGGTGCATTGGAAGTAGGAAAATCTTCTACCAATGCCGTAGTATACAGCTCGGTAATGATCTTATGTGCCGATTATGTAATTGCCCAATTATTCCTTTAATCCATGATTGAAATCCAAAACCTGAATAAGTCTTTCGGCGATAAAGAAGTTTTGCGGAATATCAATGCGACCTTCTATCCCGGACAAGTAAACGTAGTCATCGGAGCAAGCGGCAGTGGGAAGTCGGTGCTCATGAAATGCATGGTTGGGCTTGTACTGCCCGATACAGGAAAGATTCTTTATAAAGGAGAAGATTTTATTGCCATAGATTATAAAACAAAGAAGGAAATCAGGGAACAAATTGGTATGCTCTTTCAAGGATCTGCCTTATTCGATTCGCTGACTGTTGAGGAAAACGTAGATTTTCCGCTGAAGATGTTCAGTAATATGACAAAAGAAGAACGCCTAGAAAGGGTGAATTTTTGTCTTCAGCGAGTGAAACTAGAAAATGCCAACAAGCTTTTTCCCTCTGAAATTTCTGGAGGAATGAAAAAAAGGGTAGGAATTGCACGCGCCATTGCCTTAAATCCGAAATACTTATTCTGTGATGAGCCAAATTCAGGTTTGGACCCTGTAACCTCGAGGGTAATCGACTTATTGATCAAAGAAATCACCGAAGAATACAATATCACCACCATCATGAACTCCCATGATATGAAAACCCTTTTTGATATTGGCGATAATGTGACCTTCATCTATAAAGGCGATTTAGAGTTCGAAGGAACGATTGAAGACTTTAGAAATAGTCCGAGTCCGCTGATTGAAGAGTTCCTTGGAGCCTCCTATTTTCAGCGTTAGCAGCGGCTCCTCAATTCTATTTGAGTTTCTTTTTCAAGAATGGAGCGGTCAAGGATTTTTTGTCGTTGATCAGGTCCTCTGGTAATCCCTCAAAGAGCACCTTCCCGCCGTATTCACCGCCTCCTGGTCCTAAGTCGATTATCCAGTCGGCACATTTTACCACATCCATATTATGCTCAATCACCACCAGCGTATGTCCTTGTTTAATTAAGGCATCGAATGAGGCCATGAGTTTTTTGATATCATGGAAGTGTAGACCAGTGGTGGGTTCATCAAAAATGAAGAGAATCTTTTCACTGCTATTGCCTTTTACCAGAAAGGAAGCAAGCTTGATCCGTTGCGCCTCACCACCGGATAGGGTATTGGAGGATTGTCCGAGTGTAACATAGCCCAACCCCACATCGGCAAGTGGTTGCATCTTATTCTGAATGGCTTGTACATCAAAAAAGAACTCGAGCGCTTCGTCAACCGTCATATTCAAAACATCTGAAATGTTCTTATCCTTATAGGTAACCTCAAGCACTTCTTCCTTGAAACGTTTTCCTCCACATACTTCACAGGGAAGGTGGAGGTCGGCCATAAACTGCATTTCCACAATAGTTTCGCCTTCGCCTTTGCAATTATCACAGCGTCCACCATCTACATTGAAGGAGAAATGCTGGGGTTTAAAGGCTCTTGTTTTGGATAGATGTTGCGAGGCGTATAGGTCGCGAATGGCATCATAGGCCTTAATATAGGTAACCGGATTCGAGCGCGAAGATTTTCCGATAGGGTTTTGGTCCACCATTTCAACACGGTCAATGCGCTTTAATGCGCCATCAAGTCTGTCGAAGGCTCCAGTTTTGGTCCCTGTATACTGGCCAAGCTGTTTCTGTAGGGCAGGGTAGAGCACCGTTTTAATGAGCGATGTTTTACCCGAACCACTAACCCCTGTTACGCAGGTCATCACTTGTAATGGAATATTCACACTCACATTCTTGAGGTTGTTTTCACGAACTCCATGCATTTCAATCGCTTCATTCCAAGACCTACGCCGTTCTGGAATCTCGATCTTAGCCCGTCCATCCAGATATTTCCCAGTTAAGCTTTCGGAAGAACGTATCTCTTCATGATTTCCTAGAAAGATGAGCTCACCTCCAAGTGTACCTGCGAACGGGCCAATATCAACAAGTTCATCGGCCGCCTCCATCACTTCCTCATCATGTTCTACCACAATCAAGGTATTGCCCAAATCTCGGAGTTCCTTCAGCACTCCGATTAGTCGGGCCGTATCTTTTGGATGAAGACCAATGCTCGGTTCATCTAATATATACATCGAACCAACTAAACTACTTCCCAAGTTGGTCGCTAAGTTAATACGCTGTGATTCTCCGCCAGAAAGGGTATTACTCAGTCGATTCAGCGTCAGGTAACCGAGTCCGACCTGCACTAAAAAGTGCAAACGACTGCGGACTTCCTTCAGCGGACGATCAGCAATGCTGCGGTCTTGTTCGTTTAGGTTTAGTTTATCAATGGCTTCCATGGCACGTTCAACAGGCATTAGAAGCAGGTTAGAGATGCTGTAGAGTGGTTTATTCTCTGGGTCGGTGAGTTTGACGTAGTTTGCATCCGGACGCAAGCGGGTGCCCTTACAATCAGGGCAGGTAGTTTTTCCTCTATACTTCGAAAGCATCACCCGGTATTGAATTTTATAGGCCTTTTCTTCCAGGAATTTAAAGAATTGATTTATGCCCTTCATTCCTTTTGCACCTTGCCAGAGCAAATCTTTTTCTTCTTCTGTTAAGTCGTAATAGGCACGATGAATCGGGAAATCCATGAGTACGGATTTTCTTGCGAAGTCGTGTTTATAGGTTTGCATGGTTTCGCCACGCCAAGGAGCTACAGCGCCATCATATACGGAGAGTGATTTATCGGGCACAACCAAATCTTCATCAATGCCGATGACAGATCCAAAGCCTTCACATTTCGGACAAGCCCCATAAGGATTATTGAAGCTAAAAAGATTGACGGTGGGTTCTTCGAATTGAATCCCATCCGTTTCAAAGCGGTTGGAAAAGTGGATGATTTCTTCTTCGTCATCCTTTTTTATCAGTGCCATACACTGTCCATTCCCCTCAAAGAAGGCCGTTTGGGCTGAGTCGGCAATGCGCGAGTTCAATTCATCATCACCAATCTCTAGCATCATGCGATCTACGACAAGGGCAACTTCTTTATTTGAAATGGTTTTGAGTTTCTTGGCATATTCTTCCAAGAAATCATCTATTCGGTAGAGCTTATGTTTAAAATAGAGGCGACTATAGCCTTTTTGTTGAAGTAGTGGGAGTTCAGTGGCAAGTGACTTTCCCGGGATTAGCGCACTCATCATCAAAACAGTATGTCCCATTCCTTCCTTTAATAACTCCTCTACTACATCATCTGGCGTATGCCGCTTGACTTGTTTGCCACTTATTGGAGAGAAGGTCTTACCCGCTTTGGCGAATAGAAGCTTGAGGTAGTCATATATTTCAGTAGAGGTCGCAACTGTCGAACGTGGATTTCTTGTATTGACCTTTTGTTCAATGGCAATGGCCGGAGCGATTCCTTTAATATAGTCAACCTCGGGTTTGTTCATTTTTCCCATGAACTGACGCACGTAGGCAGACAGACTCTCCACATAGCGCCTTTGACCTTCAGCATAGAGCGTGTCAAAGACCAGGGAAGATTTTCCCGAACCAGAAACGCCTGTTACCACAGTCATTTTATTCCGCCGAAACGCAATGTCAATATTCTTGAGATTATGCATACGCGCCCCTTTGATAAGGATGAATCGTTTACTGTCGGTTGGAAGTTCTTTTGCTTTGTTCACGCTGATTTAACAATGGAAATACAAATCTGCCCCATTTTTTCTGAAAAAAAATTTAAAGATTCATTGGATAATTCGAAATTTATTTAGTTATATTTATAAAAGTTTTTAGAAACTGTTCTCACCAAAACCAATAAGCGTATTCGAAAAACCTCTACCTGTCAAGTATATTTTATTCGCACACACGAGTAGTAATTTTAAAAGGAGGTTTGATATGAAGCTTACACAGATTAGCGACAAAGAGTTGTTGCAAGCTTATGTTCATGGCAATGAAGCATGTTTAGAAATGCTTATAAAGCGGCATAAGAGAAAAATTTTCACATCCATTTATCTTATCGTTCACGATACCTATATCGCTGAAGATATATTTCAGGAGACCTTTATCAAGGTGATTCAAACCATTCGCAGTGGTAAATACAAAGAAGAGGATAAGTTTATTCCTTGGGTAATGCGTATTGCACGCAATATGTCCATCGATTATTTCCGTAAAACACGCCGTGTGGTGATGGTGACCGGAGAGGATGGCGAGGATATTTTCTCTCGTTTAGAAATAAATGAGACAAATCGTGAAGATGAGATGATTTTAAATCAAACTCAGAAGACGGTAAGGAAACTGATTCAGACTTTACCTGAAGAGCAGCGTACTGTTTTGATTCTCAGACAATATGCGGATTTGAGCTTTAAGGAAATCGCGAAAATTACGGGCGTAAGTATTAATACAGCTTTAGGCCGTATGCGCTATGCGCTAAATAATTTGAGAAAAATGATACTTGAAAAGGAGTTAAATTTGCAATAAGGATAGTTTATATTCGTTAGAGGATATAAACAGCACTAAATGCAATGAACTCTACTATCACTGAAACTGAAGTTCTTCGTTATATCTACGGAGAAACTAATCCCGAAGAATCTAAGGCAATACGGGAAGAACTGAAAAAAAATTACGCCTTAAAATGTTATCATGATCGGATGATGGAAACCAAAAACGAACTAGAAATGTTCGGAATGGAGCCGGATGAAACGTCGGTGAACATCATATTGGAATATTCCGCTTCCCATCACGATAGCCTGGAACATCATTAATTTCTTTTATTTTCGTGCGTGCTTAAAAAAGAACGTTACGAGAAATTTCTTGAATACCAACTGACACATCATCCAGAGGTTCAAACGGAATTATTCTATTCCAACCCTTATGAGTTGTTAGTTGCCGTGATTCTGTCTGCACAATGCACAGATAAGCGCGTGAATTTGGTCACCCCCGCAATTTTCAAGGACTTCCCAACGCCGGAAGTGATGGCGGTGAGTAATTTTGATGCGCTTTTTCCTTATATCCAATCTATATCGTACCCAAACAATAAAACAAAACACCTTCTGGGTATGGCAAAAATGCTGGTGGAGGATTTTAATTCAGAGGTGCCGGAAAGTATTGATGACTTGCAGAAGCTTCCGGGTGTAGGTCGCAAAACGGCCAATGTCATCGCCTCTGTAGTTTATAATAAACCGGCCATGGCTGTTGATACCCATGTTTTCCGAGTTGCTGCTCGTATAGGATTAACCACTGCAGCAAAAAACCCGCTTCAAGCAGAATTGCAATTAGTCAAGAACATCCCGGAAGAACTTATACCACGCGCCCACCATTGGCTCATCCTTCACGGTCGTTATGTATGTTTAGCTCGTAAACCCAAATGCGATCAATGCGGCATGACGGGTATCTGCAAGTACTTCGAGAAGAATTTGTGATTTCTGTCCCATAGCCTATCGTGATGTGATTTATGATTTTCTTTTCAAAGAAGTACCAAATGCACTCTTATTAATCACCTTAGCTTCTGTCCATCTAGCCCTCTCAAATAGGAATTTCTTCACCATAGAAATGGGGTTCTGTATGAAGAATATACAAATCAATACAGCACTTCACCCGCGCTAAGTATTCTCTGATTTGCACTTTTACTCCGTAGCGAGTTCCAACATCTTGTGCATTAGCTCCTATTAGATGGATTCCTTTGTTTTGGCCTATAAAAATTGCACGCTCATTATGGAATTTTTGGGAGACCACAATGGCATCATCCTGTCCAAATATCGCTTTTAAACGCACCACCGAATCTAAGGTGCGAAACCCGGCATAATCTAAATGAAGCACTGAATCGGGTACCCCCAACTCAATAAGCGCTAAACGCATGGCTTCGGGTTCGTCGTATTCGGCAGTATGATTATCGCCACTCAGTACGAAATGCTGGACTTTCCCAGAATTATAAAGCTCTGAGGCAAGTTTCATGCGGTAGGTGAAGTAGAGGTTGGGCTGTCCGTTCTTAAGTGTAGGACTCGTACCCAAAACAAGGGCTGCTTTCTTCTGTGAAATGGATTCAATAGTTGAAAAATGGGCACGTTTAGTTTGTTCAACAATATAGCTATTGCATGCAAGTGTTATCATGATTAAGGTAATACCCGTAAGCAAACTCCTTAGCTTCCATTTTTTCATTGGATTAAGGTATTTCTATCTCCTTATTTTTCCAAGAGAGGTTTCAATATTTGCATTCCTGTTCGACTTACAGGTACCGATTGACCACTACTTAGAATCACTTCATAACCTTGTCCTGTTCTTTGTTCTAGTCGGTCGATATGATTTACATTGACTAAATAACCGCGATGTACACGAACGAAGCGTTCGGATGGCAAGGAACTTTCGAAGTAGCTTAAAGTCCTTTTTTTTGCGAATGCACCTTGTTTTGTTCGAACGACTACATAGTCGTCGTCCGCTTCAACCACGAAAATCTCATCATAAGGGAGCACATGAATTTTACTTCCATTTTTAATGGCTACTCGATCCGCCAAAGGGTATTGAATAGCAAACTGTTCCACTGTTTCTTTGCTAGGAAGTTGCTGTGGAATACGTTCCTTAAATTTTTGAATGGCATGGTCGAAACGTTCTTGAGAAAAGGGCTTCAATAGATAATCAGCTGCATTTTGATCGAAAGCGCGCATGGCGTATTCGTCAAAGGCGGTGGTGAAGATAACTGCAGGGGTATCATCCAATACTTCAAGCATTTCAAACCCATTCAATTTGGGCATCTGAACATCTAGAAAGATTAAATCTGGATTCAGCTCTTGAATTGCCTTCACTCCATCAAATCCATTATGGCATTGTGCTAGGATTTCTATATCCGAATGTTTCCCGAGAAATTCGGCTACCATAGCGCAAGCCAACGGTTCGTCATCGATAATTATAGTTTTAATCATGGGGTAGGGGGAATTTTAAATAAGCCGTGAAAAGTTCGTCTAATGTGCGTGTCTCTAAAAGGTCGTTTCGTGCAAAAAGCAGATATAATCGTCTTTTTACAGCAGCGAGTCCAAACCCCGTTCCTTTGACCTGAGAGGAGCTCGAATCGTAGGGGTTGCTAATAGCGATATGCAAAAAATGATCGTCGGATTGAGCCTGCACTTTGATACATACCTCACCAATGGTACCGTATAATCCAAACTTAATGGCATTTTCCATGATGGGCTGCAGAACCAAAGGCGGTACCGGAATAGAAAGCAAGTCATTGCTTACATCAATGGTAGCCTGAAGTCGGTGTCCAAATCGTACTTGCTCGAT
>Ga0100380_10002511_pt1 | contig 19812 bp, 12 predicted proteins | sample CryGeymeta201504_FD_80417 | JGI IMG/M metagenome (GOLD analysis project Ga0100380, IMG submission 80417) | Groundwater microbial communities from Crystal Geyser aquifers in Utah, USA - Crystal Geyser metaG 2015-04 | ecosystem: Environmental > Aquatic > Deep subsurface > Groundwater | place... | reverse complement strand
ATTGATGATGGTACATTTTGTTCCAGACAATTTGGTGGTAAATACAATATCTTTAGCTCCATAATTGATACAGGCTTCTTTATATTCTTGCGAAACATCGCTTTCTTCAGAAGCAATAAATAAACTCCCTATCGATAATCCAGCAGCACCGAGAGAAAGCATTTGTTCCATTTGTTCATGATTACCAACACCTCCAGCTGAGATGATAGGAATGTTGCAATTTTTTATTAATAAGGGGAGCAGTTCTTGGTAGGAAGTAGGCCCTGCATGCCCACCAGCTTCTTTATTAACAGCAATAATAGCATCAGCTCCTAACGCTTCAACTTTTTTTGCATAAACTAAATCCACCACATCACAAAACACTTTAATACCCACTTTATGGGCTTCTATTATGGTTTCTTCGGGAGAACCTAAGGAAGTAATGATATAATCTACTTGATGTTTACAACATGCGGCTAATTGCTCTTTATAATAGAAATTAGATTTGTTAACAATCAAGTTGATACCAAAAGGACCAACTGATTTTTCTTTTAGTTCTATTAACGCTTTTTCAAAGGCTTCAATTGTTCTAAAATTTAAAGCAGGAATAGCACCTGTAATTCCTACTTTACTAGCAGCCACCAACATTTTTACATTAGATACCAAAAACATTGGAGCCAATATGATGGGATATTTTATGTTTAATAAATCAGTTAATAATTTTGTTTTATTATTCTTATTATTTTCCATTTTAAAATTGATTTCAATTAGTTAAAGTGAAACAAAAGTAACAAAAAGTAAGTTCCTTAAAATGAATTAAATTTTAGAATAGAATTTGAATAATTTGCTATCAGCGAACTCTTAGCTTTTCGCCAATTTGCAATAGCTTATTTCTTGAAATTCCATTTAGTTGGCAAATAGAAGTAATTGTAGTTCCATACTTTTGGGCAATATGTCCTAAGGTATTTCCACTACTTACTTTATGATATTTCATTTTGGTTAGCTCTTTTATTTCGTTGCGATAAACAAAATTACATTGAGAAATACATAACGTATCGTGGAGCAAAGAAAAGTTTTCAAAAGAAACTACATCACGAGGATCAAGGGCTTCATCAAAGTACCTAATTTCGAAATGGAGGTGACTGCCGTAAGATCTGCCAGTATTCCCTCCTAACCCAAGTACTGTTCCTGAACTAATGGTAGAATCTACCTCAACTAATCTTTGTGAAAGGTGGGCATAAATAGTTTCTAATCCATTGTTGTGACGTACTACCACAACATTTCCATAACTTTTACTATAAGTAGAAATTCGTACTCTACCGTTAAAAGCACATCGTACGGTATCGCCTGTTTCTAATTTTATATCAGTACCATAGTGGTATCGAGACTTTCTACTCCCAAACTCAGAAGTAATTTTACCATTAAAAGGATGAGTGTAAAAATCATTATCTTTATTAAACCGCAGAACTATAGAATCTTGTACGTTCGAAAAATCGAATTTTCTTCTATGAATATCATCGGTTATCCAATCGTAAAAAGGCATGGTATCACGAATACTGTTATTGATAGATTTCATAAACAAATCAAATCGATCAACAAAAAAAACATCGTTTCCTTTTTCATCTTTAAGTGTTTTTTCAAAAGAGGTGCTGTCTATGATTTCTATAGAGTCTGTTCTAAGTATATGATTAGCAATTACAGAAAAAGGTGCTGCTATTATTAATAAGGAGATGATGAATGGAGAAAAGAACTTCATTTATTCAATTAGAACTATTAAACTTTTTATGGAAGTCAAAAATAGAAAAAAAATTACTTTAAACAAGTCTAAAAAAATGTAATGGGTAGATTCAAGTAGCAAATGCAACTTTTTGGTTTATAAAATTATAAAATAGTTTTACTGGTTTTTCAAAATTTAGATTTTTTCTTGGTCTATTGTTTATTTTAACTTGTATTTCTCTCAAATTGTGAGTATTATGTTTATTTATAATTTGTTTTTTTGGGATATATTGCCTCAATAATTTATTAGCATTTTCTATTTGTCCTTTTTCCCAAGAGCTATATGGATGAGTAAAATAGACGGTAGTGTTTAATTTTTTGGCAATTAATTTATGTTCTGCAAATTCTAACCCATTGTCTGTAGTTATGGAGTGTACATAATCTTTATAGGGCAAAAGCACATCATTAACGGCTTTAGCTACTTTGGTTGCTGTTTTTCCTTCGGGTAAAAACTGGCACATAAAGAACTTTGTAACTCTTTCTGTTAGGGTTAAAATAGCTCCTTGATGATTTTTACCAACAATCAAATCCATTTCAAAATGTCCAAATTCTTCTCTATTATTCACTTTTTCTGGTCTTTGTTCTATACTTATTCTATCTTTTATTCTCGAACCACTTGTACCAACAGGTCGTTTTCTATGTTTTAATTGATGTCTTGTATACTTGTATAATTGACCTCCATTTTCTTTGTCTTGCCTTATAAATTGATAAATACGTTCAGCACTTACTATCGCAATATTATTTTTTTTGCACCATCCCACAATTTGCTCTGGAGACCACTGTTCATTAACTAAACAATCTCTTATTCGTTGTTCTACTTCTTTAGTAAACCTCCTGGTGAACCCAAACCGTTCCTTACGTTCATTAGCATACATTTCTGCTTTTTCAGGATTGTATTTTCCTGGTTTAGTAGCATTCCTTTTCAGCTCTCTACTTATGGTACTTTTATGCACTCCTATCTCATCTGCTATTTCTTTTTTCTTTATTCCTCTTTTGTGTAAGGATGCAATTACGTATCTTTGCTCTTTGGTTAAATGACTCATACTCTTGTGAATTTTGGTCGAGGAGCAAGTACGATAATTTTATCCATTCAGCAAAGGAGGTCGAGATATTTCTCGCCTCTTTTCTGAAAAAATATTTATTTTTATACTTGCAACTCAATTCTCAAAAGTTGCATTTACTAATTGAATTTATAATTTGAAAAAATTGAATAATTCAAATTGAAAGTATTTTTCCAAAATTTAATAGGCAAATGAAGTTATACTCAAATCACTTAGCTTTCTAAATTTTTGACTTACTCTTTTTGCCGTTATCTGCATAAAATTTCAAACCGTAGCTACGGCTATGCTTGCCCACACGCAATGCTCAATCATTCAACCACTGGCTGAATGCCGTGCCTTGATACCAACAATAATAGTTTACTCAAATTACCCGAAAAGCTAAGCGATTTGAGTATAATTAATAAAAACGATTATAAAAATCAATAATCTGTGTTAAAAATCTATGCAATTTTGTGGTATCTGCGGCAAAAAAAGTGACTAACTAGTTACAGTGATTTTATTTTTTAAAAAGCTTATCAAAGAAACTTTTTTTTTGTTCATTTTTTTGAGGCAAAGGAACCACAAGAAAGCCTTTAAACTCCATTGGTTTATAATATTCGTTTGTAATCACTGAGCTATTCTTGAAAAATTCATCTACTTTCATCGCTAGTTTGTAAGTTTCATCTAAAGCATCATTTTCAAAATTATAATCTGTTTTTAGTGCTTCATAAAAGGGACTAGATGGAAAATAATAGGAAATTGCATTTAAGAAAGTTTCGTTCCATGTTTGTGTAAAAATAAGTCCGTCAGTAATATTTTTTTGCTTTAACAAAAAAGTTGTAAGCTCTCTAAAGAATATCAAATTTTGTTTAATATATTTCTTGTTGGACATACAAAATTCAAACAAGCACATGGTAATTGCATAAGGAATGACATGCATATATTTATCTTTTTTAAACCTTATATTTGCACTCTTTAAGTTTTTCTTTACCGTTTCAAATTTGTTAAAACAATATTCGTATAATTTCAAATCTAATTGGTTGTTTTCAAGTATTATTTTTATTAAATCATCACCTAAATCTTCAACTTTTGGTCTTTTGAAAGTCATTCTTTTCACCTCTACTTCACCTTTCCATTTAATATTACTTACTTCAGAAAAATACTGCAACGATGTTGAAAAGTCCTCAAAAATTCCTACATGTATGGGTATTTCTTTTATTGCTTCAATTATATCCTCTAGATCATCCTCAGAAGCTTTTCTTGTGTCAAAAAATCTTCTTCCTTTAAGAAAATTTACAACACCATTATGTGTTTGGTAGTTTTGAATATAATCATTGAAATCACGAGGTTGTTTTTTCAATAACTCCATATAATTTTTTCTTTCCTTAATAAAGTGATATTCAGATGTAACTCTATCAACAGGATGTCTTAACATCATAAAGATGTCATATTTCTTATATTGTTGAAAATTTTTAGGATCAAATATATCACCTGCATTTGATGATTTAGTTTTTAATTGAATATGACGATAAAAAAAATTAACTTCTGTTTGCCAATAAGAATTATTTATAGCAGTATTAATTGTTGTACCACCCGTTTTAGGTATATGAATAAAAATTGAATCTCTTTCCATATTTTAAGTAATTTTCCTTTGATAAATTAATATTTTTTTTTGTAAAGATAGGAACAAATGATGTTAAAATATAAAATTTCATTTTTAACTTAAAAAATAATGATATTCTTATTTTTTTTTATAAGTTTGCAGCTACTAATAATTAATTAATCAATTTTTTTTACTAACTAAAATAATGTACTATGAAAAAAACATTACAAATCTTAACAAAAATCACATTTGCAGTTTTCGCCTTTATTGGACTGTCAAATAGTGTAAAAGCTCAATGTCTTCCTGGCGAAGTAGCAGTGTCTTTTGATGTAATTACTGACCAATGGGGCTACGAAGCTTACTGGGAATTAGCTCCGACAGGTGCTGGATGTGGTGCCGCATCTGTTATCTTTGCTGGTGGCAACACCAATGTGGGTTGCCTTGGTGGTGGTGCACAAGCTGCTGCTGGTACTGATCCTGGAGCCTATCCTAATAGTATGACAACCACTGAAGGTCCTTTTTGTTTAACTATAGGGAATCAATATGATATTATTATGGTGGATGATTGGGGTGATGGATCAACTCAAATTACAAGTGTTGCTCAAAATGTAAATGTAACTGCAGCTGGTGCAAATGATGTATTTACTTTTACAGCAATAGCCCCTGTAGCTGAAGATTTAGCAGTGCTAAATTCAACTGGTGTTGAATACACATTTACTCCTCAATCACAAATTCCAACGGGCGGATATCCATTATCTGCTGCGGTTAGAAATAATGGAACTCTTATTGTTGCTGATGCTGTATTAAATGTTAATGTTTATTTAGCACCTAGTACTACTCCGCTTCAATCTTTTTCAAGCACACCTCAATCAATAGCTTCTAGTTCTACTTTAACAATTAGTGCTGGTAATTTTACTCCTACGACTGTTGGAACTTATATCTTTGAATATTATCCAAGTTCAGTTACAATTACTGATGGCAATCCTGGTAATGACACAATTCAGTTACCTGTTGCTGTTACTGATTCCATTTATGCAAGAGATAATAGTAATGTTACTGGAACTCTTGGTCTTGGTGATGGACTAGGAGGAGAGTTAGGTCAAAATTACATGGTTGTTAATCAGGATACATTAACAGCTGTTGATGTGTTTATAGGTAATCAATCTGATGGAATGAACAACCATCCTTTAAGTGTAGCTATTTATTCCACCACTGCTGGAACACCTAACGTAATAATTGCGACTACTGATACTATAACCGTTGATACAACTTCTAATTTTATGTGGAGATTACCAATTAATGGTGGAAATCTCATTTTAAATTCTGGTGAATATGCATTTGTTATCTTTGAAACAGATACAAATATAACTGTTGGTACAGCTACTGATATATTTACTACAGGTAAAGTATGGGTTAGATCAACTGCTATTACTGGTGGAAATTGGACTAATGTTGAAACTTTTGGTTCAGCATTTGCTCGTTCTTTAGTTATAAGACCAATATTTGGTTCTGATATGTCCACAAGCATAGGTGAATTAACAACTAATAACTTTAAAGTTTATCCTAATCCAACTTCTTCATTATTATTTATTGATGAATTAACTATTGGAAGTTCAATTAGTATTGTAAATACTTTAGGACAAGTTGTTTACTCTTTAAACAGTTCAAATAATAATAGATTATCTATAAATGTAGCTAATTTTGAAAGAGGTGCATATATTATAAACATTACAAACAATGGTTTAAATAATTCAAGCACATTTATTAAAGAATAAAATTTCACTTTAAATTTTGAAGCTCCATTACTTCTGTAATGGAGCTTTTTTTATTTTCAATTTGTTTTTATGAAAAATCTTATTTATATAAAATTACTTATGTGTGCGTGTTTATTATTGCTAATCCAATGTAAAGCTCCTGATGTTAGCTTAAATAGTAGTCAAAAATTGAAAAAAAATGAATATATCATTAAATTAATTGAAATAGAAAACAGAAAAACAAAACAAAAAGAATTATTTGTGTTATTAGATGATAAAAAATATTTCATTAAGTTTTCAGAAAGTGCTTTAAAGCATGAAGATGCAAGGAATTATTTAAACAAAAATAGTATTGGTAAAATTAAATTCAGAAACGGTTACTGGGAAGAACAAAAACCTGTGTCCCTCTCTAATCCTTCTGCCCCAACTAAAGCTAGAAGTGGAGATTATGTAATACTATTGAAAATAAAAAATCAAGAATAACTCAATAATACTATTTTTTTCTAAACCCCAACTTCGATATAATCTTCAATTGGATTGCAACTACAAACTAAGTTTCTATCTCCATAACCATCATTTACACGACCAACAGTTGGCCAATATTTAGCATGTTGTATCCAGCTTAGCGGAGCAATAGCTTGTTCTCTCGTATAAGGATGATTCCAGTTTGTATCAATTATTGATGCTAATGTATGGGGGGCATTTTTTAATGGATTATCTTCTGCACTAATTTTACCTGAAGCTACTGCATCAATTTCTGCTCTAATGGCAAGCATTACCTCTACAAACCTATCTAATTCTTCTTTACTTTCACTTTCAGTAGGCTCTATCATTAAGGTATCGTGCACAGGAAAAGAAACGGTTGGAGCATGTAATCCATAATCCATTAATCGTTTCGAGATGTCAGTAACATCAACATGAGCAGCTTTGAATTGGTTGCATTGTAATATCATTTCATGAGCAACCCTCCCGTTTACATTTGTATATAGGATAGGATATGCTTCAGCTAATTTTGCTTTTAGATAATTTGCATTAAGTATGGCAAATTGAGTTGATTTTTTCAATCCTTCAGTACCTAACATTTTAATATAAGCGTAAGAAATCAAACATACATAAGCACTACCCCAAGGAGCAGAAGAAACAGCTGTAATAGCTTTTTCTCCACCTGTTTTAATTATTGCATTTGATGGTAAAAAAGGGGCTAAATGTTTTGTTACACCAATTGGTCCAACTCCTGGTCCACCACCACCGTGAGGGATAGCAAATGTTTTATGTAAGTTTAAATGACAAACGTCAGCACCTATATTTGCTGGGTTTGTTAATCCTACTTGTGCATTCATATTGGCTCCATCCATATAAACTTGACCTCCATTTGCATGAATAATTTCTGTTAATTCCATAATGCTTTCTTCAAAAACACCGTGCGTAGATGGATATGTAACCATTAAACAAGAAAGATTAGCAGCGTGTTCTTCAGCTTTTGCTTTTAAATCAGCTACATCAATGTTTCCATGTTCATCGCATTTAGTAACAATCACTTTCATTCCAGCCATAACAGCACTTGCTGGGTTAGTTCCATGGGCAGAAGATGGAATTAAAGCAATGTTTCTATGTGTGTCTCCCCTACTTTCATGATAAGCTCTGATAACAAGCAAACCAGTATATTCTCCAGAAGCACCCGAATTTGGCTGTAACGAAACAGCATCAAAACCCGTAATTTCAGCTAAATCATTTTCTAATGTTTTTAGCATTTCTTGATAACCTTGAGCTTGATTTATAGGCACAAAAGGGTGAACATTAGCCCAATCTGACCAACCTAATGGAATAAGTTCTGATGCTGCATTCAATTTCATAGTGCATGAACCTAAAGAAATCATAGAATGTGTCAATGATAAATCTTTATTTTCTAATCGTTTAATGTAACGCATCATTTCTGATTCAGAATGATATTTAGCAAAAACTTCATGTGTTAAATAAGGTGATTTTCTAACAAAAATGGAAGGAATTGAAGTGGTTGAATTACTATTTTGAGTTGTTTTTTGTTCTAATGCTTTTTCAAAAACAGACACAATTTGAGTAATGGATGCTTCATTTTCTGTTTCTCCAATACTTATTGAAACAGAATTATTGGTGTAATAGAAATTAATTTTATTTTCTAATGCAATTTTTTCTAATTTCTCTTTTTGAGAAGAAGAAATAGAATATGTTAATGTATCAAAAAAAGTTGAATTTGTTCGTTTTAATCCTAAGCTATCAATTTGTTGAGCTAGGTTGTTTGTTAATACGTTTATTTTAGTCGCTATGTTTTTTATTCCTTCTGCACCATGATAAACGGCATACATTCCTGCCATAACAGAAAGTAATACTTGAGCTGTGCAAATGTTAGAAGTAGCTTTATCTCTTTTTATGTGTTGCTCTCTTGTTTGCAACGCCATTCTTAGAGCTCTATTTCCATGTGCATCAATAGAAACTCCTATTATTCTTCCAGGCATGGCTCTTTTATAGATTTCTTTGGTTGCAAAATAAGCCGCATGAGGACCTCCATAACCGAGCGGAATACCAAATCGTTGTGAAGTTCCAACAACAACATCAGCACCCCATTCTGCTGGTGGTGTTAAAAGTGTTAAACTTAACAAATCAGCAGCAACCACAACTAGACTTTCGTTGGCGTGTGCTTTTGCCACAAACTCTTTGTAATTGTTAATTTGACCTGTTGCATCTGGGTATTGAACAATTCCTCCAAAAACGTTGTCTGTAAATTGAAAAGTAGAAAAATCACCTATAATGAGTTCAATTCCTAGTGGAGTGGAACGAGTTTTTAATACATCAATGGTTTGAGGAAAACACTTATCTGAAACAAAAAAGATATTTGCTTCTTGTTGTTTTGATTTTTTACTTCGATTGGCAAACGCCATAATCATTGCTTCGGCTGCAGCTGTACCTTCATCTAATAGGGATGCATTTGCCATTTCCATTCCTGTTAAATCAATTATTGCTGTTTGATAATTTAACAATGCTTCTAATCTACCTTGAGAAATTTCTGCTTGATAAGGCGTGTAAGCGGTGTACCAACCTGGGTTTTCAAAAATATTTCTCTTAATTACAGAAGGTGTAATTGTATTGTAATATCCTAACCCTATATAAGTATTTAAAATTTTATTTTTCTTACCTAATTCTGAAATATGATTTAAGTATTCGTATTCTGTCATTGGAGCTGTTAATTCCAATTCTTTTTTTAATCGAATTTTTGATGGAATGGTTTGATTAATTAATTCTTCAATTGATGCTACTCCTATTACGGAAAGCATACTTTTTACATCGTTTTCTCGTGGTCCGATGTGTCGTTCTGAAAATTTTTTTGTTGACATTGTTTAATGAAAATGGTTAATAAAATTGAGAGCTACAAATGTAACTATGAATGTTGAATTATGAATATACAATAGGAAATTATTTTTTACTTAATGTTTAATTACATCTTGCAATTCAACCAACGATTTTTTATTTTTCTTTGATTTCATAGAATTAATAATGGATTCTTTTTCTTTAGTAGTTAAATGCCAACTTAACGAAATTTGATTATCTTCATTTTGCAATTCAAAATCTATAATCTGAATTGGTTGATCCATGTTATTACTTAAATATTGAATCATATCATCTAAATTGTAATCTTGAATTGAGAAAAGGTTTGCATACAAGCTACCAATGGGTGATGAAAATGTTTCACCAATACTCATCAGTGGATTTTGCTTAATGTTTATATTTTTTTCTTTATCTCTAACTCTAATAATTACCACTCCAGAAGTATTTTCCTTAATCCATTCTCGAAAAGTGTACATATATTTATAGGTTGTCATTGCTCCATAATTATCTCTCATTCCTGCATCTAAGACATTAATTTGAGGGATACTTGGCAATGAAACACTAGGCATTATATACGGAAATGTAGAACTCATTCTGATAGCACTTGTAAATTTCAGATTTAGAGCATCTTGTTTTTCAAATAGTCGGGTAAACTCAACATTTTCTGCAATTGGATTATTGTGTGTGTTTTTACTAGGAATATTATTACTCAAAAAAGAAACAGGCTGACTAGAGATGAGCAATCTTCTTCCATCATTTATAATTGTTGGTGCAAAAATCATCATCGGGATATTAGATTCGTATTCTGGTGTTCGGTAATCAATCAAGCGTTTATTCAACACATTGTTTGTGTTTTTTAATAATTGCCATTCAAATGCATAACCTCTGTCTTTTAAATAAGTATATTTTCCATCGTCATACGTTTTCATTCTGATAAAAAAGTCGTTAGTTGCAATGCTAAATGCAATGGAGTTTAACAAATCTTTTCCTGCATTTGTAACATAAGAATAATCCGTTAAATGTGGTTGTAAATTATTGTTTTTTTGTCTTAAATAAAGTTCTCTATAATAAGATGCTCCAACCATACCTCCAGAAGAACCTGATATTAAATGGATTTTTTCAAAAAAATCACCTCCGTAAATACTGTCTAAATAATGAAGTGTGTAATAAGTCCATAAAGTGGAGCGAGAACCACCTCCGCTTGTATTAAAAAAGACTAATTTTGGTTTAGAAAGACCTCTATTTTTGGTTTTCCAATTTTCTAAAATATCAAGTGCATTGTTTTTGTCATTTTTTAAATTTTCTTCATTAAACCTTAAATTATTTAAGTTTTTTAATGAATAATCTGCTTGTTCGGTGTTATAATTTATTCCATATCCCATATTAGCGTAAGAGAAAATTTGATGTTTAGACAGAAAATTTATTAATAATAACAACACAATAAATGCGAAAGTAGTCCACCCTTTTAACCAAGTATGAAAAGCACTTGATATAATTAATATCATTGTAAAAAACAACATTACGCTTGCTCCTGCAGGGATAATGAATAATGCTCTTTCATGAAATAAACCCAATATTAAGTATGAAATAAAAATTACCATCTCAAATGCAGATGCATTTAAATGATTTTGTTTAATCACAGATTGAAGCATGGTGGTGTCGTAATGTGAAATATCTCTAGCTGCTTTAGTTGAAAAAGGAGTATGTAGATATGTTTCAACATGCCATTTTTCTCTTTGTTTAAGAAAGTTAAATAAATCTTCATCTCTTAATAAAATAGTACTAATTGGTTTTGCATTATCTGTATCAGAGCTTATTCCTAAAATTTTAAAAATATTTCTGTTTGTGCCTAAAAAATAAGATAATGAAATGAGTATATTTATGGTATATCCTGCAAGTATTCCTGAAATATAAATAAGTATTTCAAGTATAGTTGTATTTTCGTTTTCTATATGGTAAAAAATCACCTTATAAATATAAAAAAGCATGAAAATTAAGGGGATAATGGAATTGTTGATGCAATACACAAGAAAAGGTCTTCTTAGAGCAGCAATAAATTGAAATCTTCCACTATTAATAATGTAACTGGTAATATTGAAAGTCATAACAAACCCACCTATGGAAAAACCCATTATAGCGTATGACCAAAAACTTATTTCATTTAAATACTCTGGGGCTAAAAAAAGGTATGGAATTCCATATTTATTTGCCAAAGAACCATTTACTATTGAAAACAACACTACCCAAAAAAGAAGAAGTAAGTGGTTTCTCTTTAAGTTAACTAAGAAAAGCTGAACAGGAAAGAAAAATATAAGTTTACGAATCATTTGTTGTTTACCATAAATGGAATTATAAATTACCACTCCACTACTACGATAAAAGTAATATTTTGTTTAATGAATTGGTGTCTTATTTGCTACCTTTTCCATTAATTTTCCAATACCATCTATTACTTTTTTCAACCAATCAAAATATAAGGATATCATAAGTGAAATTGACATTAGCCAAATAATAATGGTATTAAACCAAAATGTTGGTATTTTATTTCCTAGAACAACTTTAACAGGAGCATAAAAATGTGCTCTAATTCCTTCAGGTTGAAGATATATAGGATCTATTTTTTGATATAAATGACCATCTAACTCCAAAATTCTATTCAAGTCGTTTTTGTTTTTCACAAAATCAGATAGTGCATCATTGGTGTAATCATTTTTCATTTCAATAAAAATAGCTTTTGAAACTGAATCTGCATTTAATTTTGTTGCCAACGCATCTTTCTTTTGATTTGCGGCTTTGTATAATTGTAAATAATGTCTATTTAATTCATAAAAATAATTTTCAGTTTCTATAATTACATGCTGAGTAATTTTTTCTGGAAATAGATTTTCAAGTTGTTGATATTTAATTGTTGGATTTCTTTGTAACTCAGTTTCTATCTCGTTTCTCAATAAGATGAGGTTATCTTCAATAACTTCTTTTCTATCTTCTTTATCTAAATTATTTTTGGTGCTGCTTAATTTTTCTTTCAACTTTGACAACCAAAAATTCTTTTTAAATTCTGCTTGCTTAAGTTCTCTATCTACATCGAAGAATTGTTTTTCAAAAGCATTGTTTTTAAATTGATGAACGGCCAATGCTTCATAAGCCCAGCGAGAAGTCATTATTTCACCAACAACAGGCACGCTGGTTTGAAGTGTTATCACTGGATTTAGTTTATCAAATTTAACAATAACTCCACTTAATAATAATTGAGGGATAACCAAAAAAGGAATTAATATATATATAGTTACAGCCGAGTTGAAGCTTGCTGAAATATTTAATCCTAACATATTGGCAAAACAAGCTGTTGTAAACAACACTAACCAATAAGCTAAATTCATTCCTTGAATACCCAAAATTGAGTTTCCAACCAATACAAATGTTAGTGTTTGAATGGCTGATATAGTAAACATAATAGTTATTTTTGAGAGTAAATAACTTGATTTACTTAAATTTAAGAATTTCTCTCTTTTTCTGATTTTTTGGTCTCTAATTATTTCTTCTGCACTTACTGTTAATCCAATAAAAAGAGCAACAATTACAGCCATAAACATATATGCAGGTAAGTTTTCGTTTTCTCTAAAAATGTAACCTAATTCGTTGCTATGATCTGTATTAAAATAACGTATTAAAAAAGCCAATATAAAAGCCAATACAGGTGCTTCTAAAAAATTAATTAATAAATATTGTTGATTAGTAAGTTTTGATAATACATCTCTAGTAACAAAAACCTTGAATTGCTTCCATTTGTTTGGAATATTAAAAGTAATTTTTGGGGCCTGGTCTATTTTTTCAATTATACTATTGCTTTTGTTTTCAACAAGTTCTAAGTATTTTGCATACCACTCTTGAGGAGTAACTTTTCTGTTTTCGGTTGAATGCCCATATTCATCAACAACTCTAGCTTCAATAATATTGAAAATTTGTTCTGAATTTACATTTCCACATGTAACACATTCACTTTCGTTGCTGTTTACATGGTTCACTAATTGTTTGAAATAGATAACTGCATCAACAGGATTTCCATTATAAATAGGGTAACCACCTGTATCTAAAATTAAAAGATTATCAAACATTTTAAAAATATCTGATGATGGTTGGTGAATAACTACAAAAACCAATTTACCTTTTAAGGCAAGTTCTTTAAGTAAATCCATGATATTCTCAGAATCTCTAGAGGACAATCCTGATGTAGGTTCATCAACAAACAAAACGGATGGTTCTCTTATAAGTTCTAGCGCAATATTTAATCTTTTTCGTTGACCTCCACTAATTGTTTTTTCTAAAGGGCTACCTACTTTTAAATCCTTTGCCTGATATAAACCAATACTGATTAATACATCTGAAACTCGTTTAACCAATTGTGTTTCTGTTAAATTATCAAAACATAAACGAGCATTGTAATATAAATTTTGAAATACCGTAAGTTCCTCTATCAATAAATCATCTTGTGAAACATAACCTATTACACCTTCTATTTTTTCTGGTTCATGATGAATATCTATTCCGTTAATGGTTATTCTTCCTGTAGTTGGCGTATATAATCCATTTAAAAGATTTAATAATGTCGATTTTCCAGCTCCACTTGCTCCCATAATGCCTACCATTCGTCCAGATTCTTCTGTAAAACTAAAATAGTGCATTCCCATATTACCTCCTTTAAATTTGTAAGTAATATTTTCTACATCAAAAACCACTTTTTCAGCATCATTGTTCACAAAAAACTTAGTGATAATATCACTATAATAAATTGGCTGAACTCTTGAACTTCTAATAGAAGATCCTTGATTTAAAATTCGGGATTGACTTTTATTTATTAAAATTCCGTTTAAATAAAGTTCTGTATCACCAAAATAGCGAACAAAATAAAGGTTTACACTTTCAATTTTTATAATACGAAGCTCTCCAATAATCCCATCAGAGTATATATGTTTACTAAGATTTAATTCGTTTATATTATGATTATTGATTACCAATACAAAAGAAGAGTCTATTTTTTCAGCTAAGGTATTTTTAACAAAATCACTACAAAGTTGATGTTCTTGTGAAGGAATATTGAATGTTTCTGAAACTGTAGATACAAATTCTAATTCTTGCTCTGTGGGGTTGTTGTTTGCATAAATAAATTCGAGTAAACGAATTAATACAATAATTTTTTGAGTTTGTGCTAATTCTTCATTTATTTGAGTGCAAATTAGAAGAATTTTAACGGAATTAACAGAAGTACGTTTTTGTCTTCGTGAGCCGTCTGCTTTTTTTGTTTTTTCTTCTATAAAGTCATCATAGAGTGCCAAATACTCATCAACAAGTTGTTGGTTAAGTTGTTGTGTTAGAAAAGATGCGACTATTAATCTACTTTTTTCTGATGCTTCAGCTGCATCAGAAACGATAGAAAATAATTGCATTAAAGCTTTGAGTATTCGCTCGCTCATTTAAAAATTAGGTGTTAGTAGTTAAGGTTTAGTAGTTAGGGGTTAGAGATAAACCTACTAACTACTAATCCCTAATACCTTATGTTACTGTTTAAATCCAACAAGCAATACGGCACAACCAGAAGCAGCAACATTAGGATCAAGGTTGGCTTCAATAATGCAATCTAATGTGTTTGTTATTTTAAAATCCCAATAAGGTGAATTGCTATATTCTTTGTTTGTGAATAATAGGTTTCTTTCTTTATCATAAACAGAAAAGATTAAATTTCCATCAGAAAAACCACTACATGCAGCAAAACGATAAGTTGTTCCTCCATATAAAACCATATTGAACTCTGCAATTTCATCATCTAATAACAAAGCTCGGTAATCTTGCCCATCAGAAATATAATTACTTGTAATGTTTTTCTCACATAATGTAGCACTAGAATCACAAGGGGATTGAGCTAAAACAGCATTAAAAGAGATTAAACTTATTGCTATTACTATTAATTTGAAGCTTATTTTTTTCATTTGTGTGTGTTTTTGTTGTTTATTTTCAAATTTTGAGGTATTTTGTTAATTGATTGCTTCAGCTCTTATTTTTGCTATTTTCTCAGTAATTTGACCTAATAACTCATTAGATATTGAGACAGTTGTAGTGCTATTTATTGTTGTTGTTTTCTTAGCAGCATCAACAGTTGGTTTAATGAATGTATAAGTAATTTCAACTTTTTCAAACAATTCGTTTAATTCCATTAAATTGTCAATTAATGATGCAAAATCAGGTTTGTTATAATAAGGAGTAAGTAATTGAATAAGGTTATAAACTGTGTTCTTTTGTTCTCCTATTCGATTAATAATTTCTTTATCGGAAGTTAGTTTAGCACTATTTGTTGTAAAATACAAACTTTCAATCCAACCACCTGCTAAAATTAAAGCACTTATGTCATTTTGATCATTGCCCTTTAAATATCTATCACTTGATTTATATGCTTCTGATACTAATGACAAAATAGAATCTTGGTTGCCAATGTTTTTTTCAAAACGCTCAACCAGTTCCATGTCAAAAGCACTACTTACACCTAAATCATCTCCCAATGTTTTAACTGCAGTTAAAAAAGATATGGCATCTTGAGTTTGATCATATAAAGTAACATAACCTAAATCGGCTCCATAAATTCCTAAATTAACAGCTTTCTTAAAATTTGTTGAATAACTAGTAACCTTTGATGGAACATTTAAAACGTCTTTATTGTATGTCATTCCTGAATTTTTTATTAAAAAAGCAGTTTGAATTGGTGATGGTATACTAAAAACCTTACCGTCTAATTCAAGTAATTGATTTTTATTAGGGTCTTTTTGTTCCACCTCAATGTTTTCTGAGTTTTCATCTTTTGCAGCATCATCTCCACAACTAAAGGTTACTAAAGCCATGAATGAAAAAAGTAGTGCTTGATTTTTTAGATTAAAATAAGTTGTTGTCATTTTGTAGGTTTTATATTTTTTTCTCTTGGTGCAAATAAACAAAAAATCTTTTACAGTAAAAAATAAATATTTCGATATATGAATAAAAAATACAGTTAATTTTAAAAAATTTTACTACGAAGCATAAAATACCTTAACACAAAAACACTTATTAAGGCAATAATAAGGTTAATTATTGCTTCATTATAATCTTTAAAAATAAGTTTTCCAATAAAAAAAAGTATTGAATAGGTTAATGAAATCGCACTTATCCAGCAAATTAATAATTCTGGTATTTGTGATTTTAATTTTGGTAGCTCCAATTTTTCTCTAATAGAATTCCATGCTCCTTGTGGTTCAACTTGTGTGTAAAACTTTTTTAATGTCTCTTCTTTTTCTGGTGGAGTAAAAATAGTGATAGTTATCCAAATAATTGTTGTGAAAAATGTAGTAAATAATAAAATACCTTCATTATCTATAAATGGATTTCCTGCATTGCAAGTTCGTTCAAATAATGGAGCAATTAAAAATCGTGCTATTGTATATCCTAAAATCGGTGCTAATGTTGCACTAATTTCACTCCAAACATTTATTCTACTCCAATACCATCTTAATATCAAAACAGCTCCTAAGCCTGCTGATGAAGCTATTAAAAACCGAGCTGCCCCATCAATGGTTTCAATAAAAGTTGTAATTACGAGTGCTATTAACATAATAATTACGGTAAAAATTCTTCCTGCTTTTACCATTTTTAGTTGATTAATTTCTTGGTTCTTTTTTTCTAATTGTCTTTTATATAAATCATTGGTTAAATAACTTGCTCCCCAATTGAGTTGAGTAGAAATGGTACTCATATAAGCTCCTAAAAAAGCAGTAAAAATTAATCCTCTTAATCCTGTGGGCATAAAATCACGCATAGCCATCACAAAACCTTCTCCTGCGTTTGCTTGCGTTAATTCTGGATAAACAACTAATGCACACAGTCCTACAATTATCCATGGCCAAGGTCGAAGAGCATAATGTGCTATTTGAAAAAATAGTGTAGCTAATACTGCATTTTTTTCATCTTTAGCACTCATCATTCGTTGTGATATGTAGCCTCCTCCTCCTGGCTCATTCCCTGGATACCAACTTGCCCACCATTGCACTGCTACAAAAGAAAAAAATGCTCCTATGGTTAATCCAAATGTTCCTACATCACTTGTGTTATTGCCTCCAAGCGTTGGAAAAAAATCAAAACGCCAAGCAGGTAATTTTTCTTTCAATCCATCAACCCCTCCTATTTGTTCTGAATTTAGCATAATTATAGCCAAAATAATACATCCACTCATAGCGAGAATAAACTGTACAGCATCAGTAATTGCAACTCCTAACAATCCTGATAATGAAGAATATATAGCAACCAACACCAATAAAAAAGCAATAATTATAAAAGCGGTTTGATAATCAATATTCAAAAAAAGCATTAAAATCTTAATCATGGCAGCATTTACCCATCCAATGATGATACAATTAAAAAAAACACCCAAATAAATAGATTTAAAATTTCGAAAAACATGTGCTGCTTTTCCAGAGTAGCGGAGTTCAATAAATTCTAATTCGGTAAGTACATTTGCTTTTCGCCACATCTTTGCAAAGAAAAAAGTGGTAAGCATCCCTCCTATTAGCATATTCCACCATAACCAATTACCAGAAATACCATTTTTTTTGATTACTTCAGCAACCCAAAGCGGTGTATCTGCTGCAAAAGTGGTGGCTACCATTGAAATTCCTGCAATGTACCAAGGCAAATTTCTTCCTGCTAAAAAAAAATCAACTAACGAACCGCTCGATTTATTTTTAAATTTTAAGCCTATATACAGACTAATTCCTAAAAAGACAATTACTATTATCCAATCTATAGGTGCTAACATTCTTCAGTAATTTTGAGACGAAAGTACAAGTTTTTTTGTGAAAAATAATTTTTTTAATTTTTTAAAAAAAACCTTGCTTGAGATTTTCTAGTTCTAAAAGGATTGGGTAATTTCATCATCTTAATTATTTTTAATAATACGATTTTTAATATGTGGTTATAGCTAAATAGAGTAACTTTGAACCCATGAGTTTTAATATCGACATACAACAAATACAGCAATACACTAAATTAGAATTAATTGCTAAACAGGTAGTAGAAGGTTTTATTACGGGCTTACATAAAAGTCCTTTTCATGGTTTTTCGGTTGAATTTGCAGAGCATAGACTTTATAATACAGGTGAATCTACCAGACACATTGATTGGAAATTATATGGAAGAACAGATAAATTATTTGTTAAACGCTACGAAGAAGAAACAAATTTAAGATGTCAATTAATAATTGATGCTTCTTCATCCATGTATTTTCCTGAAATAGAATACAATTCAGATAAATTTAATAAAATTAAATTTTCAGTTTATGCAGCTGCTGCACTAATGAATTTATTAAAAAAACAACGTGATGCTGTTGGTTTAAGCATATTTTCAGATAAACTAACGCTACATACCTCCACAAAATCGAGTCTTGTGCATCATAAAATTTTAACACATGAGTTAGAAACACTTATTGATGCTCCGTTTAAAAACACTAAAACATCATCAATTAATGCGTTGCATACTATTGCTGAAACGGTTCACAAACGCTCCTTAATTATATTGTTTAGTGATATGATGGAAAATGTTAATACCAATGATGCGTTGTTTGAAGCCCTACAACATCTTAAGCACAACAAACATGAAGTAATTTTATTTCATACACACGATAAAAAATTAGAACATAATTTTGATTTTGAAAACCGACCCTATCAATTTATTGATTTGGAAACTGGTGAAGAAATTAAACTACACCCTAATGATGTGAAGAAAAATTACATTGAACAAATGAAACAATTCACAAAAGAATTAAAACTAAAGTGTTTACAGTTTGGAATAACTTTTATAGAAGCAGATGTAAATCAAGGATTTAATCAAATACTTCAAGCCTATTTGATAAAAAGAGCCAAAATGATGTGATTTTTTTTATAAAAAATTTTTCAGTTTCAAAAATTGAGTTATATTTGCAGCCCCAAAAGAGGGGATTTCTTTTAAAAGATTATGGTTTGGTAGTTCAGTTGGCTCCGTAAAATTGAAATTTACAATTTCTTAATTTTACGAGAGTTCTCGAAAAAAGAAAAAATCACAGATTTTTATTTTTTCGGGATTAGAATACCTGCTTCGTGTGTTTGAGTAGAATATTATTGAAATTGAAATAAAAATAATAACTTCAGATTATAGTAATTTATGGTTTGGTAGTTCAGTTGGTTAGAATACCTGCCTGTCACGCAGGGGGTCGCGGGTTCGAGTCCCGTCCAGACCGCCAACTATCTGAAGT
>Ga0100380_10002492_pt1 | contig 19897 bp, 12 predicted proteins | sample CryGeymeta201504_FD_80417 | JGI IMG/M metagenome (GOLD analysis project Ga0100380, IMG submission 80417) | Groundwater microbial communities from Crystal Geyser aquifers in Utah, USA - Crystal Geyser metaG 2015-04 | ecosystem: Environmental > Aquatic > Deep subsurface > Groundwater | place... | reverse complement strand
TGATAATACTTGCATTGAGAGATGAAGGTTTATGGATCTAGTAGAGGAGCTTTCTAACGAGAGATGGTCTTAGATGGGTTTATTTTCAGACCCATGAGCTACTAAATAGTTGGAGCTTTTGTGAATTTGCTACCTTTGACTCCGAGTCTAGTTTTGTTTTTTTGAAGTTGACCAATTTTTAGCAGGTTGTTGTACTATTTGATGGCCTCGTGAATCTTGTCCTGATGTTTGACTGCCTTTACCAGATACTATCTTGAGTTGACTTAGCTGAGTTTAGCGACAGGGAGAGGCACCACGTTTGTTAGCTTACCCTCTCGCATCCTAAATAATCTGTCTAAGTTAAGAACCTTCAGTTGAGTTGGATTCCCTGGAGGCAGCAAAGGTTAGAGTTGTTTGGATACCAATGGCTTTCCTCTTAACTTTTGAGCCTGTGTTTCTCCTTTGAAGGGACTGGTCCATTTTCTGGTTACTCTTTATGACATGCTTCTCTGGATGCCTTTTTCTAACATGGCTTTGTTAACCTTTACTATTTGTTGGCCGTAGATCAATTTTTTGTATTTATTTGCTGCAACTTGATGAAACCGATCTAATGCTGACTATCTTTTATCTTTTAAAGGGCTGTCTTTGTTTGACTCGCAACTCTTGACTAAGTCTCTTTTTCTAATAACCTCTTATGTCCTATCTGACTCATAGCGTTTCCTCTCAGAAAATGACATATTTCTATGCCTAAAAGACTGATTCCTCTAGGACATTATTCTGCTTTTGTTGATGTAGAGCCGATTGTGGTCATTGTAAAATGAATTAGATTTTTTTATTCTAGGGGTGGAACATGATTGGGGAAGAGATACATTACTGTCACTAAGTGATTTTGGTTTGCTTTGTAAATGAAGCGTGCTGGTCAGTTTGTTTTTGATAGGGGTACTTGTTTTGGGCAGCAAGAGGGAACTGTTGTTGGTTGTGAGGTGTTTGCTGGAGCTCTGTCTGCGCATAATAATTATATGTAAGACGATATATACGAGGAGGACGAGCGTATAGGCTAAAGAATTATAGCGCAAAGAGAGGAATAAATTCAGAAGAAGTATCTATATGCGCAGGGATATCAAGGAGCCTTAGTGGTCGGCCTGTAGTAAAGGGAGTAACAAATAGCTCTTGAAACCATCAAAAACATTGTTGAAAAGGATGCCCCCAAATACAAAGAAGCAGTGCTTGAACAAATGCGATAAGACCTATCCAAATTTTTGAACTCAAAAAAACAACAATGATTTTCATCGAGTTTACCCAATCAGAGTGACCTAATAGTTTTTGCTAATAATAAAACTAAATGCTGGGTCCAGTCGCAAAGCAATAAAGCCCATATCGCCACAACCTCAAAGAACTCGCCAGAATAGCACAATATGAACCCATAGCTTCTATTCCTCAGCCGTCAATAGGCTTCAATTATACCCTCGTTCGTACATCCACTCTAAGAAAGGCAACAGACAAAGCGACTACTATGAAGTTCCTAAAGTAATGAGAAAGTCCCCCCCTCAACGGGTTAAATTAGCAACCATCTTGTAGACCCAAGGAAAATCGCCACTTTTTCCTAAAATTAGCAAAGAAAGAAAAGATGCCGAACAACTGGCAGAGTCATCTTCAAGGAAAAGATTGAAAGGATTACGATCACATTTCAAAAGATAAAACGAAACGACTGTTGCCAGCAGAGAGAGAAGTTTAACCATCGATACCAGATTAGACAGTTCAGAAGGAGATAGATTGAATTCGAGTTAATGTTTAGAGGGAAAGAGATGTCAAAAGAAACCGATTAGTTTGGGAGCAAGGACAGCCGAAAGAGAACGTTTGAACTCCAATAGTAGCGATCTGTCTCTCCTTTACAGTCGGCATAAACAACAATAACCTTAAATCACTACTTTTAATCGCAACCAATCACTCATCAGTCATTCAATCCTTAACTAGGAAGATGAATCTTAAGAAGAGGAGGAGTATTAAAAAGATGCAGTACCTGGTCCTGGAGCCTATAGCTACAGTTATTCTGATTTTGACAAAGCCAATCAAACAAAATCAACAAATATCAGTTTTCTAAGCAAGCTGACCAGATTTGTCAACAAGGAGAAAGAATAAATTCCATAGCGGAAAGAAAGTTTGAGATATGAAGAGAAAGAAGCAGCAAGGGAGAAAAGGCTTAAAGAGGCTGTTTTTAAGAAAAAATAAATTCCATTTAATAGCCTATCGCCAAGGAAATTTTAGTGTGATTAGTTGAGCAAAAAGCAAGTACCAGGCCCTGAAGATTACTATCCTCGGCAAGGGGTATATTTTATTATATTTAGCTTTAAGAAGACCTGATCAGAAGCATTCAGAAACATTTCAAAGGAAGCTTCGGTTCCCAGCAATCTAGATTCAAGTACCCGAACCCCTAGCGACCTAACCTCGGCCCAGGGAGTTATTCCTCTTGTGAATTTGAATACAGTCTTCAGAACGAAAACTACTACTTCAAATCAAACAAAGGCCGTTTCGAGTGATCAAAGAGTAAAAAAGTGCTATTTCCTAAATTTGTGACATAATAATCAAATATAATAGTGATGTTCGAGTAGCAAAAAGATCTAATAGTGAGAACAAAAGCTGTCCATCTCATTCTGAATGGACATCCTGAGGTTTTATACACTCATTAGTATTCCAAACCTCTCCGAAAACATGATATTGAAGTGCTTTGTCACCAACATATGGATGGGAGGTTCTAATCTGCCATATTCCTCTCAATTTAAGGAGAGGAGCTGATGGAATAAGATCTAGCTTATGTTCGAAACAATGATAGAATATATGTGAGCAGAGGTAGTTTTGGAAAGAAGTAGGTTAGGACTTCGATGGCAGTCGTAATTTTGGGGAATATCAGTTGCTTAAAACTTTAGGATAAGGTGGATTCGGAAAAGTATGGTTGGCTCGTAGCAGCATTAACAGTACTCTAGCAGCAATCAAAATTCTAAAACTGTAAAAAATCAGTAATCAATCTATCAAATGTAGCCGTAGCCAGAGATATCGATGTTGTATTTCGAGAAGTCGAAACCCTCAAAGCTCTTAGTCATCCTAATATCGTCAAAATTATCAATTGTTATGCCTTGCCCAACATGCAAATGATCGTCGTTATGGAATTTCTCGAAGGAGGTGAATTGTTGGCCTTACTAAAAGAAAAAACAAGGTTTGATTAACCAACTGCCAGAAAAATATTTAAGCAAATTGTAGCAGCTGTAAGTCACTGTCATCGATAAAGCATTATCCATCGTGATTTGAAATTAGAAAATGTGCTACTGGAGAATAAGGAAAAGTTGAGAGTGAAAGTAGCAGATTTTGGTATTTCTGGAGTCGCCGATGCACAAAATCCTGACGTAGATGTGGGTACTTTAAGATACATGGCTCCTGAAGTTCTGAGCAAAAAATAGAAAAGTAATACAGCAGCTGTGGATGTATGGGCCTGTGGAGTAATGCTTTACTGTATGGTATTCGGTCGATTACCCTTTGCCTATTCTACATCAGCAGCAACAACCTAAGCCATCATCACAGGTTCTTACAAATTTCCCCACAGAAACATGGTATCTATCGAGTGCTAAGATCTCATCATGATCATGTTGACAATCGACCCGAAAATGCGACCAACAATCAACGATATACAAGAACATCCCTGGATGAAGGGTATCAATAACGCTAAAACTGTCATGGTTGATAGAATTATAGAAGATGAGTCACCAGATCACCCGATCAAAATGTCACCTCAGAAAGAAAGGAAAAAATAATTGAGGAAAAGATTACCAGTAATACCTAAAAGATTAGAACGAGAGAAAGAACAAATAGCGGAAGAGGTGCGACAACTAAGAGGAAGTAGAAGCAGAATCCAATATTCTGATCCCAAGTTCAAAGTAGGCAGTCCCCCTCGTTACATGCAAAACATTCGTTGCAAATAACTTGATAGAGGGATCAAACGACGTCCCTCATTCGTCAGTAGCACCTGGAAATGATTTGAACTTATCTACTACCTTTTTGGAGTCAATATGCTATACTAAGCTATGTTATATAGAGAATGCATATTGATGTAATGGCTGTTTTGCAGTATATTTGTTTCGGCTGAGAGAAAATATAAACAATGTTCTTCAATTTGTTCAAACGCCAAGAATAGCTCGCCCAAAGCCAGAATAAACCAGATCTAGATAGCACCTTCTTCAGCATGAAAGTTAAGCAATTACCTCAAAACTTTGCCCAAATGGTCATGGACCTCTAGATGAAATTATCCTTCGTCGAGACCTATGATATCGAAGCAGTTAAGCAACTTAATTAGCTATATCGACATGCTGTAGAATATTACATTCATGAGGATCCCAAAAAAGCCAAACATTTCCAAAGAAAACTCACCTCACTCTTATCGAATCCTCAAACTCTGCTTCTCTTCGATCAAAAAAAGAAAGAACCCAAACAATAAAATTATCAGAAGGCTCTCAGAAACTAAATAGGAGCATATGAATCTCAGTCCAGTACTTTAGTAACTCAAATGATAGAAGGATCCGAAAAGAAAATGTAAAAACGTGGCAGAATGGTCAACCTACAATTAATGGATCAGTAGAGCAGATTGAAAAGTAGACTAGAGCACAGAAGCAATAGTCGACAGGCCAGAAGACAAAAACCTTTCTTGTCACCTTGATAGATTCATAACCTGAGTTATTAATCTTTTGTAGTTTTTGTGTAAATGTAATGGATGAGAATCACTCACAAATAAAACAGCTTGTTCTGAAGAGCTCTCTCACTAGCAGGATCATCTTTGCTTAGACTTTCATGGAAATTCTCTCCGAATAATTTGGTCAATCTGTTCGCACCTTGGAGTACCCCTGGAACTTTCACTGCTCCCATCCAAATCGGATATAGATTGTAGCACTGCTCAAGAGTCAGTTGAGCTAAAGCCTATTGAGGTGCTTACTCAGGTCCTTGGTAATGGACCACTTGACATTGAGTAAGAGTGGTGGTTCCTTATTGTCTATCTTTGGTGTTTTTGGGGATAATCGGTGCTATGTGGAAATCATAGACCTGATTGCTTGAAAGAGGGTCAAAGACGATAGTTCCAGCTGGTGGATTGACCAATGGTCTGAACTTACCCCCATTTTCATTGATCTGATACACTCTTTTGTTTGAATTCTTGACAACATGCAAACAAACAAAAGTAGGATTATAATTTTCTTTTTTTTTCTTAGCTCTAACTAAGACAGCTTGCATTCCTTTGATTTCTGCCTTTCCTCTATTGTTTAATTCCAACTAACTCATTCCATCTCTGTAGAGAATAATAGCATCTGGTAGTGGATTATTTACTGAAATTGATTTGATCCAGTTTGAAAATAGATCTTAGTAAAATTTTGAATCGGTTAGCTCTTTTTCAGAAGCAGCTACTACCTGACTGTATCCTTTCGATATGTTCTTATCTGATGTTCCAACAAGACCGACAATGTATTATTTTTTCTCTACATTAGGAGCAACCTTCTGCTGAGCCATTTTGGTATCTCTGGTGATCGAAATGGCACCAACAGTTATAAATTTTTTGTTCCAGAAAGGATGACGAGTAGGAACTGACCAAGCAGTCACACCCAATTTGGCCGCCATCTGCACCATGACCTTTCCACTAACAGCAATACTTCCAGTCTTTTGACCAAAAACGACCTGACTTGGTATTTTTATCATGGTCAGATATTTTTTGATCGGTCCATAGAGAGTTCTTTCCCTCTTATGATTGAATACCAATAGAACTATCTTGATAGCTTTGTTTTGTACATACTCTTAGAGGGCATTGATCCATATTTTGGAATCAAGTTTTTTGCCATTATCGATTTCTTTAATGATAGGCATGCCAAAATCAACATCATAAGCTGTTCCAGATTTTATTAAATCTTCCACTACATATTATGGATTGGTTTTTTGATCTTTTGAGAAGAGGACCAGCCACTACTTATCTTTAAGGTTTGATTTTTCCTGTAGTTTCTACAGTTTTTTCTCGTCAAAAAGACCATTGTAAATAGGCACATTGTTTCTGAACTGAACATTGACTTTGTCAAAGTAGATTCCTTTTACTTTATCTGCTTCATCAGATATGTAACATATTCTGTCTTTTTCCTTCTTGTTTTCTTCAGCTGCATTGAACATGCTTATGAAGCATTGCTCCTGCCTTTTCCTCTCATCAGGAGTGATTTTGATGGCATTGCTGATACTCTTGAACATATTTCTGTCTCTGCATTATTCTTGGATCTCTTTGAGGTTCTTCACAAACCTGCAAAGATCAGGTACCAAGAAGCACGTCTCTATCTTCTTTTCTTTTTTTTATTTGTCAACATAATACTATCTGCTGACAACCTCAAGAAGAAATTGCTTCTGATCTGTGATGTTAATGTTGTAGTGTTCTTTCATATATTGGAGTAAGTTCATAGATTTTCCTCCTTTCTGAATTATCTCCTTCTCAGGAGTTTTGTCAGTTCGAATACGGAGCAGTTTATAGCATCGATTGTTATAGAGAGTAACCACTCTCTTTTCCAAAAGAAAATCAGTGCTAATCCCTTGCTGCTTGAGACTTTTTATCTCTTAGAGACAATTTAGTTGACCTGTGACTCTAAAACCTACATCAACCACCAATTTAAGTGATTTGCCAATGGGAGTCAACCTGATATCATAGCATCTCAAAGGTAAGTAATCTTTGCACGAAGAATTTTGATGATTAGCTGGCTCTAGATATCTGTTTCTACTTGTGGCCGTCATTTTCATCTTCTGCAAGGCGTTTTTGATTGCTATTTTGTTGATTGCTAGCACTTGCCTTATCTGTTATTGACTCCATGTTGTCATTTAGTTATACCGGTTGGGAACCAATTATTTGTTATGTGTTAGCGTCAACTGATAATCCCTGTAGATCTGTTTATCCTCATTTTTGGGTATATTCAGAGTTATGGATTTGACATATGAGATAGCATATAAGGTAGCTCCTAATGATGTGTATCTTCCGACCATCTACCTCAGTTCCCGTCTCTTGCTACTAAGCAATCTTTTGTGCAGCCAGTCACTGTCTTCAAGAGCGATGAAAGGATCCGATTTGATGGTGTAGGAATGTATGGCAGGTTGGTAGGTGAACTCGATGTGGTAGATATTTGTCACTAGACTGATTTCCTTGGCTCCTGGAGGCAGTGCCGATTTCATCTTAGGTCTAAGAGGTAGCAAAGCTAGAGAAGATGAGTCTTCCATTATTTTGAACAAGCAATAATTATAGGCGAAATAGGAGACAATATGCATTTACATAGGTATTCCCATTTGGCTCCATTTAGTCAAAATATGATGCATTCCGATGCTACAAACAAAAATAGATAAAGATCATTTTTTTATAGCTTTTAGCTTCTTGAGGGCAGTTATTATTTGATTTCTGATGCCCCAGTTGCCAATTTCTTTGGCTATCTTGAATGCTAACTCGTAAAATTGAACTGCCATTTGACTTTGCTGAAGGTGTTCATGCTAGACTGCTATGTTGTAGTAGGCCAGCATTGTCATATGTCTTATTTCACCCTGGTCTTTCTGACTGATTGTCCTTCCAAATCTCTCTTGGTATTTTGTCAGGTTATCCAAACTGGTTTTGATTGTCTAAATGGCTTCCTCATGCAAACTCAGATTCGATAAAATCACACATTTGTTAATGTAGGTCGAGGCAATAGATTTATAAGTTTCTTCAAAGTTTTTCTCCAGCAATGTTTACTATATCTCCAGAGCTACCTCCAAAGATTTGAGGGCATCTTCGTACTGTTTGTTTTCCTTGTAGACACAAGAAAGGTTATTGAATGACAGAGCTCGTAATTGCAATAACTTCTCCTGAGGTCGGACATTATTCCTAATTGCTTTGTAAAACAGCATATCGATACATTTGGAGATCAGGTTTAGTTTCTCACTGAATTAGAGACCCGAACCACCCATAACTTTAATTGATATCTTGTTGATAAACGTAGTCAACTCTTGCAGTAGCGAACTTGCACCCATCTCTTTAGGCAAGGGATCTTTATTCTCCAAGGCAGATCCAATAAGATAGACTAAGCGTTCTAGCACCAACAATTATGTATGTTAATGCGGTCTATTTTCAAGATATTGTCGATATTTCTTCAGCAGAATCAAAGGTTCTTTGTATTCGCTCTCCTACGCTTTCATTATTTTATTTTATTTGGCTGAAATGTATGTAGTCAATTGATCTGCATTTGGATAGGTGATAAAATCATCATGTCAGAGTGAATCGTTGACTCCATATAAGGTGTCTAATTTCTACTCCATTTCGTATAAAAATGTATCACGATGTTCCTATTTGCCTTTCTTCCTGAATTGACGGATCGCTTTGTCTATGGAGATTTAGCTGGATCTCTACATTGATAGGTCAACAGTTGGTAAACGAATAGAATCTCGCATTGGAGATAATGACTTCCTGTCTGGATTTTTTGGTTTTGATCGTGATTTTTGGGGATCTTTGGTAGGTTGGACAGAATATGTGTGGGACACCGATCGATTTAGAGATGCATCTTCCCAGCCAGACTCTGTCATTTTAGCTTGTTGATGCAATGTAAAAGTATTAGGAAAAGGCGTGCTGATCTTTCTCTACTTATTCTTCAGAAATGAAGGACTATGCATCCTGTTCAAAGGCTTGTAAGTGAACCCTTGTTGATCACTGGGAAGTTGACTACATCGCATTGGACTTCGGACCTGTTGATTTTTCAAAGGAGACCTATAGTCGAAATTCTGAGGACTGTTCATTTTGAAAAAACCGGACATTTTTTGTTGTTGTGTGCTGAAAGTCGATTGCGATTGATCGCTCTAAAATTTATTTTCTTTAAGTCTTCGACTGTAACTGTATCCAGGAGTTGTTGGATGTTGTTCAAATATTATAGAGTGTTTGCATGTATTGTTAACTCTCGGTGAGAGAAAATTGTTTGGTTGAGGTGACATATTGCTAAACATACGTTGATGTGGCATGTTTCGAGGTGACAAACATAGTTGCGGCTGAGGCGATCTAGTAGTTGATGACAAGGTAGAATGCTGCGATGTTGTATTAGCAAAATTTCGCTGATGTAGCTGCTGTCCTTACTAAATATTTCAAGGTATACCTGATTCTGAAGACGAGCAAGTTGTTCTTTAAGATAGGCGTTTTAACGCTGTAGATGTTGGATTGTTGCCATATGGTTGGGTACAGCTACTGGCTGCCAGTAGATTTGTATCTATGGTTGCTCTGTCTATTTTGGAATACTGTTCATTAATTCTATAATTCCATTCTAGCTTTGTCATCACAGTACCTGCCTATCTCATCCTTCTTCATTCCTTTGTCACACTCACACATTTATTTCGTGGTTGTCTTTCACTCAGGATCATCTGAGGAATAAGACCATTCTGGAATTTCTTCCTTATTGAAGTTATAAATAAAATGAGTTCAGGATAAAACGCCTTCACACGGACGGCTAGGAGCACTCTATACAACACCAGCAACCAGTAGTATGGCACACCATGGGTTCAAAATCAACAGAGACCTGAGCATACCAACATCAAGAAAGATGTCATTCCTACCTATTCCTAAATTGTTGGTTCGCTTAATGATTTCAAAAGAGCCTAAAGACTCATCAAAGCGAAAGTTATCAGGGAAAATTTAGAAAAAGAAGGAATCGATCCTCAAGCTGAGAACAGCAAATTCCAGAAAACCACACAGTTTCATGTGAGTAAAGGGTACTCGGACTATCCACAGCATGGCCTGAATGTCGGAAATCCCATCTACCATACAAACAATATGAACTACGGCAGCAGTAAACCAGCCGATTTTGAAATCCAGGAAAAATACTTCCCCTGCAACAGCAACTTCAGCCGAGCCTTCAATGGTGGTCCCTTCAAATTCAATGGCCTCAATACAGTCAAAACTGTGAGCGGTGTACACAATGGGCTCAATGACATGTGATCTCTACACATTTAGCTATCATAGATCAAATATAGATTCATAAAATATTAATAAGATAATGAAGCTCAAATTGAATCATAGTTATCCCCAAAATGCCGTGATAGTCTAATTCTCCTTGTCAATATTGTTGAAATATTTCCTTCCTAGGTATTAAAATTCTTTGATATTTACCTCTGCAATCATCTTGAATCCAAACCTTGCGATTCTTTTTCTCAGTTGATGATTCGCTGCTACAAAGTAAACAAATTTGAATTTTTTTTTTTTTGCTTATTTTAGCATAAGAGGAACCATCTGGCTCTGAAGCCCCTTTCCATGAACTGATTACTTCATCACAGTCGTATTAATTACGCATACCATTTCTTAAATCTTCATGAGCTCTCTTTTTTCTTTAGATATTCTACTTTCAAGAGTATCGAATATTTGTGTTTCAACCTTACAATAAATTCCTTCAGGGTCAAGATGATAGTCATCTCTTTATTTGGTCTTACAAATGGCACAAAGAGCTCCGACTATTTAGTTGTTGTTTTGCCGATCAAGGCAGAGCACTGATATGTTGTTTGTTGTAAACTCATTGATCTTCGGTCCAATGTATAACTTTTCTGATTTTTATGCGAGAGCTATTCCATTCGGGACCCCTTCGAAGAAAGTTTTGAGTAGAGGTAAATATTTAATGTTAGTTTGAACTATCAAACTAAGCAGCTATTCACCGTGATGAGGTTGAGCAATGCAATAGGAGTAGTTATAGTAACGAAATAGTTCTTTTTATTAATGGCTGTGTATTGTAGGCTTGGAGATGGATGAGGATCGGATAAAATGGCTCAAATTGTACAATATATTCATTTATTAAAATAATAATAATGGTTAAAATATCTTGAAAGAAATCGTTCTCTTTCCAAGTACATTATAAAATGATTTTGAGTATATTTTCAGTTGACAAAGGCTTTTTTGACTTTGCTGGACATGCACTTCTCTTATTATATTTCCCGTACAATATTGTTTGACTTTAAACATCTAATTTGAACAAGTTAACAACCAACTTGATAATAATTGATTTATTTTGGAATTGCAGATAATTATTGAATCATCATTAATTGGTTTATTCTAGATATGAAGTCATAGTCAACCACAGAAAAGCAACCGCGTTTCATAGTGGTAGGAGGTGGACTTTCAGGTCTGACTGCAGCCAGACAACTGCTGACTAGCCATCCGCAAGCTCAGCTCACTCTTCTCGAGGCCAATGACTATCTGGGTGGAAGAACTAAAACCCTCACCTACAACGAACAGCCTTGGGACTTAGGGGCCTAATTCATCGGACCAACCCAACATCATGCAATCGAATTGGCTATCGAATCGAAAAACTAACTGCTGCCTGTGAACGATAGAGGCAAAAAAGTCATCGGCCTCAAGGAGGGCATCTTTTACTATAACAGCAGTATACCAAATATTGGGAACATGCTAGCTTTGGTCGAAATGCAATGGGCTCTGTTCAAGCTTAACAGAATGGCCAATAAGGTGCCTTTGAACAATCCAAGAGACTGCCCTCAAGGTCCGACATGGGATTCAATGACTGCTCAAACTTGGGTATAAAACAACTTGAGAGCAACAAAAACTCGAGTGATGCTTTAGGGGGCCATTCGAACAATTCTTGGCACAGATCTTTCGGAAGTCAGTTTTCTATATATGCTTTACTACATAAAACAATCAAAAGATTTCTAAAACATCATCACAGTCTAGAACGGTCTGCAGGAAAAGAAAACATTGAAAGGAACTCAACACATGAGTATCTACCTTGGTGACAAAATCAAAGAAATGGGAGGAACAATCAAATTGGACTGTAAAGTAAGAAAGGTCATTCAAGATGAACATAAAGTGGTGGTGATCAATCAAGATGGATAGTAATTTGAAGGTGACTATTTGGTGATTGCAACCCCTCCTCCGGCTGTCAGCAAGGTGACATTCTAGCCTGTTCTTTCTCACCAAAGGCGTACAATTTGCTAACGGACCTTTATGGGAGGGTTGGGCAAGCTGTTAGTCTTCTACAAAGAACCGTATTGGAAAAATCTTGGTTTTTCTGGATAGGTAATCTCTGACTGCTACGATGGCCCAGCGATGAATGTTTTTGATAACACTCGCATCAATGATAAAGGCAAGGAGGAGGCATGTTTGGTCATATTTTTGGGAGGACAAGCCTACAACTACTGGAAGAATAAACCAGATCTTGATAAAATTTTGACGGGAAAGCTAGCTGCCTACTTCAAATAACCTCAAATGCTGAATCCCACTAGAATTCACTGGTAGAGATGGGAGGATACAGCATCGATGGGTGCGCCAGTGGTCAGCTATCCGCCTGGCGTGCTTTCTCAAATCGAAGATATGCGAAGACCTGAGGGTAGAATACACTGGGCTGGAACTGAACTCGCTCTAGTTTCAACAGGCTACATGGATGGAGCAATTGAGTCAGGAAAGCGTGTTGCAACAGAATTGACCGAAAGAATAAAACAAGAAGGCAATGGCAAAATGTAGCTCTAAGTACAGGAAGATGTCTACCCCTATACAAGAGTCAACAGGCCTGTTGGTGTCAGTTGGATCAATAATTGGCTAGAATGGTGGTGATTAGCATATCATGATGCTGATGTTAAAAGTTGAATATGTGTAAATTATAAATTATTACTATGAAGATCATTGCATGCTCAGGTTGGCAATCTATCTTCCCTGACTGTCAATAAACATTATGCTGCCGTCTTATGCTACTTTATATTGCTTAGATGTTGTGATAGTATCTATCATGATTTTTTAACTACCTTTGCTACAGCTTTAGTCGTAGGCCGAACTGCTGCTCACCTCAATTTCCTCAGAATTAAATATCTGGTACTCAAAGATTAATTATGAGCACATTTAAACAGTTATTTTACCTTAAGTTATCTCAACTTTTTTGCGACCCATGCTTCTATTGAAAAGCAAAAGAATGAGATAATTGCCCTTATAAAATCCACTTTAAGAAGTAGGATTGGCAATCATTACAGGTGCAGGTGCAATTATTTGAGGATTGACTTGAGGAGGAGTAGAAAGAGAATTTGGCATAACGGCAGGTGTTGGATTATCTTTAAGAAGAGCAGTGCCAAGTAATTTGATCTGATTGTCATACATAAGTAATTTATTGTTGTCTTTTTGGTAGAATACCACCTTGAGAAGGTTACTTACCAGTTCAAAATCCTGACATTCACCTAACTACTTATTGCTAATGCTGAGATAATACTTAGCCTGGATCTGATATGAGAATATCGCCCCCTTGCATATACTCAATTGCGAAAATGAAACACTCATAGAATGAGCCTCTTTAGGACTGCTAGCAAATTGAACTAAGTACTGTCCTTGAATATCTTTATATTCTTCCTCATAACCTTCAGGAGCTTGCCGTGTCATTATGAAAACAGGATCATATGATGGATCCATTATTATCAGCTTATCTTTCTCTATTCTGAACTTGAGTACTCCGGGTACATATATTTTGAGTAACTCCATCTGCTGAGCCTGATCATCAGAACATATGCCGACCTCCTGTTACCACTGACTACTCACATCGATCCACATGTTATCTTCCTGTGTGTCCATCTGGTACAGTATCGATCTGCAACCGAGCCATTACATTTTGTATCTGACTTATGTTTCTCTGAATATGAATTATGTGATGTTGAGAGTGAGATTAACTTATCTGTTGGCAATTGCTTGCACATGCCATTGACCCTTCAATGTAGCTCCCAAACTGAAGGGAACCAACAATATCAGCAACAGCAGAGATAGAGACAGAGCTGACATGTTTATTATTATTCGGCGGATAACTTCTGAAACAATGCTTAAAAATAATCCAAAACAACTAATGAAAAATACAGTTAAGAGATAAATGAAACAAGTAAACAAGAGACACTAACTGAAAAATAGTTAAAGGAAAAATAGTGACAAAAATCTGAATGGACTATTGAAAGCTAACAATGTCAGAATGAGATGAAATGGATAGAATGATACGATAATTGGCGTTAAGAGATATATTGATTTATACTTATTGAATGGTAAGGTCTATGCTACTTGTGTACTATTATTGTTATTGATGATTTAAATTTTTATTTCCCGAAGTAAATATGACTGGCCCATGCCAATTTGATTAACTACGCTTACCTTACCACGGTATTACTGCAGATAGGTCCTTTCTTCCTATGCGCCTTTTATCCAAAATGGTATTCTCCTTCGGAATGGTCTCAGGGTAGAGCAAATGTACAATTTCTGTTTTAAATAAAAAAGCCTTCGAGAGCTGGTAATGACTAGTCAATCGATTAAAAATACTTAAAGTAAAGAAATATCATTAGTTGAGTCAGCATTCTTCTTGACAAGTCTATCTGTGCTCCAGTATCTTCTTCTTTTGCTGCTTTTTCATGCGAAGAGACAAACTTCCACACTATAAGTCATCCAAAAAACTTTGGAGATAAGTATAGAAGTCTTCAAAGTTGGCCATTTTGCACATTTGGTGAACAATTTCCTTGGACATCTTAGAAACCTCGAGATAAAATTGATGTCTTAGAATCTCCTGAGCTCTTTCCAGGTCCTCCAAAGGGTATTTGTTGAGAAGGTTCCTGAGCTCAGGCTCTCTGGCTGCTGCTTTTCTAAGATACTTCTCATTGAAGCCCTATGCTACTCCAAATATCATGTAGAGGCACTTCTTGGTATAATCTTTACATTCCTTAAAAATTCTCCACAAATCGTAGGCTCTTAGTCCTCCAGCTTGGCAAGACAGGTCTATTTTCCTTATTTGAATTTTTTTCATGAAAGTAATAAGATTTTTGTGAATGTTATGAAAAATTGAGCATTTGTGTTTTCCACTGTGTTCTGAGACCCCTTCTTCTTATTCTCGGGGAAGTGGGTTGGAATTGGGCTGTGTATGTGAGGGACTGTGCTCTCCTTCCTCTTTTTCTTCAGTCTGGTAGAAGGCTTCAGGAAGGAGGAATTGATCAATCCAATCATTTTCCTCCTTGGGTTCAAAAAGGTGTCCAAATGAATGATAAGACTCTTCCCATTGAGGCATGATGTTAAAGGTTGCTGAATCCTCAAAATTCAGTGTGTGGCAATATTCTTGTTGCATTATCTTACTTTTATATTATATAGGACCCTGGCCTGAGCACATATACCCGAAGGTCCTTACTTCATTCTGAAACTACTCTAACATCTAAATATCCCCATTTGCAGAACCTTACTCCTTCCAGTATTTTCTGATGCAGATGAAGCTAGAAACACCATCATTCTTTTGTTCAAGCTTTCCCTGCCGTCAAGTATAAAAATCTCTGAGCTTTTCTTGTGGGGGATAAGATTTGTAAAATCATTCGATCATCCATTCTTTGGAATTCGTTGAATTAACTGCTCTCCTTAACAACGGCATATTCGGAACTTTATTATGGAAAAATTAAAACTTAATTACCGATAACAAAAACAAAGTCATCGTCATATGTTTGTCCTTGATCTTTTCAGTAAAATCCATTGTTTATTCCCAAAAATATTAAAAAATCATGTTTTTCTAATGCATTTTGAAGAAGTCGGAAACACTGTGTATATAGCAAACAAATCATATGCTTTATCTAGATTACTACCATCGCGCTCGCCTGAAGCCAAAGTGCTGATTTGAAAGAAGAAAGCTCAATATGATTTTATTGGCAACATGACCAGCACATCTTGAATAAAGAGTTTGAATTGAAAGTTTGAAAAACACTGCAAATCTATTAATATCTATTTTTCTCCCTCAGAACTAACTTATACATACTTTTAGCTTCAAGGTAATTCAACATCATTTCAACATAAATAAGGTTTGTGTCAAATCAAAGGTCATATCAATAAACTTCATCGAAATACTAAAGAGAAAAGGCCTCAGGCATTTATTTTATCTGCATTAAAACCCTGAAACCTTTTTATTTAGGAGAATATGAGAATTCTAGATTTTTCAACTCCTGAAGTTAACCTACCGAATTGACTCAGCCTTTAGAAACTCCTCTTCTTATCAAATGCTCATATAAGAGTGGAAAGTTATATAATGAATCCTTCTCTTGGGATTGATATCGATCTGTTAGCTGCTTAGGAATGATTAAGTTATGGCATGAAATATAGCTGTTAAAAATCATATTTGACAAAATGAAGTAAAAGTGACGATCAATCTATTTTGATTCTCTCATACTATTAAGATCATCTTAGCTTAATTAAATAGTATGTTCCTCAAAGCTGAATTTTTGCCAATCACTTTCCCGTTTTCCATTGTTTTCAGTTATTTTCATTCTAAATGTTAGATTTCCTTTCATTAGCTCCTGTACAAAACATTAGGGCAGATGAAATAACTGAGAAAAATATGCACCTTACAAATTAACTCTGCTCTTTGCTTCCATGACCAGAAAAGTCATGAGACATTGCCTTGAGAATTACTGTTTGAGAATGATTTGTCTAGTTCAGAGGAGCTTTTAGCCAACCTTTCTTTGAATTCAGGAAAGTTAGTCAATACAATTTCTCTATTTTGCCTTTTTCGGGTCAACCAATTCGAACGAAGTATCGACATATTTCTTGTAGTTCTTGTTAAGAACTGAACAATTTACAACACTTTGTCACTAGCCACAAGTTCTGATCTCGGAAGGTAGAGTTGAAAAGCTGTTGCTTCTTTAGCAAACTTCTTAAGGAATCCGTGGAGGCACTTTAGTAATTGGGAAAAATGAAAAATGACTCACATCAGGGATTCCTTTAAGACTTGGTTTAGACTATTTGTGATGTGATAATTATGCTTCGGGATCTTGAGAAGGCTAGAGGTGTAAAACTCGAATTGCTTTGAGAGTGGGAGATGATTCCTGAGAGTTAGGAACCTTAGAAAATCATAGCTTCTCGAAAAGCCTGAAGAGTTTTCCTGAGAGTAAGAAATAAAAAAAAACTTCTGCCGGTTTGAACATCAATATGCTTCAGAACTGATCTCCTATTTTTTTTTACTTTTGATATTATTTCAAGGTAAAAATGGGTTTTTTCTCTCTAGATTATCTATTTTTTGATATCAAAAAGATAGGTTATGTCAAAAATTCAAGGCTTTACCGATATCCTGCAAATCATTTTGATATTTTTATATTCTGTCTCAAAAAGACTATCTTGAGAAAGCTGCTCATTATGAAATCTTAAATACATTACGATAGTCTCAATGATCATCATAGTTTAAATTCTGTTATTTTGTTGATGAAGATACAATACATCAAATATCGAGTACAAGCACATACTATAAAATAGTTCAACTAAGAACCGCAATCAAGGTATTGATGCTACCAGCTCCCCACTTAAATAAAGCTCAATGACCTTGAATTTGATTAATACTAGATGAGCTATCCCTCACGACTGTTCTGAAGACTTTTTATGTTTTAAATATAAATTGATTAAACTACCTCTATGCTCTCAATCGTATTACTTCAGTTATTAATAAATAAATCGAGGATGTTCTCTCATAATTCTTGTAAACGTTGGCAGGACGTCCATCCATTACCAATGGTCGCCTCTTGCCTTTTAAAAAATATCATTTTATAATATCGAAATCATTAAGAACCATCGAGACAATGAAATCAAAGTACCAACCAGCATGAATCGCTTCGAAGGCCATCTCTCTTCTGGTAAACAGATCCTCAATTAGTTCCAGATAAGCACGAACCTCATGTATATTGATATAGGCGTATTCGATAAATTTCGTCAAGAAGAACTAAAGTAGAATTTTTGGATAACATCACAAAGTATAGTAAAATGTGACGACAGAAAGGCTTATGGCAAGGTATTTTTTTACAATATGTCTTAGAACGATCATTAAAGTTAATCAGAAGATTCATTGTGACTTGTCCGCTTATCAATGATCTTCTGCTTTCTTCTCTTTTTCATCCTAATCGCCAAACCTTCTCCCAAGAGCTCCTACTTGAAACTCTGAAGGTATGTGTAGAAGTCGTCGAAGTTAGTCATCTTGCACATATGTCCAACCTTATATTTCTCCAACTTTGAAACCTGATAAAGTACCTGCTCTCGAAGTAATGTCTGAGCTTTTTCTAAATCTTGAAGAGGATATTTCATCAAAAGAGTTTTTAGGTCAGTCTAGGAGCTTGCCATTTTCTTTAGATATTGCTCATTGAAGCCATCAGTCACTCCGAAAATCATGTAGAGGCATTTTTTGGTAAAATCCTTTGAAACTTTGAAAATTCTCCATAAGTCATATGCACGAAGTCCACCAGGTTTGTTCACTAGGTCTATTCTTCTGATATGAATTTTTTTGAGAAAGGTAATAAGATTTTTGTGAACGTTATGGAAAATGGATCTATTTTTCCTATTTTTTGATTCAACATCCTGTTCAACCGATTTTTCAAAATCGAGGATTGAAATTTCTTCGGCAGGTTGTTTACAATCCAGCTATTTATTTTTTGAAGTGTTTTCGTTTAAGGCTTCGGGGCACAGGTATTAGTCAATCCAATCATTTGAAGATTTGTGGGCCAAATCTTGAGGAAATAATGGTGGGATATCTTTCCCGAAGAATGTCACGATTGGGGATTCAGAGAGTTCGAAGTTCATCATATTTTCTAAGGAAATCTCCATCTTTTTTACTTAATTATTATAGGAAAGAAAAATTCTCCTTGGATAAATCCTGGCATATTTTTTGAATGCAAAGACCTCCGATGCGTCTTAACATCTTATACGATGTTTCTCTTGCTAACTTAGTTTTGCTGATCAATAGTATAAGAGTTTGATGCCATACATACTCCTTTTACCGTTTAAAGACCTCAACACAATGTGAGCCCAGCTCGTCCACTATACAACATTCAGAAGCATCTTTATAGCCCCTTCATATTGATTATTTCATCTGATGATTTAAAACGTATGACTTTTCTAACGATTTTGGAACAGACAAAAATAGAGGAGAAAAAATCGAGAAAGGCATAAATAATAAAATGAAATCATATAAAAGTCTTCAAGGATCCATATTTCCCACAAGAAAGCTTCTTAGATATCAAAAATCCATATTCAAAGAAAAAATCTCAAAAAAAGAGAACTCTAAAATAAAAATGTTAGGAAGTGCTGGTTTATTTTTTCCTTTAAGAATTCGAATAAACTGGAATAAGTCCTACAAATAATTATGCTTTACCCAACTTTCTCATCTTATCTCACGGATTTTTCAGAAGATGAGGTTGGTTAAACAAACATCATTCAGCTATCTCTCTAAGTTTATTCTGTCATGGCATTATGAAGAGGACTAACTCTTATTATGAGCCAATAATCATAAATAAAGAGTAAAATGAGGTCTTCAAAGTCATACATATGGAGTTAGATAATCGGTGCTATAGTTTGATGAGCTTCAGTGGTTCTCTGAATCATCAAAGACTTCGAATGATGTAGAATATTCTGTAAAATAGCATAGAAAACGGCTAAAGCACTTTTATCATTAAGATTCAAGAGTCCAGGAAGAAAAGATTCAAAGAATATATAAAATCAATTTATAATAGAACTGTTGAACACAACAGATTTGATTTGATAAATAACAAAATCGTATTTACATTTTTACTTATAGTTCATTGTCAATCTTTTGTAGAAAAAAATATGTTTACTTTCTTCAAGAATAGATTATGATTTATTAGCAAAATTTAGTCACTGTCACTTTTTCCCTGTTTGTCAAAAAATATAATTTTGATAATTGTACGTAGTAGGGTGGGCCGAGCTTAAATAGCCTGCCTGGAGTGTCTTTGAACGCAACAAAGGCAAAAATACCAACAATCGCAACTATTACATATGTCCTTTTAGTCAATATTCAAGGGAAGAAGAACCTAACAAATCGACAATTGAAGGGCCTATTGTTTGAAATCGAACATCATTAGAACTCACTTAACCTGAAGGCTGATT
>Ga0100380_10002486_pt1 | contig 19923 bp, 17 predicted proteins | sample CryGeymeta201504_FD_80417 | JGI IMG/M metagenome (GOLD analysis project Ga0100380, IMG submission 80417) | Groundwater microbial communities from Crystal Geyser aquifers in Utah, USA - Crystal Geyser metaG 2015-04 | ecosystem: Environmental > Aquatic > Deep subsurface > Groundwater | place... | reverse complement strand
GGGCTTGGTATCGGTAAACTCCAGCGGGTCTCCAGATGTAATATGGTTATAGAGTTCCTTGCAGGTTCCTTCATCAAAGAGGATGTCGAAATACTCCTTAGAACCAATCCTGTGGTGGTAATTGCAATGGGGACAAACTAACTGATTGGCTACGTGGTCGGAAGTGAGGGTAGCTTTTTTGCACCGGCTGCACTTATACCACAATCCATCAGGAGTTGCTTTTTTATCTTGTGTCGAGGTAGAAATACCTTCTTTTACGCGTTTGAACCAACTCATGTTAGGGATAGTTTCGTCTTTCTCTCAAAAGACATTCGGCTTCAAAAATAGAAATTATTTGGGCAATAATAAGAAGGCTGCCTTCTGGATAACCAAAAGACAGCCTAGATATCGTTTAAGCGCCCTTAAGCGATGGTGATTTGATCATTTAAATAAACATCTTGAATCGAATTCAATAATGCGATTCCTTCGTTCATTGGTTTTTGGAATGCTTTTCTTCCAGAAATCAATCCTGTACCACCTGCGCGTTTATTGATTACGGCTGTAGTAATGGCCTCTGCAAGGTCAGTCGCTCCTTTAGATTCTCCACCAGAGTTAATCAATCCTTGACGTCCCATATAGCAATTAGCAATTTGATAACGGGTTAAATCAATAGGATGATCAGTGGTTAACTTCTCATATACATCTTTATGCGTTTTACCAAAGTTAATGGCCGTATATCCACCATTATTCGTTGGCAATTTCTGTTTGATGATATCCGCCTGAATGGTTACTCCAAGGTGGTTTGCTTGTCCGGTTAAGTCGGCAGCAGTATGGTAATCAACACCGTCTTTTTTGAAGGCATTATTACGGGTATAGCACCAAAGGATTGTTGCCATTCCAAGTTCATGCGCTCTTTCAAAGGCTTGTGCTACTTCAATAATCTGACGGTCAGACTGCTCTGAACCGAAATAGATGGTTGCTCCAACAGCGGCTGCTCCAAGGTTCCAAGCTTCTTCTACAGAACCAAACATAATTTGGTCGAAGGTTCCAGGATAGCTCAAAAATTCATTGTGGTTAATTTTTACAATGAATGGAATTTTATGGGCATATTTTCTAGAATTAGCTGCCAATACGCCAAAGGTTGACGCAACGGCATTACAACCGCCTTCAATAGCTAATTTGATGATATTTTCTGGATCAAAAAACATTGGATTTGGAGCAAATGAAGCACCAGCAGAATGTTCGATTCCTTGATCCACTGGCAGAATGCTTACATAACCTGACCCACCTAAACGACCGTGATCGTAAATAGATTGTAGATTGCGAAGCACTTGAGGACTGCGATTTGTTTGAGCAAACACGCGATCGATAAAATCTGGTCCTGGCAAATGAAGATCATTTTTAGAAATGGTTGAACAGCTGTGGTTCAAAAGGGAATCGGCTTCATTGCCGAGTAAATCATGAATTTTGTTGATATCCATTATAAAAGCGTTTTTATTTGGCGGAGCGAAAATAACCATTTTTTCTAAAGATATAGCCCATGAGTTCAAACCAAATCAGTGTCCGTAAGATTTTCGATTCTAGCCTGATGGAACTGGCTTGGCAAATCCGTAAAAAAGTATTTGTTGAAGAACAGCGGGTTGACGAGGCAATGGAATGGGAACACGAAGAAGAATCCACTCATTTTCTGGCTTATAGCGGTGGACAAGCCATTGGAACTGCCCGTTGGAGAGACTCTGGCAAAGGAATCAAACTTGAACGTTTCGCTGTCTTGTCGGATTTCCGCAATAAAGGCGTAGGTGCGGCCTTATTGGAAGCGGTCTTGGCTGATGTGCCGAAAGATCAAAGAATCTATCTCCATGCACAGGCTGCTGCCGAGAATTTTTATGGCCGACATGGTTTTAAGCCTTTAGGTCCTTTATTTTATGAAGCAGGTATTGGTCATTATTTAATGGAAATTGACCCGAAGCACTAGGACAGAATTCGAACCTTGGCGTATTTCAGTATCAGCTGCTTGATGCCAAATTCCTGGAATTCAACGGTAGCTTTTCTTCCTTCTCCATTGCCTTCTATCGTAATTACTTTACCCGGTCCAAAACGTTGATGCTCGACTTTCATACCTTCTACTAATTTGGAGGTATCGTCGGCCACAAAATTCGGGTCTATATTTCGGTTGATTGGGGCTTCTTTCTTATTGAAGAGAAGCGAAGGTTTGGCACCTTTTCCTACAGGTGTGAAATTGAAGTCCTGTTTCTTCTTTGCAGCAGGCATTCCCCCAAATTCTGGTCGATTCGATTTTCCCTTTTCTACCTGGAGGTAACGCGGGTCAATCTCTTGTATAAATCGACTAGGCTCAGCATACGTCAGGTTACCAAAACGGAATCGCGAGAGAGCGTAGGAGAGGGTCAGCTTCTTTTCGGCTCGGGTGGCAGCAACATAGAATAAACGACGTTCTTCTTCTAAGTCTTGGCGACTGCTAATCGACATTTGAGATGGGAATAGATTTTCTTCCATGCCAACTACAAACACCTGTGAAAATTCCAAGCCTTTTGCCGCGTGGATGGTCATTAAGCGAACTACATCATCATCGCCTTTTTCATTGTCGGCATCCGTGAGCAGGGCAATGTCTTGTAAATAGATATCCAATGTTTTCGCCTCTTCACGGGTATCGTCCTCCGTAAATTCTTTGATACCATTCATCAGCTCGACAATGTTCTCGTAGCGGCTAATGCCCTCCACGGTTTTATCATCATGAAGAACTTTCAGCATGGTGCTTTGTCGAGCGATATGCATGGCCAAGTCGTATGCACTATGACTGGTTAACATGCTACTAAAGCTCATCATCATATTTCTGAAGTCGGCGAGCTTTTTAATCGCCGAACCAAAAGCCTTAATTTTTTCAATATTCTCGAGGACGGTCCAAATGCTACATTCATTCTGACTGGCTGCTAAAATCAGCTTATCGATACTGGTTTTCCCAATGCCTCGGGTAGGATAGTTGATGATGCGTTTAAGAGCCTCTTCATCATTTGGATTGATGGTTAGTCGCAAATAGGCTACCATGTCTTTGATTTCCTTGCGCTGGTAAAATGACATCCCTCCATAGATTCGATAGGGGATATTCATCTTCCTCAAAGCCTCCTCCATGGAACGGGATTGGGCATTGGTTCGGTAGAGAATGGCAAATTCCTCATTGCTAAGTTGATTGCGCATTTTTTCCTCAAAGATGCTCTCTGCTATTATTTTTCCTTCTTCATTGTCGGTTGCCGTGCGAATCACACGAATTTTATCTCCTTCGGCATTATCAGTCCATACCTGCTTTTTTAACTGGTCTTTGTTATTGCGGATGATGCTTCCAGCTGCCTCAACGATATTGGAGGTAGAGCGGTAATTTTGTTCGAGCTTAAAGACTTTCAGGTCGGGATAGTCTTTTTCATAGTTGAGGATATTCCGAATGGTTGCACCACGGAAGGCATAGATGCTTTGTGCATCATCACCCACCACACAGATATTCTCCCGCATGGCCGATAATTTTTTGATGATAGAATACTGGCAATGGTTGGTATCCTGAAACTCATCTACCATCACATAATGAAACTTATGCTGGTATTTATTAAGCACATCTGGAAAGCGACTTAGCAATTCATGGGTTTTCACCAAGAGATCATCGAAGTCCATCGCGCCTGCTCTGAAACAGCGTTCGGTATAGATACGGTAGATATCGTGAATTTTGGGTTTTCCTGATCCGCTATCCGCTTCAGTTAAATCACTGAGGTTCGAGTACTGTGCCGCGCTAATAAGGTTGTTCTTGGCTGAAGAAATACGAGAAAGCACCATGCCCGGTTTATAGACTTTATCGTCGAGCCCCATTTCTTTCAAAATGGTTTTTATCAAGCTCTTGGCATCGTCGCTATCGTAAATGGTAAAATTGCTAGGGTAGCCAAGTTTCTCTGCTTCAATCCGCAGAATTTTGGCAAAGATGGAGTGGAAGGTACCCATCCAAAGGGCATGGGCTTCATTTCCTACTACCTTTTCAATACGCTTGCGCATTTCGCGTGCGGCCTTATTGGTAAAAGTTAAGGCAAGGATATTAAATGGGTCGACACCCTTTTCAATGAGGTAGGCAATTCGGTAAGTAAGTACTCGGGTTTTTCCCGAACCTGCACCTGCAATAATCATCACTGGACCATCGGTCTGCATTACGGCACCACGTTGGGGTTCATTGAGTAATTCGAGATAGTTGATAGCCTTTTCCGACACGATACAAAGATAATTTCTATGCTTCACTTAGCCGCTCTGAAATATCAACATTATGGCAATAAAAAACCCCGACTTGTTTGCCAAGCCGGGGTTTGTATTTCTATTGATAAAACTTAGTCTTTCACAAGCTTACCACTGAAGCTCACTTCTGCTGAACTTACATGCACAACATACATGCCTTTGCTCAAGTTTTGAAGATCTACTTCGTAGCTTTCGCTATCTACCTTACTGAATGTTTTTATCAATTTACCAGAAAGGTCATAGATGCTAATCGTAGCAGGGTTGCCTGAATGAATACCTGGTAGCTCAAGGATTACTTTTTCTTGAGCAGGGTTTGGATACATCTCCAAGCTTGCCAAATTGGTTTTTACAATACTATTATCTGATTTGAAGTAATAAGGATCAGAAATATCGGAAGGACATCCATCACAGATTACACGGAGGGTATAATCTCCATCTTCAGTTGGTTTGATGCTCTTGGTAGTATATTGTCCTTTCCATACTCCATTATAGAACCAGATATAGGTATCACAGGCTACATCCGATTGGAGGATAATGCCGATTTGATCCAAATTTGGCGTAGCTGGTGTTGCCTTCACTTTTAGATAGGCGATTTGAGAGGTTACACTTGCACCCGCGCTGTTATCAACCGTACAAACAATATTTCCTGTCATGCTCAGCTGTGCATCAATAATGGTAAGCACGCGGGTATTGATTCCTTGGAAGTTGGCTGCCGGTGTTAATGGCGCTCCACCCTGTTGGGTCCAGTTATAGCGAAGATTTGTGCCCGCAGCAACTATGGTAATCACATTGCTTGCTCCTTCACAAAGTGCCAAGGTGTCGCTTGGTTGCTTTATAATACTAGGTGCAGCATTCAAGTCGATGATGGCCAAATTAGAGGTATCTGCAAATCCAGGACATCCACCACTTACAATACAACTATAGAAAGCTACATCGGATGGAATCAAGCCAGTGATGGTCATTTTTTGCTCATCAGCTCCGGAAATACGTGGTCCATTGCTTAATAATGCAGCGTCTTTTCTCCATTGGTATTGAAGGTCATATCCAGTTGCCCCTACTTCGAAGTCCACGGTGGAACCTTCGAGAACAGCCGGCTCAATATTTTTCGGATCGGTAACGACACGTGGAATCTCTCGCATTTTTACAATGATTGAATCCGATTGAGTATAAGCTCCACAAGATTCAACCACGCGAATTTTATAGACACCGGAATCGGCAAGGGTCCAAGAGGTGTTTTTAATCACCGGACTTCCAAGTCCCTCGATATTATCTCGTGTATCAAGTTTAAATCCATCGTGATACCATTGGTAGCTTATTTTTTTACCGGTTGCACTAACATGGAAAGTATTCGTGTCGTATTCACATAAGAATAAGGTATCGCCCACCATTCCAGGGTAGCTCAGGTCTTCAAGTATCGTTGGTGCAGGAATGTTTTCTACTGAAATATCGAATACTTCGGAAGTATCGGCATAACAATCTCCTTGGGCAATGAGTCGGTATTTACCCGCATCCGCAAATTGAATTTGAGTGAATTTCAAAGTATCACTGATATCTCCTGTCGGAACATTATTTTTAATCCACTTATAATCGAAGAAACCTTTGATAGCTTTATCTCCTGTCACTTCCGAAGGAATAAAATAGTCTGCATTCAAACAAACGGTATCGATAAATGGATGTGATTTAGGATGGTAGGTAAACTTTGGATTCTCTTTGATGAAAATGGTATCTGTAAATCGACTAATATAAAACGGACTGGTACTAATGAGCCTAATTTTATACTGAGACCCTCTAGGCACGCGAAGTGGGAGGGTGGCTGTTATTGTGCCAGTATCACCATTAATCGCAAAGGTGTCCATATTCGAATTCATGGTCATTGGCCATTCAAAGATTCCGTCTTTGTCAGAAATCTGAGCTACCATTTTTCCACTTGCATTAAATTTAATTCCAGAAGCCCATGAAAAGGTAATATCGGCCCCAGCACAGAATGTATCTCCCGGCGCAAAGTCATGAAATAAACGGATACTATTTGTATCAATATTATACCATGAGAAGGTTTCTAGCTCCTCTGAATTTCCACGGAAACCAGCTCCATAGAACCCTCTGTTTCCATGAATAAATCCAGCACCCAATGAACGACCTGAGTCGCGGTAGTCGGGGTAGCGGGTCCAATCTTCGTCTTCTGTATTATATAAGAAGAAGTTCTTTTTCCATTCGCCATCGTATCCACAAGTTACGAAACCAATATGTTCATAAGCAAAAGCGCCGGCATTTGATTTTCCTGTATCAGGAAGATTTCTTTCACGCTTCCAAGCATTGGTGCCGAAATCGTACGAGTACCAATCCTTTAGATAGACATCAAGCAACTGAATATTGTAGGCATCATTATCACCCAACCCTGCGTAAAGTCGTGGATTCCGACCCGGAATAGTTTGTTCTGCATCAAGAACCAAGGCTACGCCATTGGAACGTCCTGGTCCTGGAATATCTGTTCCGGGGAAAAAGGAGTCTAATGCAGCATCATAAAAATATGGTTTTTTAAGGAATTTCTGACCAACACTTCCATCCCAGACCATGTCGCCATAGCCAGGAGGTGTTGGGGTTCCTTTCGCGGTATCCCAAGTTATTTCATAGTATTCGCCGAAGATAAATCCACCGGCAAAATTCTTAGTGATATTACCATTGATGGTTACCGTTGTGTCGAGACTAAACCCAGAGGCATTCGCAATTCCGTTTTCCATCAAAGGCTGAGGAAAGGTGTCTTGAGAAGGTAAATCTGCAATTGGGAAGTCTTTTAGTCGTTTCCAAGTTACTGTAGCTGTGTCAAACTCCCAGAAGTCTTTCAATAAACGCACATGCCAGAAAGGAAGCGTATCATAATATTGAGGCATTCCGTTCGCGTCATAGAACTTGTTTCTGTAGGCCGTATCGTTGTATCCTACCGAATCGTAGCCTAAACCATAATACCCTTTACCAGTAGAAGTTGAACCAAATGCAACTGCCCCCATGCGGAGGTCACCTGGAAATGGTGTCGTCTTCGACCATGAATTGGAAGCGTGGGTATAAACCCAAACATGACGTGTTCTTCGTTTGTGTGCACCAAAATATTCTGAGGTATCTCCACCTACTAAATAGGTTTTGCCACCAACAGTGAATGATGCGGTCCCAACAAGACCCGTGTCAATATCAGCCATACTCACATTGTTCCATCGGTTTGGCAAACCCGGAACTTGAGCTGTAGACTGTGAAAAACCTGCAAAAATGCCCAGAAGCAGAAGTAAAAAAGGTAAGACTCTTTTCATACAGTTGTTAAATGTCTCTAACGGTTAAACCACAAAAATAGGATTCTTCGTGTATTAACAATGGAAAACTGTCGAAAACACGCGTCCTGGGTTAAAGATGCAAAAAAGGTTGGGATAGTTGCAAAAAAAATCGGGCTGGTTGAAAAATTCCTGAATACAGGATTTGACTTAGGTCTTGCTTCAAGGTTCCATCGGTCTTTCGACTCATCTCACTCGCGTGAAACTACATTGGCCTGCTTTCCACAAAAACGTTCAGTCGGTATGGTCAAAATGTTGAATTTTTCAATTGATCCAGCCCGACCACAAAAGTAATAGGAACTTTCAATTTTTACCACCGACTCATTAATTTATGATTTGTGATTTATGATTTATGATTTGTGATTGGAATAGCATTATGGTCTTCCAGACCGAACCCTTCTTAGTCTCATTGTCTCTTTGTCGTAAAATCGTAATGTCGATAAGTCGGCGACTCGATAAAAATTTGGAAGAGCACTCGTCTTTCGCCAATGCAAATCTTATTTTAGCGCCAAATTGTATCCCATGAATAGAAATGAGTATATCGAAGCGAATAAAGACCGCTTTTTGAATGAATTAGTCGATTTATTGAAAATACCTTCCGTGAGCGCTGATTCGAGCTTCGCAACTGACACATTAAAAGCTGCTGAATTTGTAAAAGAAAGTTTGGTAAATGCAGGAGCCGATAATGTCGAAGTAATTCCTACCAAAGGTTACCCAGTGGTTTACGGCGAAAAAATCATTGATTCGAATCTACCAACCATTTTGGTATATGGTCATTATGACGTGCAACCAGCCACGCCGTATGAACTTTGGACGACACCTCCTTTCGAACCTACAATCCGCGATGGAAAAATTTATGCGCGTGGGGCATGTGATGATAAGGGACAAATGTATATGCATGTCAAAGCATTTGAGTCGATGATGCAATCTGGCACGCTTGCATGTAATGTGAAGTTCATGATTGAGGGGGAAGAAGAAGTCGGTTCATCCAACTTAGGTCCTTTTTGTATCGAAAATAAAGAACGTCTTAAAGCGGATGTGGTTTTGATCTCTGATACCGCCATGGTTGCGAATGACACGCCTTCTATCGATGTGGGACTTCGTGGATTGAGCTATGTTGAGGTAGAAGTAACCGGTCCAAATCGTGATTTGCATTCGGGGGTATATGGTGGGGCGGTTGCGAACCCTATAAATATTTTGGCAGAGATGATCACCTCGATGCACGACGAGAATAAACATATCACCATTGAAGGTTTTTATGATAATGTGCTTGAAACTTCGCAAGAAGACCGCGATGCTATGGCCAAAACACCATTTGACCTCGATGCGTTTAAAAAAGACTTAGGCATCAATGATGTATGGGGCGAAAAAGGATTCACTACCATGGAACGCACAGGCATTCGTCCGACATTAGATGTAAACGGAATTTGGGGTGGCTATATTGGAGAAGGAGCAAAGACTGTTCTCCCATCAAAAGCCTATGCGAAAATTTCAATGCGTCTAGTTCCGAATCAAACAGGCGAAGAAATCACGGAGAAATTCACCAAACATTTTGAGAAAATTGCCCCAGCTGGTGTTACAGTAAAAATCACTCCTCACCACGGAGGAAATCCGGTATTGACGCCAACAGACTCTATAGAATTCCAAGCGGCGGCCAAAGCCATGGAAACAACATTCGGAAAAACACCAATTCCAACACGTGGAGGAGGAAGTATTCCTATTGTAGCCTTGTTCGAAAAAGAATTGGGATTGAAGTCGGTATTGTTCGGTTTCGGATTGGATTCAGATGCGCTCCATTCACCAAACGAGCATTATGGTTTGTTCAATTTCTACAAAGGGATTGAAACGATTCCGTACTTCTATCAGTATTATGCAGAAATGAAAAAGGCGTAGTGGCAGAAAATCTTCTGCCGAGTTTTAAGGTATCTACCGAGATTAGTCTTTAAAAACACAAACAGGGGTGCAGCAATTGTATCCCTCTTTGTGTTTAAAGCAGTCCTTGTATGGAAACCGCTTAGTTCACAAACCCGAACCCTTTTTCCTGCAAAAGGTCTTCAAGCACCACTAATTCGTGCAATGTTTCAATCTTTTCGCATGAAGCCCGCATCTGCTGGCGAAACAGGTCTGCGCTATCTGGCAGCTTTTTGCCTGAGTTTTGCCAAGTTTGCTTATCCGGCCATTGGGCATAGGCGATATAACTGGTTTCATTTTCGCGATGTAGCCGAGAACCGAGACTTCCTTCATATTGATAAATGAGTTCGGTTAGTCCTTTCCATCCTTCAATAAACGCTTTTTCAAGGCCTAGTTTGACTTGAAATTGATAAATAACGGTAAACATAATTAGGGTGTTTCTTTTTGTTCAAGATTATTATTTTTATCTTCTATAGCCTTATCTTCAATGAAATCAGCATCAACTTCATCTATTGATTTTTCCTTAGGCTTAATTGCTTTTAGTTGAAAGGCCACATAAATTTGGAACACGGCAAATACTAAGCTTAGGATTCCGATAAGTTGATAACTCAAACTTTTCGCATCATCCAAAAACAAGAACAAATAGCCACCAAGAATGAGAAAGCTAATACCTGCAGCAGTCATACTGGCTCGAAAGGTTTTTTTTGCACCGAAATGAAATAATAAACTGAGTCCCATTCCAGCAGCCCAAATGGCAATAATGGCGGTATATACTTTTAAACTTTCGTCTGGGGCATAGAGGATCAATCCGCCCAAAGCAAGGTCAAATAGGCTAATCAGAATAATACCAATCCACGACGAACTCCAGCCTAGTTTTCTTATTTTAAACCAAGCGATTACACCTTGGATTACTCCCGCGGAAAGTAATAGCACAGCAAGAATAAAAAGTCGATTATCCAAACTACCTCCTTGTTGGATGAGAAATACGGCACTGGAAGCCATAAATAACAATCCATGGATAAAAACAAAAGTCCAAAGTCTTTGTATTACTTGCATGCCGAAATGTACCAAAAGTTTAATGGATTACGCATGTATCTAATAGCTATAGGAAGCAATTTTTATTTCGAATGAAGACTCTTTTGGAATTTAGAACTTTAATATTGGAGCTTAAATTTACAGAATGACATTGAGACGGATAGTCTTGATAGATTTTTTCTGGCCGGGTATTCGCAATCCTATAATTACAATCATACATTTGACTCAGTGAGTAAAAAACAAAAATATACAGGAACAAACCCTGAAATAGAAAAGGCGGTTTTGGCTTTGTTTAAATCAAATCCAGCTTCCTTCTTCAACTACAAACAAGTGGCAGCGCGTATTCAATACGAGGGCGATAGAAATGATGTCATCGCTGCATTAACTGTCTTATGTAAGGCAGAGAAATTAGAAGAATTGGATCGAGGTAAATATCACCTTATACATCATGCAACCCAAATAGAAGGGAAGATGGATATTACGGCACGTGGCGCTGGATTCTTAGTTACAGAGCAAGAGGGGGAGGATGATGTCTTTATCTCTCCATCTGATTTGAACGGAGCATTCCACGGCGATCGGGTTCTTGTAGAACTTTTTGCCAGGCGCAAAAGCAAGCGTCAGGAAGGTCGGGTCGTTGAAATTGTTCAAAGGGCAAAAAGTCTCTTTGTGGGCACTGTTCAACGCAACCGAGATGTGGCTTTTGTGCTACCCGACGACAAGCATATGTATACCGATATCTTTATTCCTAAGGAGCATCTGAATGGCGCTCGTGATGGAGAAAAAGTACTGGTGGAGATAACGGATTGGCCTTCGGATGCAAAAAATCCATTTGGAAAAATTACCCAAGTCTTAGGTGAACCAGGCGATCATAATACTGAAATGCATGCCATTGTGGCCGAATTTGGATTCCCGCTTTCCTTTCCACAGGCCGTGCTTGATCAAGCTGAAGAAATTCCAGTAAAGATTGAAGCGGATGAAATAGCCAAACGCCGCGACATGCGTGGTACCACTACATTTACCATCGACCCTGCTGATGCTAAAGACTTTGATGACGCGATTTCCTTTAAAGTACTGAGTAAAGGACGTTATGAAATAGGAGTACATATTGCTGATGTATCGCATTATGTGCGCCCAGGAACCTTGCTTGATGATGATGCGTACGAGCGTGCTACCTCTGTTTATTTGGTGGATCGCACGATTCCAATGCTTCCTGAAAAATTGAGCAATGGGGTCTGTTCGCTTCGTCCTCATGAAGAAAAACTTACATTCTCTGCCATATTTGAGTTGGATAGTGCTGGAACAGTTCATGATCAATGGTTCGGTAAAACCGTTATTTATTCGGATCGGCGCTTTAGCTACGAGGAGGCGCAAGAAATTATTGAAAATGAAAAAGGGGAATACAGCGAAGAACTCTTAACCCTAAATGCAATTGCGAAAAATCTCAAAGAAGCAAGGGCTAAAAAAGGTGCTATATCCTTCGAAACTGAGGAGGTGAAATTCAGACTGGATGAAGAAGGTCGTCCGATTGAACTCTATAAAAAGGAACGAAAAGACGCGCATAAGTTGGTAGAAGAGTACATGCTCTTGGCCAATAAGAAAGTGGCTGAATTTGCAACGCCTAAGAAAGGTGGAGACGCTGCAGAGTCGAAGTCAGACAAGCCCTTTGTTTATCGGGTACATGATAGTCCGAATACTGAAAAGCTCGCTGAGTTTTCTCTATTCATCAAGCGTTTTGGCTACCAGGTCAAATTTGGTGAAGAGGATGAAATTGCTGGTTCATTCAATAAGCTTTTGCACGATGTAGAAGGAAAGCCAGAGCAAAATATACTGCAATCCATGGCCATTCGTACCATGGCGAAGGCCCTCTATACAACAAAGAAATCCGGTCATTACGGATTGGCCTTTGAACATTATTCACACTTTACTTCGCCCATACGTCGTTATCCTGACTTGATGGCCCATCGTTTATTGGAGATTTATCTGAATAAGCAAAAGCTACCCAAAGGCATGGATCGCGATAGCCTTGAAAAGCAGTGCAAGCATAGTTCTGAAATGGAGTCGAAAGCAGCTGAGGCAGAGCGGGCTTCCGTGAAATACAAACAGGCAGAATACCTCAAACAGTATGTGGGAAGAGCCTTTGATGGAATTATCTCAGGCGTAACCGATTGGGGAATATTTGTCGAGTTGAGTGAAAACAAATGCGAAGGCATGATTCGTTTAAATGCTTTGTATGACGATTTCTATGAATACGACGAGAAACAAAGGGCAGTAATTGGGAAGCGCAGTAAAAAACGTTTTATGATTGGTGATCCAATTCGGGTAACGGTGAAAAAGACGGACCCAATAAAGCGGACGATAGATTTTAATATTGTAGCAGGAGCTAAACGTTTTTAAGAGAAGTATGGAAGAATTGAGTCGCTACCAGCAGTTGATTGATACGCGGTTGGAACGTACCCTTTTTGAAGGGAAACCTGAAAGTTTATATGGCCCATTGAATTATATCATGGGATTGGGTGGTAAACGCCTTCGTCCTATGCTGACTTTAATTGCCTGCGACATGATGCGTGGTGATATCAATAAAGCTTTGTTGCCAGCTATAGGAATAGAGGTATTTCATAATTATACCCTCATGCATGATGATATTATGGATGATGCGCCACTTCGCAGGGGACAAACAACGGTTCACGAAAAATGGAATATTCCTACGGCAATTTTGGCAGGGGACCTCATGTTTGTGAAGGCCAATGAGCTCATGATGAAAGGGGAGGGATTGGCGCGGATCAAAATACTCGAACTTTTCAATAAAACCGCAACTGAAATTTGTGAAGGACAGCAGTTTGATATGGACTTCGAAGCAAGGGATTCAGTGAGTGTGGAAGAGTATTTGCGAATGATAGAGCTCAAAACAGCCGTACTTCTTGGATGCTCATTAAAGGTTGGAGCGCTCGTCGCTGAGGCAGAAGAAAACGATGCGGACCTTTTGTATGATTTTGGCATCTATACGGGAATGGGTTTTCAATTGATGGATGATATCTTGGATGTATTTGGCGATGCCGAAAAGGTAGGGAAGCAGGTAGCGGGCGATATCTTATCTGATAAAAAGACCTTTCTTCTCCTGGAGGCATTCCGTTTAGCAAACGAAGCCCAGAGAGGTGAACTGAATAAATGGATTGGTCATGCTTCTGCCAAGCCAGAGGAGAAAGTACAAGCGGTAAAAGCAATTTACCATGAATTGGAGATCGAAACGATAGCCCGAAACAAGGCGGAAGAATATTTTATGAAGGCTGATCGTTTGCTAGAGGCAGTTAATGTAGAGGAGGAGCGTAAACAAAACCTCCGGAAGTACGCCGTTTTTTTGAAAAATAGAATTTCATGAGAAGAGGATTATTGTTCATTCTATTGATGTGTAGCGCACTGACTTGGGCGCAGGTACCCTTGCAGGTTGGCGATAAGGTGAATTATATTGATTCCTTGGGGAATGTGATAAATTCAGGCATGTTTAAGCGCGGAACAGCATTTTCCGAAGGCCTCGCAGCAGTGGATGTTTCCCATGAAGGTGAAAAGCCCAAATGGTTTATTATCGGTGAAGACTTTAAGGTTCGTATTCCATATGGCTATGATACGGTTGGGCAATTTTCCGCAGGACTTTGTCCGGTTAAAAAAGGGGATACTTGGTTTTATATCGGCATCAATGGTTTGAGTCAGTTTTCTGCGACTTACGAGTCTGCTTCCAATTTTATAAATGGCTATGCGCGCGTAAAAGATCAGAATGGATCATTTTTGATTGACGTGCAAGGTGAGCGCATTAGCCCCACATTTTACGAAGAAATTAGTTCCCTTCAAGATTCGGTATTTGGAGCAAAAGGGAAGGGAAAGTCCTATTGGAGCCTTTACCATTTGGATGGTTCTGTAGTGCTTGAGGATAGTTTTTACTATGTGGAGCCTTCTGCCAATGGTTTGGTTTGTGTGAACAGATTAGGGGGCTATAGGTACTTAAATCAAAAAGGCGAATTGCAGTTTGGAAGGGCCTATTTAGATGCGCGTGCTTTTTCTGGAGGCTTGGCCTGTATTCGTTTGGAAAAGAACTGGGTATTTATAGATGATCAAGGAAAAGTGCAGGGAAAAACAGAGCTCAAATATGGAGTGAGATTAAATGGAGCCATGACTTTGGCCATGAATTATAATGGCAAATGGGGGGTTCTAAACCGTCAAGCTAAATGGATTACGCATCCATACTAAGTGAATTACAATCCTACTTCATTCAATCTAATGGTGTAGTTTTTTCAACGATGGATATTCATGTAGGATGAATAAGGCATAAAAAAACCCTGAAGGAATATCCTGCAGGGTTTTAAGTATGATTGAAACGTAAATTAGTTTACGTCAGTTGAGTCTGGTTGGATCCCTACATAAGAGCGATCGTTTTTACCTTTCTTGAAAACAACAGTTCCGTCAACCAAAGCAAACAAGGTATGGTCTTTTCCCATTCCTACGTTCAAACCTGGATGATGTTTGGTACCTCTTTGTCTGATAATGATATTACCGGCTCTAGCAACTTGTCCTCCGAAGATTTTCACTCCGAGACGTTTACTTTCTGATTCTCTTCCGTTCTTGGAACTACCGGCGCCTTTCTTATGTGCCATTTTTTTCTAAATTATCCGTTAATGCCTTCGATTTGAATTTTTGTAAAATACTGTCTGTGTCCTTTCAAACGACGGTATCCTTTTCTTCTTTTCTTTTTGAAGATGATGACTTTGTCGTCTTTCAAATGTGACAATACTTTACCTGTTACTGAAGCTCCAGCTACCACAGGGGCGCCTATTTTAACTTCTCCGTTGTTGTCTACCAACAATACCTTGTCAAAGGTTACACTAGCTCCTTCAGCGTCAGCAAGGCGGTGTACATACACCATTTGATCCTTCTGAACTTTCATTTGCTGACCGGCTATTTCTACGATAGCGTACATATTTTTGTTTGTTTTTAAGGGCTGCAAAGATAGATGGAGAATGTGAATTAAAAAACACTTCTTTAAAAAGAGTCATTTTATTCGTCTCGCTACACATTTAGGGCATTCGCATAAAACCCTGATTCGTTCGCAAATTGGTGAAAAAAAAAGAGCTCCACGAATGGAGCCCTATTAGCGTATGAAAAGGAATGGCCTTTCAGCCAAACTTTCAGTACAAAATAAGGTAAAAAAGGAGGAAACTTTATTTTTTTCCGACGGGCGTCACTTCAAGAATCTTTTTTGTCATGAAAAATTCTTCCTCAAAAAAGCTGGAAAGGGCAATTTCATTGACTTCATAGTTCGGGTATAGATTTTTAAATTCTTCAATTTCTTCCTTAAGGTCACCTCCTTTTAAAAGAAGGTATTTTCCAGGATGGCCCCCTTTGCCTTTAATTTTCAATTGTCGACTCGTCCAACTTACTAATTCTTTTAACGGAGCAACTGCACGACTCACAATATAGTCGAAGGGCTCTCTAATCTGCTCGGCACGCATTTGTGTAGCTTGCACGTTTTTGAGTCCACAAGCTTCTCGAACAGCCCGAACAACCTGAATTTTCTTTCCTATAGAATCGACCAAATGAAAATGACTATTCGGCTGCGCAATTGCAAGCGGAATTCCTGGGAATCCTCCACCCGTGCCTATGTCCAATATGCGGGTGTCTTCAAGAAAAGGGAAATGCTTATAGATGGCCAAAGCATGGAGTACGTGTTTCTCATATAAACCATCCATGTCTTTGCGAGAAATTACGTTTATTTTAGTGTTCCATTCTCGGTAAAGGGCATCAAGCTGCTCAAATTGTTCTTTTTTGAGGGTATCCTGCAGTAGTTCAGGAAAATACTTTTGTATCAGTTCCATTTAAAAAGGATATAGGAGTTGGATATTAGTAAATTCATGGATGCCGAAATTGCTGAGTTCTCTTCCAATTCCCGAATTTTTTGTTCCACCAAATGGCAGCTCTGGGGTAGACTTAACCATGCTGTTCCAATACACCATGCCACTTTCAATTTCAGATGCCATGCGGCGAAACTGTGCTTCATCTTGTGTCCATACTGAGGCACCTAGGCCATAATTGGTTGCATTGGCCAAGGCGATGGCTTCATCTTCGTTATGGATGCGATAAAAGCTGGCTACAGGACCGAATAACTCTTCATGATAAGCCACACTGTCGATAGGAATATTTTCTAGAATGCCCGGTTCGAAGCCATTTTTTCCTATCCGACGCCCACCTAAGCGTAAGGTGGCTCCAGCTTTTACTGTGCTCGCAATTTGCGCTTCGAGCTTGCTGCTCAAGTCTTCCCGTGCTAATACACCAATGCTTGTGCCCTCAGCAAGAGGATTGCCAGTATGAAGGGCGTGTAGTTCCGTTAGAAAGGCATCCATAAATGCATCATATACCGTGGAATGAATCAAAAAGCGCTTGGCCGCAATGCAGCTTTGTCCAGTATTTTGATACCGAGCATTCACACCAAATTTGGCTGCCTCTTTTAAATTGGCATCTGGAAGTACAATAAATGGATCACTGCCACCGAGTTCTAAAACAACTTTTTTCAGGTACTTTCCGGCTAAGGCAGCAACCGAACGCCCAGCACGCTCGCTGCCAGTTAATGTCACAGCATGAATATAGGGGTGAGCAATTATTTCTTCAACTTGGTCAATTTCTGCATAAAGGTGTTGAATGGCAGCTTCCGGAAATCCAGCTTTGATAAACAAAGCTTCTATACGTTGCGCACATTGTGGGGTATTCTCTGCATGTTTGAAAACCGCTGTATTCCCAGCCATCAAGGTTGGAATGGCAAAGCGGAGGATCTGCCAAATTGGATAGTTCCATGGAAAAATCCCAAAGACTACGCCAAGGGGACGGAAATGAACTTCCGCTTTATGCGCTGCTTCCATGTGTTTTGGCTGCAGCATTTCTTCGGCGGCATCCGCATAGTATCTGGCCGTTAAAGCGCATTTCTCCACTTCGGCAATACTTTCGCGAAGGGGTTTCCCCATTTCTAAGCTAATCAATTCGCCGAGTTCTTGTTTTTCAATAAGCAGCAAGTCGGCAAGGCGCTTGAAATAGGAGCCACGTTCTTCGAAAGACTTCTTTCTCCATACATGAAAGCAGGTTTCGGCAAGCGCAACTTTTTCGCGAATTGAAGGGGTAGAATCATATGGAAAACTGGCTTTCAGCTCTCCTGTAAAAGGATTTATTGTTTGAAAGGGCATTCGTATAAATTAGTCATCATCTGCCGCGTCTTCTATGGGATTCGTTTGGTCTGCATCTTCGCTAAACTCCAATTCTGGATGACGAATTTGTCCTCCTAAATGAGCGGTATACAAGGATGATAGACTCGTCGCAATTAGCAATAAACCCATAAGCAACAAAAGTCGGTAATGTTTTACTTGTGAAGTACCAATACGCAAAGCCAATACCAAAGCAGCAGCCAAGCCAGAAATACTCAATAGCCAAAAGCTCTTTTCTCCAGATTCTTCATGTTCATGGATAACGTCATGTCCGATTTCTGTGCTTTGCTCAATAATTTCTTCAGCACCTTCGCCGGAGTTAAATACGACAATTGCGGCCACGGATAGCAGCACGAAAAATAACGCACAGATTCGTATTAGGTCATCTTTTCTCTTCCAAAGAGCGTATAGAAATAAGGGCGTGAATAAAACATACCCAAATACTGGGAGATGGGTCAGTGCGAGGTGAACTTGGGCGGCATTCATGGGCGCAATTTACGCTAATAATCCTGATGCTCTTTGAAACTTATTCATGAATCTACCTATAAGTACGTATTTAAAATGCTTAGCACTACTGATATATTTCAAACTGGGAGACAAGATTTTTGTACCGAATAAAGTTGATCATCATGAAAAACAGCATCCTTATTATTTGTCTCCTTCTCGCTTGTTCGGCAAGTGCACAAAAAGTTAACTATAAAATAGTATCTGACGACCCGAATAATGTGAAGGCTTTTTCACTCTCACTTGAACCGTTTTATGCTGATTTAGCGGCTCCTGATATTCATCTTGGCTATTCGGTGCGAGCTGACTTACTGCTTTTTAAACGCTTAGAATTGCGTGCAGATTTTCGTAAGGCTTACCTAGATATTAACGGAGACGAGACTAAAACGCAGTATTTCTACCCTAAAAATGATGCGAAAAAGGCCACATTTGGAGAGGCTGGTGTATCTTTCTTCTTTTTGGATAACACGAAAAAATCGCGAGCGAAATTGGTGCTTTCTTCCCGTACTTCCGGAAATACCACCTATACGAAGTATATCATGATTCCAGCGAAAAAAAGAACCCTGGTTGGACTTAGAGGAGGACTCTATGTCAATAATTTCGCTTTTGAAATAGACAATAATGGAGAATATTTTGAAGTAAAAGATCAAAACGATGTGATCACCGATGCGGCCGATAATACAGTTAGCATGTACTCCACATCAGCATTATATGGTGGTTTGCATACGAAAAGTATAATTGATGTGGTGGCTAAGACGGATTATGGAACGAAGAAAATTGGCGCCATGACCGACTTTTATATTGATGTGCTTTTCGCCCCAATTGTAAATTTTGGTGATATAAGAAACCCTGCAGGTGAATTGCATAGCATCGAAGCAAAATCTGAGAATGTAAAACGAATTGGTTGGAGAGCGGGTTGGACATACCGTCACCCAAATAAGGTGGGCTTTAGTTATAAACTTGAAATGGGTGCCCGTCCTGGTTTTCGATCTACTGAAAAAATCTCCTTCAAAAGTGAGCGTGTATTCTTGATGATGACAGTTGGGTTAAACATTCCCGCTGGCAAAAAACATAGCGGAGAATAATGCATTCACCTCATTTGATTATCCACTGGTAATTGGGATATTTGAATGAATGAATACGGAAGATATTATCGCGCGGGTTCAATGTGTTGAAGGCCTTCAAGGGGTGCCTATTGAACAAGTTCAGTGGTTGGTTGCTAAGTCGAAAATTCAACAATTTGAGGAGGGCGAGTTCCTCTTCAAAGGAGAAGACCCAGCCGAGTACCTGTTCGTAATCCTATCCGGGTTATTCAAGGTTTATATCCACCAAGGAAATGGTCAGCGTGAAATAACGGAATTAGGACCAAGCAGTATCACAGGAATATTGCCTTATTCGCGTATGGTGAAGGCAACAGCTTACGGTCAGGCAAAGGAACTGAGTGAAGTGCTCTGTTTTTCCAAAGAGCATTTTACCGAAATGATTAAAACACGACATGCCTTAACCGAAGCCTGTGTTCATTTGATGACTTCTCGTGTTCGTGAGTTTACAACCCTCAGCCAGCAAAATGAAAAAATGACGGCTCTTGGCAAATTGTCGGCCGGCTTGGCACATGAGCTGAATAACCCATCGGCAGCGGTAATTCGAAGTGCTCAAGAATT
>Ga0100380_10002484_pt1 | contig 19924 bp, 22 predicted proteins | sample CryGeymeta201504_FD_80417 | JGI IMG/M metagenome (GOLD analysis project Ga0100380, IMG submission 80417) | Groundwater microbial communities from Crystal Geyser aquifers in Utah, USA - Crystal Geyser metaG 2015-04 | ecosystem: Environmental > Aquatic > Deep subsurface > Groundwater | place... | reverse complement strand
TTTGATTTAAAAATATGAAAGTTAAACAAAAATGCCGGGTCAATAGATGCTCATAAAGAATATCTACAGGATATATAAAGGAGGATGGGGTGTCAGCCTATCTTTTGAACGAGATATGAAGTGAATGGAGTTGATATTATATTTATGTCGTTCCTGTACTTCGGCAACTGTCCGGCTTCAGTGCCTCCCGTGTTCGATACCACGCCCTGCATGAAGGAAATGCTGCAGTACGAAGACTGCGTTTTCGAGTATATCGTTGTTGAGTCAGCGCCAATGTCCCGCAAAAGGAGGTCTATCATCCCAGCTGGCCCACCATGTGGCCTCGCCTCCTCACAGACGGCAAAACCATCGAGTACAATCCTGAGGACATCGTCTACACAAACCCAGAATAATACAAGTTCCTGCGCCCCCTCACCAAAAAGAATAAAAACTTCCTGTGGGAGTGCGAAGAGGAGAGATTCGTGTTCAAAGCTTGCCTCCGTAAGCTGTCTTCGCTGGAGAGGAGCACCAAGCACACGAGTTGGGATAGTGCTCAGGTGGCCAACCTTCAGCTCACGTGATGACAACCAATCCACAATAATCATAGGCAACAGCTTCTATTAAAAGAATCACAATCACACCTTAGCCTTCTTTATGTTCTCGTTGTCTTTATCTGCCACCTGTTTCATCAGGGCCTTGTTGTACAGCAACTCCAGGGTGTTCATCTTCTTGCGGTTCTTGTGGGCATCCTTGTCTGCCATCTGAGCCAAAAGAACGTCCTCATGTTTCTTGTAAACATCCTTCAAGTATTACTGTTTGCTCTTCTCGTTCTAGTTAAAGGCCTCAGTGTCCTCCTTCCAAACAACTGCCTGCTTCTCGTCTATCTTCTTCTCCTCAATCTCCTTCTGTTTTTTCTCATCGACTTGACGAGCAAGGTAGTCTCTCATCTGTTTCTTCTGCTCTTCAGCAACTCTCTTTCTCCTCTAATCCTCTTCCTTTTCCTTTCGCAGCTGATTTTATATGTGCCTCATCATTTTTTAATCCTCGGCCCGGATCTGTTCCTTCTGGTCCTTGATGACTGAATCAGCGAAGGAAGCCATGACAGCCTTGATTTTTTCCTCTCTTTCTTTCTTTTCGTCTTCTCTCTTCTTCTCCAGCTCATCCTGAAGTCTAGCGTATTCCTCTTGTGCCTTGATATCCTGAATTAATAAAAAAGTACCTCGATCCTTTCCCTCTAGGCTTACTCTCTGAGCCTGCGCTGGTTTTCTTCGTTTTCGTTCATGATTTGCTGGAATCTGTTCCTTTCCTTAATTTTCCTGTCCAGTTGCTCCTGCTCTTCAAGGGTAAGCTCCTCCTTGATTTTTTCGACAAGCAAATGGTCGAGTTCGTCATCTTTCTTTTTTTCGTGTTTCTTCCTTTTGCTCTCGTCTTTGACCTGTCTGTCTCTCATCTTCTTCTCCAACATTATTTTCCTCTGATGTTCGCTCATCTTTTCTTTTTCTCTCTGATCGTAAAGCTTGCATTGCTCGACCTGAAGCTTATGATACTCTTCTTCCTCCTGTTTCTCGGCCTCCTTCTTCCTTTTCTTCTCCTCCAGCTGCTTGTCCAGCTCTTTCTTAATCTTTTTCTTGAATTACTCTTCCCTCATCCTCTCTAATTCTTTTTCCTTCTTGAATAGCTAGGTGTCGAATTTAACAAGGGTGGCCCATTCGTCCTCATCATCTCCCTCGACCTGGTATACCGATTTGGAAGCCAGTGAGCTGGTTTCAGAGGTGGCACCACTTCTTCCACTTCTTTGGGATTTTCTATCAGCCTCGACAGCTGGCTTTTGGGACTTTTGTTCGGGTTTAGAGGAAGCATTGCTTTTTTTATCCTCTTCTCTTCTTTGCTGGATTTCTTGTCGAGATACTTCTGACTTGTTGCTTTTTTCTAAATAGGGAAGGGCTTACCACTTCTGTTGTCCTTTTTGTAGTTTTCTACAGCCTTGGAGACGTTCTGCTTGAGGACTCTGAGTGATTACTAAGTGATTTTTTCCTTGAGGAAGTAGTCAGTGACGATGTCCTCGATCAGCTTGTGAATGTTCTTATTTCCCTTTCCGAAGTCCTTGATGAACTTATCAAGAATCATCTGTCTGAGTTGATCTCTCTGCTGAATAGCTTGGGCCTTCTCGATGGCCGAGTGCAATTTTCCACTCTTCCTTGACCCCTGGGACTTAGCGTCGTCCTGAACTTTGCTCATAAGTTATATTATTGCAATATCCCAATCGAAAATCGATTTATATTTTATTACATATGTCTTATATTTATTACTTCTATCACTTCCCATACCGGCTCAATATCTATTCCCTCTGCTGAGGTGTCAACCTCTCGTAGGCCTCCTTAAGAGTCTCCATCGCCTCCTCTTTCTTCTGAAAGTAAAGATCCTGTGGCTTAAAGACATGGATGAACCCTCCCTGAGCTGATATATCGATGTCAGCCTCTTGGTAGGTTGTGGCAAGAGTCATCGAGGATTCAGTGTTCCAGTCAAATTCATGAATGTTGCCCCTAAGTAGATAAAAACGTACCTCATGCCTAAGTGCCTGAAGATAGGCTCCATTTTATTTTCCTCTAAAATTTTAGTGAGCGAGTAGATCTCGAGGTACTCCCTTCCCACAGCGAAGTGGTTGGTGACCGGGTTGAACTGTATGCCATGAATGGGTTTCTCCAGCTAAAATTTTTCTACTACTTTATATGTCCTGTCGTCGATGATGTTAAACCTCCCTTACTCGCCTCCTGAAACAATGAAATTTTCCTTACAGGCAACTGCATTGATGTCCTATTCGTGAATGTTTCTTATCTTCTGGCAGAGGCAACTAATCCTCAAGTCCCATACGCCTATCTCCCTGTCCTGTCCTCCCGATATGCACAACTCGTTGTTCTTGAAAGCAACGTCCTCAACTTTATCGTGGCCCTATAAAACAGTGACCGGCTTGATGACATTAGAGGAAAGCACTGAGCCCAGCTATCTCTTAATGGGGGCTCCTTCAATGTCGAACAGCTCGAGCTTGTCGGCTGAAGCTGAGATCAGCTTGGGGAGTGAAGGAGAAAATCTAAGAGCATAGTTGTGCTTGTCTGATTTTGTGGCCATCAGGATCATGTCTGGTATGCTGGGACTGTTCTTTATGATCCCCAGCTTGTACTTGTCCGATGTCCACAAGTAGACCATGTTATTGTCGCTCTTGGAGGCAAGCAACTTCCTGTTCATAGGGGATGACCTTATAACCGTGATCTATCCTGGATGACTGACAATTTGCTTTACCTTCAGGTTTGGATGTTTCTTGGCTGCGTCGTAGTTGAACAGAGTTTTGAGGTCAGAAATGAAGTAGTGACCTTCATTGGGGATCTACAAATCTGCCATCACGATGTAGTTGGGAGTGTTGGTCCAGCTGTTTTCGATCGGCATGTAGGTCCCGTCGGTTTTACAGGAAAAATATAGCCTTTGGACGCTGAACTATGAGTTTTGTTGAAGCAGGGGTCCCCACTGCACTGAGGTGACAGGCCAGTCCAGTATGTTTTAGTATATGAAGTCGTAGTGACAGTAGTTGTTTTCTCTCCATTGTGCAATGCTACTGGGTTTTCTAGTTTCCATCCTTGCCGGTATTCCGATTATTATATGCACAAAAAGATATAGAGACCTTCCAAATGCTCAAAACGACAAAAAAAACATTTTATCAGCCTTTGAGCAATATTAATAGTCTATGTTATTAGTTTTTACTTTTGTGGGCTAGCGTAGGCTTTTACCACAGAATCATCCAAATTATATACAAATAACATTCTGCTCAAGAGGAAAATCATGCTGCTGTCCTCATCTCTCCAAATAAGCCCTGAGCGACACCCACATAACAAAGGTCCAGAAGGGTACATATTCATCAGCCAGCTTTAGAGCATCAGGGACTACATCGACATCCTCGAACGTGATCCCTAATAGGCAAAATTTATCTAAACTGTCTGGGAAAAGAGGTTCTACAAAGATGAACTGAAAGCTGCTCTCGCACTTACCCACAACCTTATCAAAATTTTAGGAGAAAAGGATCAATAAATCGAGGACCTCATCAGATAGCTGGGGTAGGTCCAGAAAAGAATGAGCAAGCTAACTGCTTAGAAGGAATAGTTTCTCCTGGTGAGCAACATTCAGGACGAAAACAATCAACAGGAATCAAACAAAAAACCCAAGACTCCTCAGAGACAAGCTTACGAAGCTGAAAGGAAGATATTGGGAGCAAAGTACAGCCAGGAGAAAGAAGAATATGAGAAACTACTACACAACAGGGAAGAAATACTAAAAAGCAACAAGGAAGAGAATGTCTACCTCAGAGAAAAACTCATCTACATGAGTGAACAAATGACCTCTTGCTAGGAATAAAATCATCGGCTGAAGAAACAAAGCTAAGATCTGAAAGGTCAGCTAGCGAGGGTAGAAAAGGCATTCAGATAAAAATAGGAGGTCGGAAGGGTGCTAGACTTCAGTCCTATAGTCTAGAAGTAGGAAGATCAGGATGAAATTGTCTAAATATCTTTCAACAAGTCTCTCTCTTTTGGAGAATGTAACTCCACAAAATAGCTCAAGGCTCAAATCTAAGAACTGAAAGATCTTCTCAAAAAGGAGGAGTAAAAATGCTAAGCTTTGTAAGTGAGGGCCAAGCAAGTCACATAATTCAAGAACCACTAAGATCTTCTCAAACTGTACGTCAAACTGCAGAAGGAGCTGTCGTAAAGAGAGGAATAAATCGAGGAGTATAGGGCTATTTTTGCTGAATACAATCAAAACGAGCAAAAAATGAGGAATTCCAAAGAGGAAAAAGAACTTCTTGTGAAACAGATCAAATAACTTGAAAAAACAGTTGAGGACTATTAACTCAAATAATGTTAGAAACAGCTCTAAAATGAATGTTTTGATTGCAAGATCCATATTCCAGAGCTGGAAAGAGTTCGAGGCGAGTTGGAGAAAAAGAGCGTGCTACTGGACCAGATTGTAAATTTTGTAATGAAGCAGCACCAGGAGTGGAGGCTACTGCTGGAGTAGGAGGGAGTAAGGACCTTGGAGAATGATGCTTAGCTAGGAAGGTGAGATGAAGATTGAAATTGTTTAAATAGGGATTAATCATAACTTCTCTCTCTTGTCAGCACGTTTCTTTCTGATCTCCTGGTTCTTGAGACGTCTGGCTTCCTGTTGGGCAGTGAGCTTGTCGGCTTCGACCTTCTTAGCCTTCTCCTTGAAAATGGCTTCGATGAGGACAGTTTTGTTCTTGAACTGGTTACCCTTTGAGGCAAGGTAGAATTTGTGATAAAGGTGACGGTCAATCTTCTTGGCCTCACGATACTTCCTGAGAAGTCTTCTTAGGACACGCTGTCTCCTCACCCACAAAATTTTAGTGGGCATTCTGCTCTCCTGAGTACCTCTACGCTTTCCGGGACCAGTGTGATTTCCTTTACGTTTGGCTTCCAGATGAAGTCTGGCTCGGGCGCGGGAGTGAACTTTTTGTTTGCGCTTCATGATGAGACCGTCTTTGATTAGTTTGCGGACGAAGACTCTGGAGTTGGCTTGTCCAATTTGCTAGACTTCGTTGGGATCCATCCAGACTCTTTTTCTGCCGACCTTCAGAACCTCGGCAGCGAGTCGTTTCTGGTTCTTCAAACTCACCATAATTTGTAATCTAATTTATATTAATATTCATAAATAATATTTGATAGTTGATGGACCCAACCTTCGAAAAATTCCCAGAGCCCGAAGACCTCAAGGTCAAAAACGATAAATTTACATTCGGCATGAACAAGAGCAAGCGTGGGTGGAAAGTGGGAGTAAACAGGCAGCCCACTAAGTGCCATGTCAGCAAGGGCCCCCAGATCTCTTGGGAGGACAAGAAGAAGATGGCCGAGCAGAAGAAGGCTCTCAGAAGACAGATAAAGGAGTTCAAGGAGAAGAAAATAGTAAAGAGGAAGGAGATGAAGGAGCTCAGGAAGCAGAAAAAAAAGCAGAAAATGTATAACGAGATAAAGTCGGGGCAGTTCGAAGTGGTGAAGAACACCAAGAACATGAAAAAATGGAGCAAAAAGGTCAAGGCTCAGCTCGTCAAACTTCCAGCAGAGGTCTTCGAGAACCTCGTCAATAAGTGATCAATTCATCTGCGTTCATCTCGTGCACATGACTTTAACATGTCTACTGCTTTGGCTGTCTTCGGTTGACTTCTGTTAAAGTTTGAGCACTTCTATTAATGTTTGAGGACAATAGCATCGGGTGTTTCATGTCCTATTTGCTAGACTTAAACTTATGAAGATCATTGTTTCAATGCTTTTTGTCTACTGCGTAAGGGCAAAAGAAGCAGGTGGCCTCGACGTCGTCGGTGTCAATTATCATGGCAGGGTTCCTCCTGATCTCATCCTGCAGGAGTTCCTTGGACATTTCAAAGAATTAGTCAAAGTCCATGGTATCTCTGTTCCTCATGTAGGTCTCAATTTTTTGCTTGGCTTCTGAGTTTTCGGTGGCGATGCGGAGTTTGTTAAGCTTGATCCTTCCATTTTCGGGCTCACAGTAGTCGAAGGCCTCCTTGATCTGGATGATCTGGTTTTGGTTGAGCCCTCTGTTCATGTACTTCTGCATATGGAAGTCCTTGAATCTTGCCTCATGACTTTTTCCTTCCGAATTTCCCATCCAACTAATAATAATATATGCCTTATTCCTGAGGCATATTTAAATATCATAGCTCAATGCCTCCCCCCGGTCAGCTGGAAACCACTTATTTTATTGAGGACCCTTTTCGACCATTTAGCAAATAGGTGAAGAAACAATTTTACCTTTGTCCATTCTGTATCTTTTAGAATAAATGGGACTGACCGAATGACTTAAGTTTGCACTGAAAAAGGGGATGTTGAAAGTTAACCTTATAGTTTAACCCTGGATTATTATTTTTTGTTTAAATTAAATTATGCATATCAGTGGACAACAGTCTTGAAAAAGATTCAAAATTGCCCGTTTGTGACCGATTGTAGTGTAGTGTTCAGGCTGCCCCTCTTTATCATCCTGAAAGTAGTCAATTCCTCAGTTGTGTCTTCACCCTCTTCCTCAATGCTCTTCCCGCTGATACTAATATTCGATCCGAGCTTCTATTTTTCAAGTGCAGCCTGCTTGGCCCTCTTGAATGGATTCTCCTCCAAGCTCTTATCTGAGTTCCTTTTCTGATTTTTAATATCCTAAAGGAATTCCTATGTTTGCGGTTTGAAGCTCCATCGTTCTGATTGAAACAGGGTGGCGCTCTGCATCTTAAGATCTCTGGACTCCTTGCCTTGTGTGAGGTATCCGACGAAGGTGCCCTTCCTGGTAGAGAGAGCTTTAAGGGTTTTCATTCTTTATTTGTTGTTTTGGATGGAAACTTCGCTTGAGCTGTCTGAATCCATGTCAAGTTTGTAGCTATTGGGTTCCTTAGTGGTGATACTTCGATTCATATTAAACTCGAGCTTACCAACAAATAAATTATAAGATTGGAAGATTAATACGACGTTTGAGCATCGCATTCAGTAAACCTCTACAGAACTACTATCAGCCTCTTCTCAGCACCATCCTGCCTCACATTCAGTCATCTCCAAAATGAGGCGAGTTAATTCTCATAAAAACGTAGGTCCAATGCCAATTAACTAGGTGCTTTACTGGAGGAGGTAGTTTGCAGCTTGTGTAATAGGATGTGTAATTTCGACTACGAAATACAATCAATTGAACTTGCATTGAGAAAAGTCCATCTCAGGATGGGCCTTCATGAACTCCTTCAACTTATCCTGCTTCTGAAGCTCGTCACTCGAAGGGAGACCCTGCTGTTTCTGTCTCATGTCAAACATCATCTTCTCGACTGTCGACCTTGTCTCTCCGTCCAGATCCGACAACTTTGAGGGTTCAGGGTTTATCTTTTGAGTATTGATTTCGACATCTCCTTGAATGGGTGTGCTCCACCAGCTGGATTGGTTTTTCCACTTTTCGATGTTCAGGTGCAAGTACCTGCCTTTGTAGCCATCAAGATCTCCGTCTTAGATGGTCCAGTAGGTTTCCTCAGTGTTGATCTTGTCCTTCCACTTTCCATCGATGAGGGTGTTCCCATTAACAACCACCACCAGCTTATCGATGGAGATTGTAACCTTCAAGTTCTTCTTTGTTATGGTATCATCCAAAAAGATGAACATTTCCAAATTCTACATACCTCAAGCAGTACCTCCAATGTCTGTGTCCAAATGTACTTCTCAGTTCGACCGCCGTTTCCTTTGGGAGCAGGTTAGTTGTCCTCCTTCTTGGCCTCAGTGCTGGGGGTTTATGCTGCAGGAGCACCTTGAAGGCTAGCTACTGAGGTGTTTTCTTATGTTTTTGGAACATTTTTGGCCTTCTGGGCTTGCTATTACCTTTCCTTTTTCTATTTTTCCTCCTTTATTTTTTTCTTTTTTTCCGCCTCTTCCTTCTTCTTCTGCTCCTCCTTCTGTTTCTCCTTGGTTTCCTTGTTGTACTTTTCGAAATTAGTCTTGCAGTTGTTTACAATGATTTCCTCTGCCTTCTGCTGGTTGGCAAAAAAGTCAGTGTTGCGCCTGAGGAACCCGAAAATTCCATCAAAGAACCCGTCGATGGTGCCTTTCTGCTGAATCATGGTCATGAGGATGCCGTCGAACTTCGTGTCTTCTGCCATGTTGATTGCTATTCAAAATATTATCAATCAATTATCTCACATAAGAGGCATATTTACACTCTCGAACATTCTCATATAAGAATTCAAAAAATCAACAGAATCACTATGTGCTCATTCTGATTTTCAGGCGTCTGTTGAGGTCCCTTATCTAGTTCTATACTATAAGATCGTTGAGACCTTGGTTGGTCTTGCTTAACTGGTCAAACTTGGCATTATAGTCCCTAATTCGACTGTTCATCTTGTCGTTGTCCCGAAATAGTCTCACATTCAGCTGCTTCAGCTTCCTTATCTCGCTTTCGACAGATGACTCTCTAAGAGGACTCACGCTTTTTCTGGGAGATCCTTTTGATCTTGTGGGAGAATCCATTTTTCTTTGCCTAATTCTCTCGTTTTCACTTTCCTGTTGTTGCTTGACTTCCTGTTCCACTAATTTTGTTGGCATTTACACTCCAATTTATCGAGAGTATCTCTGGTACTCCATTATCCTTTGCTTATACCCATCGCATGTCTTTTGCATCATCGATAGCTAAAATTCCTTAACAGAGGCTTCCTCTCGAACTGCCTCCTTAACCTCATAAAGCTCATGATTTAATTGGGAGTTTTCCTTTCTAAGCAAACCTATCTACATGTTTTTCTCCTCCAACTCGATTCTTAGTTTTTTGATGAGCAGATGAAGCTATTCGAGTGGCTGATTGCTTTGAATTTCCCTTTTAAGGTCGTCTTCGTTATCTATCATTTCTCTCATCCTTTTCTGTAGTTATTTCAGGCTGTCCTTCAGGTCACCGACCTATCCCGAAAGTTCCCTAATTACTTCGTCTTTAAGGTCGATCTTCCTGTTCAGCTCTTATACTTCTTCGATACCTTTGGAAACCTCCTCTTTGTAAAACTGAGCTGCTTCACTCACCTTTGCCAGCTGGCTTTCCTTCTGCCTCAACAGCTATTTCTGCCCGTTGATCAACTTCTCACAGTTCAGAGCATTTTTCTTCTCCTTCTCCTTAAGTTCAATTATATAGTGAGTCCTTTCCTACTCTTCCAACTCGTACTGCTTGATTTTAAGCATCAGCATTTTATTGTTGGTCGAGGATATTTCCTCTGATTTATAGAGCTCCTCCTTCCTGCTGCTCAACTCCTTTGAAAGCATGGCTACCTGTTATGATAGTCTCTCAATCTCAGCATTCAATCTACTAATCTGGCTGCTTGCCTCCTTACTCAGGTTGCGACTGACCTCATTGGCAAGACTAAGTCTAAATGACAGATCTCTGATGGTTGTTTACTTTTAGTCTAATTTCTGGGATAGTTCGAAAAGATTGGCTTACTTCTGGAACAGATCTGTCTTAAGCTTATTGACCTCGCTCTTGAAGGGTGGCTGGGACTACCTGCCAGCAGCCATTACTTTTTACATCCTAGATATATTCCATGTTTCGTCTTATACTTTGCCGCTGCTGGCAAATGAGCCATCTCTCTCAAGATCTCCTGAGTCTCTCCTGAGAGCCACAGACTTAAATGACTCTCTTCTGTCTATGAGAGCTACCTTTGCATTCGACCACTCCTCTTTACTTTCATATTTTGTCTTTGTGGGAGTCATATCGGCCCTAGTTTCACCTTTGTGTTAGACTGTGAGGTCCATCGTTCTTCCTGGCTGGCTGTCCTCATGTTTAGAATATCTATCAGGTCGAGCAGAGAAGTAGAATTACCCATGAGGAGTATACCCTCTATAGCTGTTTTATTGGTGGCTGACATAAGTTATATCATCTCCTGTGCAATTGAGGGAAGTAGTTGGCTTATGGTGTGTTTGTCGGAGCATAGGGCTAGCAGGTCGAGATGCTAGCTGAGGGTTACTGTTTAGACTATGCATGCTTCTGGGTGTATGATAATTTTATGAGGTGGCTTTGGTTTATTTGTCAGAAGGGAACAGATTCTGCTTTTTTTGGCGGGTGCTTTAGACTAGAGATTTAACAGGTAGTATTTTTTGATGGGGAAAAGGCTCGTTCCTCATCACAATAATCAATAATATAAATCACTTTATTATCTCTGAATCATAGCCGTTCAGCTGCTCCTTTATGTGCCTCCTGAGGCCAACAAATAAAAATTATTATTAATAAACTAATGCGGGCCGTCGGAAAGAGAAAAGCAAATAACCAACCCTGCAAAAGCCCCAGCCCCGATATCGCCAACCGTAACATCATCAAAAACACCTCCATTGAGCTAGACAACATCAGGGCCAAGATCCAACAGGCTCAGCAAAAGGCCTTCAAGTTTGAGCTGTAAAGCAGTTCGTCCCATATGCCCTAACTCAACGTCAGCATCTAGCTCAAGTACAGGCAGCTAATTGAGGAGCTAAACAGGATGAAAATAGATAACAATGAGCTGAGAGACATAAACAGTATGCTGGGAGCCTAGAACAAGAGATTAAGGGAGAATATCAGCCAAGTATCCCATCCCATGATCCAATCGATGCAGGCAAGGACCTCACATGAACCATTCCAAGAGCAACATTTCAATACATCCTCATCACAGAGCAAATTGCTCCTACAGGAACTGTCGCACTAACGGGCTAAAAATGATCAAACCGAGAAATACCTGGAGGTCTTGAGAAGCAACGAAGCCAAATATAGAGCAGAAATAGACAGATTGACTAACCAAAACAGATACTACGAGCAGTAGTTAGTCAACTGTGGCCAAAAAGTTTCAGATTTGCACCAGTAAGTCTACAGTAAAGTCAATCAACTCAATCTCAGGATTAGCAAGCTGTAAACCCTTAAAAAAGTGATCGACTAGAAACACTCACGGCTGTTCGCCTAAAGCCAACTCCACAAGACCCCTCCCTCAACAGGAAAGTTTTAGTACAGACAACGGTCAATGACGGGCAGCCACAATCGAGAAAGAGATGTCCAGTCCTTTTTGTTCACCTCTCCTGAAGGGCCCTCCAAAGAAGGATAATAACAACTATCAAAGTTAGAGTATTAAAATCAAGAGCTGAGGTCGGAACTGCGAGGTAGAAAGTATGAGCTTGAACGGTCAACTATGGAGAAAGAAAATCTTCTGATGATCCTAAAAGAGAAAGAACAACAAGCATCTTCGAGGTCGACTGTTCTTCCCTTTAACCAAGCGATCCAGCCCTCTCAAGAGCAGCTCTCCAAACTGCAACAGATCAATCAATAGCTCCAACAAGAGCTAGGTGAGCTCAAGAAGGAGAATCAATAGCTGGAGGATAAGATTGAAGGAAGTGCCCAGGAGTACACAGAGGAAAGGAACAAGCTATTAGACAGCATTGAGCATTATCGTAAGCTGCTGGAGGGCTACAAAGGCGAGTTAAGGGGGAAAGAGTGCGAATCATGCAAATTTAAGGACAGGGAGATCACCTACCTGAAGTAAGCTTTGGAGAAGAAAGAACAAAAAGAGAGGTAAGACTCCAACGCTCACCAAAGGTAGCTCTTCTCCAAAACAGAAGACTTCTAGTTCAAACTGAAACAATCCTCCCAAAATTTCAGCTGGGAGATCAAGCAACTCAAGGAACAAAATTAATAGCTCACCTCAGCAAATGCTAAATGCGAGGAGGAAAATTCACAGCTCAAGTAGAGGCTTCTCTTTGTGAGGGACCACCTTCATATAGATGAAGCCACCAGATTGTTGAACGAAAATTATGCACTTTTCTGTGATTTGGAAGTATTTTGCAATAAGAAAGAAGAGGACTATAACAGAAGCATCATGGGCTACAGATAAAAATTCCTCAGGAAAGAATAAGAGCTAGCCAGCATGGAGAGCCAGTTAGCTATGAAAAACAAGGAAGTGGAGGTACTTCAACGGTAGCTGAATAAGCTGAAGGACCTTCGAAGTGAGTTCAGAACAGAGACTTCTGAGCAGAGCAACATGAGCTGGTAGATGAAGAAGGTTCAGAACAAGGAACAGAAGGAGAAGAACAACAAATTCAGGAACAATCAGCTCAGGATCATAGACCAACTAAAAGAAGGCAACTAAAAATTGCAGGAAGAAAATCGTAGCTCATCCCCCAATCGCTACATGACTTCACCTCAACAGTACTCCTCTCCTGAAAGAAATTACACCTCCTGATGCTGTATTAGATATGTGTGTTTAACTAATGTAAGTCAAAAAGATCACGAAGGTAGGTCCAGTCCCCTCTACATCAACAGATCCTCCCTCGTTAGCTTGGGAAATTTCCTCAGCGGTTAAGATGGTCTCGAGTGCAGGTTGATGATGTCAAATGGCTTCTGCTGCCTACGATAGATGTTGCCAGTATTGTTTGTGTTGCTATACACGACAGTCACAGGCTGACTCTTCATTGCAGGCATTTGTCCGTTGCTTTGATTCAGGGGGATACTGGCTGACCCATAAGTTGACAGAATGGAGTTTCTCCCCTGAGGAACCTGTTGAGAGTTGGAGTTGACTGACATTGAACTGCTTCTGCTCTTGACTGACCTGTTTGACTAAGACTTGTTGCTCATGCGATCTGTGTTAATTCCTATATTTTCGTAGTGCTTCTGATGGGTCTCAGGTTGCACCAGGTACGACTAGTAGCTCCCCTGTTGACCTCTAAATGAATAAAAAGGCACTTTGGACTGTATGCTCGCTCATTGGGTTGTGAATATCTGTTGACTCTTGCAGAATAATGGTCTGCCATGAAGCTTTGTCCATAGGCAGATGATTGCACCTTTCCCATATGGTACAAACTTTAATAAGCATTGTAAGACTGGCTGAATGAATGTAGGTTTACTATGTACGATTGTTTCTAGGGCGACGGTATTAGAAGTTGTAAGGACGAGGGTCGGTCATCGGACGATAAAATTATTAAGTGCAATCAGGAGTTATAACTGGCAAGATATATCACTCCAATTCATTTCAATAGATACTCTTAACAATTGACTTTATTGTATTAGAGTATAAGAAAACTATAAGGAAAACAGCAAAAAGGATCATTGATCGAAATTTACCAAAAACAGCCCTCCATTATCTCTTCTGTTCTTCAGTGACAACCTGTCCCGATACCTGCTTTTTTCTTAAATTACTGACTGTCTCCATTGTTGGTCCCATCCTTCCCTCTCTACTGACTGTACTTTGAATTGATCTTTAGTTGATTTGCTTCTCTTAGAATTCTTGTCCTACCTCCTCACCTTTATACTCTTGCTTAACTCCTTAAAGTTGCCCTGCTGCTATCTCTTTAGTTGGATCAGTCTGTGTATCTGCTGCTTTGTGTGCCGAACATATGCCTAGTCGACCCCCTTTCCTACCTTAGCTCTGCTCTGCTGGCTGAAAAGAGTAGAAAAAGGATCCAGGGGTGCTACGGAGTGACTTACGCTAGATAATTCCCCTATTTCGATTGTGTTGTTGAGATACCGATGAAGCAGAACATCTTCCTGCCTTTTGCCTACCATGTTTCTGAGCTTCCTCCTCAAATAGCTGCCCATCTCATCCCTGTACTCTGAAGATAGATCTTTTTCTATATTGTCAATAGTTTTCAAGTCCATGAGCTTGGAATTTTTCAAAGTATTGTTGAGGGTTTCCTCGGCCTGGAGTTCATTGATTGGAGATGTGAAGGGTCTAAGAGCACTCTGGTTTGCTAACCAGCTGTCTCGTTCTGCTGCTCTTTTGAAAGACAGTCTGAACTTTCGGTGTTCTGTCCTGCAGGCAGTTCTGTTGATTTTTTATGGGTTTTCGACCTCTCTGATGGCAGTATTGAACATACTTTATTTTATTGGGCAAAAATCACACAAAATCAGCACTGCCCTCCATGTCGAGGTCCCACTCTGCCCCTCCTTCTTCCTCGTTGTCGTCTTCGTACTCCTGGCAGTATGTCATGAACGTGTTCTTGTTGAACATCGCTTCTATCTTAGGGACCTCTTTTTTGAGAGCAGAAGAGACGGGTTTTACTTATTGCTGCCCGTATGACTCCTAGTAGTCTTCGTAGTCCTCCTCATACTCGTCGTCGTTGAGGTAGTCGAAATCCCCGTCCTGGTTGTAGGTGCTAAGAGGGCTGATTTTATAGGCGGAAGACTCTTATTAGATGTGTGTGAGATGTCCTTTACTTTTGTGGGTTCTGGCAATGATTTTATCGACGAACTTCAGGAGCTGTTAGTCTTTGACTTTTCCGTTGAGGAAGTAGAGGTGGTGTTTATTCTTGACGTAGTTGAGCACATCGACTCTGTTGACATTGGGCTTTCTCATGATCGAATCCAGTCGCATTTTGTGGTGGTAGAGCTTCCCACTGTCGACCACTAAGTACTCCATCACTCACTATCATCACTAGTACCTATCGTTGGAGGCTCGAAGTTTATTGCTAGTCTTTTGGGAGCAAAGTTGTCACTCACCGGCTTCCTTACTTACTTCTTCGCCTTCCCTCCCAGCCTAGACATTCTTATTCAACTATTATTATTATCACTCACATTCCAAAACTGCAACCTCCTTCATTTCTCTCTTCTTCTTGTCCGACTGTCTTGCATTTAGAGGCGCCCTGAAGACAGCTAATGAATTTAGGCTTATTAAAGACATATTTCTGATGAAAGCTAAAGATACCCTGTTGACATTCTCAGGTTGATTATTACACTTTGAAGGAAGGACAAGCTCAGAGGATATCGAGTCGAGATTATGCTCTTCAACTGAGAGGAGATGCCATTATAATACTCTACTAAGATGCAGGCCAACCAAGAACAGCTCCATCAGGTAGTTCTTCCCTCACTCAGGTATGGCTGCAATGCATGCAAATGACTCAGTGCACCCCTTCAGCTGCTCTCTCCTTCCTCCAACAAATCCACCCCGTCATCAACACCCCCCTCACTCATTCCCGACAATCTCTCCTCATGCTAGCAGCATCCATCTCATCTGTCCACCTTGTGCAAGCTGCTCTCCGCTTTAAACCAGATCTCCACCTTAGAGATAGCATTGGGAGGTCAGCTCTTCACTTTGCAGCTGCAGTCGGGAGCATATAGATCTTTGAAATGCTAGTTGAGGCGGGAAGCAAAGTAGACGAGCAGACAATTGGAGGGGAAACTCCCCTTTCCAAGGCTTGCATTTTTGGGCAGGGGGACATTATAGAATGGTATCTCAACAACAGCCTCTAAACCTTCTAAATTGCCGACAAGATGGGCAAAAAACCTCTGGAAGCTCTCAAAACAGGAGGAGAGGCCCTGTACGACGAAGTCATCCAGGTCTACAAATAGCTGACCTCTGATACTGTCATGAAAGAGTGATTTTTCAACAATTCACTGTCACAAATCATACTTATCAACCCTCAGTAGGAGCAACACTCTTGAACTCTTTGGCAAGCCCGATCACTCCACAGGCTACGCGAGCTCCAGAATTGCCAGTGGTCAGGCTGTCAGGGTGCTCAGTTCTGCCTAGATCGTCTTCTTGTTTGTGAACCACCACTGACCTTCCCACAATCGAGTATTATCCGTAGAGAGAGATCTGCTTGTCAGTGAAGCACATGTATGCGTTTCCAAAAGGATCGGCTGAGAGGTTTCCCAGATCTCCGACGTGCCTTTCTTCAGCGAAAGGGCCTCCATGTTTCTTCTAGAATGGATTATAGTGAGGTCCAGCTGTGGCGCAGCCTTGAGTAAGATCTCCGAACTGGTGAATATGGATACCATGCTTGCCGTTGGGACTGAGGCCTTTGACCGAGCAGGCAATCTTTGTGGCAGAGTTTATATCGTCTTGACTGAAGGAGGTGACTCCTCTGACTCCAGAGTTGTTGTCGGGATAGAGAATGCAGATGGCGTGCCTCTTCGTGTCTGGAACTTGATTTTGATCAAGGGATAGTAGAGGAGCAAAGGAGGCTGCACAAGCCAGGGCAAGTACTTTTCTGAGCATTATTAATGATATTTTGGTATTATTAATTCAGGTAGCTCCCATGTATAATAAAAATACTCACAAGCAAAGTATGTATTTTCTGTTCTCCTCAGCCCTGTGAGTTCCCACAACTGAGTAGAGAAAATCAATTATGCCAGTAAAATTGATTGAAAAGAAGAAATTTGAGAAACACATTTTCAAGGAGAAAAGGAATAAATACTCACAATTGAGTGTAATATGGACTTTGATAGAAGGCTTTGTGTGAGATAAGTGCAGAAGATCACTTCAGTATGTGGGAAGAGGTGCTCTCCTTCCCTTTATGAAACCTTCCAGATCTTCGAGAATGGGCTCAAGCATCCCTCCTCCTCCATTGTTATCGTCATTGTCATCTTGATTGTTGTTTCCCTTCTTCCCTCTACCCTTGTTTTCCTGACCAGAGGCTCCCTTCTCGACGTCTTTTCTCGATCCTGAATTTTTGGATGATCGTCCACTGAACAGATCTGGCATGACATAGGAGTGAGTGGGCTCAGTTTGTTCCTGGGGTGTTGTTTTTTCAGGTAGGCTGTTGAAGGAAGGGACCTGTTGGAAGAATCCTGCCACTTTCAAAATATTTAGCATCTTATTATTACACAGTTGCTCCTTTCTGGAAATTAAATGTTCAACAGACTATCCAATACACAACATTAGCCGTTCTATCAACATCTCAGCCTAGATGGAAAAATAACAATCATACTTTGGCCTCTAGCTGATTCTCGCTCTTCTGCCTCTCAAAGTGGAACTCTGTTTGCTTTTCTTTGCTAGCTATCAAGGGTAACTCAAAGAGCCTTTAAATAGGAACTATTGGATTTTTTGTTGTCGCTGAACTGTTCAGGCTGCGCTTTTTGACTGCATACTCCTTCAAGTGCTGAGGAATGAAGTTATCCTTTGATATGTGCAGTTACCCTTTGGACCTGTTGTCGTTGTACCTGCTGATGTGCCTGCTCTGGTCCATGAACTTATTGTAATCTTTATTCCACTTGCTGTTGGACCCGACTGCTGGCCTTATGCTCAAAATGCGCTGCTTCATATCCCCATTGTCGATTGTTATGGCTCTTTCCTTCTCCTCTCGGTGCGGGCTCCGCTCTCTGAAAGGTCGGTCTACCTTGTTGAACCGAGAGTACCCTCCACTTACAGCTACCTAGGTCCTTTAGCTTCGAGCTATCCTGCATAGTCGATTGATCAGTTGCTCGTTCTGAACCTATATTTCATGCTCTTGAAGGAGAGGGAGGACTCTATGGAGTTTGGGCTTGAGAACACGTGTCCTCGGGACAGATTGATCAATACTGGAGCGGATGTTTCTGAGTCGGTGGTAGTGATTGGCCTTGTTCTGGAAATAGACGAATCTCTCGGATCGTGCGACTGACATTATGACTCTTGTATTATTTTTATTGTAGGCCTGGTGTTAAGATAGAAGGGAGGAGGGCAATAATATAATGGGGGAGGGATTGAAGAGGTGGGTGAGTTGGTCCTTAAATATGAATTTAATATATAATATTAAAAAGATTATCACCACAAATGGACAGAGATCTCCTTCACCCCACCCTTGAGAGCGAGAAGCAGAGCCACAAACTCAAAAGATTGGTGCCGACTCCCAACAGCTATTACATGGACGTCAAGTGCGGAGGATGCAACGAGACAGCTGTCGTCTTTTCTCATGCCCAGACCGTCGTCGCCTGCAACAACTGCAAAAACATCCTCAGCAAGCCCACTGGAGGAAAGTGTAAACTCACATAGGGTTCAGCATTCAAAACCAAAACTGGATGATTTTGTACCTTATTTAATCACCTGATCATTCCTATCAATCAAGTCTACCGATCCCCCTTTCTCTACCTTGCTGATAGCAACCCACCAGACCACCACCTTTTAAGTCAACAGAAAGGCTCTATTATTGAAAACGTTGATGATATGTAAATAGTAGTGATGATGGAGGGGTAGTATTGATAAGGAGGCTGAACATCAATGGGCCTCACTGCCGACCTGCATCTCGAGCTCAGTGATTCTTCTCTGGAGCCCCAGCAGTTGCTGCTGCAGAGCTGTTTTCTCGCCCTTGAGGGAGGTGATTTGCTGTTGGATTCTGCTGTTTTATGCCTTCTGGAAGTTAAAATGTCTTTTCCTAAAGTAACTTGCATTTTACATTTCTTCCTCGATGCGGACAAGCTCGTTTGAAAGGCTCTTTTTGACGTCAGCTGTCTTCATCGTCAGAACTGACTCGAGTGTGTCCTTCTCGCTTCTGAGGATCTGCACCTCCTTCTTGTGGTTGTTCAATTCGTTGGAGATGTTCTTGATTTGTTGCTGAGTGGCTCATTGTCTACCTCGAGGGTCTGCAGCTTCCCCTTCAGAGAGGCAGGGTTTGATCCGAAGCTATTTCCTGTGTCGTTCATTGCAATAAAAATATTATACCACCCAGCCCCATATAAGCCCATAGCTGAGTCAATACCACATACAGCTGCTTCCTTTGTTCTCAACTATCTGCCTTATTTAGTTATGTCAAATCTATCAGTGGGTGGCTCCAGTCTCGACTGGGTTCATGAAGGGTCTGCGCTTCTCCAGGAAGTCGTTGAGCTCTCCGTTTTCGTTGCGGGTGCCGGTCTGTCCAGTAACTCCTCTGGCTTCTCTGGCAACTCTCAGCAAAACGTCTGTGATTTTTTCAAGGGGGAGCTCTTCTCCAGGAGGCAGTCTTCTCTTTTCCTCTTCAATTTGTCGCCTGAGTCAACCAATGGATACTTGACTTATTCGCAATAGACCTGGTCGAAGGTTCTTTCTCCCTTTTCGTTGGTTGCTGCGTCTTCATTTTGCTTTCGAATTTGTTTGTTGGCAAGTTCGTAGGTGTAGAGCTGCTGAGGGTGGTAGTTGTGACTGAGGAGTTCGTAGTCTCTGTCGATCTGATCGGCGAATCGGCGTTCCTGAATGATGACAAATATACGGGTCCGTCCTTGATCAACTCGACTGGGGTTTGACAGTAGAAGGGCAGTTTAAACTGGTTGCGGAGTTCGAGGAGGAAGAAGTGTTCGAGCTCCGTGTTTCCGTAGAAGTACTGCCTGCAGGTACGGGAGATGTTTCGATAAGCCTGGACGACTGAGTGGATGAGTTGATACTTCTAAGGAAGGAGTGGTAATCGTTGCGCATGACGACGTACTGAGTGTTGGCGGGGTTGATGGGCTTGGGCATGTTGAGGATCTTGGGTTCCCAGTTGTTCTTCCATCCTGATTTGGTCCAAAACAAGCTCTTATCCCGAATCCTGAACACCATTAATAAAATAATCAATATCAATATTCCATCGCCTCAGGCAACCTTACATCCAACTCATACACCCCATTCATTGATAGCTTTGTCTATTTTTCACATGCATTAATGAACTCAACATTATTCATCCTCAGAATCGATATCAGTTGATATGCGGTGACTCACTGC
>Ga0100380_10002479_pt1 | contig 19937 bp, 17 predicted proteins | sample CryGeymeta201504_FD_80417 | JGI IMG/M metagenome (GOLD analysis project Ga0100380, IMG submission 80417) | Groundwater microbial communities from Crystal Geyser aquifers in Utah, USA - Crystal Geyser metaG 2015-04 | ecosystem: Environmental > Aquatic > Deep subsurface > Groundwater | place... | reverse complement strand
GAGGCAGAAGCTCCCGCTAGTGAAGAGGCCGCATTGCCGGTAGAGGCACAGGTAACCATTTTTTCTCCTAATTCTCGAGCCTTTACCACCGCAATAGCTGAGGGCCTATCTTTTAGAGAAGCAGTGGGATTCCTCCCGTCATCTTTAATCCAGATATTGGACATTCCTAAATCTTCTCTTATTCTTTTCACTTCATATAAAGGGGTCCAACCCACTTTTGACGGCCCAATTTTAGTTATATCGTCCACCGGTAAAAGTGGTAAATACCTCCACATCGAATATTCACTTTTCATTTTAAGTATTTCTTTAGTAAATATTTTTTTAATCTTAGAATAATCATAAATAATTTCTAAGATACCCTCATCTCCACATTGGGGACAAGTATATTTGATCTCCTTAGGTTTATATTCTGTTCCGCACAGTAAGCATTTTAATTTCTGGACATAACTCATTTCTATTTCTCCTCTCTGGCATAAGGAATTCCTAATTCTTTTGGAACTCCGATATGTTTAGCTTTTACTAATAAAGTTGCCACAATAATTAATATAAAGGTAAGAAAATAGGGCTGCATACTAAGCAGTGCTGAAGGAATGGTGGTTCCCATCGATTGAAGTTGAAATTGGAGGGCATTAATTGCTCCAAATAAATAGGCGCCTATTAAAGCATACGGGGGATTCCACCTGGCGAATATTACCAGAGCAATCGCCACCCATCCCCGGCCAGCAGTAATGCCATCTAACCAGAAAGGGGCACAATTAAGGGTAAGATAAGCCCCTCCTGCTCCAGCCATCAACCCACCAAAGAAGGTCCAGAAATATCTTACTTTATATACATTTACCCCCATAGCATCAGCTGCCTGGGCATTTTGTCCCACCGCTCTTAGCTGGATTCCCGCTTTAGTTTTGAATAAAATAAACCAGGTTATAATTACCAGAATATAGGACAGATACACCATATAATCCTGCTTGAAAAGAATGGGACCAAAAAAGGGAATTTGGGAAAGTCCTGGAATTATTACTTGAGGTATAGTATGGGCTAATTGCAGATTTACAAATTCTTGTCCATAAAAATTAGTTACACCCAGACCAAAAATACTTAAAGCCAGACCACTTACTACCTGATTTCCCCTTAAGGTAATAGAAATAAAAGCATGAATTAGGGAAGCTAAACCACCGGCCAGCATGCCCATAAAAAAGGCCCAATAAATTTGACCGGTCATAAAAGCGGTGGCAAAACCTACCAGTGCTCCAATAATCATCATACCTTCGATTCCCAGATTAAGAATTCCGGAACGTTCGGTAAATATTTCGCCAATGATGGGAAAGAGCAATATGGTTCCGGATTCCACAGTTGCCGCTAAAAGAATTATGGTAATTGCATAAGCATCTGGTCTCATATAATCTTTCTCCCTTTATAATAGAGTTTATAATTAGTGAGGATTGCCCCTCCCAAAAGAAAGAAAAGAATCGAACTTTCTATCAGCCCCACAATTCCTATGGGAACTTTCATAGTAATCTGTATTTGAGAGGCCCCGGCAAATAATCCTCCTAAGAAAAAAGAAACTATCATGGCGGTCAGAGCATTAAGACCAGAAAGCCAGGCTACAATAATGGCGGTATATCCGTAGTCAGGATTAATCTCAATTTGTAACATATGAATAATCCCCGAGATCTGAGCCATGCCAGCCAGACCAGCCAGACCCCCGCTTATAATCATAGCTAGAATAATATTTTTCGCAATATTAATACCCGCATATCTGGCCACTATCTCATTTTCTCCAATCACCCTGATTTCATAACCAAATTTGGTCTTTTTAATAATAATCCAGATAATAATAGCGGCAATAATTCCAAAAATTAATCCCAGATGTATTCTGGTATGTGAAATTAATTTAGGTAATTGAGCATTTAAGTCAAAGATTTTGGTAAGGGGAAACCCAAAACTGCGTGGATTTCTCCAGGGACCATACATTAAAAATTTTAAGCTATAAAGAGCAATATAATTTAATAATAGAGTAGCTATGACTTCATTTACTTTCCAATAGGCTTTCAGGGCAGCCGGTATCAGCGCCCAGAGGGCTCCTCCGACCATCCCGGCAATACACATCATCATAAGAAGAATTGGTCTGGACATCGTTTCCGCAGAATTAAGGGCAAAATAGGTACAAAAAATTGCCCCCATAATATACTGCCCATAGGCACCTATATTCCAGTAGTTCATTTTAAAAACCAGGATAAGACCAACCGAGATAAGAAGAAGAGGAATGGCAACTACAATGGTTTCGGAAAATACATAGGTACTTCCAAAGGCACCGATAAATATCGCTTTATAAACCGTAAGAGGATTTACCTGGGAAAACATCACGGCAATACCACCAATTAACACACCCAAAAGAATAGATATTAAGGGAATGAGAATACGCAAATGAAGCGGTATATTTTCTCTCTTCTCAAACTTTAACATTCTCTTCTCCTTTGAGCAAAGGATTTTTATGCACCCCAGCCATCATCAATCCTATTTCATTAATATTGGCATCATCTATATCCACCATACCCACAATTTTACCCTCATAGATTACCCCAATTCGATCGGAAATCATCAGCAATTCCTCAAGATCTTCTGAGATGAGCAGTATGGCCACACCTTGATCTCTTTCTTCTAATAATTTTTTCCGGACAAATTCGGTAGCTCCTACATCTAACCCGCGACTAGGATGAACCGCGATCAATAAAGCTGGTTCCTCTCTGATTTCTCGGGCTAAAATTAGTTTCTGTAAATTACCTCCGGATAGAAATTTTACCGGAGCATTTTCTCTGGGTACCATAATATTGAATTGCTTGATTAATTCTCTGGTATATTTGGCAGCTTCCTCATAGTTTAAAAAAATCCCCCGGGAGATCGGCTCTCGATCATATCGCCTGAGGATAGCATTTTCTACCGAACTAAGATTAGGCACCAGCCCTACTTTAAGCCGATCGGGAGGAATATAATTGGTCCCCTCTTTAGTAATAGCTTTGGGGTAAAGATTAGTTACCTCTTCACCTTTGATATAAACCTTCCCGGCAATTGCTCTTCTTAAACCAACAATGACTTCAGCTAATTCTGTTTGTCCATTCCCAGAAACTCCGGCCAATCCGAAAATTTCTCCTCCCGGTAGGGAAAAATTTATTCCTCTTAAAATTTTTATACCTTTATCATTATGGGTTTCTAAGTCTTCTATTTTAAGGACCTCGCCTTTTCTACGCATTGGATTTCTCTCTAATCTAAAGAGAACTTCTCTTCCCACCATCATTTTAGCTAATTCTTTTTGCTTAATCTCTTTTTTATCTACTGTACCTACTAATTTCCCTTTTCTTAAAACTGTAATTCGGTCAGATATTTTCATAACTTCATCTAATTTATGACTGATAAAAATAATAGATTTGTCTTCTTTGATCATTCTTCTTAATATCTTAAACAAAGTATCTGCTTCCTGAGGGGTCAATACTGCAGTAGGTTCATCCATAATAAGAATCTTTGCTCCCCTAAATAAAGTCTTTATAATTTCTACCCTTTGCTGTTCTCCCACCGAAAGCTGCCATATCTTAGCATAGGGGTTGATGTTCAGATTATAATTTTGGGATATCTCTTTAATCCTCTCGGCAATCTTTTTTTTATTAAGGTAAAATCCCTGGGATTCAAGACCTAATACCACATTTTCCAGGACCGTAAGAGTATCCACTAACATAAAATGCTGATGAATCATTCCGATGCCATTTTTAGTTGCCTCAAAGGGAGAGCGAATATCCACCTTTTTCCCATTCAGGTAAATCTCTCCCTCATCGGGATAGTAGATACCATCCAGAATATTCATTAAAGTAGTTTTCCCCGCTCCGTTTTCACCGAGAAGAGTGTGAATCTCACCTTTTCTTAAATCAAAATTTATATGATCATTAGCCAGAACACCGGGAAAATGTTTACTAATATTTTTTACTTGAAGGACTATTGCGCCCATTTATTCCCTCAGAAATTTAAAATAAAAAATTACCCCGGGGAATAAAGAAAACTACTACCCGGGGCTTGATCAATTATTTAGGTATAGTTCCTATAACTCCCTCAACAAACCATTGAAGACTTAATTTATCGGCATCGGGAATTTCTTCTCCTTCTTTCACCGTTAATTTTCCATTTTGATCATAAAGTGGTCCGGTAAAGCACTCAAATTTTCCTTCTATTATTTCTTGTTTTCTCTTGTCTACATAATCTCGGACATTCTGAGGCACCATCGGTCCATAGGGGGCAAGTTCGACCAGGCCAGTTTCCATTCCTTTCCAGTATGATCCCGCTTTCCAGGTACCTGCACGAACTGCTTCGAGAACCTGTACATAATATAAGCCCCAATGCCAGATACGAGAGGTTAAAACTGCCTTAGGAGCGGCGGCAGCCATATCTTTATCATAACCTATTCCATACTTCCCGGCTTTTTCAGCAACTTGCAGTGAAGCAGGGGTATCCATACCACTGGCAATAATATCCGCACCATTAGCTAAAAAGGTCTGGGCAGCATTAGCTTCCTGGACCGGATCCAACCAGGAGTTTAACCAGATTACATGGACCTCCGCATCAGGATTAACCTCTCTCATTCCGATGGCAAATGCATCTATTTCTCTTACCACTTCCGGAATAGGGAAAGGAGCAACAAAACCGATATAATTAGATTTAGTCATCATCCCGGCAACTAAACCAGAAAGATAGTCCGCTTGGTATATTCTACCAAAATAATTTCCCAAATTATCTAAAGTTTTGTAGCCAGAACAGTGTTCGAAAATTACATCAGGATAATCTTTAGCTGCATTGAAAGTGGGGTCCATAAATCCAAAACTGGTGGTAAAGATTACTTTGTAACCCTGGTTACAGTAATCTCTAATCACCTTTTCACAGGGAGCTCCCTCTGGAACAGTCTCCGAGTAAGCTGTTTCCACATAAGGAAGTTTTTCTTCTAAATAGATTCTGCCTTCATCATGAGCTTGTGACCATCCGCCATCATTATGAGGCCCTACATAGATGAAAGCTACTTTGATCTTTTCTTCTGTCAGGCCTACACTTGCGAATACACTAATTAACATCGCAATCATAAGTAATATAGCTAATAATCTAAAGTTTTTCATAATATTTTTCTCCTTTTCTATTTATTTTTATTTATTTTACCTGTATTTAAAAACTCATTTCTCTTTTTCTTTAGAATATCACCTCCTTAATAAATTATAAATTTTTAGCAATAATTTCCCCTACGGATAGATATGCGTTCCAGTTTCTATCTACCGCCCATAGTTAGCGTCATCACTGCTTTTGCCGTATGTAATCTATTTTCTGCTTCGTCGTAAATAATGGAATGAGGTCCATCAATTACTGAATTTTCAACTTCATTTCCTCTATCTGCTGGGAGTGCATGCATATACATTACCTCTTTATGGGCAAGTTTCATCATTTTCTCGGTACATTTCCAAGTTTTGCAGGACTCAAGTAAAGCATCAACTACTTCGCTTTTTGGATTGGTTACCCAGCTTCCCCAATTCTTGGGTATAACTACATCTGCCTCTCTATACGCTTCTTCCATATTATGGGTTATGGTTAAGCTTCCACCGTGTTTTGCAGCATTTTCTTTAGCTTGTTGAATAGCCCAGTCTGGTAAATCATACCCTTTTGGATAGGCCAGAGTTACCTCCATTCCATATCTTGGGAATAAAAGAACTTGAGTAAGCGGAACTGAAATTGGTTTCTTATGACTGGTGGCATAAGCCCAGATAATAGATACTTTAGTCCCCTTTAAATCTCCAATTTTTTCTTTCATGGTCATCAAATCAGCAATTCCTTGCATGGGATGATATAAATCACATTGTAAATTCATAATGGGGACGGTAGACCACTTGGCCATTTCTCTTAAATATTTATTCCCTACTTCCCAGACACAATTTCTACAGGCTATAGCATGACCAAATCTGGATAAAATAATAGCGGTATCCTTATCTGCTTCACCATGAGCTACTTGCATGGTACTGGTATCCAGGAAATTGCCATGACCACCTAACTGAGCGATCCCTGCTTCCATAGAGTTTCTGGTTCGGGTGGACTGCTCAAAAAACATTAAAAATATGGTCTTATACGGTAGATAAGGTGTTGGTATACCCATGGCAAATTTTTTCTTTAAATCAAAAGAGACTTCGAGTAAGGTGTCTATTTCCTCTTTAGTCCAATCTTGAAGTGTAATAAAATGCTTACCTTTAAAGATAGTTTGCATTTATTCGTTTCCCCCCTTTCTAGGGATAAATTTTATTAGAGATAATTATTAAGATAAATTATTGGTATTGCTGCATAGATAGCTGCTGCCTTTACCAACTCATCCTTCCAAATCTTTTAATTATTCATTAAACTAATTTTTAAATATTACTTTACCTTGCTCTTCACCAATTCCCCATATCCTTTTTCCCCAATTACCCCTTCATAGTCTTTATATACTATTTCCCCACGGAGGATAGTCATGTATATTTTCCCTCTTAAAGTCTTCCCGGCGAGGGGAGAGTATTTTCCTTTACTTTTCAGCTTTGAGGGCTCTACGGTCCATTCTTTATCCAGGTCTACAACAGAAAAGTCTGCATCACTTCCTACCTGAATGGCTCCCTTTTGGGGATAAAGTCCGTACCTTTTAGCCGCATTCTCAGACATTAATTTTTGAATTTCAGTTAAATTTAATCTACCACTGTGATAGCCATAGTGGAGCAAAGTAGGAACAACTAACTGTGTACCGGGGATACCGGCGTAATTCTTCCAGATATTAGGAGATGATTTTTCTTCCGGATATTTCCCCGCTGCATGGTCGGTGCAAATAAAATCAATGGAACCATCTTTTAATCCTTCCCAGAGTGCATTTTGATCTTCTTCTCTACGTAAAGGTGGTGCAATTTTCAAAATCGATCCCCTTCTTTTAAGGTCTTCAACGGTAAAAATTAAATACTGTGGGCAGGTTTCGGTAGTTACATCTAATTTATGAGCTTTGGCCCAGCGAATAATATTTAATCCTGCCTTGGTAGAAAGGTGTACTAGATGCAGTTTATTCCCGACTTTTTCAGTAATCCCGACTACCGACCAGATGGCCTCTGGTTCTGCCTCATATGTCCTTCCCTCAGACCAGCTCTCGGGATCTTCTCTCCCCATCTCCTGCATCAGATGAGAATAATATTCCACCAAATAATAATCCTCTGCGTGTACCGCGCAAACCAGATTTAAATCTTTCAATATTCTAAAGGTTTTATCCATATCCGGGAGCGGCATCCTGGGGTAGAGTTCCATCCCGGAAATGGTATAAAATTTTACTCCGATGATACCTCTATCTTTTAATTCTTTTAAGCTTTTCTTATATTCTCCTGATTCTACTTGCTCCGGGGTTACCCCTCCCCAGAATGCAAAATCTACATAAGCTTTTGGTTTTACTATCTTTAGTTTGTAATCATAATTTGAACCAGTGGTAATCGGTGGAATAGAAGTACATGGCATATCGATAATAGTAGTAATACCCCCTGCTGCTGCACTCTTAGTCCCGGTCTCAAAATCTTCTCTCTCGGTAAATCCAGGGTCATCAAAATGCACATGAGGGTCAATAAAGCCAGGGAATACTACCTTTCCTTGGGCATCAATTTCTTTTTTCACAGAAAGCAATGCCTCATCTCCTGGTACAATATCTTTTATCTTCCCCTTTTCCACATAGATGTTTACTTCTTTCCACTCTTCATTTTTCACCATCCGGGCATTTTTAATTCTTAGCACCTTATCTCCTCTTGGTTTCCCATTTTAAATGAAATTATTTTAATTATAACATTATCTTATGTATATTTAAAGTTTTCTGCGGGTTCGATGAATCGAGCCCCTACACTTGTTTTTTAATTTTATGAATAATCGTTAAATTCTTTAATCTAATTTTTAAAGAATCGGGATCGGTAAAAAGAATAGAGTTGATGCCGATTTCTTGCGCAGAAAGGACATTTTCTTCCGTATCATCTATAAAAACTGCCTCTTCGGGTTTAACGCCCTCACTTCTCAGAATATGCCGATAAAAATCCGGATCAGGTTTGGATAGGCCAATTAAATTAGAGGCATAAACTGCATCGAAAATATCGTAATCGCCTTGATTTAAAAGATAGTAATAATGCGAATCAATAGTGTTAGTGCCACAAACAACCCTTGAATTATTTTTAAGTTGTTTTATTATATCCTTTGTATCCTGATTTATTCCCGGGTTAAAAAATTTACCAAATAATTCCTCTTTCACTTTCTTTCCATATCTTAAAGAAAATCTTACCCAAAATTCATTACTGTTAATTTTTCCATCAAGAAGTTTTCTAAAATTTTCACCAACACAAATAAAAAAATTTTCTTCAGTAATTCCCAGATAATCACTTATAACGGGAATATCATTAAAGTCACAACACAAGACGCCCCCCATGTCGAAAATAAAAAGTTTTTCCATAATCATCCTTTCCTGGAAGAATATAAGTCTGCCCCACTTAAGAAATACTTGGAGAGTTTAAAAAATACAATCAATATGGGAAGGCTTGCCATAGCAGCTACTGCCATCATTGCCCCTTCATCAGTATGTTTTTCTGCCATAAATTTTACAATATACAAAGGTATGGTTTTCATCTCTTCACTCTGTACCACCAGCAAGGGCCACAATAAATTATCCCATTGGGATTTAAAAGTAAGAATTGCCAAAGTTGCCATAGCTGGTATACTATTAGGAAGAATGATTGTTCCGAAGATCATCAGCTCACTCGCCCCATCAATTCTAGCTGCATCCAGTATTTCATCAGGAAAGGTGATAAAATGTTGTCTCATTAGAAAAACACCAAAGGCATTTAGTAAAAAGGGAGCTATTAATCCAGCATACGAATCCTGAAGTCCTAATTTAGTGGTCACCAGATAAAGGGGGATCATTATGGCTTCAAAAGGAATCATCATAGTTGCCATAATCATAATAAAGACCAGGTTTCTACCTTGGAAATAATATTTAGCCAGACCAAATCCGGCCAGGGCTGAGAATATTACTGTAGTGGCCGATACCACCGAAGCTACTATGAACGAATTTAAAATATTCCTGATGTATATAAAACTGCCATCATTTCCTCTTATACCTTGCCAGTAGTTCTGCCAGTAAAAACTTTTAGGTATCCATCGGTAGGGCATTTTTAGGATATCGTTCGCCGGCATTAGAGAGGCAGTAAACATAAATATGGTAGGAGCAAGAATAAACAGAGCCGCCAGGATAAGAAAGGCCCAAATAAATAGATCTATTATTAAGGATTGATTAGAAATTCTATTATTTTTTCTGGTCAGGTTATAGTCCATAATAAATTTTCTCCTTAATAACTAATTTCATCAGCCCGGGAAGATTTAAATTGTAGCCAGGTAAGGAACAGCATAATAATAAAGAGAACAATACTCATAGCGCTTGCTCTTCCAATCCGGTGATCTCTTATGGCAGTATTATAAACATTTAAAGTTATTACATTTATGGGAGCTAAGGGGGCTCCCCCTTGAGTAAATAAATACTGGGTACTGAAGGTCTTCAGGCACTGGAGCATAGACATAATTGAAACTAAAATAGTGGTTGGTTTCAAAAGCGGAAGAGTAATATACCAAAAAATTTTCCAATCATTTGCCCCATCTATTTTTGCAGCTTCATAGATACTTTGAGGAATCGAGGCCAATCCTACAATAAAAATTATAGTAAAGTACCCCACATATTTCCAAAAATATACCAGCATAGTAGACATTTGAACCATTACTGAATTAGCCAGCCATTTGTGGTCAATTCCAGGAGTATTCATAATCAAGTTTAGCCACTGATTACCCAACCCCCGGGGATCAAAGATTAATAACCAAATTACTGCCGCCACTACAGATGACAAAACCGCCGGAGAATAATAAGCTATCTGGAAAAACTTTTGAAATCTCTTACGCGACATTATAAAAATAGCAAATATAAGACTAAATATTAATAAGGGTGCAAAAGTTCCCAGCGTAAAAACTAAGGTAGCTCTGATGGAATTCCAAAAATCGGGAGATTTCAGAAGATAACTATAATTATTGAAACCAATAAAATCAGGTGGTTTCAACGATAATAGCTTTTTATTAAATAAGCTGGTATAAAAGGCATTGAAAATCGGATAGAAGCTAAAGAGTAAAAAAAAGATAAGAGTAGGAGTAACAAATATCCATCCCCAACGAGATTTTTTTCGTTCAATGCTATAGCTTGGTGTCCGTCTACTCATCAACTATACTCCTTACTATGATAAAAACAGGGCTAAGCTAATAGCCTAGCCCTGTAGATTAATTAAACTATTATCCTTCTTCGAGCACTTCCTGAACTTTTCTTTTTAATGTTTTCAATGCATCTTCCGGTGAAATTCCAGCCAACATAACAGATTCAACTGCTTCTCTGATGAGTGCCTGAATTTCTGCACTATTTTCACCATAGTATACCACATGAGCTTTAGCCATATCATTGGTAAACACATCAGAATAAGGCATAGACTTATAGGTCTCTGAATTCATAAGTTCAACTGTAGGCTGGACAATATTGACTTTGGTCAGATATTCTTCAGGATGGCTGAGCATATAGGCAACAAATTTCCAGGCCATTTGCTGATTTTCCTTTGGTTTCTGGCCGTTAACCATATAATAATGTCCATAATAGGCACTCGGTACATCTTTTACTGCGTCTTTAAATACCGGGAAGGGGACGACCATCCATTCTCCACTGTTGTAGAAATTGGGATTTTCATTCCTGATTCTTCCTTCTTGATAAAGACCGGTAGTACACATTGCTATATCATTATTATCTTTATTAAAAAGCGTCCTGGCATTGGTGTAAGTTGGTGAACCAAGATTTCTGCCGCTAGGTCCCCATTCCTGCATAAACTTTAAAAATTTAAGCCAGGCTTCATCATTAATAATTGCTGTCTTGCCATCATCACTGATTAGTTTACCTCCGAGTTGTTCTACCATAGGGACCATAGCAACCAGATAGTAGGGATATCTGAAGTCAAATCCTCTTCTTTTAAGTATCTCTCCCTCACGTATAGCTATCTTATCTGATACTTCTACCATTTCCTCCCAGGTCTTGGGATAATCTTTCTCAACATCAAGCCCAACGTCCCTGAATACCTTCTTATTAATAAAGATACACCAATTGGTAAGTTCCAAGGGAAGTCCGTAAAGTTTCCCTTTGTAAGTCACTGGGTCTAATACTCCCAGAACATAAGCATCGTAAACTGCTTGCAGACTGGGATAACCGGCAGCTTCAAAATCAACAGCAGCAAGACGTTCATTTACTATATAAGCATATTCATCTTCAATAGACATATTGAAGATATCCGGACCTTGATTGGCAGCAAAGGCAGTGAGAACCAATTCTTGAATTTTTCCTGAAGCACTGGTAACTCTCTTGATGGTAACTCCTGGATTGGCCTGCTCAAATTCAGCAATATATCTATCTTCAATTTCCGTTCTATTGGGGTCTTCGTGAGTCCAGAAAGTAATTTCCATGTTAGCAGCTGCATTAACTGTTACAGAAAGAAGAAGTACAAAAAGAAAAATAGTGAATAATTTTTTCATAGATACAAACCTCCTTTAAAAATTAATATAATATTATAGAATTAATTAAAGTTAATAGAGTAACTTTCTTCTGGTTAATTAAATTTTTTCTTCACCTCCCTTTATAAGTCTTTTTAGGCTCCCGGCAAAGCTGACTAATTTTCCCATATCTGTTTTTTTGAACTATTGTAGGGGTCGGATTTATCCAACCCGTTTTATTCGGGCTTGATAAATCAAGCCCCTACATTAAATAATGCTTGTGACCCACCCTAGCAAGACCTATAAAGGTCCAGTTTGAAGAATGCATTTCACTTTATCTTGCCTAACCTTTTCATAGTATCCTTCAAAGATTCGTATGCCTTCTTATATTCTATAAAATACTGATCATATATCTTTTTCGCTTTTTGATCAGGATAGATCGTTTTATCAAATCGTACCCAATCTTTTATGCTTTCGTAGGAACCTAAAACACCTGTTCCAACACCAGCTAGTAAGGCATCTCCGTAAGGAGCCTCCACATTTTGTACCAGGGTTTTTATCGGATATCCAGTTACATCCGAAAATATCTTCATCCACAATTGAGATCTCGTTGCCCCTCCTACCATAATACATTCTTCTGCCAACTCTAATCCACTTTCTAATCCTGCTTCTATATTATGGCGCAGAGAATAAGCCACTCCTTCTAAAATTGCTCGGTAAACGTGTTTCCTGGTATGGTATAAGGTCAAACCTATGATGGTTCCTTTGGCATCAGGATCCCATATCGGTGAACGTTCACCCATAAAATACGGTAATAATAAAAGTCCCTCTGCTCCGGGAGAAATTTCTACTGCTTGTTCATCTAAGAGTTTATAAGCAGAGATATTCGATTTTCTCTCGACTTCCTTCTCTTTATCGCCAAATTGATCCCTAAACCATCTAACGATACCACCTGCTGTTGCCGCTCCACCAAAGGTATATATCATCTGGTCGTCGTAAGCCACATAGGGAAAACTTACTAATTTAGGAGATAGATGTTGTCCTTTATGAACGACCCCCCAACATATAGAGGTCCCCACCATAGCCACATGGCTTCTTTCTTCTAAAACACCTGCACTCAAAGAAGCCAGGGGTGCATCTATACCACCAGCTACCACCGGTGTTCCTTCCAACAAACCACATAATTTCGAGACTTCTTTGGTAATTTTACCCACAATGTCGGCAGATTTTACAATTCGCTGGGGTAACATGGACCTAGGGATACCCAGTATCTCGCACATCTCCTCTGACCAAGTTCGTTTCTTTAGATCAAAAATTCCACCAATATTACCAGCTGATGAAAAGTCCGTCACATTTTCTCCGGTTAATTTATAGATAACATAATCTTTGGGGGTTATAAACTGGAATATCTTGTGCCAATTATTTGGCTCATTATTTTTAATCCACATCATCTTGGTAAATCCATAGTAAGAATCCACATAATTACCAGTAATTTCAAATATCTTATCTTTATCAACATTTTCCTTTACCCATTGCACTTCATCTGTCGCCCGCCTATCCATCCATATAAGACAAGGTCTTATAGGATTCATATCTTGATCAACTGGTATACCTGAGCCACCATAAAGTCCACTCAAGGCAATCCCAGCGATATCAGAAGGTTTTACTCTTGATTTTTCTAATGTATCTCTAATGGTATCAAAGGTGGCTTTTACCCATACCTCCGGCCATTGTTCTGCCCAGGAAGGTTTTAGTTTTATTACATCGTACTCAGAAAACGCAGAGGCAATTATCTTACCCTCAGGGTTTACCAGTACCGTCTTGGTACCCTGTGTACCTATATCTGTACCTAAAAGATATTCATTGCGCATAATATTTTATCTCCTTTATTGTCCATATTTTTCAGTATAGTTTTTATGAAGTATATTTACCATAGATTCTGGGATAGGTTGTGGTTCTCCCAAGATCTTGGACACAATCAAAACTTTGGCAGCTTCTTCCAAAAATATTGCAGCTTGTAGAGCTTCGTTAACATTTTTCCCTACCGTAAAAGGTCCGTGATTTTTCATTATTATAGCCTTTGAATCGCCAATCTTACTAACAATTTCTTTTCCTATTTCTTCTCCTCCTATTAATACCAGTTCACCTAGAGGAATATTACCACCAAAAAAATCTGCCATGGCGGTAAGGCAAACTGGAATTGGCTCACCTATAGCAGCAAAGGCACTGGCATAAGTAGAGTGAGTATGGATGACTGATCTAACCTCAGGCATATGTCTGTAAATGTAGAGGTGTGTTGCCATATCCACCGATGGTCTTAATTGCCCTTCTACCATCTTGCCATTTAGATCAACAACTACCAAATTATCAGGTGATAATTCACTATAAGGAACACCACTTGGTTTGATAACCACAAGATTAGTTTTAGGCTCCCGAGCGCTTACGTTCCCAGATGTCCACATGACTAATCTGTTCTCCCAAAGGTTCAGGTGAGCCTGGTATACTTCTTTTTTGAGATTCTCCAACATGCTCATCGTCCTCCCAACACAATATGAAGATACTTTCCGTAAATTTTACCTTATTTCGAGAATATTTTACCAGAGCTTCGTATAATAAGCTCCGGCTGATACACAAAGCACGGCTTCCTGACCTTCCCATTAATCATATCCACTATCATGCGTGCAACCCGTTTGCCCATCTCTTCTTTTGGATGCTTAATAGTGGTCAACTTTACCTCAGTAGCAACTGCTAAATTTGAATTGTCATATCCTACCAATGAAATATCCCCAGGAATCTTTAAGTTACTACGACGGATAGCCTCCATAACCTGAATAGCTATTTGGTCATTATAACAAACAATAGCAGTTGGTCGATTTTTTTTCTGCAACAAGTTTATAGTAAAATGGTAGGGATAAGAAAACATCTGCTCAGTTTCATAATTGCCTAAAAATTCATTATTTACAGTAACCTTATATTTATTTAAGGCAGACAAAAAACCAGCCTGTCGTCTTATGCCTTGTAAATCATCAGATTTAAATATTCCAGCTATATCTTTATGACCTAACTTTAATAAATATTGTGTAGCAAGAAAACCGCCTTTTTCGTCATCCATAATTATATAGGCGGAATCTAAATCAGGATATATGGCATGTAACAGTATATAGGGGATATTGCGTTTATCTAGTTCCTGAAAATATTCTTGATTGATATTTGGTTTAGCACTTTTTGTTGGCTCCACAATTATGCCAGATATATCTTGTTCTAAGAATCTTTTCATACATTCTGCTTCTTTGCGTTTATTATTGCCGGTACTGGCAATGCTAAACGAAAAACCTAATTCAGATAATATTTTTTCAATGCCTCTAATAATAGAGGGAAAAATATAGTTAGAAATATAGGTGGTTAGAACCGCTATTTTCTGCTCTTTTTTATTTCCTCGATAAGCGCAAAAAGTACCTCTTCCCTGTTCTCTATATATCCATCCTTCATTTTCTAACTCACTAAAAGAATGACGAACAGTATCTCTGCTTATTTTAAACTGACGGACAAGATCACTTTCTGAAGGTAACTTTTGCGTCGGTATAATCTCTCCATTTTGAATCATCTGCTTTAAGTATTCTTTTAGCTGATAATATTTCGGCAAATGATTATCCGGTTTTATCATTTTTTCTTTTCTCCAAATCAATAAAAAATAAATGTATATTCTGTTTTTTTTACTTCATCACTTTTAAGAGCCCAAATATTTGCTATCCATACTTACAATATTCCCAACTTTAAAATTTAGGCAAATGGATTTTCGTTTCTATATAGTAGATTTGAAGGTTGATTAAAAGCTACATCATTTATACCCAGTATCTTCATAGTTTCAAATAAAACTTTGCCTACATGTTTAAATGCTATACCGGTATGATGGGGAAATCTTTTGGCAATAAGTATATGACGATAGAACCTGGCCATTTCTTTAACAGCAAATACACCAATTCCTCCAAAGGATTTCGGATTTATATCAAGCACTTCACCTTGAGCTATGTAACTCTTTAATTTACAATCAGCAGTACCTTGCAGCCTAAACAGGGTAATATCTCCAGGAATTATGATTCCTTCAAGGGTACCTCTGGAAATATCAGGTTCTTTATTTGGCTCAAGAAATTTATGCATAATTAACTGGTATTTCATCTCAGCATTCTTTATATAACAAATGGGAGTATTTCCACAATGGAATCCCATAAATAGGTCGTTTAGTTTGTAATTCTCTACCTTTTCCCTATTTTCTTCATACATATCCTTCGGTACTGTATTGTTTATATCCAAAAGTGTAGCTGGTAAATTAGTAGCCAGAGTAATTATATATTCACTCAATGCTCCATATATATCTGTTTCGCAAGATATAGGTATTCCTCTCATAGCAAACCTTGAATTCACATAACAAGGCACAAATCCAAATTGAGTCTGGAAAGCAGGCCAACACTTATTAGCAAATATTGCAAATTCAGATGCCCCAAGGTTCTGCTCTATCCCATCTTTTAGTGTAAGCTCATACTGTGCAAGTTTGGACAGTATTTTTGGATATCTGTTTCCATCACCCAATTCTTTTTCCATATTTTTAACTACTTCTGATATTCTTGAATCATTTTCATGATTATTAAAAGCTTTGAAAAGATCCAACTCTGAATTTTCCATTATTTCTATACCTAAATCATACAGGGGTTGTATAGGCGCGTTACAGGCAAGGAAATCCTGAGGTCTGGGGCCAAAGCTTATTATCTTGAGTTTTTTGAGTCCCAGTAATATTCTAGCGATATTTTCAAAGTCCAATATCATTTCTGCTATCTCTTCAGCCGTACCAACAGGATATTCAGGAATATAAGGATTTAATTTTCTTAGCCCTAAATTATATGAAGCGTTCAGCATACCGCAATATGCATCTCCGCGATCATTTACTAAATTATCTCCAGTTTCTTCTGCCGCGGCAACAAACATAGTAGGTCCTGAAAACTTTTGAGCAAGCATTGTTTCTGGGCCTTCAGGGCCAAAATTACCCAGATATAATACCAATGCATTAACTTCTGCCTCTTTCAAATCTTTTAAGGCCTTTAAAACATCTTTTTCGTTTTCAACAGTTGTCTTAATTTCCTTAATTGAAACTCCCCTTTCGCTGCACGCTTTTATAACAGCTTCTCTCCTACTTTTACTAAGTTCAATAGGAAAACAGTCACGACTTACAGCAACTATCCCAAGTTTTATTTTAGGAATGTTAATCATTTAAATCCTCCCTTAAATTATTGATAATCCTCTGACGTCCTTCAACGCAAAGTTTTAATGGAAAAAACGTTGGCTCCTTAAATAGTTTAAATTTCATATCACTCCCTTTTACTTCATAATATTACATTATCTATATCTTATTTTCTACCTTATTTTCTTCTCTTTGCTAAGGTATGAATAGTTACTGAAGCTATGATTAAAACCCCGCAAACAAATTGTGTCCAAAAACCAGAAAGGCCTGCAGCAACAATACCTGCTTCTAAAGAACCAATAACAAATGAACCAATGAAAGTACCCTCGATACTAGCTTCTCCACCAAACATAGAAGTACCGCCCACAAAAGCAGCAGCCATTACCATCATTATATATCCTTCTCCCATGGTCGGCCACCAGGTTCTCATCCGGTAACAACTTAGTATCCCGGCAAAGGAAGCCATAATTCCCATCAATATAAAAACCATTATTTTTACTCTATTTACATTTACACCCACCATTCTTGCAGCTTCCCGATTATCACCTATAAATAACACATGTTCACCAAACTTGTGTCTAAAAAGTAAGAAATAGAAGAAAATTGTTATCCCTATAAACCAAATGGACTGAACCGGAATTACTCCTAACTTTTCAGCAAATATTTTATAGGAAATAGTTTTATCTAATGCTACTGTCTTAGCTAAACCATTAGATATAATATTACTAAAACCCCTGATTAAAAATTGCATACCTAAGGTAGCTACAATTGAAGGAATACCTATTGAGGTAACTAAGGTTCCGTTTATAAACCCAACTATTACACCGGATAAAAGGCTATATATTAAAGCTAATATAACACTACCTGTAGCCTGAAATGTGCTGGTAAAAATAAAGCCTGATAAGGCCATAGTCGACGGAAAGGAAAGATCTATTTCACCCATAGCAAGTACAAAAGTTAAACCAAGAGCCATTAATCCCATAATAGGAACTGTAGATAAAAATGCTTGATATATTCTTCCTTTAAAGAAAACTTCAGGGCTAGTAATCATAAATAATCCAAAAACACTAACCGTCATAATTAATAATGCAATTTGAGATTTGTATTGACTAGATTTTTTTAATTTGGAATTTTTTTCTTCATTATCCATTTTATAATATCCTCTCATCTTGATTAATCTGTATGCTTGACTTAGTATATTTAATCAATTCCTCACTAAGCTCCTCTAAAGATATATCCTTACGATTATAAGTACCCACTATCTTGCCTCGGTCAATGGCCACAAAACGATCAGAAACTGGGTGAATATTAGCGATATTATGAGAAATATAAATACAAGATTTTCCTTTATCCTTAATATTTTGGATAAACTTCAAGACTTTTTTTACTTCTTGCAAGGATAAAGCCATAGTCGGCTCATCTAAAATAACCAGATCTGCTTCAAAGTACATTGCTCTTGATATGGCAACACCTTCTCTTTCCCCACCAGATAAGGTTTTAATTGCTGAATCAGCATTTACGCCTATTCCTCTAAACCCCATTAAAACATGCATAATTTTATCTGTTTCTTCTTTTTCTTTTTTTATATTGAGAAAACCCAGTTTATTAGTAATTTGCCGGCCAATAAAAATATTTCTCCATAAAGTTTGCTTATCGGCAAGGGCTTTTTCTTGATATACGGTTTCTATGCCCAGATTATGAGCCATTTTTACAGAATATTTTTTAGGATTAATTTTTACACCTTTAATATACATTTCGCCCTCATCAAAAGAGTGCACCCCAGAAATAATTTTAATCAAAGTCGATTTACCTGCACCATTATCACCTAAAACTCCTACCACTTCATTAAACCCTACTTCAAAATTTATACCTTTTAAAGCTACAACCCCATCAAAGGACTTATATATATTTTTCATTTCCACCAATTTGTCCATATATAACGCTCTCCTTTTCATTTTTACCACAAATAAGGGTATGGTCTAAAATAATCCTGCAGGAAGAGTTTTATTTATAAAACCTTTCCTGCAGGATAACCTAAAATTAGTATCGTAATTATTCTCTATCTTATCTTATTCCTTTTTCAGCTAAGGGGGCTACCAAATCTATATTGTCCTTGCTAATTAAGCCACCACCGGTATCAATATGCAATCCAGAGAAGCCATACAACTTGGTTAAATAAATTTGCATAATTGGTAGAAAACCTTGCAAGAACGGCTGCTGGTCTAAGACGAGATCAGTATAACCACTCTTAATACTTTCTACGGTGGGAGCTGACAAATCAAAACCAGCGCCAAAAATATCATCTGGACCCAAACCTGCTGTTTCAAAAAAAGTACGTTGTGAAGAAGTTAAATCACCATGATCGGTTACCACAGCTTTACAATCAGGATTTGCCTGTAAATAACCTGATATAACCGGAATACCGTTTGAAGCATCCTTATCTACCTCAGCTGAAATTTCCAAATAATCTACTATTACACCTGCTTTTTTAAAAGCATCTATCGCCCCTTTGGTTCTTAATCCTCTGGTAGGTTGTGACAAAAGACCCCAAACCAGTGCTCTATCCCCTGTTTTTAACCCCGCCCCTTTAATGGTAGCTTCACCGAGAGTATAACCTGATTCATAAAGTCCCTGGCCTACATAACCAAATCCATTTGCGCTATAAGCTTTTTCAAGTTCAGGTAATGTCGTATTTTGACTACAAACGATAATCCCTTGTTTTTCAGCTTCTTCAACAAAAGGCTTATATGCTGCATCTCCAGGATGTCCCATAATGGCTATACCATCAGGATCTGCCGCAACAGCTTGCTGAAATTGATCAACCATTTTTTGCTGGCTCCAATCTGACCATAGATATCTTACTTCCACTCGATTACCTAATATTTCTGCAGCTGCTTGAGCACCATTATAAACAACTGTAGCAAAGGTACTTCCGGGAGTACCACCTGGGAAAAAGTAAATTACAATAGGGCCTTCACTTGCCTCCGCCATTACCGGTAATACTAAAAGAGCAACACAAGTCAATACTAACAAAAGTAAAAGATTAATTTTCTTTAACATAATTTTTTCTCCTTTTTGATATCTCTAAATATTTTTT
>Ga0100380_10002474_pt1 | contig 19956 bp, 22 predicted proteins | sample CryGeymeta201504_FD_80417 | JGI IMG/M metagenome (GOLD analysis project Ga0100380, IMG submission 80417) | Groundwater microbial communities from Crystal Geyser aquifers in Utah, USA - Crystal Geyser metaG 2015-04 | ecosystem: Environmental > Aquatic > Deep subsurface > Groundwater | place... | reverse complement strand
TCGAGAGTACCAACGACAAATGGTTCATGCATATGCAAATATCTCATCACAACTTGAAGCTTGAAGTGGGAGTAAACCCCAGTAGAAGCTGGATAAAATAAGCCCTCTGTCAACTATGCGATCGCGAAGGGTAAAATTGCAAGGGGAAATAGTCCTGCTTTTAATCTTTGGTTGACCCAAAAATCAGCTGTGATTCTGCTTTTTGTTCTAACAGCGGGCATTATGAAAGCTAATAATAGGGAATATATGGAATCGACGCCCAGATGTTTTGTAAGGTTGGCAAAGAATAACAAGCTTTGATGCCTTTGGTGCTTGCCAACAAAATTGTCAAAAATACAACAACAATGGGTCAATTTAATATCATGGATAGCTAGTCTTCTTTTGACCATGGTCTCCTCATCCTGGAAGACCACAAGCTAATAATCACAAATATGAAAATTCAGAAGGAAAGGGTAAAGTAAATCAAGGATTCTTCATTTGATATGAAGGAAGTGAAGGTCAGCTCAGAGGATTTTGGCCTCGGAAGAGGAAAAACCATCAAGGTTAAAAATCAGGAAATCGAACGCTTCAAATAGATCACTTTACCTGAAACAACGGGCTTTCCGATAGAATTTTCTATTGAGCAGCTTGGAATAATCATCCCCAACAAGTTGCTTCATATTCTGGAAAGATAACTACTTGCTCTTTATTTCCCAAACAATAAATGTCACTTTAACTCAGGAAAAATCAAGTGCAGAGACGATCTAGAATTCGGAGGATTGACTTCAGCCATCTTATAATTTTAGCTTGAGAGTGGCTCAGCTATCTCATTACCTGTTCACCTTCTGCTTGGAAGCTGTACAGCTCGAGAGTGTAATTTTCTTCTCGACGGGCATGGATAGTAAAAGGTGGTAATCGGCAGTATTATTTGGGAGACTCTTGCTCTGGAATGGAATTTATAATCAAGGCAAATATTTCTTTATCGACTTAATAACAGCTGGTCTAAGGTCTATGCTTAGTTTTCACAGCTTGAGTCTCATCGTAGCTTTCTGGTTAATCTTCTTCTTCTCGTTTACCATATCTTCAAATACATAGTTCTGACTCTCCTTTGGTTTGCGGTGGTTTCTCTTCTGATAAACTGCATGTTCAAGTGGAAAGAAGTTCTTTTGTTCATTCGAGGAATTTTAGTCAAATTAAGAGGTCGGAAAAAGGAAGTTATTGACTAGGATTAGGATACAATCGGTCATGTATTCGAGCGCTCGGGTAGAGGAAGAAGGATTCATCGGCTTCCTGATGAACTTGAAGACGAAATCTGAATACTATGATGTTGATACAATTATACATGAAAATCATCTGTGAAGAATTGGCCTGAATGTGCACTTCTTCAACTACTAACGAACTTGTTTCTAGCGACTACGTTATATCTTCATCTATTTGTGCCGAGTCATCTTCATACTTCTTGCATAGAGGTCCCCTGATGACTGTCTCGACATGCCCCTGCTTAGGATGGTTTCATAATTTGAGGTTGCTTCTGGAACGAGAGAAAACTTTTTGAACATAAGCTCATATCTTTCGTCAGGGCTCAACGATTCAATTAACTTAAGTCCAGCTTAGAGAAAATTTTACAAGGACAGAACGACATCTAGTTACTGAATCTCTAAAAAAAGAGGAAGCAATAGCCTCAAGGGACCCTGCAATACATCATTACTTAGATTCAAATCAGATGCTTGAAGCTATTCATGAGGAGGTTGAGTGAGCTCAATAAATATCTATTTAAGCTTTTTTTCCTTGAGGGTTGCTACAAGAAACTCCGAGTGTTCTAAGACCTTGAATTATGATTTTATTTCCACTTCGGGCTTAGAGTATCTTCTCCCCTGCTGATAGAGATATTATCCGATAGGAAGTCCTTTCTTGTTTCTATTCTGAGGATTCCTGCCAGTTTTAGGCCGAAGTAGCTGAGGGTCAGGTTCCCGACAGTGCGTATGAGATGAGTGTTTGCTTACTGATGAATGAGTTCCACAGTTTTTATTATGAACAATCAACTGGCTGATAGGATTGATTTGTGGTTTGTAAGCATGCTCTCCCAGTATTTTTTATTCCAGCTGAGCCTTTTTGTTTTCCAGCTACTGATGTTGCGCATAGAGAAGTTCGTATCTTTGTATTTTTTTATCTAAGCGAGCAGAGTGATCGTTGAGCTATCTGTCAACTTTTTGACTGATAGGGTTTATTGTCGGTCGAAACTTGCATTATTTCAAGTCAGCCTCTTCCTTGATTTATCTTTCCCTTCGAATGGCTTATCGTTTCTATCGAGAGCGTTGTGCTTTCCACTTGAGGATGTTCTCTTTTCCATATCTTTAGCATATTTGTTTGCTGACGGTATTTATGGAAGGAGTGTTTTATTTTTCATTGGTGAGTGTTGGGACAGGCATCCAGAGGGACTCTTTTTCGTAAGATTCATAAGTGTGGGTCTATTTTTCTCTTATTAGTTTATCTGGATCTTATCCGTCGTTGATGAGGACCTCGTAGGCTTTATTACTGGTGTAAACCTCATGTAGCTGCTCGCTTATTTCTACTGACTTTTGATTAGACTGCTCAGTTATCTATCTCTTATATTGCTCTCTGAGAGTTTGGGCAAGAAGATGGCTTACAAAAGGCTCCAATTCGTATTTCTAGCAAAATTTATTGGCAGACTGTGCAATATCCGTCTCAGCATTCACACATAAAATTTCACGACGGCCATCACCGATGTCGACTTAAATCTCTAAATTTTAGCTATCGCAGGCTATTGATGGCTGAGACTGATGGACTGATCGGTGAGCAAGGTACTATTTAAGTGAAGTAGTTGGATATGGTTTGATCAGTCGTTAATGCTGTGATCGGTGTCGATTCATTCGAGTTATTCGTTAGTATTTATAAACATATACTCGTTATCATACGAGAGATAGACCAATTGAGGCCATCTGCTCTGATGTCCTGGCGAAAATATTCTTAAGCTGACCTGATTGAAAGTCCCGGGTCAATAGCTAAGTGCTTCCTTCAACCTTAAGAACTAATCTCAGTTCAAACTCCTCCAGATCAACGAAAATTTTAAAAATATCGATTAGTCTCCATGCTCCAACACACTTCAGGCCTTCCTTTTAGCGAGAAAATAGATAAATATAGCCTTGATCTACAACTATCTATCGCTTCACAAAGCCCACAAGGGACTCCCATATTCCCCAAATGCCTTTTGTCCTTTGATCTTCGCTGAGGTCGTGGACTGGAAATGTATGAATTGCTGAAGGGGCTATTGAGCCGATGGGGTACTGAGGAGGTAGCGAAAACACACTGTTTCCTTTGACAGAGTAAGACTTGATGTTGATGGAAACTGAGGGATCTGCCATGGTTTATACTTTTGGAATGGATGGAGGCTTTTAAAAGCTGATCTATTTTGGATGAGGCTCTTCGAAGTCTAAATTGGATGGGAGGTTGGGATCGAGAATTTATGTACCAACTGGGTTGGTTTATTGCATTTCGATTTATTGGTTTTGACTCGACATCTTTAATTAATATGTTTTTCATTATCATTAGACGTAAATGATGTCAGAGGATGCTGTAGTGGCCTTCTGAGTCTGTACTTAAAAATGAAGTGTTACCTCTTGATTAGTATTTGGATAATATGGTATTAAAGTATGCTAGCAGCCTGAGCTATCCACAGCATTAAGGCTTAATGTTATATACAATAAATTTTTCTACCACCTTCCTTGCATGCAGAAGGAAAAATCGAGAAGTAGCCGCAAAGGGGGCCGACCGCAACCTCTCAGTCCAGGTGGTCGTCCCAATCGAACAATCAAATTTAACCTGTCCTTTGACAACCTCCGGCCGTTTGTCCATACTGCGCATACTCCTCCAAAACAGCCCAATTATCGCGAACTCAAGGTCAAACGCTTTCGACCTGCCTCCAAAACATAAGAATCTTCAGAGTAGCAGCGAGACATCAGAGTAAAGTCACCAGATGTGGCACGCTAGGCCTCGAATGTGATATTGAAGGCAATCGAGCTGAGGGGCATCGGATGTGCGTGGGAGGAAATAGAGGAAGTTCGGTCCTAGATGCAGGAGGAGCGAGGGGAAGAGGGCGAGGAGACATGGAGAAGTGGTGTTTGGAGCGAACCTCCTGTAGAAAAGAATCAGTCGATAGCATCAACTAACGATCAATTTTCAGGTTACTTTCCTCAGATGTATCAGCAGAACTATGTGATATACGATTATGAAAGGAGGTATTATGACCCCAATTATTTTGTCATTGACGTGGGGAGCATAAACGGTGATGGAAGGACCACTCTCATGATCAAAAACATTCCCAACAAGTACACGATTCAGTCACTGGCTGAGGAAATCGACAGAGATCACGCCAACTGCTACGATTTTTTGTACCTCCCCTGCGACATAAAGGTATATCTACTTTAATAAAGGTAAAGGTCGACTTAGGTAGAATAACTGCAATGTTGGCTACGGGTTCATCAATTTCCTGAACACTGACTTCCTTCGTCAGTTTTACCATCGTTTCCACAATAAACGCTGGGGCAAATTCAAAAGCTAAAAGGTAGACTGGTCCTCATCTAGATATGCAACCTCACATATGCCCGGCTCCAGGGACTTGGCTCTCTCATTGAGCACTTCCAAAACTCCAAAGTTCTCAACCATAAGGATAAAAAATACCAGCCGATCATCCGGGAGTTCAGCTCGATCGATACGCTGATTCAGCACCAGAAAGCCTCGACATCGACCCAGATGAGTCGAGAATGATCTTTTTTTAATGGATCCCGATTCTGGGGAGGGAGTGGGACGCCTATAGAAGTGAGTGGATTTTTATTCGGAGAAATAAAACACAATGTAGTGTTTACGACAGTACGCATTTTTTTATTATGAGCCTACCGGAGAGGAATAGCTCAGAAGAGCAGTCACTCGAACAAGAGGCAGGTCTCTAGCGCCCCATCGGTCCAGAACCCATGGCTTTCGATTGGGAGAAAAGGTGGCTCAAGGGTCATTAGTATCATCACATCCTCCAGAACATCGAAGCCTACTGCGACCGCTTTGGCTTCAAGAAGTACGAGCCAAAATGTCATCCCAAGGAAATCTACTCAGAACCGGTCAGTAATTTTTGAAACACTCAGACGGTATGATATACTTCGTTAGAGGGAAAGGAGTTGGTCAGGACTTCGGCTTCCCCCGCATGGAATTCCTCAAGAAAAAATATCGATGGAAAAAAATGAACTTCACGACTGACCTCCCGAAAAGAAAGCCTTATGTGACCTACGTGGTGGCCTCAGCAATGCGAGCGCACTTAATTGAAGAAAGCGAAAATGCCTAGTTCCGAATGCATGCTGTCATACCCTACTGTGAGGGTCGAAATTCCAGTGAAGGCAACTAATACATCCTCTGTCACGTGCGGGCAGTGGATCATAAACGGGATATTCAAGATTGGGGATTTCGCAGCTGCTTCTATGATGACGAAGTGGACTTCTACAGACTGTTCGCCTTCCTCCACAACTATACCACTGCTCAACGCCAATGATCATTTTTCCCAGGAAATGTCCTAATCCAACACTTTTTACCTATGTATCATATAACTGCCAAATTATTCTCTTATTACCACAATCAAATCATTACTTGAATTCCTCCTTGAATCTTGACCAGCTGCCTTCATCTAGAGCCTCAACTGCTGCCAGAGTCCATCTATCTCCCACCATTCCGATTCCGATCCATCCAAAACTGAGTCTACCCAACATTAAGACCTTCATAGTTACTTCTTGCTCCTGAAAAATATCGATTGGGCCTAGTTATCCAAGTGCAGCTGGGTTTTCTCTCAGGTCCAGAAAAAATGGTCTTTAATTGAAGTGATTGGAAGGGGAGGAGTGCAAAATACCTCTGATCATCTATCTTTGAGTCTGAGCCAGAAGCTGATCACACTAGATTCTTCTTGGGTGATTGAGAAGACAAACAAGTTGAGATGGGCACTTGATCGTAATTTCTGATGGCTGGACAGTTGTTCTTCTTGTTTCTCTTTAGCTCTCATTTGTATCTTCTAATTGAATTTTACCTCCAGAATCCTCAGAGTGTCCCTATTCTTGTTAGGGGGTCATGGGTGTGGTTTATTGAAATGATCTGTTGCATTCACTCAAAGTATTTATGGCCTCAGGAGTAGCGGGTCTACTTATGGGCTCAATATAGCTCCCTTATTCTGGTTTTTAGTGTTATTATGGTAGTTCAGGGACATAAAATTCCATGTAACTCGTATCTACAATAGATATCTCCTTCTTAGGAAGTATCTCGTATGATGCCTTTACCTCTTTTGCCTCGGGCTTCTGGATTTTTTTAGATGTCAATTCCTACTTCGGAAGCTGAGCTGAGTCATCTAGAGTCATTTTCCCTTTTCTTACTGCCTTCTCCTGATTCCTATAGATAGTATCCAAACATGGTTCCTCTTTGACCAGGTGATCTTGATGTTACTCTGCATCCCTCGATTCAGTGGCCATCAGCATATTCTTGAGTTCTGACAGTTTTTGACTATCAAATACCTTGTCCAGCTTCATTTTAGATTTCTTTGTCTTCTTTTTGCTACCTCGCTTGACATTTTTGAGAGCTGACTCAAACTGGCAGATAGCATGCTGACAGTGCTCCAAGTTGGTAATGGGTTCCCAGGTGGCCTATTCACGACTGTAGCCCGCCCACTTGACAAGGTAGTATGTGATGTTGTTGAATCTTCCCCTCTAGAGGATCTGCTCGACCTCCCACTCTGAATCGCTTTCCATATAATAATGTCCTCGATGTGCATAATTCTATAAAACTTCAAGCTATATCAATTCATGGTTTCATCATATTAACTATATCATCAAAGAATTTTGAGTTTTTCAGCAAAATTGTTTATTTTTTGCATAAAATCCTGCTTTTGCTGATTCAGGCTTTACATCTGGCTATTGATTCTCTCGTAGTCTTCATCTCTCCTTCCCATCGACCTCTCAAACGACTTGGGCTAGCCATCACTATGTCCCATTTCTAAAATGCCAGCTAGCTTTTGAGCACTATCAGAGACTCTTTTTTTGTGCATACTAATTTTTTCCTGCATCAATCTGGTGTATGGCTCATCTTTGATTTTGCTTATTATTCCCGGTGATTTAGGCTCTGAGATGTTTTCAGTTTCAGAAGGGTCAATTTATCTTTCCACTTGGACCTCTCTTCTTCTCGATCTAGGTTTGTACTCTTGCTCCTATCTGATTTGCTGGATGATTTCTCCTGTGTTGATTTCTACTTATTTGAGAATGTTTGACTTGTATGCTTATGCCTGAATTTCAATGGCTTTGTTGATCATCTCAGAAAGCTCTCGATTTCTTTCGTCAAGCTCTTTGTTCCTCTGAATGAGCGCCTCATAGCGAGGAGTGTATGACTTGTTTTAATCCTAAAGCTCAAATACTCTGCTTTCAAGCTCAGATATCTTGCTTGTGAACTATCCTTCATTTTCGGCAAACTATTTGTTGGCCTTGGAGAGCTCTTCATTGACTCCTCTACTTTACTCAAGAGCCCAGTTACTTTATTCAAGCTCTTTCTTCATATGCTCGTTCTCTCGCTTCATATTTTAGATCACAGCTTCAAGTTGCCTTTTCTCAGATTGAATCAGTTAAATTTACTTTTTCTTGTCTACTATTTTCAGCTCAAGACTTTCTTTCTCATGGACAAGTTGATCATTTTGATTTTATACATTTTACTTTTCAGCCTTGAGCTTGGTATACTCCCTTCTGAGATGATTAAACTACTAAGTTGTCTTCTAGTGCTCCTTGACTTATTTCTAAAATTACTCATTATTGAATATAAGTTTTCTGTTGAGTTTGTCAATCGTGTCCTTCAGGGCCTCAATATCAGCAGCTCTTCTATCACATTCCCGTTTGTACTCATTGCATTATTTGTTCTTCAGAGATAACTTCTGATCCAAGCTTTTTACTTATCTGCCGAGCGAAGCTGTATCCTCTTCGTATTTTTATTCCACCTTTTCAAGCTCAGATTGCTTCTTCTCGAGATCGGATCTCAACTCATTCAAAATATCTTCCTTTTGAGCAAGAACATCTTCAATTTATTTCCTGTATTGCTGAGTGCTTGCTTCCATACGTTCGATTTGTAGACTCAAAACCTCCACTTCTTTTTTGAGGGTTTTAGCCTTATCAACCTCAAAAGATAGATCTTTTATCTTCTCTTTGTATTTATCATTGTCCTGCTTCCGAATTTCAAACTATCGGCAAGCTTTATCTTTTTGTTCGGTCAGATCTTTGATGGTTTCCTAGCATTTACCTTGATATTCTTTTTCATAAGACAATTATGTTTCCAGCTGATCTATTCTTTCTTGATATGAACTGGACACATTCTCAGTATCAATAATTTTGTCCTTGTATATTTTCATATCTTCAGTGTGCTTCTACTTGAGGTCCTCAATCATTTTGAACAGTTCTGCCTTCTATTCAGCAATCTCATTGATCTTATTTCTCATTCCTTCAGCCTATGATATTGACTTATGATATTTATCCCTTTCTTCTTCAATGATCTGTTTGAGCTATGTCACCCTCAGTTCATTCAAATCCTGGACCTATTTCAATTTAATAATGTTGTTGCAGGTTTAATTGAGTTCAAGCTGATAATGCCTCTCCAATGCAGCCATTGCTTATTCACTAGCCTTTAGAGCATCTTCAAACTGCTTTGATTTATGAGCAGTCTCAATAAACATTTATTTCTCTTCTTCAAGTCTGCGAATCTATCTATAGAGTTCATCCTCGATTCTTTTGTGAACTGCTTATAATTCTGCCAAAGACTTCTCTTTCTCATTGAGAATCTTTGTCGTTTCCTTGAGTGAGTCGTTGAGTCTTCTTTATTAAACGTTTTTCAATGATTTTTCTTAATCAACTCGATCCAAGTCTCTCAAGGATTTTTTTAGCTCTTCTCTCAACTACTTAACATCTCTATTCAGAGTTGTAATTTATGCTCTAGCTGAACTGAGCTCAATATCCTTCGCGTGCAATTTCTGTTTGAAGTCTCTTTCTGAACTCTTGAGAACATCTTACTCGAGCTAGCCAATTTTATGGCGATTGATTCTCAATTATTATTTCAACGTTTTATTTTCTCTGCTGAGAAGAAGTATTTCCTAACTTTGAGCCAGAATCTATTCTTTAAGCTAAGCGGTAGCATCATACAAAACTCTCTTCTGTTTGGCCTCCTTGAGATCTAAACTCTTGATAGCGAGCTCTTCTTCAAGGGCATCCATTTTTCGTAAAGAAATTTTAAGTTCCTCTTTCGTCGTTTTAAGTTATTTGTTCAGGTAGATGATTTCATCATTTAAGAGTGAGATCTCCTCCTTAAATGAGCCTTCAGTGTTTTATTTTATCAGTTTAGCTTGCTTCAGGTCAACGTTTTTTATGGCAGTTTATTCCTCAAGAGCCTCGTATTTATGATTGGCTATTCTGAGCTCATCCCTCAGATTTCTATTTTATTTGTTCAGTCGGACCATCTCCGCCTTTGATTACTCCCAATCTTCCGATTGGATTCTACGAGTAGCTGTTCCTGTTTAGAAAATTTGAGCCCTCAAAGACTTGATTTAGACATCTTTTTATGCTAACTCGTCTTGAAGGGATTATAATTGTTTGATGGTGAGCTTAAATTCATCTTTCAGGGTTTTTAATTCAGTTGGAGTTGTATGATGTAGAGAAGCTGACTAAGTGTATTTATTCAAAGCAGTTCTAAGTTCCTCTTTGCTAATAGTTAACTACCTCTTCAGCATTTCATTTTCATTTCTTAGAACCTCGTTTTCCTACTTGAAAAGGAGGGTAATTTCATCTTTCTGAGCAATCAAGGATCTGTTCTTTAGTTCCAAATGTTCTTCCATAGCCTTGAAACGAGCAAGTAGGGTCTAATAATCTGCAGAAAGAGATATAAAAAGTTCTTCATAATTACTTGACTGTCTATTTCTGCTCCTTCTGATTTCATTTTCTATTAAATTACGAACCTCATGCTCATCACCTCTACTTCTGCTCCTGCTTCTCAATAATGCTTCCTCAGCACGTAAGTGGTACCTTGAGGGCGTCCCAAGTCCTCTTCTTTCTGTACTTCTTTGTCTTTCGTCTGAGTACTGAAAATAGGAGGAGCCTTGATGAGGAGGAGGTGTGGTTGATCTGTAGTTATTGAAAGTTCTTCGATCCTCAGCTATACTGTTGTATCTTGCTGAAGAGTACTGGTCTCTCTGAAGCGAGTCTTTGGTTGAGGCTAGGAAAAAATTGACTCCGCAAGCAAAATTGTCAAGTGAAAGGTTGGAAAGCTCACTAATCTCCACAGGTTCTTTTGAACTTTCGAAATTACCTTGACCCAGTTATCCATAAGTGTTGTTTCCCCAAGCATAAACTCTCTGGTTTCTAGAGGAAATCCCCACTCCGAAAAATCCCCTAATAAAAATCTTATCAAGAGGAGTAGAAAGAATTATCTTTTTTGGCCTGAGAAGCTCTCCAAAACTACCAGAGCCCCAGATATAAAGAGACCCTTCAGCATCAAGAGCTCCTGAGTGATATCCAGCAGCAATAACAGTGATATTGTCAAGCTAGCGAATAAGAGTCGGATGACATTAGTTGACTTTGTGACCGATGCCGAGCTGACCATACTTATTATTACCCATTCCATAAACCTGACCCTTCTTGGTGAGGAGTAAGGTGTAAAAGACTCCACATTCGATCTGCCTCACTTTTTGTCCGAAGTTGACAAGGATAGGTGTTGCTATTTTTTCTGGTCGATTAACTCCGAGCTCTCCATACTCGTTGGATCCACATGTGAAGATGTTTCCTTCAATGTCAATGAATCCACTGTGCATAGCTCCACATGAAAAATTAATTATCTTCCCTTTGACAAGCACTTTCCCTGGACTTCCACGTGATTTAAATTATCCTGTGCCAAGAGCTCCATAATCTCCCAATCCCCAAGCATAAAATTCGTCATTGCTGAGTTGGACGCAAGTGTGACTAAATCCGCATTTAACTTTGACAGCTTCTGCAGGTAATTTAACTCTAAAAGGACTTGTTACTGAGCATCGAACATCAGGCTTGGCACCGATCCCCAGACGACCATCTAGATTGAGGCCGTAAGTATAGAGAGATCCATCTGATGTAATGAAAGTGACATGCTTTTCGGAAGCTGAAAGGTCAGTGATGTTGTGTGGAAGGAGGGAGCTCTGAGGCCGATTGAAAGCTTTTTGGTTTTGAGGTGCCAACAGTGAATGTTGATTGTTTCCCCAATACAGCAGATTCGTTTGAGCCATCTAACGACTAGATATAAATAACAAAATAACAGAATAATATAACTGAGTTTTATGAACTCTCAGGTCCAAATTCTAACTAAGCTTCTGCTCTTTATAATTAATGTGAATGATAGTTAAAAAAACTTTGTGTTCAAGATCCTTTTCGCAGCAACAAAAGATACTGTTCTTCATCGTTTTTGTTCACTTCATTGCTTTTGAGTTGCTCAATCAACTTTCTTACCGTGATGGCCTTCTCATTTCGATACTTCTGATTTGGAGATACATCCTCATAATATTTCTAGTGATCGATGTCTGGAAAGTCACTGCTAATGAGCCGACAGACCCTGTACTGACTGATAATATTCATGAAGATCAAGTCGATCCTGAAAAATTGCTTTTTTGTGTACCCTGTAACCATCTAGTCTTCAAGAGCAGTCACCACTGCTTCAGATGCAAACGTTGTGCTTTCTAGTTCGACCATCACTGTAAGTATCTGAATGTTTGTATCGGAGGGACCAACTACATTCCGTTTCTGATGCTATTGGCCAGCTTTATCCTATATTGTATACTGGTTGGAGCTTTGACCTATATTCAATAAAATTCATGGCTTCAAGTTTCATTGATACTCTTAACCGTGGTACTGATGGGACTTACTATAGCTCTGTTCAGTTTTCACTTTTATCTGAACAGAGTTATAGGCAAGACAACCTTTGAGTACATGATTCCTCAGGCATTCACAGAAGATTAAAAAGAAAGGCCCGATCTTGATAGTGAGAGAGGCTCCAGTTGATATTTTCTTCTTAATGTCGAGTAATGAGTTGTTAATCTCCTAGCCAATTAAACATTAGATAATCATTGATCAACAATGGCAGAAATGTAATTCAATCCTCTTCAGTGGCCTCCAAACATCCAACTGGCCAGATTGCACTACGATTGCGTCAAGCCCGGTATCGACAACACTGAAGGTAATCGCTGTCCATGTTGCCAACGTTCAGAAAAGCTGGCTAACAGCAAATGGGCACTCAGAGACATAACAAAGGATTTTGGGAAATTTGGAGGAGGTATTCCGGGCTACTTCTACCTTCTAATCTACATCATGGTGTTTTTCCTTATTCATCTTGGTGTGAGCGTCATCTACCATATAATGATGTTGAACCAAGCCTGCCCCACTCTTGACGGGACTCCTCAAAGATGTGCTTTGGTGTTTGGAGTATTCTGGAACTGTGATGCTCAGATCCTCTACAATGCTCTGGTCGCAATGGGAAATCCATCTCAGGCTGAGACATTGCAGTACCTCCAACTTGCCACTTACATCATTCTTGTGATTGGAACCATCGGCATCAAGGTCTTCCTTCATATTATCGGTCAAAAAAGCTCGCTGGATGCGACTCTCTACAGTCCTTTTGCTCTAATAATCAAAAACGTACCTCTATACTATCAACTCGAAGACATTAAGGTTGAGTTAGCAAAGATTGTGCCAGGACTAACCGTTGCAGAAGTATATTTTATGTTATTTAGATGTTTTATCTTCACAAGACTTGTGAGTACAACAACAGTCTGAAGCGATTAATAGATTTGAACTTTGAGATGAAGCAGGTTGAATAGACCATAGACGATGGAGATGAAAAGGCAGCTAAGCAGTACTTAAAATTGAAGGAGCAGTACCTGAAGCTATATGACAAATATGAAAAAGAGGCATCCAATCTGAAAGCCTCTTCCAAAAAAATAATTGTTGTTTTCAATACTGTCACTGAAAAGGAAATAGTTCATAAAAAATTGAAAATGAGTGAGCTTGTAAAATTCTGGTACTATTTCACGAAGCTTCTGGGCTGCAAAAGTGAGGCTATTGGTTATTACTCTGAAAGAATCGCTGAACCTCAATAAATTTACTGGAATTATATCGGTGAGAGTTCAACACATAAACAAAAGGTGAGAATATAGACTACCCTGATTGGTATTGGACTGGTCGTCATTGTATTTTTGGTGCTATATTTCCCATTGCTCAAGATCGATCAGGAGAAGATATATGATCCCTTGATCGGAACTGTTCTGGGAATGGTCATTTCGTTTTTCATTCTAGTCATGGTGATTATTTATCGTGTAATCATAGGTGCTCTGATGCCGACCAGGAGACCAAGCTCCAAGCTCGCAGAAGGATATTTTGTTGTCATTGGTCTGTCTATTTTCTTTTTCTTTTTCTACTTAGCCTCCCCTGCAGTCTTCTTTGAGGTTTCTCCCAACATTCCCGATAACTTCAAGCTAGCAACGTTTTTCATGAACATCATTATATTTTGCTGTTCAAACATCGCCCTCAACATTATAGATGTTGGCTACAGGACATACAATGGCAAAAAGAACAGGCTTTTGACACAGACAAACGAAGCAAACAAATTTTGTCAAGGTAGAGTTCATGAGTAGCTCGCACCTCTGCCTTTCCCTCTTGCCTTTAAGCTCGTAGTGGCTTTCAACATGTGGAGTTTTAGCTCATACTATGTCTTCAACATCCCCTACCTGCTTTTCTTCTTCTTCGGAGTCATCTTCATTCATTTCTGGATAGACAAATACATTCTATACAATCGCTACAAGACAAATCAGTATCTCTCTCTTGAACTGGAACATCAGGCTCAGAAAGTAGTCTTGGTCATCTTCCTTATATGTGTATCAGTTGGCTATCTTACCATTACTATTCATTAGTGGGAAAAATGGCTAATCTTGATAGTCTTCGTAACCGCTCTTTTCATTAATTTTGCTCTCCAGATTGTATTCAAGAAACAGAAGGAAGAAGTGAAGCGTCACCACACAAATGATAATCTCCAAGCCACCATTGAAAAATGCAAATCAGATGTCCAGGCAGCTTTATACTTTGCAAACAGATAGAACTAACTTAAGTCGTCATTTGTCTTCAACGATATCCATAACCAGGCTAAGGAAATTTCAGAGGCCTCTCTAGCCAGTGCAGTTGTCATGTATGGCTACAAATAAACCTATGACCTTTATCTTAGTCAGTTCCATCGCAAAGAAGTTCACGATATGATCTAAAATAGATACTTTAGCATCAAAAAGTCTCCCTCCATGATGTCTGCTAAGTCAAGGGAGAGTGAACTGGCTAAAATGAATACAAACACTCTAAGGTAAAAGCTCATTGATCCTGTTATCAAAGAGGAATCTCAACTATCAGAAACCTCCTACAAACCTCCTACTATATCCGTCTCCCAGCCCCCTGCATAAAAACCAGACCATCAGGCAGAAAGCAAGGAGCAGGAATAGATAGTTGTCAAGGAAGAGGGCAACAATGTCGAAGGACAAGAGTAAGAGGAGGTAGTCAGTAAGCCTAGTGCCCAACCGAAGGAGGAATGATTGACTATGCCTATCTTCATGAAGAGTAGCTTGATACATTGTTTGATTAATGGAATAATTTTAAGTTATATTAACATGAGTCATTATACTTTCACCTTCGTTCCGGAAGTCTATCGATGGCTGGTGGCTGAGCAGCTCCTCAGCAATACAGGTTCATTTGTTTTCACTCAGGATAACTCAACGAAAAACAGTTAGTCGTCTTGCCTCCCGAAAATAATAAATCATTGGAAAACGGATGGATCGTGGCTTCAGCAATTCGAATAATGTTAGCAAAGTCAGGCCAACATCCTTCCTCACATTTGGAGGCCATCGTAAATGAGGAGACAAAGTCTATCAGATCAGCAAACTGGAATTTTATATGGTAAGGGTTCCCTAATGTAGGTTGTGCTTCGAGGAATTAAGAATGCAGTTCGATTAGAGAATTCGAGACCTGATATTGCAAGGAGAATATGCACTCATTCCATAAATTCTCAAACAACTCTATGAAAGAGATGAGCACAAAGATGAAAAAGCCATGAGGAGTTTAGTAATCAGTCAAAAGCAAATTGCTACTGGAAATGATCCCAAAGGCAAGACTCCAGCAAAGACAGGCACTTTGGATGTAAAGAGAATCAACCTCCAGAAGGACCCAGCAGAAAGTGAGTCTTCGTTGTAATTTTTAATACTCCTCCTAGCTCATAGCTTTTCAATGCCTGTTGAATAAATTTTAGGACTGTTTACCAACCAAAACAAGTATTTGGCACACCTCCTCGTCAAAGGAATCAACGATGGCTTTGAAGGAGTCATCCTCTTTTACAGTCTTCTGCTCAAGAATAAAAATAAATTCAAGGTGTACCTTGAGGGTGATCCCAAAGATGCTGACAGCCTTCTCTATGCAGTCAAGCCAGGATTGATTAGTAAGAGTGTCAAGGTTGCCTAGCTATCTCTCGATTTGTTTAAAGGCCTTCCTCTCATCTACAGCTGGTTCATTAGCTAAAGTGGAAGAGGCTCATCAACACTAGCTTTAGGAGTCAAGAGACATCCATATCTAGCTCTTCAGTATACTGAACTGCTTCTCTAAATTATCAGAAACGAAGAAGAAGATTTTTTCATCAACCACTTTCAGCCCTCATTCAGGGACCCAGTCGAAATGGTGGAAATTTGTACCTATATGATGCCAGGAATCGCAGGCAGTTTCCTCAAAACTCCCCTCATGGAAAATGGCATATTTGATGAATGGACCTCACTTGCTCTATCTCTAATGGAGGAGGATCTGAGCTGCAAAATTGTTAGTTTCAAGTACTTTAGTGCCCTTCTTGCCCATCTTCCGGAGTTACCTGACAGCAATGAAGATTATCTGAGAGGAATTCGAAGAGGTTGGAGAGAGTACAATATGGTGGAATATGTTCTTTTGATAGAAGAGCTGTTGCTCATGATCGAATAGCTAGCCTCTTAAAAAAGACCTATGGCTCGGCTGGTCTACCAAATTCTGATCGAGGTCATGGAAACAATCTTCAATAACCTTGATAAACGAGAATATCTTGTCTCAGGTTTTACCACACTCATTAGCCATTTTCCTAAAATTCCAACTCAGCTGTTGATCAGTACTTACAAAGAAGGAACATTGACTAGTTCTGATTATGAGTTAATGCTTTCTTCACTCGAACATGTTCCTGACCTGGCATCGGCTATCAGCATTTCAGAAGTTCTTTTGAAGTTATTCAACAGCCAGGCAGTTTTGAATTATTTCTTAGGACCGATCATATTCAAGGTTTGCAAGCGAGGTATTCAAGAGTAAGATGGCAAGGCTTTTACCATGAAGGTTTTGAGGGAGTGTCTAATCCACTACGTTCAGATTTAGGGATCGAAAAATGAAGTTGCCAAAAAACAGCCAATGTACCTTGTTCAAAAAGGGAACTAAAAATACAAACCAGAAGAGGAATAATAACTAATAGTGGCTGAAAAGAGTAGCAAAAATATTTTAATGCTGATCGAGAAGGTATTGCTACTTCTTCTTGGTCTCAAATCAGACACATTGAAGATGAAAATCAAGCAAGAGCTGATGGAACAAAATGCTGTCCTGAAGAAAAATTATTACAAAGCTAATAATAAAACTATCTCAAATATCCTCAATAAAAAATTCGGAGTTTCTAGGGAATAAGAGGAGCAATTTAATGATGACTACCGAGTCAAAAAATCACTGGCGAATATGGAAGAGTCGATGGCCAAAAAAAGGATGGCCAGCTCTGCTTCGGCTGGTCCCATGACGGCTTCAAGGTTTGCCTGTCCTGAGCACCTCAAAAAAGATTTTGATGAAGTGGTCGAAAAAAGGAGAAAAGAGGAATAAGAGCGTCGATTGTAATAGGAAAGAAAGCAAAGAGATGAGGCGCTTAAGCGAATCATGGTGAGGAAATAGCTTGAAAAGACTAACTTATTAAGAGGTTTTGGTCAAGAAGCCTAGCTGAAGGAGGAAGGCTTCTGGTCAAAGCTGATAAAAGATCAGGGATAGTTGTAGTTATACCCTCAAGAGTTGATGGAGCCCAGGGACATTGAATATATTGACAACTTGTTCAAGAAATATCACAAGGTTATGAGGAACATTTTTTTCAAATACACGAGCAGCAAGTATAGCACAAAGAGTAATCTCAACTTCGAGGACAACAAACAAAGAAACGAAACTCTCAACGTGGTGGAAATTATTCAGTTCCTCAAAGACTACAAATTCTTTTTCCTGACCTCCAAAGATTAGATTCAGAGTCTTGTGAGAGATATTAATATTAAATTGCTCAATAAACGTTAAACTATGGATCTCGATTTCTTTGGCTTTGAGCAGTTTGTCATTCAGTTCTGTTCCATTATCTATACCAAGACTCACACGATAAATGCAAACACGAATAAAGGAATTCAGGCGATCAAAAAAAATTTTGCTCATCTTTCCCATTTGCAACTTGTAGAATAATGGTTCAACTACCTGAAACTTGTGTACATCGAGAAAGGGTAAAAAACGGCTCTCTTTGATGAACCTGAGGCAGCTTACTTCAATCAGGCTGAAGTTGTGAAATAATTTGCCCGTAAGCTCTAAGAGGACCCTGGGTTCATTTTGCCAGAAGGGTATAAAAAGGTCACAGAGAAGACACTGAAACTTTCAGCAAAAGTGAGCGACAAAGTAACAAAAATAAATCAAGCCTACAAGGATGTTTATGAAGTTTTAGATGAAATTCTTTTTGAATCAGACTTAAGGATCCATCTTCTTGAGCCACTGATTTAAAGGTAAACCAAGATAAGAGTGAAGCCTCATGCTTTTGTTAACATCAAAACAAAGTTACTTGAAGATACATCCACCAAAGCCCGTGCTTTTAGCTCGATCATCGACAAAAAGCCTGCTATACCACCCGTCAAATTGTATTTTTTGTGTTATGTAGGTTGTAGAGAAAGGTTTTATCCTTTGGTATGAAGTTGGGTCTTTCTTATGTGAGCTACAAGGACAAACTTTTAGGAGAACAAGTTGCATATGTTCTTGATGATATGCTCACTGCTGTTGAGAACGGACGTTCAACCATCGAAAGTAAAATTGGTCTTATAAAGAGGATAAAGTCATCAACGAAGTTGTCAAGAAAAGAAATGAGCTCATGGAAAAAGAAAGATATTCTGAAATCCAAAAGGAGAAAAAGCGTCTGGAAAGAAAAAATGAGCTTGAACGGTTTAAGAAGGATTTCACCGAAAAGAAATAAAAACAGGAATAAGAAACCAAGGAAGAGAGATAGCGAAAGAAGCAACAAAAGCTGTCTCGAGAGAAGAAAATTCAAGAAGACAAGGAGCAGTATTTAGCTGAGCAAAAGAGGAAGCTTGAGGAGAAGAAGAAGCAAGATGAGGAGGAGAAAGAAAAGGAGAAGGAATAGGGCAAAAAGAAAAGGGAGGAAAGGAAGAAGAAAGAAACATAATTCAAAAGCTTCAATGAAAAGCAAATTTAAAAATTCAAGAAGTAGTTTAACGAATAAGCTGACAAAAAGAAAAAGGGTCAAGAGAAGGATGAATAATAGCGAAAGAAGAAATAGTAGCTGGTCAGAAAGCTCAGAACAAAGATTCACTAGAGCGATAAAAAGGCTATATAAACAAAGCAAAAAATGCTGGAATAAATAAATTAACTGTATCACTCAGAATCTATCAGCAGAGTCTATTCATAATTTGAGCCATCTATCAGAGCTATATTTGACTTCTTGCTTAAATCCAGCTACACTCCCATCACTCTCAAAAAAAATAATTACTAAATTATTTTTGAAACTTGGCAATACTTTGGTCTCGTTTTTCAGCTCAACCCCTTGATAATTCATGCTAACTAATTGACAAAGATCTTCAGGCATTTCACCAAAGACAAGCAGAATCACAAGGATTATACAATCGGGTTGACCTATGAATAATTCAAGCAAGCCCTCCTCCGAATAGCCATCAGGCACAAAAGTATCTTCAACAAGCTATCGGAACAGATAAAGGAAAATATGAGTTCAGGATAAATAGATGCAGTCGTGCAGAAGGACATATAATAAAAATAAAAGAACGAGTTTGAGGAACCCAAACAAATCGATGTCAGGAATCTCGTAAAGGAATAGGATATTGACAAGAAGATTACTGATCACTATGGTGATATTTCGAAAGGTAACAGTGTTTTTATGAAGTAAACGATAAAACTCTCAAGGCTCTTATCTATTACCTGAAGGTTCCCAAAGAAAAGCAGGGCCAGGAGAAAAGATTTAGATAGATCATTGCTTCCAAATTATCCTACTCTGTTTCCAACTACTAAAGTATTTATAAATCCATGTAGAGCTGAGATAAAAACTCAATGATTAGTATAGCTTAGCCCCACCTCCTCAGAAGTCAAAGAAGAGAATGGAGGCCAACCAATCCCAGCTGAGTGTGAGTCAAGATCCCAAGCAATAAGGTCCTGAAGCCTGATATACTATTGTCATATTGCCAATATTCCTATCACTCTCCTACTGATTTTTACCTAAATAAATCTGCGGGTTTCTTTATAAAATAATAATTACAGCATGGAAAGAGAGTCCACCTTCGAGATCGGCTCTTCGTATCCTCATAATGATGAAAAGGGTAACCTCCTTTCCTCCAGCAAACTATGCACTCAAGTTACATCTAATTTCGATAGCAACTTCACCGGTTTGCTTAACGACTATAGAAATGATCCTGAGCTTAAGGAAAAATAAACATTCATTTCAAAAAAAAAAGAGGAATCTATCGCACCTATTATGGAAGCTGAGATCAATAGTTCAGATGTATTCGAAGATTCTGTCTACTCGAAGCTAAATTAGTTGGAAATGAGAAGTAGTAAAGTG
>Ga0100380_10002461_pt1 | contig 20008 bp, 23 predicted proteins | sample CryGeymeta201504_FD_80417 | JGI IMG/M metagenome (GOLD analysis project Ga0100380, IMG submission 80417) | Groundwater microbial communities from Crystal Geyser aquifers in Utah, USA - Crystal Geyser metaG 2015-04 | ecosystem: Environmental > Aquatic > Deep subsurface > Groundwater | place... | reverse complement strand
CCCATCCCCATCCCCAACCCCTATTGTTCGTATAGCCTATACATTTTGACATATCTCACAATTTAACATATCATATTGTATATAAGAAGCATGTTCGGCGCAGGTACGGCTTGATCTACTTAGGATTAGGAATGGGCATTGGAATGGGAGGAGGCATGGGAATGAACAGATGGATGAACCCTGGATTAAACTATCAAGGTATGAACGGCTTCAACATGGTCGACTATTCAGGAGGATGGAACCCTGCTGTTCATGACATGATGCTCAGACAAAACATTGAAAGAGTCTTCATGCAGTATGACATGAATATGTCCGGCCAACTATAAGGAGTGGAATTCTTTTATGCATACAGAGACCTCTGCCTCTCCATGGGAGTCTGTCCACCTATGAGCTATCAAGATGTCTGGAGCGCAGTCATGCAATGCGACTACACTGGAGATGGAAGAGTCAATCGTATGGAAATGTTCATGCTGTTCAAGAAAATCCAAGGAATCAACATGGGTATGACCTTCAACGTCGGATGGGGAGGCATGGGAGGCATGGGCATGGGAGGCATGGGAGGCATGGGAGGCATGGGAGGCATGGGAGGAATGGGAATGGGAGGAGGAATGGGCATGGGAGGAGGAATGGGCATGGGAGGAGGAATGAATCCCATGAACAACGGCATGGGAGGCATGGGAATGGGCGGAATGGGAATGGGAGGATGGTGATAATGCTCCACATATTTCATATTTTTAAAATAACTGAATAAAGAAAAAGATAGTAGATAGAACCTTCTGACCACGAACTACTCTTTTAAAAATTCTGCCCATGAGGTAGATCAGAGGCCTTCTTATAAAATATAATTTAAGGGATAATAAATTATGAGTTCTTGTACCGTTTTAGCCGGCATTCCAATCTCTAAAGCCGGCCTCAACTATCTGGTTCCTTCTCACTGGTACTCTTCTTTCTAACTGTAGGTGGCAATAATTCCTCTTGGCGAACGGAAACCATTAGTAATCATCCTTCACAAGCCTTCCTCTCAACATCCTCGACTGCTCGTAAGCATCTCCCCACCCAGCGATAATTTCCTCCTCGAGTTCAAGCAGGATCTCATCGAATAACTTGAGTATAAGGCCAACTACCTCAAATTTCAATCAATCAAAATCAGCCTATAGCCCCTGAGTAGCCTCCCCTGGACAGCCATTAATCCCGCCATTTGGAGAAAAATATGCAACAAGAGTAAAAACGACCAAGGAATCGTCACTATTGTGGAGTAGGATAAAAATTACGGGCTGCTTTAAACCATACAAATTCAGATAATATTTTGTTCAAAGAATAGAAGTGACGCTTTTGTAGGATTCATCCCAAAAAAGGCCAACCTAGCCCTCACCATCAGAGAAATAGGCTTCTAAATGGGATTCATCGAGGTCGTCAGAAGTAAGGTAGCCTATCTTGAAAAGAACCCTGAGATCAGTTTTAACTTTCACTAACTTGAAAAATACACACTTGAAAATGCTCCGGGCACAGCTTTTATGGCCTTCAACATGGAACGCAATGGAGAGGAACCTCTTCCCACAGAATACGCCATGAACGTCTTCGAAAGAGTCATGAATGAGTCAAATGAGGCTGTAGTTGGTGACCTGAACACTATGGAAGATGATAGCAACAATCATCTCAACGAAGCAATCAACAATAGAACAATGTCTACGGGGGCTGAAACTCCTTTTTCCTTCGTTTTGTCAGAAGGATTCGATCTTGGTAACTTATAATGGACTCAGATCGCGAGTATCGAGTAAAATAATTATTCGGTGCTAAAGAGCCAGAATAGATAGAAGAACTGAGACTACTTGCCAGCAAAAAGATTGAGAATGAAAAGCAGATGATATAGCTTCCTGAGGGTGATTAGACCACTTTTCAGTTGCAGTTGGATAAATACGCTGATGAGTTGATAGACAGTTTTTTGAAGAAGAAAGTTCACAAGGAGAAATAAAAAGAGTTTGAGTTATACGAATGACCCTAATATAAAGTATGATCGGTGATCTCTATTGATTAAGATCAAAAATGAAGTGTATTAATAAGATCAGGGACGTAAAAAGCCCATGCTACGTTCATGAGCTAATTTTCGGTAAGATTGATCGTTTTTGACCCGCTTTAGTTTTTTCATTGAGAATTCCTTCCTTATGCGGTCTTTTTAGGACATGTAGGGACTGTTTGTTTCTTTCTTCATCTTTTAGTTGCTGACGATTCCCATTTCAAAACTCACCAAGTTAGAGTTGCAATTCTTCAATATTTCATTAGCTCTTTCCTTGATCCTGAACTGTGGAAAAGGAGGCTTTTCAGAAAAAGATTTTTATATGACCTTTTCAAGAGTTTTCCTGATATTTTCGTCAATGCTTTATATTCTCTTCTCGTTTTATTTGGATTTGTTGGTATGAAAATCTTTGTACATGTATCTCACTTGTAGACTTCTTGTTGCTGTTACAAGTGCCTTTTGTGGACTACTTGGACTCTCCACTTAGGATCTTTTACCTCTTCTGCTTCTAGAGTAAGGATCGAATTTCCTTGGAGTTTTTGTTTTTTGCTTGACAGGAGCAGGTTTGAGGCTACTAATTGAGTAAAAACTTTAAGGAAATCTCATCTCGACGGCTAATTGAGTGACGATATTAGGAGCCATTTTTGGCTTGAGCTCCTCAATCTAATGAATGTCTCTGAGCCATTTGTCCTTGAGAAGACTGTTTTTGTCATAAATTTTGACATGCTCAAGATAGTCCTCCATGAATTGTCTTCCAAAGCTGAAATAACTCTTAGGTCGGCATTGCTTCAACTGCCTTGTTCCAAGACTGATCTCTTCAGTGTCTTCAGGTTATTTTTCGAACTCAAATCTTGAGATTCTCATTTCATATGCCAGCACTTTGGGAAACATTTCTGTGAGGACGCAAGTCATTGAATCACTGCTGTTCTTTTCATAGAAAAAGCATTCTTCAAAGCTGATCATCCTGTGCCTCTTGGAAAGCACAAAAGGGAATATTTTGCTATCCTCGCAATCTTCATTTTAATTTTTGGTTCCAATAACAGATGAATAGATTCTGAATAGAATGATATTTACTCTTAGTATTCTGAGGTGAAGTTGAAGACATGAGAAATTGGAGAATCTTTGTTGATTTCATTCATAAAATTCTTAAGGTGGAAAAGTTCAGCATGGTAAATCTTATGAGGATTTCTCCAGGAATCATAAAGGTTGCTTCCTGACAAGTTCGTCAAGCTGTTTCCGTATTTGACTGAGTCGATGTTTGCCATTGGAATGAAGTAAAAATTGATGTTCCTTTTGAGCATATCATAGTCAATTGTTTATAGAAGAAAGTCGACCATTCCTTCCATGATGGATGAGCCACTAACATCTGCTCCTCCAAGTCGGGCCAAGACAATAACACTCCGGTAACGCTTATCGTCGAGTTGAGAAAGAGGAGAAGGGCTTCCTGGGGCTAAGTTGATGGACTTTCTGCTCTTCATGTTTTTCGTGCTTACAATGGGCTCTTCAATCTGCCCAGGAACCAGAGTATTATTATCACCTCCTCCTGCTCTTCTTTTCCTGATGTGATAGGCATTGAGAGCACACCCTGACATTGATTTTCCATACTCAATTTTCTCGATTTTAGTCAGTCCTCTTAACTTTTTAGGAGCAATTTCATTGAAGTATTTTTAAGCATCAAGGGTATTGTAAGGTTTGTCGAGAGCAAAAGCAACAATTTAATTTTTGTTCTTACACCGATATTCGAAGTAAAGATCGTAGTAGTATTATCCAGGTTCCCCTTCGATCTCAATATCATTTTGTTCATATCTTGTATTTTATCCAATAGGGTTCCAGTCATCAATAGTCTCATTGGGAATTGTTTCGTTGAGATTATTGAGGAAACAGTAGTTAACTTTGAAGCCTCGTTAGAATATTTTTTTCATGTTTTTAGTCTAGTTTAAATGAAAGATACCATGTTCTTGATGCAGAAAGTATAGTATCCTTCGAGAGTGAATTAGATTGAGAAGTTGAACCAGGATACCTCAGCACAACTGTTGACGTCATTCTGAAGAATGAGCTCATAATGGAAGGGGGATATCTATGGTTATAAATAAATGTACCCTGATGGCAGCAAAAAGATTTCCTGCCTCGAATTATGAACAAAACAGAGGGTCATGGGAGCAACCTCGATTGTGCTTAATTTGGGGAAGAACAGCATCTTGGTGGTTTTGTGGAAATTTGAGCCCTAATTTTTTAGTGAATAGCTGTTATTTTTCGCTGTATATTTATTAGAAGGGAACGTAGAAGCCTCCCATCACCCTTGTTCTTTGCTTGGCGTCAGCCATTATGTTGTACTTGGTGTTGTTGAACTTCATGAAAACTATTTGGTTGATCCTTTTCGCACAGTAGTGTCCCAGATAATCGAACTGATTATAGAGGTGGGCATAATTTTATAGTTCGTGGCTCCTGGTCTTGGGAGGCACGTATTTGAGGTTATGCCTTCTTTCGTCGTTGTTGACCCTAGATCAGCAAAAATATACACTAGTTTGACTTGTGCCTGTACATCAGGTGTGTAATGATGAGTGATCAACTCATTAGGTTGCATCTTTTGCTTCAAGGGTCTCAAAGCCCAGTATTATTCCTACTCGCTTCTTGTCGAGAACTTCAAGGCATCACATGGCTTACTCATTCGTAAATTATTATTCATAGAAGATTTTAATTTTGCATTCTATTTTTAGAAGTTTTGACCTTCCTCGACCTAAAAAATCGATATTTTCCTTATGAACAATCTTACTACAATATAGGACACCATATCTCACAACGTGAATTATCTTTTATCATTCTAATCTATGTTATTTACTGTTGGCGATCAAAAAGTCAGCATCAAAGAAACTATAAAATAATCAACTTCCAGTAAAGCTATCATGGTCAGTCCAATATGTTGATGGGTATTGTAGGAGGCGAGGGGCCTATTTGAATCATAATAAATTAAATAGTTGTATTAACTGATGAAAAATTCAATAAACTTCTACTAACAAAAGAAGACGAGGGGCATTCAACCCACCAAAAAGACAAACTACATCAACTCTCTCATCTACAAATAAATCACCAACCATCATGACCACCCAAAGAATAAATCCATCAAGGAGTCTAAGGACAGCCTCAAGGAAAAAAAAACTAGGGAGGACGAAAAGAGCACCATGCCCAGTAAGAAGAGCTCTCTTAATCAGCTCAATAAAAAAAGCAGTAAGCACGATTTGTCACACATTGACTTTTACAATATCTACCATAAACTAACTGATAACTTCATGGTGGATACCCAATAAGAAACTAGATTCGAACCCGAAGATACCAAGCATTTCGCATATCAAAAACAGAAGCCACAAAATAAGTAACTCAGTCAGGATCTGATCAAAAAACAACAAAAACTGTTCAAGAATACTCATCATGAGCCTGTATAGATTCCCAAGGTTTAAAAGGTGATGTTCAACTATCTGTACATTATCGGAAAAGGAGGCTTTGGCAAGGTTTGGAAAACAGAGCATAAAAAAACAAAAAATCAATACGCAATGAAGGAGATGCTCAAGTCAATGTAAAAATATTAACATTCAGCGTCATGACAAAGAAAAGTGTACAGTCAGTCATGAATGAAAGAGTTTTGTTGTCGCAGTTCACCTCCCCCTTTGTGGTCAATATGCACTTTGCCTTCCAGGATCGTGATACTCTCTATCTTGTTCTAGATTTGATGGAGGGAGGCGATTTGAGGTATCATATTGGCAGTCGAGTCTTCAGCTAAATCCAGTCCAGTACTTCCTTCTTTACTCAGAGTTCTTCATAGCTTGCATCATTCTTGGCCTTGAAGACTTACAAAAAAATAGCATAATCCATCGTGACATCAAGCCTTAAAACTTAGTCCTTGATTCCAGAGGATACATCAGGATCACTGATCTGGGGATTGCAAGAATATACAAACCAAACAACAGCTGCGATACAAGTGGAACTCCGGGATACATGTGTATGTTGTAGACTATGTAGCACCTGAAGTTATTTGTCGAATGAACCATAGCTTTGTTTCTGATTATTTTGCTGTTGGAGTCATTGCGTATGAGCTGATGACCGGAAGAAGACCTTACAATGGGCGATCAAGAAATTAAATCAGAGATCTGATGCTTGCCAAAAATGTCCAGCTTCGAGAGAGCTAAATTCCTGAAGGATGGAGCTATGAAGCTGCAGATTTTGTGAACAGACTCATCAGAAGAAAGCCTGAGCATCGATTGGGAAACAACTCCATCAGTGAGCTGAAGAACCATCCGTGGCTATGTGGAATTCACTGGGACAAGCTTCGAACAAAATAAATTTAGTCTCCTTTCATTCCAATGATGAAGAAGAGTAACTTCGACCAGGATTAACAAATCACCATAGAAGACGAGGAATAAGCTGAACTTATTTAAAAGAACTCTCTTCTTCTTAGAAAAACCGAATTCCAAGAGCTTTTCAACGGATACTACTATTCACGTCAAGAAGCAATGCCTGATGAGCATCATGAGCTAAAGTAAAGAGATAGGAAGGTCAATAATCAGAAGAGGATCATATCGGCTTATAGAAAATCATCTCATCAAGAGAAGGAGGTGAGACTGATTGACTTGCTTCCATAGAAGAAGATGAGCTACAATTAAACCCAGAAAAAGAAAAGTGACCTGCATTTGAAACCTTAGAAGTATCACAGGCACATAGATAACTCTACTGTAGAATCAGGAGTTCGTGACAAGAAGAGGTCAGGGCAGTACGAGAAGACCTTTTTCAGATGATAATTAATTTTCAACTACTACTGATATTTATTAATATTTCGAACAAGATCATTGTATACTTTACTTCATTTACGATTGCGATAGCGAGACTTTGGCTCAGGAAATGATAAAAATTTGCTTCCAACCTGTCCACTCCTGCTTCCCAGGCATACTCCCCATCTATCGTGGTAAAATCTGGTAGGCTCTACTCTGATTAACACTCCGTATAGTCTATCCCATAGTTCAGTACCTTCCAATTTTTACATTATCTCCAAAAGAATTTTGTTTCCATCTTTGTTCCTGAAGATGTCGACAATCTGATTGTTGGGTAGTCCTTTGAGCGATGAGTATATTCTTTGATCAGTCCAGTAAATCTGGATGCATTTGAGAATGACATTGCTGGAGAACTTGCCAATCGCATAGAACGAAAATCGAGAGAGGATTCTTTCTGTGATACCTGAGCATTTTTAGAGGTCGAACAACTCATAACAAAACTGGATCACATAGTTTCCATAACTATCCATGATAAGTCTGTCAACACTGAAAGTGACATGAGTTATTAATTGCCGACGAATCAGCTCGAGTTCCTGATAATAGATCCCTTCTTGACCTTCGAGCTACCTGAAACGTCTAATCATGTGTTTGATGACGCACATGGCATTTTTATCAAGAGCAAAAGCCAGCAAATTTTCAACTGTGTAGTTGAAGTATGCTAGAGTATACTGGAGAGGGAAGGTCTTCAGAACTTTTTGGACAAAGTGAGTGGCATTGTTGTTTCTGCAAAGGTCATAGTACTCAGGTCCAAGTTGAACAACCACCAGAGAATACTCTTCATGGTGAGTGAATTGTGAGATGAAAGCTTGGATGGTGTGAGTACCCTGCTTGTTTCTGATGAGGTCGCAGAGAGAAGGCATGATGATTTGCAAGATTTCGAGCCTTTGTTGAACGTTACAGACTGTGAAGAGCTTTTGCACCATGTAATTTCCATACTCATGCATAATGAGTTAAACTAGGTGCTCTCGGATGTTATAGATCACCGTTTCAATTTCCATTTAGCCACAGTCAGAAAGGTAGTCCTGAAATATGCGGGATTGGGTATTGTTCTTGACAAAATCTATCAACTTGCCAGTCTAGATGAGGTTGTCAAGATTGACTTTTTAATTGTCAAGAGTTATTTCCTGAGAGCTGTTGGAAGAGTGACTTCGAGGTTTGAGGGGCGATTGGGATGAAGACTTGATCGTAGACACTACTGAGGGTTCTTTATCGTTTAGAAGCTCTTCGATGTTTGAAGAACTGCAAACAATAAATTCTTCTTCCTCTTCCTCAAACTATTAAGGTAGTCGGACTCCGACACTGAGAATTCTCAGAAGGGGCATATCCTATGCCTGAAATTTGTATTTATAGTTCATTTGTTGATAGAGAGCCTGTTGCTGGGCACTATCTTGGATTATTTCCGCGGTTATATTAATTTATTCGCACTGGACAGTGAATATTCCTTTCTCTTTGAGGTTTCTCAATGGTAGATATTTGGTATATTTTGCTCTGTTACCTTTGTGCCCGAATTCAAGCATGCTTACATTGAGATGGAAGTCAGTTAGGGGCACTACCACCAAGTTTGGAAAAAACTGATCTTTTGAATTTTCATCAAATGTTATATTCAGCTGATTTCGGACAGCGTTGGCCTTTTTGTTGATTTTTATGAAGTTCTTCTAGTTAATCGGATGGATGAGAGCGAATTCTAGATAGTACTTCTTTGCTTAAGCTCCGAAATCAAATATTTTTTGGTTTTAAGTTTTTTCCTCAACAATAATCTTATTCTCAAGAATTTACCCCACATGCCTAAGCTGGTAGGCTTTGTCACTGTCCAGACACTGGCAGTGAATGAGGTAATTTCTGTCATTATTGATGTAGCAGGTCGTGAACATGTCAGTGTTTCTCACGAACTTGAGGCAGACGGGGCAGTAGGGATTACTGCTTTTGAAGTTTTGAGGATAAGGCTGAAGGGTAAGGCGTTTGGCGATAGTCTCAGTAAACTCAGAATAAACCATATCATGCTGGGCAGCCAAGACTTGAGATTGGATGTAATCATGGTTGGGCGCCCGTTCGGGACTATGGTGTATTTGGAAAGAGGGTAATTAAGCTTCAGTTTCCAAAAACTCTCCGTAATCGCCACTGAAAAACATCAATTAATTTATAGACACTTATTTTGGGATTGATCATCTATTGCTGATAAACTCCTAAGAACATAAATAAAATTATAAGTTTCTTTCTGGAATTATTATTCCTTCATCCATTGATCAAAATTCCATCTCTGATCCATCGTATTCCCATTATAAATGAAAATATTAATATTCTTCATATCTGTTTACTTACTTGCCATCACTACCTTTTCGGCACCCAGAAGCCTACCAGCAAACTAGATTAATAATCATAAAAACCACCCACATTAAATAGTTACAGTTATTGGGTCAGGAGTGGTCATGGTGGTTGCGATCATTGTGTATATAAGGCAAAGTATATAAAAACCAGTGATAGAGTTCACCTAGTTCAATAGTCAATACTTGGGAAAATAAAGCACTCGTTCATAAAGCTAAAGATAATTTCCAAACTTCGGAGTAGATATTCTGAAGAAGCATAATCTAGACGATACACCTGTCAGAGATTCCTAAAATTAAGAAAAGAATGAATCTTCAAGCGATAGGAGGCGACGTCGAAGCAGAAAGGCCAACCAAATCGACACATCTAAACTAAAAGATAAATCTCTGGACATGACCCCGCCGCCTTTTAACCTCAATGATCAATGAAAAGTAAAATCAATGGTTTAGTCTCTAAAAGTATAGTTTTTTCTCTATAGCCGAGCCTGCGATCTGCTTGGCAAGGGTAGTCTTGAGATGCCTCATCTTTTGATGCTCTAGATATTCAGTTCCATGCTGGTAGTGTATCTGAAGGCCCTGCTATCTTTTATGTCGATTGTACTATGACCAGTCTCTGGCTCTTTTCTATCTGAACATGGTCTAGCTATGCATGCGGTGAGATCTTTCAGGTTTTGGCTTTTTGTATTATTTTTAGACGTGAGAAGTTTACATGTATTAGCCTCGTTCCTATTTTCTCTTCTTGCAGAGCTCTACTCTTTTTAACTATGATAGTCATAAGACATACTCTAGATTTTTATATTTTCATTAATCTTTATCCAAGTTGCTGTATCTTCTCCTGTTCTTCCTCTTTAATATTCTGTTTGAAACGGGCGATGATTTATTTTTGTTTCTCGTCAGAATTTTTTTGTTCTTTGTCTCTCAATTATTCATCTGTTTCTGGAACCATATCATTAGGTTTATAGAGTCTGTTGCTGTACTTCATGCTTTGGTTTATCTATGCCCAGTAATCCTTAGAATTATTGTAGTATTTGCTGCCATTATTGTAACTTAGACTGATATACTCTTTATGGATAGCGTTCTCGCTAGGAATTTGCCTTTGTTCAATGAATCTGGATTCAGTGCCTTCATCACGACTTCTTTCGTGGCGGAGGGAATAGTCTTTGAACATTTTGCTCTGCTGATAATTTTCGATTTAGCGGCCCATTTGCTATGCTTTTTTCCAGGCATCCTTGATGTTGGCCTTTTTCTTTGAGATGAAGTTTTTGTATTTCTAGTTGAGGAACTTGTCGTGGTCTTTGCACTTTTTGACTATCTTGTTTAGATGATCGGATTTGTTTTTCGAAGATTTCTCAAGTTTATCCCTGATAGAGGATTCCTTTCGATCAGCCCACTCCACAAACTGCTTCTCGATGGCCTATATCCTTGCTTACTTCTCATTCTGCCGTTCCAATTTTTCCCTCATCTGCTCCTGCTACTCTACATCAAACTCTAACTACTCTCAATCAGCATCGCCATGTGCTCTCTGAGTTCGGGAGCTATTGGCTGACCTACGACCAAACTCTTTGATTTTATTTTCAGCATCGACTGCTTATCGGCTATTATTACTAATTTAGAATATTTTTATCGCTTGATAAAATCTATTTATGTTGTCTAATCATCATTCCACAACTCTCAGCAGCACCAAGTTCTTCTCAATGGGAGCTGACAAGTTCAGGGGTAAAAATTTGCGACCGTCGGCTTTGAAGAACTTGCTGTTGAACTCGACCCACTGAAGACGGAGAGCATGCAAGAAACATTCCATGGAATCCATACCCATGATGACACCAACCGTGATAGACACGAAGAAGTACATTCCAATGAGGATGATAATAGCGTTGGCGCTGATGATACCTCCTCCAATGGTTTTCTCCAAAAAGACTCGAGCCAGCTGACCGTGAGCAAGAGACAAAGCCCACAGACGGAGGTACGAAGCAGTGTTCGAAATGCTACCCAGAACGAACTCGATGGTTTCAATGATTTGATGAACAGCAATTTCACTGATATCGTGTTATTAATGAGCTCCTCCTTGGGCATGACCATGATCTTTAATAGGAGTATCTTTGACTTCTTCAAGTTCGTCGTCCATGTTCAGAGGAGTGTCTAGATTATCCCCATTGTCCTCGTCGTCTGATCCAGAGTGATGAGAATGAACTGATACCCTAGCCGCACTTGCTGGCATCTTGCACCACAGAATAATGGGCTTGATCAGCAACATCCAAGGGATGCACAGGACTGCAATCAAAAGGAGGTTGTACTGAAGATTTTATTGAAACTCCATATCCCATAAGGGTTTTCCTTCAGTTGACCCCAGTTTGAGAGGAAGGGCGATCATCTGGGCAATAATGGAGGGAGCACTAGCAGTATCTCTTTCGAGTTCCCAAGGAATGGTCCACTTAGTAATGATAAGGATGCACATGTATCCAAAGGTGCAGAAGAAAAACACTTGCTGAGGGAGCCATTCGAAGAACAAGTCAACGTAGTTTTTCCAGTAGAGACAGTTCAGACATTTCAGGAAGATGGCTGAGTAAAGACATGAGTACCGAGGGTCATTTGAGCCACACCGATGATGACAGCAAATTTCATCTTGTAACTGTTGAAGAAGCTCAACTCGTTTGAAGCTCTGATCCACTTTGGATCCATACCAATGGGATAAACGCAGCCATCAATTTTTTCAGCTTCTTCTTCAAAACCAGCCTCACCATAGCAACTTCCAAAGACGTTCCAGGGAATAGAGAAAAATTCGTTGTAGATCCAGCCTGAGTAGAAGGCAAAAGAGCCCATCATTAGGACCAGATATCGAATGCTGTAGACATCTCCCAGAATTTTCTTAGCATTGGGGTCTCTTATCAGCCAGATTCCAAAGGCGAGCAGGACTCCACCATGACCGATATCACCAAACATGACTCCAAACAAGAAAGGGAAGATAGAAATTGCAAATAGGCCAGGGTTGACCTACTGATATCTAGGAATACCATAAGTGTCAACAATTTCCTGGAAAGGAGCAGTAAACTCGTTTGTATCGAAGTATGTAGGAGGTTTTTCTTAAGTTGTGGGAGTTCTAACAGTGACTACATTGGGCAGAATATGCTCGAATCTTCCAACTTTTTCCTCAGGGACCCATACCTTGGCAATCATGGTTGATCCAGGCTTGTCTTCATATTCGACAACCTTCAGCAAGTTGAGAGTTGTGTAAAGGATTGATTCCTTTTCAATAAGAATTTTGTAGGCCTCATACTTGGCGCATTGATATTCGTGAGTGGAGACAGCCACTTCAAGATCAGTTTTAAGTTTTTTCTCAGTCATACTGCAGAGAGTCTTGGTATCGTTGATAGCATTTTCAATATCTTTAATCTTTTCAAAAATAGCTTCCTTGTTGGTTTGAAGAGTGTACTTCTTCGCCAAGAATGACTCACAAATTCTGTTAACCTTATTGAAGACATGCTCTCCGCTCTCGAGGATGATAATGAAGGCAGTTCTTGCCTAGATCTCCAAGTCGGGGTAGTTTTCTTCGATTTCGTCTTTGGGAATATTGAATGTGTAAAGGATGGAGTGACCTTTAGTCGCACGGAAGATCATTTTGCCAAACTTGAGCATGTCCCTAGCTCCAATCACTCCAGAAACATTAACGAGTCTCAATTGTTCAAGAGTGGTCTTCGAGAAATCGATCTCTTGAGCTTCGTCTACTCCGTGATTTTTAGAACTGAAAATCTAACGGGCCTTGAACAGAAGATATTTGTAATCTTAAAGGTCCACAATTTTTCTTTGAGCATTTTCAAGGGTCCTAATCGAATCGTCAATGCCTGCGTAAGTCTTTTCGACCTCGTTCTCAATAGCATTGACCATAGTGTGCGATGTTTATTTGCCATCTTACAACACTGCATTGATTAATGATTACTTTTCTGTTGGAGGTCGAATATGCGTTAGACATCGGGCATATCGGGAAGATCAATCTTGTACTTTCTGAGTTGCTTGAAGACGTGGTCAAGTTTGGCTAAAACCTCCTCACATCGCCTGACATCATTGGCGAATGGCTTGTGGAAGTTGTTGGGAGAAGCATCAAGAAACTCCACAAACTTTTCGGGGGCGACCTTGGAAACAGCGTGATAAGCTTCTTCTGCAGGAATGTACAGTTCATAGTACCTCATGGGCGCAGATCTGAACAGCGACATCAAGATTCCTTATTTTAATAATATAAATTGATTTTTCATCTCACATATATCACAACTATTATCGTCACACTTTGCTACTTGTCTTTTCTCAATCTCAGATCTTGTCAAGCAGTTTGCTTAAATGAGTCGGACATAAAATGAGCCTGACAGACAATATAGACTTGTATCTTACATTTTAATTAATATTGGAATGATATATTCATTACCTTGAGCAGATTTGCCTGTAAATCGGCAAGTCATCGAAAACTTTGTCTGAAGACAAACAAATAAATAGAAACAGCAATAAAGTTGAGCGGTGTTCATAGAATATTATATTCTTTATAGTTAAGCACAACTGATGGGTTGCTGCTAGACAAGACCTAAAAGAATTGATCATAGTAACCAACAAGAAGCTCCTTATTCTCGAAATGCTTCCTCAAGCAAGCGAATAAAAAAGACCCCCAAAACCCCAACATCTCAACCTCAGGGGACTGAATAACCACAAATTGATGGCACTACGATCAGGTTATAGACAGGTGGTAAGGATGATGGTAGTCATACGACAACCAAATCAAACAGGTCAGTCATTCAAAGGTAATAAAACACTAACAGTAGATATTCGATTCAGCCAAAATAAACCTCATACCGCACTCCTTCTATTCATACGTATCATTATCAAAATTTGCTGGAGTTTAATCCCCAAAGATATACCACCGAACCCACAGAACGCTTCTCAGTTGAGAGAACGATCATGAACAATAACTTGAGCAACAATGAGATTCAGAATGACCCTCATAACAGGTTGTTACTGACAAAGAACTGATTTATTTTTCATTTAAGCGTAGTCTCTCACAGAACCATCATATAATTTCACCTTAGATGGCAAAAGTCGATCAGGATAAACTATTCACCTGGATCAAACTAACCGACGACTTCTATCTCGATCCTGATGGCATTCTCGGTAAGGGAGCCTTTGGAGAGGTCTTCAGAGGATACTCCACCAAACGGGAATGCATTATTGCTATCAAAACTATGCAAGGCTAAGGATACGAAAGGGAGGTCGATACTCTTAAGAGTCTGTCTTCTCTGATTCATCCCAACATCATGGGTTACTACGGCTTTGAGAAAATGAATGACAGTGTTTACATTTTCGTGGAATTCTGTCCCAATGGTACTCTGACCGATCTCATCAAATAAGGTATTGATGAAGCTGAGGCCCTCAAATTGTTCAGACAACTGATCGAGGGTATGTGCTACATGAACGCTAAAGGTAAATGGATTGACATTTAGGAAAAATGCATCGTGACTTGAAGCCAGATAATATCCTTATCGGTTTAGACAGAGATATCAAAATCAGTGACTTTGGACTTGCAAGAGAAACAACTACAAGCATCTTTGTGACTGGACAAATGGGAACACCTCTTTACGCCGGCCCTGAGGTCTATCTCAATAACTATGAGGAAAACTACACTGAAAAATGTGATGTTTGGGGAGCAGGCATGATTCTATACTAAATGCTGACCCAAAAGCTGCTATTTGAAGGTGTGAAGGTATAAAATAAGTTAAATAGACCTACGATGATTTGAAGAAGGAGTGGCAGATCTACGAGGTCAGCAAAAAGAGAGTATAATATAGTCCTAAGCTGCATCCTAACTGGTAATATTTCACCAACCTTATGCTTACTTATGATCCCAAGAAGAGACCCACCTTCCACTAGGTGCTCTAAAAGCTTAAAAAAGTCTATGATAAAATGATGGAGGAAATCAAGACCAAGCAAGTCTACACTATCAGCGAAAACACAAAGGTAGGCAGACTCGAACTCTTGCTGATGTTTTTCAGGGAGAAATATGACATTTTGATCAAAATTGTGGACAATCTGACCCAGCAGGTGCTTCCAATCAAGAGTTAATTTAAGTACCTTATTCAATTCTTGTGCCTGAGTCACTATCTTTGCAGAGCTAAAAAGATAATTCGAAACATCAAATACAAGCGAATTAAAGTCAACGATAACGACAAAGCTGACATGATCGAAGAGGATAATCAAGAGTATGATCTGGTTTTGGACAAGTACAAAAACTTTTTTGATCAAAAATACAACTATCATAACAGCCAGATCGAGGAGCAAATCGTACCCTATTTGCTGGAGGTTCGTAACAAAAAGGCAAATATTGCAGTGGAACTCAAATAACTATTTGAAATGGTTTCAGATGTAAGCTAAGGCACTTTCGATGTTGAATAAACTTACAATGAAGCTCTACAGGACATTCTTCTCAACAAGCTGGAGAAATACGAGCCCAAAGTACTGGATAATATGAAGGTAGAGGAACTAAGAACTATGCAATTGATTTTTGTTGGAGCTCTGCTTGAAAAGAAGATAGAGAATAAATACTATCTTAATAGAAACTATGTCAAGGATACCATCAACGCAGCTGAGAAAAAAGATAAAAACACTCTTCTCAAATAAATAAGGGCTTTCCAGAAGCAACTTCAGTGATTTAACTATCATAATCATAAATTATGCGGATCGTGCTCGTAGTGATTCTCAGTTTTATTACCCTGGCTTATACGTAGTCGATATTTAGCTGTATCGATAACGCGTTCAAAAGCAAATGTAAAACTCAGCTCTACACCTGCACCAATGACCCAGAATGTTCATACCAACTTCATGAGAACACAAAGCATATTCATCTCGATGAGAAATCTTAAGTGTTCCCTCCGCTTTATTTTTCAAACTCAAGGGCAAGAGATATGTACAGTTGCATCAAGAGTTAATGCAATTTGCCTGAGCTTGATTAGCAATATCCCAAGCATCTAACTTTCAACTCCTGCCTCATAGAAGTCTACGACATTTGCCGAGGAAATATTGAAGAAGTGTTCTCGAAACCTGATTCACAATCTCCATAAGCTCTGTGCTACAGAAAGCATTGTACTTTCCCTTCGTTATCGAATGCTTGATTATTTGCTCAAATTTGATATAATAACGGTATGAAGGGCCTCTCAGCTCGTAAATCTGCAGACCTACTCGAACACCTATTGATCGACTACCACTTTTTAGAAGATTATGAAATTCTTTAAAGCCAGGTCGCAAACAAGAACAGTTTTGTCGCTTGCATAAAAAACACACAGCAAAAAGTTAGATTCCGAAAACTACAGTACGACGAATAATTTTGGCCTCGCTTTAAGGCTCTCCATCAGCTATACACAAATGGAATCATTCTGGCTGACAACCTCTTTGTACTAGAAGAATGCTAGCAACTCTATTACTATGTGATTGAAGCCGAATTAGACTTAGACAACAATCGATTTAAAACTTTACAGCAGTATCTGTATGATCACCAACCAACTGTCGAAGAGGGTAAAGTCATGCTGGGAAAGATCAAGATTTTGATAGACTGTCTGCATCAGGAGGGACAAGCTTACGCTGGCATCGACCCTAGAAAAATAATTATTGACGATGAAAATCATATTTATTTGGCTCCTTTTGATTTGGAGTTCTAACTGAGGACAGACAACTACAGTCGAGCCTATTACCCTCCATAAATTTTGGATAAAATCAGTAAAGGAGATGTATAAATAAACGAAGATATGATGCTAAAATGGGATATTTGGTCATTTGGCTGTATTTGCATGGAAATTTTAGCTTACTCTTCTCCTCTATTTCTGAGTACTTCTCTCACAAAACAGCAAAGGATTATTGATAAAGCCACATATCCTGATCTGTAACATCTTGAAGAATAAGTCAGAAACATTGTGAAAAATAGTCTTGCGTCGGATGTGACTAAAAGAACTATTTCAACAAGTTCTTTGGTCCAAACAGAACGTGAAATATGTCAAGCTTACTAACTGTGCACTGAAAAAATTGAAAACCTAGCAAATACTAAAGAGACAAAAGAATATTGTGCTCATTTGAAGTAATTAAATATTCACCAGTAAAATGAAGGAGACTGCCTTCTAACTCTAGATTTAGTAACTTTGAGTCATATCAACTTCGAAAAAGAGCTTCACATCACAATCACTTTGGGAAAATCATATCATTTTTATATCGATTTTGATGAAGAAAGCCCAAATAGATACTTCCTCAATCGGAGACTCAGTATCAGAGAACATTTCAGTCAGTTTCAGAAATGGTTGGGCTCTCCTATTCATATTCAACTCAAAGAGCAAGATAAGATTACAAATATATTAGTGAATGCGCAAACTTTTGTTATGATTCATAATCAACAAAGAGTTTGGTCTGATCCTATTATGGGTACATTTAGCTCCTCAAGTGCAGGTGACTTCAGCAAAGCAAGAATTAAATTGAAATGCTCATTTGCTACTCCATAAATATCGAAATTTTCCTAGAAAAAGGATACGAAGGATAGAAAAAATTCAAGCAACTAAAACTAATCTGAGGCAATATTGGAGAAAAAGACAAAAGATACTGCATCAATTAGCACAAATAAGACTGATAATGCACTCAAGGAGGTATCTCAGAACGCAAACAACAAAAAATCGTTTAATTCTACTTCAAAAATTCCCACAATATCCTAAATATCTCACTCCCTGACCTTACTGACAGAGTAGATTCGTAGGAAGATGGTAACTGAAGATCACTAGTAGGACCCGATCCAGAAACAGCTTTCTTCTTTGTTGTAGCTGTAGTGATCATTTATATGTTTGATGTTTCTGATAGATTATAGTCTAGAACTTATTACACGTCCTAATTTATATAATCTTAAAATTTCTCTAAATAACTCCATGGACATCGAGTTTATCTAGCTTGAACACAGAGATAATGTGATGAAGCTGATGGAAATTTGTGGCGTTGATATGAAAGAAGCCTATGATCTTTACACTGCTGCAGGCTACAACTTTGAAGTAAGATAGTCACCATTCAGGCAGCCATCAATCGACACTTCAACCCTGTTCAGGACGCCCCATAAATTCCTCCTTAAGTTCATCCTTATATTAATCCGCAACAAAATTTTTAGCCTTACGACCCACACCAAGCATATGCCCAGGGAGGTTATTAGCCTGGTTTCTATGAAGAAGATGACATATAATATTAGCAGTTCAAATAGTTCAAAAGAAATGGCAAATCTTTTGACAAAAAATATCCAGTCCAGCCAAAGGAAAGCCTCATCAAAAGCTTCAGTATTTATTTGTCTATCAAGTTCCCAAATTTCTTAAAGGAGAGGACGATAATTCATTCAAGCAAAGGCTTGAGAAATTTATTGGTAGGGGAGTGAACTTGAAAGTTGACAATACGAACCTGAGCGAATCTTTTCATTGGTGTTGGAAGGAAAAATTCCCAATGGCTGTTATTTTGCTTGATTTCAAGGAGCATTCTGCTGCAGCTGTTAAAAGGGTCTTTTCGGATGATCTCCTTATCTAGAAAATTTTAAGTTAGCAGTTCAAACCCCATGGAGTTGATACAACGACCTACACTCTCTAATAGCAACTGAAGCCCTTCTTTAATTTGCAAAGAGATACCAACAGTATCGTCATCTGTCGGGTGAATCATCTCGACTAGATCAACGTGGTCACTCGAATCAAAATCGACTAGAGCCTTGATGATATCAGACGACAAATCAAGCAGGCGAAGAGCTCGTGTATTCAAAATGAGCTTGATTAGTCTCATATAATGAAACAGTTCCATGAAGAACTGAGAGGAAACTTCAACTATCAGAGACCTAAGACCATCAAATAAAATATCAAAATGAGATAGGACAAAAAAATAAGAAGGCAGCAAGAGGAGGAGTTCTTTAAAGCTTGCCAACCTAAAGCCAAAGAGGAGGAAAAACCTCAGCAGTAAGTCAAACAACCACAACAGCAGTTTGCTCACAAGGAATAAATCAAACCTCAGCAGATACCAATCCGAAAGGAAGAGCCCGAGCCAGAACCAGTGACTACAATAGCATCAGAAAAGACTCTGAAAGCCAGAGAAGAAAAGCTATCCAGGTTGAAGAAATACAACGAAGGAGTAATGTTCAAGATCAGGATGCCTTCTGGAAGTAACATCATAGTGACAGTTGGTAAGGACGAATACATAAGATATATTTTCGATTACATCGAATGTCAACCTGATGAAATCGGTTTCAATAACGAAGGCAACAGAAATTTCGATATCTATATTGGCTTTGGAGGTTCTGAAACATTGAAGGGAAAGGAGCAGAAAAGAATAAGTGACATTTTTGAAGACTCAGAAGTGCTTATTGTTCGCTAACTGTGATTGAGTATATCATCGATATTGTATAGTATCATTTAGCTTTGGTAGACTTGCCAAACTTGGAAAGCTTTCTTTGGGAAGAACTGGCACTGCTTCGAGTCTTCTGCTTGTCTATCTTGGTCTTGCTCCTTTTGAATTTGTCCTCTTTTAGCTCCAAAATGGAGGCCAAATGATCATCATGTCCGAAATACTAATGAATCACTCTCTAGTCTCTGATCCCACTCTGTCTTACTTTATGAATTTCTGATAGTGGTATCATATCCATTGCACTCTAGCCCTAACTCTTCTTCAATGTACGAGTCTTCCTCATGTCTTTAATTTTTTGAGTCTTTAGCTTTTTCTCTTTTTCTTAGTTCTTCTTTTTCTTGTGAACAGGTATCTCTGTCTTTTTGAACACAGATTCAAAGCTAGTTTTTTTCCCCAGCAGAACTTTGCTTGCTTTATTATTTTTTAAT
>Ga0100380_10002450_pt1 | contig 20054 bp, 24 predicted proteins | sample CryGeymeta201504_FD_80417 | JGI IMG/M metagenome (GOLD analysis project Ga0100380, IMG submission 80417) | Groundwater microbial communities from Crystal Geyser aquifers in Utah, USA - Crystal Geyser metaG 2015-04 | ecosystem: Environmental > Aquatic > Deep subsurface > Groundwater | place... | reverse complement strand
TTCCCATCTTAATTTCGCGATCAGGAATATTTTTGTTATCTTGTCCCTCAAACTCAGGCATGTCGCTTGGATCAAAAGTCACAGTCAATGTTTCACCACCCGCAGACTCTGCTCCCTTAGTTGCTGCTGCCATGACTCCCGGGCCTCCGCCATCAATCACAACTTTATTATGATAAGCAAGATAGCGAGCAACTTTAAAAACTTCTAAATAAAGCGGGTGCTTTTCATCAACATCTGCGCTGCCAAAAATGGCGACACTTTTAATTGTGCAGTGTTTTTTGATCTTTGGGATCTGGATGATTTTTTTCATAATGCTTTCAAGTATTAAGTAAGTTTGTAATGGTTTCTGATAAATTATCTGATTTCCATAAGGCGCTACCCACGGCAATATTCTCAATGCCAGCATCTTTTAGTTGTTCAATATTATCAAGTGAAACGCCTCCGTCAACAATAAGCTCAACTGACTTATCAAGCTGAGAAATTATTTTTTTTGCTTCAGCGATTTTGTCAAAAATAATTGGAGAAAACTTTCCTCCTTGGAAACCAGCCTCAACTGCCATGAGCTGCAAAACGTCTAATTCTGACCAAATATCATCTTCCAGAGACTCGAGCGGAGTGTAAAGATCCAAAGAGAGTCCTGCCTTCCATTCGCGATGGCGAACTTCTTCAAGAAAAGAAGCCTGGAATGACATTTTTTCTATCTGAGCAATGCAGGCGCGAATCTGGTCGTGCTGACAATGTGTTTGGAGTTCGAAAACATAATCAAGCGGCTCTTCGGTGAGAAGGTGAACATCATACTGAAGTCTACCTAGCTCAAGATCAGGAATATCTGCGGGGGTGATAGTTAGATTGTCGGCAAAAATTCCATCAATAATATCTATTTGGACAGTCTCAATTCGCTCGTCATCAACTACTAAGTCAATTTGCGATTGGAGTTTCTTGATAGACCCACTGAGAAGGGCTGGATAAAGATTCATCTGACTAGACTTTCAAATCTGCTATTTGTTGTAAACGACGAACGTGGCGCTCTTCTCCAGAGAAAGGAGTCTGTAAAAAGGCAAGAGTGATTTTTTTCATTTCATCTAGATTCAACCAATCCCCTGACAAGGCAAGCACGTTGACATTATTATGTTGTCTTGCGTGCCTTGCTTGCTTTTCGGAAAAAACATCAACAGCTCTAACATCAGGAAATCGATTGGCAACAATGCTCATCCCTGCTCCTGATCTACACAATAACACGCCAAAAACAGGTTGAGCTTTCTCCTCTGACATTTTCCTCGCCACTCTGGCGGCAATAACCGGATAATCGTCATCGGCAACTAAAGTGTCTGCCCCGCAGTCTGTCACTGAAAAACCATTTTCAATTAGAAAGGCGATAAGTTCACCTTTGAAAGCAAAACCGCCGTGATCTGCACCAATAAATACGTTTGTTGGCATACGGCACAAGTGTACTACATCATTTCTATGTGAATTAGATCTAAAACCCCAGCTCCGCCTTGGCCTCATCAGACATCAGATCTGTAATCCAGGGAGGATCAAAGGTTAGGGTCACGGTCACGTCGCGATATGGGTCAAGGCCTGGAATCCCGACCAGGCCATCTTTCACCAATGAATCAAACACGTGTGCCAGGGGGCAGCCAGGAGTCGTTAGGGTCATCAAAATCGTCGCCCCGCTCTCATTCACAGTAACTTTATAAATCAAACCAAGGTTGACCAAGTCAATACCGAGCTCTGGATCAAGAATTTTTCCTAAATGTTCCCAGATAGCTTTTTCTAGTTTGTTAGTAGATTTTGGTGTCATATACAAAATCGCCCCTCAGTTTTATCTGAGAGGCGATCTGAAGTTCATTATTTAATGCACTTAGGCTGCTGGTGCTGATTTCTTCAACACAGGCATGTTTGTGCGTTTGGTCTCCATGACCTCGTACCCTGCTGGGACTGCGTCGAGTGAACCATCGCGAACATCGCGAGCAAAGAAGTAGATTCGCTGAATGCGACCGTTCTTCAAAGTTACCTCCTTAGTGTGGAGATAATAGGTTTGACCCTTGGCATTGGTGTAGCTAAAAGCGTCTGCCATATTTTGCCCTTCTTTTATTCCCGCTATCTGCGAGATGTATACTTTTATACGTTGCTACCTAGTTTGTTGTTATCTTTTCAGCACATCTTGCCGAGTAGCAATTTTTGTTAGGATATCACACTCGACGGGCACATCAAGAAGCAATTTAGTTTTGCTCCTCTTCCATAGGCTTAATCATGCCTCTCAGAACTGCTGAGTCTACTGCCTGATCTTTGTCAGTAGATGTACTTACGACTACTTCAACTGGTAGTAATTCTGTCGAGAGAGCGGCTGATCCAACCAAGCCACCTTTTCCAGGCACTAGGTCGAAAGCTTTGCTCAATTCCTCAGTGTCTGGATCTCTGAGCCAAACTGAGTATTGTGCATCTACTGCGTTGACGATGACACTAAAACGGACTTTTCCATCTTCGATCGCATATCTAACTACGCCACCGACTGGTTCTTCTGTCATTTCGTCCGAATTTTCATCCGCTTCTTGAACATCAAGTGAAACTGTTGAGTAATCACCAACGCCAGATAAAACTGACTGCTGTTCTTCTTGACTCAAATTTTCGATCTCAATTCCTTCTGAGAAATCTAAGTCATTGGCTTGATTTCGAAGTTGGAACCAACGGAAAACTAAGAAGAAAACCAGAAGGAAAACCAATCCTGGAAATATATATGGTGTGTACTTTTTCATGTTGTCCATGGTGTGCCCCTTTTATTTTGCTAATACTTTTGCCACTTCGTCTCGTAGTTGTGGGGCGGCGGTCTGTTGACCATTCACAAAAAACGTTGGCGTGGCTTGTATCCCAATTTGTGTTCCTACTTTTGCATCTAACTGTACAAAATCAGAATATACTGTATCAGTTATCTTAGCTGTAAATTCTGTTTCGTCAATACCAAGCTCTGCGGCATAAGAAACCAACTTCGCTTCGACATCGCTCTTGCTTGGAGCTAGAGACCAATCTTGTTGGTTTGCAAATAAAACATCGTGATACGCCCAAAATTGGTCGTACTCTGCGGCAACCTCAGAAGCCGCTGCAGCCAGTCGTGCATATGGATGGATATTATCAAGAGGAAAATGACGATAAACAAGTCGGACATCATCTGGATATTCTGCCAATAACTGCTTAACCAATGGCTGGGTAGCCGCACAGGCAGGACACTGCAAGTCACTAAACTCAACAACGGTAACGCGCGCGTCCTCTGGACCCGCGCTATGACGAGAACCTTCTAGGAGAACTGTTTGATCAACAACAGCTTCAATAGCTACCGGCGCTGTTTTTGAAAAAAAGTAAGCAATGCTAAAAACTAACAAGAGTGTTCCAATCATTGTTCCGAGTAAGAGTGGGATGTTTTTCATTTTTTGATTCTTTCTATAATTGGTTATTTTACTGGCCAGACCTGCTCGCCAGTTTCTGTGTTTGTTACTATTATCGCCATGGTTGGACAACTCTGGGCAGCGAGAAGCTTGGTGTCATCATCATTGCCATCTTGTGACAGGATGATTGCTAAATTTTCTTCATCGAGATCAAAAACCTTAGGCGCGATCGCTACGCAGCTGGCAGCACTAATGCACTTATCTCTAATAACTTCGACTTTATACTTACCAATTTGTTTAACTTGATCTGCCATATTTTCCTCAATAATTAATAAAATTTTTCGTGGTGAATGTTCTCTTCAGAAGTACCCCTGCCAATGAGAAGCTTGCTGGTATCTGCGATCATGGGTGTACTTCCACAAAGATAATAACCAGAATTTTCCAAAAGGTCATGTACTGCAAGACAATCTGTTACTCTGCCTCGACAAAGTGGCCAGGCCTCGCTTGACTGGGAAATTACCGGATGGAATTTAAAGTTAGGAAAGTTTTCCGCTAGTTCTTCGAAGTCGTCTTCCCAGAAAAGCATATTCTCATGACGTAGTCCCCAGTAGAGAATGATTGGTCGAGTGTCTTTTTTTTCCTGAAGAAGTTCAAAGATCATCGAACGAAATGGCGCAATGCCAGACCCAGTTGCAACAAAGGTGGTGGCTGCCTCGTTCTCATTTGGCGCCAAAGTAAACATTCCTAAAGGACCAAGAAACTCAATCGTGGCTCCAAAATCAAGGGCTTCAAAATACTTAGAGCCAATTCCTCCAGGTGAAATATCAATAAGAAGCTCAAAGCCGTGTTTAATATCTGGAGAAGAACAAATAGAGTAAGATCGTCTTTCCCCTTTCTCGGAAACTTTGACAGAAACGTACTGACCAGCCTCGAAAGGCATCTCATGTGGCTCAGCTAGCTCAAAAGAGTATTGGATAAAACGTTCGTTATGAACAATTTTTTCTTCAAGACGGGCGGTATATTGTTTGGGTGGTTGCATAGGTTCTCGTACTGAATAGTATCACAAATCCTCTTGCCACTTGCGTCCATACCATATACCGAGGGCCATTTTCGCGATTGCAGCGTACTCTTCTGTGCGATCAACAAAGTCCTTAGTGATTATGCCAATAGCTCCGTTGGTGCTTCGAACATCGCGGCCTCCGAACATTTGACTGACCACTGGCCCCATTTCTTCGCCCGCGCGAATAGTTTTGGCAATCACTTCTGGAACTCTGAATCGCGCTCCATTACTCTCGTAAATTTTTCCGTCTATGTCTGCGACCGCTACCCAGACAGTCGACCAAAGCTCGCCATTTTCTTGGGTAAAAACACCGCCTTCTAGGCCGATACCGAGGGCTTCTTCGTTGGCTCCGTCAATTTTAGTGGCCAGTGAAGCGAGAGCTCTATTTCTCGCGCCATTTCTCGTTTCTTCATCTGAAAGAGGCTGCTCACTGATACCACTCTCGACTTCACAGCTGATTATTTCGACATCTGGCCACTGGTTTTTTGCTGCAACACGAACCGCATTTAGCTTTACTGGATTTGCTGAACCAACGTAGAGTTTCATAATTTTTTTAAGCAACTTTGGATAGTTCTTAGTCCTAACATCATACATTTACTCCGACTAGGTGAAATATGATCAAGCCCAAGGTTTTCAAGCATTTCTTTCTCTCCCCATTTTAGGATCAAACTCACTGGTTGCTCTACACATGCTGATGAAACTAAACTCATCGCGGCCATGCCAATGGCGCAACCATTCCCCTGCCATTTTATGTCTTCGGCCACAGCCCTATCTTTAGACAATTTTATTTGGACTGAGAAAGCGTCACCGCAACTATTACTAACTTCTCGTGTTGCAACGTCAAATTCACTAAGCTCTCCCATATTCGCAGGATTAGAGGCTGCCTCGATAATTTGTTCTTGGTATAAATCTTCTGGCATTAAATCTTAAAAACTGTTTTTACTTTTTCTAGTCCCGAAATAAGAGCGTCGATATCATCAGTAGTGTTATAAACATTAAAACTGGCTCTGACTGTAGCTGGCCAAGAAAATTCTGTGTGTAGTGGCATAGTGCAGTGATGACCGCTTCTGACCGCAATATTCTGGCTATCAAGAATCTGGGCAACGTCGTGGGCGTGGACTTTGTTGTGTAAAAAAGCCACAGAGCCGACTCTGTTTGAACGTGGACCGACTACAGTGATCTCTGGTAAGTCAGTCAATTTCTCAAGAGCGTACTGGACTAACATTTCATCATGTTTTCTAACACTCTCCATTCCAAGATTATTCAGATAATCGCAGGCAGCTGCTAGGCCAACAGCGCTGGCCACATCTGGAGTTCCAGCAGTGAATAACTCACTGAGATCAGAAGAGTAAGTTGTTTTTTCTACTGCCACCGAATCAATCATTCCCCCACCGAAAAGCCAAGGCTTCATCTCGCCACTTCTCAACAATTCTTTTTTAACAAGCATGCCACCACTTCCCATAGGACCAAGCATTTTGTGACCACTGAAAACTAGAAAATCGACATCGAGATTTTTAAAATTGATTGATAAGTGTGGTGCTGACTGAGCAGCATCTAAAACGATTCTGATGTTCGGGCTTAATTCTCTAGTTTGTTGGACAATATCAGCGATTGGATTTAGAGTACCTAGCGTGTTCGAAACGTGAGTAAGCGCGAGAAGTTTCACTTTAGCTAAGGAAAGTTTTTCATTGAGAGATTCTAAGTCAAGTTCGCCATCTTTAGTGACAGCAACCACTTCTATTCTCGCTCCAGTTCTTTTTGCCAATTCTTGCCAAACCACAAAATTTGAGTGATGCTCCATCAGAGTAGTAAGAATGATATCTCCTGAAGAAAGATTATGATCTCCCCAGCCGTAAGCGATACCATTTGTAGCCTCCGTGGTATTTCTAAGAAGGATTAATTCCGGAGTGTTGGCGCCGAAAAATGAGGCAATTGTTTCGCGACTTTTTTGCCAAATCGCTGTGCTCTCATCAGAAAGTCTGTGGACGCCCCTGTGGACGTTGGCGTTGGTGGTTTGGTAGTAATTCGTAATCGCGTTGATGACCACGCTTGGCTTTTGGCTCGTGGCGGCGCTGTCCAGGTAAATCAACTTCTTGCCTTCGGAATACTGGGTCAGAAGGGGGAAGTCCCGGAGAATTGTCTTTGTACTTATCATATTTTGTATTGTACCAAGAAAGCATAAGCATTAATGAGCGCACAGATTCAACTAGCTCTTTGTCTTCATTGTTCAAAATTACCAATCGCCAGAACTTAACAAGTTCTTCATCGTCACTTTTCAAGATTACTGCCGAGATCCATTCATCAAGCCTATGTTCTCCGTCTGTGTCAATTCCTTTGCCGTCAACCCAAAAATCAAAAATTTCAAATCCAACGTATTTGGCTTTTAAGTTAATAAATCTTGCCTTAATTTTTTCAAGAAGAACTGCGACGTCTAGCACCTGAGGTTTAAATTTGTTTAACTCATTAATAAGTGCTTCAAGCGTACCTCCTGTGTCTATCATGTCTTCGACGACCAAAACAATTTCTCCCCGAAGCTTTTTCATTGGAAACTTGGAAAGTATCTCATGGTTGTCTGTCTTCCTCATGCCGTCGTAACTTTTGATCGTGACATTTACGATTTTGACCCTAATGCCTAGCTTTTTAAGCTCAGTAGCTAATTCTTTGGTATAAACTCTTGCGCTCTCTAGAACACACAGGAGTATTAGCTCAGGATATTTTTTCTCTTTGGTTTTTTCTTTAAAATCAGTGGCAATTTCATCAGCCATGCTCTTTATGCGATCAGTAATTTCTTCGGGTTTTATTAAAACTTTTCGGACAAGTTGCTTTTCTTTTTCAGCCATTTGTATCTTTATATATCAAATATATAAACAAATGATAACACTATTGTTGCAAAAAACCGTCCACGATCAGTTTTTCTGCCTCAAATTTGGAAATCCCCCTACTCATGAGATAGAAAAGCTGCTCAGCTGGAATACTGCTGACACTGGCTGCATGTGAACATTTGACATCATCACTGAGAATCTCGAGATCGGGAATAGCCTCAGCAGTAGCGGTATCGGACAAAAGCAAAATGCGCTCGGTAAGAAATGAGTTCGTTCCTCCGCAGTGCTCATCAATGATGATTCGACCACTAAAAGAAAGGTGAGCCTTGTCACGAGCAACTCCGCGCAAGTTAGTTTTGGCAAGAGTCTGTGGGGCTTTGTGATGAATGGTGACAACAATTTTCGCCCGTTCCTTTCTGGAAACTGAGAAGCTTCCAAAGATCTCAGCTGTAGCTTCAGGCTTAGTCAGTTCGATCAGGTAATTGCCTGGCTCTGTAAGCTTAACAATCTCTGAATCAGTAATGGTGATTTTTTTGGTAATTTCCGTCACCCGATGCTTCCTTCCATTTCGTGATCGATGAGTCTATTCATCTCGACCGCATACTCTAAGGGTAGTTTTTTGATTAGATCGCCAATGAAGCCTCTGACTATCATCTTGCGCGCATCCTCTTCGCTGATGCCTCGACTCATGAGATAAAAAAGCTGGTCATCGCCGATTTTTGAGACCGTTGCCTCGTGCTGAACTGCGACCTGGGAATTAAAAACGCGATCGACAGGATAAGTGTCAGAACGAGAAATTGAGTCAAGTAAAAGCGCATCGCAGATAACTGTGTTTTGGCTATTTGTTGCGTGAGGTCCGACATTGACCAAGCCGCGATAGCTAGTTCTGCCGCCATCTTTACTAATTGATTTAGAAACAATGGTAGAGCTGGTATAAGGCGCTAAGTGAATAGCTTTAGAGCCGGTGTCCTGGTGTTGTCCTGCAGAGGCCAGAGCCATGCTGAGCGTTTCGCCACGCGCTCCTTTGCCTGCCAAAATAAAACTTGGATACTTCATGGTCACCTTCGAACCCATATTAAAGTCCGTCCAAATCATCTCTGCCTCTTCGCCGACGTACGCCCTTTTTGTCACCAAGTTATAAACATTTTTGTACCAATTCTGGATAGTGGTGTACTGACAGCGAGTCCCTTTTTTAAGAATGATTTCCACTACCGCAGAGTGCAGTGAACCGCTAGAAAAACTCGGGGCGGTGCAATTATGAACAGCTACCCCTCCAGCAACATAGCTTTCGTCATCATCTACTCCAAAATTATAGACATAAATATTATCGACTTCAGACACTTCTATGCTTCTAATCGGAGCATATAAATACTTTTCATCGATATTGAAGTAGGTTGCTCGTTTCTTTCCCCAAATTTTGGGCTGGATTGGTTGATCCACGATCGCTCCAAAAACAATCATTTGTTCGCCACCTATTACAAGGTTGTACATATCTTGGCGCTTTTCCTTTGCCCTGTTACGCACGTTTATCGATGATGCGACATTTAAACGCATTAAAATATCCCTACCTTGGTATGCTAGATTCTTTGACACGGTCGATATCCTGAACATTTCTTTGAAACCATGAGCCAAAGTTCTTTTGTAATAGTTCCCATCTCCTCGATACCACGCTTTTATCAATTTTTCTTGTTTCTCTTTGCCCTCTTGCATTACCCACTTAGGAATAACTTTGTTCGCCGCGCCCTTGCCAAACTGTTCAAAAAATCTACAAAGACGAGTTGAGCTGACCACGACGTTCGTTCCATGATTCTTTTTATGATAACTCTCACTAATTCTCGTTTCACCAAAAACCTCCAAAATTAGTCTCTTCACCTCATCAATAAATTCCCTTTCGGTTTCTGAAAACGAAAAATTCAAGTAATGACCACTACTAATGCTTCCTTCGGCTAAGTAATAGCCAATCAGAGTAAATAGTTCTGGCGTACATGGAAACTCAAGCTGCTCAACTTTGAATCCATGTTTCCCTGTGCCAATCTTAATTGGAAAAATTCTAGTTTGTTGTTCATCAATAACTTGATCAATTGGGATACAGACATAATCTCCTTGGCGACACTCACTCACAGGAAGCCAACTCTTTTCCCAAACCTTATTTTTTTCATTTTTATACTTTCTTTTAACAATTAAAAATGGGTGTTCAGATGTTGCTTCTATCTCCTCACTAGGATTGCCTCTGATCGATAGTGAAAAGAGTTTTCCTGAGTATGGTCGAGCTTGAGTATGATTAACTTTCTTATACTTCCCTTCATGGCTAAGCACTAAATCACCTTTTTTCACATCTTCTATGAAAACTCGCCCTTCAGAAGAAACAATGCTAGTTCCAGCAACAAAACAACCTTCAACATAGTGAACTTTTGCTCCTTCATCAACGATTATTAACGTTCTTTCGAACTGACCTGCGTTGGGAGAATTAATGCGAAAGTATGTCTGGAGTGGCATTTTGACATCAACTCCCTTGGGAACATAAACAAAAGATCCACCCGACCAAGCCGCCGTATTTAAGGCAGAAAATTTATTGTCGCCACTGGGGATAGTGCTGCCGAAATACTCTTTAACTAAATCTGGATACAGTTTTAGACCTTCATCCATAGAAAGAAAAATCACCCCGTCCTTAGAAAAAGCTTCCTTCAGCGAGCCGTAAACAACTTCAGAGTCGTACTGCGCCTTCACACCCGCCAACACACCGCGCTCTGCCTCTGGAATTCCCAAACGATCAAAGGTCAGCTTCACATCGGCTGGAACATCATCCCAAGAAGACACCTGCTTATCCGTCGGTTGCAGATAGTAATGAATGGCCTCAAAATCGATTCCGCTTAAGTCAGCGCCCCACTTCGGCATCGAGGCGGCCTCGAACTGCTTCAGCGCCTTTAGTCTAAGCTCCAACATCCACTTGGGCTCTTCCTTAATGTGCGAAATCTCTTCTACGACTTTTTGCGAAAGTCCGGGCTTAGTAATGTAACGATAATCTTTTGTTGAATAGGAAAAACCATGCTCGTAAGACTCACTGCCCTTGGCGTCAAAATCGCTAGTCTTTTTTTGTGCAAATCGTGCCATTAGTGAGTAAAGCTTGCCTCTATTGTGCGGCGAATAAAACCCTCTTTCTCACCGGCAAAACCGAAGTCGTAGGAATCAAGTTGCTCTCGACTTATCCAAGTAAATTCCGAGTGTTCTGGACTGATATTCACGGCGGGTCTTTCGGTTAGTCGCACCGACCAGCCGACGATAATTGTGTAAAGATCTTTTTCTTTTTCAAAATAAGTTCCCATGTAGACAGGTGTTTGAAACTGATTGGGTAGAACAGAAATTCCGGTTTCTTCCTGAAGCTCGCGAACAATTTCCTCCTGGTGAAGATCGCGCTTATCGCTATCGACTTCTGGCCATTCGACATTCCCACCTGGTAAATCCCATTTTTCTGCTCTGTAACCATCGCCAGCAAAGCGTTTCAAAATAAGAACTTTGTCCTCGACGATAATGGCGGTTTTCTGAAGTAGTTTTACGTTTTCGGTGAGTTGGTGCGGCGATGACATAAATTATTTCTCCTTCAGACTAGCGTAGCCTGAACTCTCAAGCGAAGCAACTAACTCTGCTCCGCCAGACTGAGCGATTTTGCCAGCAACTAGAACATGAACAAAGTCGGGCTTCAGGTAATCCAGAATTCTTTGATAGTGGGTGATAACAATAATCCCAGTGTTGTAGTCTTTCTGAATTTGTTTCACGCCCTCTGCGACCCTACGAATGGCATCGATATCTAGACCAGAATCAGTCTCGTCAAGAATGGCGTATTTTGGCTCCAAAACTGCCATCTGAAGAATCTCAAGCTGCTTTTTCTCGCCACCACTAAAGCCTTCATTAAGACCCCTAGATAAAAATACTTGGTCAATCTGGAACTTATCAGCGAGTTTCTGCAAGTGTTTTCTAAACTCTACAACCTTGGTAAATTGCTTTTTTGGTTCATTGGCAAAACGAGCAAGATGCGCCTGGCGTAAGAAGTTCTGGACACTGACTCCAGGGACTTCGACTGGGTACTGAAAGGCTAAAAACAAACCTTTTTGTGCTCTTTCATCTGGTGAAAGAGAAAGCAAGTCCTCTCCATTCATGGAGACAGATGAACCTTTTCCAACTTCATAGGCTGGATGGCCAGCAAGTGCTTGCGCTAAGGTGCTTTTCCCTGAACCGTTCGGACCCATAATGGCGTGGAGTTCTCCAGGATTAACATCAAGTGATACTCCCTTGAGAATCGACTTATCGTCAATGGAAACGGATAAATTGGAAATTGAAAGCGTATCTGTCATGCGCCGAGCATTATACAAGACTAACGAGCTCGCTGAAGTGAGAAACCATGCATGAGCTGAGCTCTGACGTCTTCGTGGAGATCGAACGATTCGAGCTCTTTTTCGGTAAACCAGCAAATATCAAGTGATTCGCGCTTATTTATTGTTGGAGTTGTATCAGAACCAACAAGATCGACTAGATAAACTAGTCCTAGGTGCTTTTCACAGCCCTTCGGCCATATTTTATCTGGAGTATATGAATCTGGGTTTTCCGTGCGGTTCTTATAATTTTCCTCACAAACCCAGTGCAAGTTCGACTCAACGGGACTGGGTAGATACTCGCTCCACTCTGATTCGTGTGTGTAGTGGGGATCTACAGCTCGAACTTTAAGACCAGTCTCCTCAAAAAATTCGCGCTCCGCAGCTTTATGTGGCAGTTCATTTTCATCAATATGTCCTCCCGGACAAAACCACATGTTAAGTTTTCTGTGATGAATAAGAAGAGTTTTACCTTCATGGATGAGCATGCCTGCGGCGGTATAGCAGATTTTGGCGGGGATGTTTTGGAGATGTGACATGAAGGCATTGTATAGGATAAGATGACTACATGAATGAAATAGCGACTAGGAAACAAGAAACAGGCAACTCCCCATCAAGAGAAAAGAAAACTTATTTGAACAGAAGATCATTTCTCCGATTAATGCTTGGGTGTGGAGGGGCAGCGGCGGCCGTAGTCGCTGAAAATAAACTTGGTGTTCTATCAAGAGTATTTAATTTCTTTGCAGGTCGAGCTGGTGCCAGAGAGCTAAAGGTCTTAAGAGGAAAAAACATAATTTCAAGAGAGGCCTCAGACGCTATTTTCCGGTCTCTACTAAGCGGAGAATTTGATAAAGAAGTCTTAAATGAACAAACATTTTTTGAAATGTGTAGCCGAATATCTGGCTTAGTAAGCATTTATTATCCTGGAATTGGCTCTTTTGAGAAGTATTTTACTAATTTCATTTCAGAGATGATCGCAACGGCAAGAGAACTTGAAATAGGGCTTCCGCAGGTCTTAATCAGCTTTATTACAAGCGCAAGAAATATTGGCAATGAGGGCTATAACAGTGATGTAGCAGTCGAAATAATGATTAAACAGGTTCAACAGCAAATCGAAGGTCTTCCCGCTGAAAAAAGAGATGCTGAGTTGATAAATCTTTGGAATATGGGATCCCCATTAGTAAACTCTGCAAAAGATGGAGAAATGAAGGTGCTTGATATTCCACGCGTAATGGGCCCACGTACTTTTGGCATTCACGACATGGAATCCCTGATGATCGCACGCTCTCTGCTTAATAACAGCGAAAGCGACATGGTTCGTAGAGTTTTACAAGAACATAACCTTCTTGAAACCTCACAGATGGTGGATGCAGCTTACGAAGGACTTGAAAGCATTAGGAGCAGAACCAGGCAAGTAATTGATGAAATATTTGAACCTGCAAGAAGTTCTTCAAACGAGATAAAACAATTACTTGGCATACTTTCAGATCCAGCATTTATTCGAGAAATTCTTTCAGATAAATCAAATGCCAACCATCTTGATGCTTGGCAACTAACACACACTACCCAAGCTTGGTATCTACTTGTAGATTCTGGTGCCGTTGAACTAGCCGATGTTACTGAGGAACAACAAAATGATATCATTTCCCAAATTACCGAGACCGCTACATTATCTGCCGATGGCCATCAACAATTTTTGTCTTCCCAAATCTCAAATCCAAAACTAAATAACGCGTTGCTAAATAGAATTGACGAAGCGAGTGGTAAAGTAGCTGAACTTCTCTCCTTAGCTTCTAAGCTTAATGAGCATTCCGAAATATACCTGAGTCTATCCCAACAATTAGATCGAAAGTTAATCCCCCTAGAACGAGATCCTCATTTTCAACTTATAGCTGGAGTCTCGTACATTTCTTACTTACATAAACTCAGTGGTGAACACTCACAAATATCATTGACAGATGATTCGGTGTCCCTTGGGACAATGGTGTATTCACAGCTATTGTTCGGAGGACAAAGAGAAATTGGACCTCTGCTTGTGCTAACCGAGAGACTCTGTCCATGCTGGGCCGACTTGCCTTATATAACAGCGATGGAAATCTCTGAATTTATTGACACCTTGGGCATAGATGATTCACTAAGTTTCAAATCAACGATGCTTGATGACCCTGCTAAGGCACTACAAATTCTTAGAAATTTAGCAGGTTCATCTAAAGTTAGGACGGAATCAAAAGGAAAGATTTCAATTACAGACCCTCATATGTTCGAAAAAGCCTGGATAGATTCTCCTGGATTAAGAACCACTATTGAGAATCTTGAAGCAATATATCCTGCATTGCGGAGGAGTGTGCCAGACTGATTTATCTTACAACAAACTCATCTGCACCCCAGAGTTCTGCCGCGGGGTAAAGTCTGAAATTGAGTGCCAAACTAATCTAGAGTCGTGAGATCATTTAGAAACTGATCTAGCAAATCCAGCGAGGGAGCCCTGCTCAAATCCAGTGTTCTCGCAAGTGTTCTTCCTAACATAGAAAGATGATTGTTTAACTGACGATTTTGGCGGGCGAGTGTTTCAACGGGTATTGGTCGTCCAATGGTCAGGTCCTCAGTCCCAATGTATGGGGGTACAAATTCCTGTTTTCCTTTCCATTCTTTGCAACTTAATCCTTCGGGCGCATACAGAAAACTCATTCCTGTAACTTTATTTTTAACCTGAGAGTCAAAAGTTGTCTCATCTCTAACACCTGACCTCCTTGCCTTCCATCCACCTTTAACACCACATCCAAGTTGTTTGTGAGCCAACTCTATATCAGCCAATTCTCTTTTTGGGTAAACCGGCGCATTCGATTCAAAACCAAATGTAGAATGTCCGGTCGCTATAGCAACTTCGAATTGATCATTGCTCAACCCCAGCTGTTTCAAGACCGTAGACGCCCAAAATACAACATCCGCGGCGATATCTGGTAGCTTCGCCTTATCTTCCGGATCATTCAGGACAGACAAGGAATGAATATCCGCAACTAAAACATGCGCGAAACCACCCAACTGCCTTCTGCTCTGAGCTAAAAGACAAAGCATTGCCAAAGACGAAACTCCCAGGCCATCAGACAGCCTTCCTTTGCTTGCCATTCCCAATCCCATGAAAATATTTCTGCCGCTGGATGACTTGGCAATATCAGCAGTCGCTACTCCTTCGTTCTTCCTCACAATTTCGTTAAGAACTTCTGGCACAGTTCGTTCATTGTTTTCACTCATATTTTCTTTCTTTAGACTTTTTATCTAGATATTTTTAACTCTCTTACCTTTTTCAGTAGTTTCTTTGCATGACTGTCTGTTCGAAAATGTTCTCTCACTGGCTCTAATAATTCATTGAGCTCTCGTGCCACCGCCACCTTTAGATCAGCTGGGTGAAGTTTTGACGAACCAAATGATGTCTGCAAATCTTCAAAGGATGAAAACTTCAGTGTTCCACCAAACTCTTTTTTTCGTTTAACTATCAGCTCTGACTTTTTCTCAAACAAAATATGCTTGCAGTAATCCAAAATTGGATTTTCTTCAACAACTCCAGCCGGACACCAAGCGTCTAATATCTTTTTTTCCACATCTTCTTTACTATCCGTCATGAAAATTGCTGTGTTAGGTTTCGACTTCGACATTTTCCTCTCAATAGATTTTTCAGCTGGTGATTTCGAGCTGGAGATCGGATTCTGCAATCCCATTAGCATGTGATGACTAACTACTACGGGCTTCCAAAAACCGATTTTTTCTCCTACTTCACGAGCAAGCATGTTCACTTTTCGCTGATCCATTCCGAGCTGAGTAATTTGAGCTCCAAGAATAAAAATGTCAGCCGCCTGCATACATGGGTAAAGTATCTGGGCTGCAGATAGCTGCATACTCTCTTTTCTCCCCATTATCTGAGCACACCTGACTACCCTCTTAATGGAATTTTCTCTCGAAATTTTTAAGACAAGTTTCCAGTACTCATGGTCTTTAACCAAGTCGCTTGCCCAAACAAATTCAACATTTTCTAAGTCCATTCCTGTCGCCCTCCAAACTTCTACAAAGTACTTTCCGACAAGTTGAATTGCGTCTAGATCACCATTCATTTTATTATTTGCCCATGCATGCCAGTCTGCGATAAGGATCTTGAACTTCACCCCAGCCGAAATCATTTTGTTAACATTAATTGTTCTGAGAATTCCTTGAGCGATGTGCATTTGACCAGAAGGCTCAAACCCATCGTAGGCAATGATTTTTTCTCCCGAATCAATAAGTCTAGTCAAATCTTCCAAGCCAGTTATTTCTTCTCCAACGCTTAAAATTTTTGACAACCTATCATTGTTGGTAAGTGTATCTACGGTTTTCATACCGATCCTCCTATTTCTTTTAAAACTTTTATTAACTTTTTGTTTTCACCTTGGGTTCGAACCGCAATTCTGACCAATCCCATTCCAGAAATTCCCGCAACGTCATCCATATTTGTCGCTAACACCTTTCTCTTCATAAGCTCTTCAAATAACTTAATTTTTGGTTTTGAATTTAGTAACAACAAATTTGTTTTCGAGTTACTTGCTAATGAAATAGCAGGTATTTTTCTTATTTCTTTTTCAAGCCAGAGACGCTGCTGTAGAAAACCATCTCCATCTGGAATCTGGATACTCTGATCAACTAATGAGCGCATTAGTCTCTCCATTAAAAATAAGGTTATGGCCGGAGATGAGAATGGCAGTCTCCAAGTCCTAATCACTTCAGATATTTCAGGAGAAGAAATCGCAAACCCCAATCTAAGCCCTGGTAAGCCATAAGTCTTGGAAAATCCAGACAATACGATTACATTTTCATGGTTAAAAACTAACTTGGCAGACTCTCTCAACTCTTTGGTAAAACCGTTTAGGACTTTATCGAGAATTATGATTTTTCCTGAGCTAATAACTTTCTTGAGTACTTTGTTAGGAATATTGACTCCAGTAGGATTATTTGGACTAGCGAGCCATACAACTTTGACACTCTTTCTACGTACATTTTTTAGTAAATTGGTAATAGCTTCTGGGGTCCACTCGAACTTACTATCTGAAGAAAGCATGACTTGTCGCACGACTGCGCCAGCTTTCATACTTGCCTCAGTAAATCTAAAAAAGGAAGGAGCAATGGTTACGACTTCATCCCCAGGTTCTAAAAACAGCTGGGCCAAAATATCAATTAATTCGTCACTGCCATTCCCGATGGCTACATGCTCTGGTCGTATTTGTAGCCACTCAGCTAGTAGTTCTTGCTGATCGAACCTCGAAGAATTTGGGTAGTGAATAACAGAACTAATCGGCATTTCTTTCATCCAATCCTGGACCTTGTCTTGGAACCAACAAATTCCCTCTGTTAAATCAAAGCGCAAAAAATCCTCAGGGTTATGGACCTGATGTGTGTAATCACCACCACGAGAGTCAAGCCAGCGCCTAACATTAGTGCTTATCGGTAATTTACTGTTTTTCATACTTTCCTCATCTACCTCTACAGTCCGTGGGGCTGGAGTCGAACCAACTTGAAACAGTTTTACAGACTGCTGCATGACCGTTCTGCCACCCACGGGCGCTCATATTTTGGTGCGAGGAACAAAAAAGCCCTCGCACACACGTCGCAATGACGCATATGCAAGGGCGAATTACCGCTGTACCACCTTGCTTCGTTACCCACCTGATACAAAAAATCCGACATAATGTCGGACTTGAAACAATCAGAGGGATAACCTCAATTTTCAAGCACTCCGTTTCTAAAATGACATGCTCTAACGCTATATACGGGCGTCCCCGTCCATCGCTACTATCTTGTTTACGGCAAGAATTGGTTCAGGAAGCTCAGAAAAGGTAATTCGATTTATTAGACTTGATAAGCTTTCACCAACCGCTTATTCTCTGTTTTCCATCTAACAAAACTACTTTTCTTTTCGTCTTTGCTTTTATTAACTTGTTAAAGAGGCTGTTGATTTTAAACTAAAAAAAACTTTTGTCAACTAAAGCAAGCTCATCTGCACCCCAGAGTTCTGTTGCGGGGTGAAACTGAAATCAACTGGACACTCGATTTTACGATTCCATTTATTGCGGAAAATTACACCACCATTAGAACGACCATAGTCATAGACATCGCGGGTAACGGCTACGTCTTGCAGACAGTATTTCTCTAAATCATCCCATTTTTGCTGTTTATAGTATTTGACTGCATCAAGACCACTGCCTGATTTGCCAATTCCTAAAGTCTCGGTTGCAACGGCGTCCAGACTGATGCGGTGGCCAGCACTGTCCTTAATCCGCGTCAGAAGATCGAGGGTGGGAATTCTAGTGATGTCTCCCGTGTAGTACGGCACCAGAGTCTGCATATCGAAGTTATCGATATTAAAGCCAATCACGACGTCCGCCTTCTCCAAAAGAGGAAAAAGCTTGGGCAGGTCATCCTCGAAATAGCTTTGCATTTCGCCCGGGCCGGAAAAGCCCTCACGAACACAGACTCCTACAAAAGAAATACCAAGTCGATCTGGGAAAAATCCCCCAACTTCATCGAAAATTTTCTTGGTTTCGACATCTAAAATTATTTGTAACACAGTGGACTACTGTAGCACTGCTTGGTGGCGGGAGGCAACTGCACTCCAGTTCACCAAATTCCAAAAAGCGGCGACGTAATCTGGGCGGCGATTCTGATAGTTCAGATAGTAGGCGTGTTCCCAGACATCGAGACCCAAGAGTGGTGTGTCTCCTTGCATTAAGGGCGAGTCTTGATTGGCGGTGCTGTAAACAGCTAAGGTTTTGTCTGGTTTGGCAACTAGCCAAGCCCAACCAGAACCAAACTGTCCACCTGCGGCGGCAGCAAATTGCTCTTTAAATTTTTCTAGGGAACCAAACTGAGCCGTAATTGCAGCGGTCAATTCTACAGATGGCTCTCTTGCCTGTGGCGACATACTTTGCCAGAAAAGTGAGTGATTAGCGTGACCTCCGCCGTGATTTATAACGGCCATTTTTATGTCGGCTGGAACAGTGTCAATTTTTCGCAAAAGATCTTCGATTGAAAGTGCTTGTAAATCATCATGCCCTTCTAAGGCTGCATTTAACTTATCAATATAAGCCTGATGATGTTTGGTGTGATGAATCTCCATCGTGCGCGCATCGATGTGCGGCTCTAGATCGGTGTACTCGTAAGGAAGAGCTGGAAGCGTGTGCATATAAACTTTCTTGGGTTATTGATTGCTTTTTAACTGTATCAAATTTATGGCGTCGCGTCTGTTGTCAGTCTTACACCTCTGTCATAGAACGCGCTAGGGTTTCGGTTGCAATTCTTTCAAGCTCGATAGCTCGGTCACGCACTGTCGTCTGTAAAAAGGTCGAGGCGTCTTTGGTGACTTTTTCTGGCAAAAACTGTGAGCCAACTATGTAACCAACTGCCCCACTTTCCAGCGCGACGCGCAGCTGTTCTTTGTAGGTTTCGTAAGGCACGCCTCTTCCACTGATGATCCAGGGAACATCAAGCTCCGCTGTTAAGGTGACTGCCGACAAAGCATCAGACGGATACTCTAGAGCCATGAGATCGCAGTACTGTCTAAGTTCTTGGACTGCATCAAGTTGGAGTTCTAGAAATTGGGCTTGGTATTTGTCCCTTGAGGTTTCTAAGTACAAAACTAGGTCAAGAAGAAACGGAATGTTCTCGTGCTGACAGTAATCATAGAGCTCTATAACCATTTGTTTTTTTGACCGCGCCTCTTCTTCTTGCGGATTATAAAAAAGCTCTAGCTTAGCCACAGCGTTATTATTGCGAGTTTGCTCTACTCCCCAAATTTGGGATAAGACCGGAACCGACAAGGGATCCTTAGGTCGAAGCATGTCTGAAAGCTCAAAAACAAGACTTGAGTCTAGAGGAAGTTTTTCTGTAGCACCAAAGCCAACTTCAGCTGAAAGACAAACTCCAGATACGTGAGGACTTAATTCAGTAACAAAATCTGAAATCAACGCTTCAGCGGTAGCTTGCTCATCGACTGATTTTGCCTTCAAGCCAAAGCTCTCAGCAATCTCAAGCGAGTCACTTAAATTAGCAATCCCAATGATGTTGTTACGCGTCAGGGCAGAAACGGTCATGTCTTAAGTATACCCGACGACTAGCGGCGTGGTCGACTGTTTCGATCACCACCCCTGTCACCGCGGTAACCACCACGATCACTGGAGCCACCATCTCGGCCACCTCTAAATGGAGGTCGGCTTGGACGGTTAGATCGAGCTTCGTCTTCCTGTTCTTGGCTGAGCATCGAGAGACCGATTTTACCGTCATCTTTAATGACTGCCACGCGAACGTGAACGGTTTCACCCATAGACACTATGGACGATGGATCTGAGACAAAGTCTGCTGCCATGGCTGAGACGTGGACAAGTCCTTCTCTTCCTGGCAAAAACTC
>Ga0100380_10002447_pt1 | contig 20071 bp, 21 predicted proteins | sample CryGeymeta201504_FD_80417 | JGI IMG/M metagenome (GOLD analysis project Ga0100380, IMG submission 80417) | Groundwater microbial communities from Crystal Geyser aquifers in Utah, USA - Crystal Geyser metaG 2015-04 | ecosystem: Environmental > Aquatic > Deep subsurface > Groundwater | place... | reverse complement strand
TGCCTCACGAATGAGTTGGGCCGCTGCTCCCTTGGTTTTGCCATTCACTATGGCGTACATAATACCGGCTCCTAGCGCGATTCCGCCTGCTAGTGACCCAATTAATAAGAGTATATCCATGTTCCACTTTAGTTATGGAAACGGACAAATGCTGCTTAGCCTTGTGTCGATTTCAAAGACTGATCAAGCTGATTTTCAATGCGCTCCATCAGACTTATTGCGGCAGGATCAAGTCCTGCACCTTTTTCTAGTTCTGAAAAATATTCGGTAGCGAACTCCAAGGCGATCATTGCGAGCGCATCTTGGCGGTCTGATACCGCGTATTTTTCTACATATTCTTTCAGGCGTTCATTCACTTTCCATGCGGCTTTGCGGACGTTTTCTTCGTCACTCGCCTGTATTTTTAGGGGATATTGCCTTTCAGCAACGGAAACCTTTATGGATAGTTCTTGCACCCGTTATCGTTTAATCACTCAGCGTTGCAATGCATTTATCAATTTCTCTGATAAATTCATTAATTTTCAGTTTTACTGCTCGTTTGTCTTCTTTCGAGAGTGCTACTGCTTCTGCAATTTTAACTATTTTATTCTGTTCTTCTAATTCGCGTAAGGTATTTTTTTGAAGGACAATGGTTTCTCTCGCTTGTTTCAAGTCGCGCTTTAACAATTCAGTCTCGGCCTCACTCATTCTCAGCCGTTTATTCAGCTGATCGAGTTTAGCGGCAATACGTTCAAGAGTTTCCTGTGCGTTGTTCATCCTATTTGCGAATAATTGCCTTCACTTGTTTTTCGAAATTAGCAATTAACTTATTCATCAGTGCATCAATCTCCTTATCGCTCAATGTTTTTTCATCATCCTGCAATAAGAAACTCAACGAATAAGCCTTTTTCCCGGCCTCAATTTTATCTCCTTCATACACATCAAACACATTAACCACGCGAATTAACCCCTTGTCTGTTGCCTGAATCACCTTGTTCAAGTCAGACATTTGTATAGACTTGTCGAGCACCAAACTTAAATCCCTTCGCACCGCGGGGAACTTAGGCGCTGGCTTGGTGGCCATACGTATGGACGTTTGCATACTGCGCATCAACTGAGTCCAGTTCAGCTCGGCATAATACACCGGACCTTGTATGTCGAATTGCTTCAATAACGACTTTGCAATCGGAGCAATCTGAATCCATGCTTTACTCGCTTCAAAAGAATTCACTGTTTCAAAGCCCCATTTGCTTGCCCGGCAGCTCATTCCCATTCGGTCGAGCATTACTTCTACTTCTTGCTTGAGCAAATGCACATCACTCGGCATGGCAGGTGTATGCCAGGATTCGGTGGTCCAGTTACCGGTTGCGACCATTGCCACGCGCTCTTCTTCAATAAACTGGCCTTCTGCTGTTTGAATATATACGCTGCCTAATTCAAAAAATTTGAGATCGGCATTTTTTCTGTTTTTGTTATGCGCTACCGATTGCAATAGCGATGGCAATAAACCCATTCGCATGATTTCCATATCCGAAGACAAGGGGTTTTTTAACCAAACTGCGCGTTGCATCGTTTCTTCCGAATAGAACTTTGAAGAAGTCATACTATTGGTGCTGATCTCAAAAAAACCTCTATTCACTAAAACTTCCGCCAACTTTTTTCTGGTGGCTTGCGCATCTGGATGCTGACGGTGTGGGAAGGAAGTACTCACTTTTTCAGGTAAGACAATCGAATCCAATCCATAAATACGAATCAACTCCTCGGCCACATCGGCAGCTCTGGTAACATCGCTTTTGAATGGAGGAATAGATAATTTCCATGCTCCGTCCAATTCTTCTACGATTGTAATTTCAAGACGCGTCAATATGCGCTTGATGTCGGCTGTCGGGATACTCACTCCGAGCAATCCATCGAGATAACTTCTTTTCAGCACTACTTCAAAAGGAGCAATAGGTTTTGGATAGACATCGATAATCGGCGATGCTGCTTTACCTCCTGCAATTTGTTCCACCAAACTCGCCACCAATTCAATGGCTGTGATGGTAATATCTGGATCTGTCCCTCTTTCATAGCGGAAAGAAGCATCCGTGCTCAAACCATGACGTTTGGCCGTTTTGCGTATGGATGACGGGTTAAAATAGGCACTTTCAATAAAAATGCGAGTAGTCTTTTCTGAAACTCCTGAATCCTGCCCACCAAAAACTCCGGCAATAGCCATTGGGCCTTCAGCATTGCAAATCATCATATCCTCAGCATCCAAGGTTCTCTTCTCACCATCGAGGGTGATGAAGGTTTGATTTCCTAGTCCTTTTCTTACCCGAATCGTTTCTCCTTTGACCTTATCTGCATCAAAAGCATGAATCGGCTGACCGAGGTCGTGAAGCACAAAATTGGTGATGTCTACGATACTATTGATGGGGTTGAGTCCAAGGCTCCGCAATCTATTTTTTAGCCATTCCGGACTTTCACCGATGGTAATTCCTTCCATCAATAAACCAGAATAACGCGGACAAGCCTCATCTTCCAGTTCAATTTTCCAATTGCTGGAACCAGAATAAGGCGTGTAGCTCTTTTGAATTTCTTTGAGGTCTTGGTCAATTAAGGCCGATACATCGCGGGCAACTCCCCTATGAGATGCGGCATCTCCCCGGTTGGCGGTGAGTCCGATTTCCAAGATTTCATCCTGTTCGATTTTGAAATAATCGCTGGCTAAGGTTCCAGGAACGGCATCTGCATCAAGCTCCATGATACCCGCGTGATCAGTTCCCAAGCCAACCTCATCTTCTGCGCAAATCATTCCTTCCGACAGCTCACCGCGCAATTTTCTCTTTCCGATGGTGAAGGGTTCTCCCTCCACTGGGTAGATGGTTGTTCCCGGCGGGGCAATTAAAACTTTCAACCCAGCGGCAACATTTGTAGCACCACAAACTATTGGGAGTTCTACACCATTTCCGATGTTAACTCGTGTTTTATTCAGGTGATCGGTATCAGGAATCGGCTCGCAAGCGAGCACTTCTCCAATAACAAGACCTTTTAATCCTCCTTTTATGGAAGCAATTTCTTCGGTTCCTTCAACCTCTAATCCACCAGCAGTCAGCCTTTCAGACAGTATTTCTGTGGTGTCATTCCAATCGATGTGCTGCTTGAGCCAGTTCAGCGAAATCTTCATATGTCCGCGAAAATACAAAGGCGCATCAGTATTTGAATGAAAAAAGGCAATTGCTTTTGCTAAATTGCGCCCTCAATGAAATTCAGACTTAGCCGTCCCTTACTTTTAGCCATCTTAACCACTGCAAGCATGGTGATTGGTGCCAAGCTCCATTTTACCTTAAATGGTAGTCTGGTGACCTTTCAAACATTCTTCTTATGTCTCACTGCTTTATTTTTTAAACCCACTGAGGTATTAATTGGACAAATACTTTATTTGGTCTGCGGATTTTTTATCCCTGTTTTTGCCAGCGAATACACGGGTATGGCGGTATTGGGTGGACGTACAGCCGGATATCTCTACGCCTTCCCAATTGCAGCATTTGTTTTGGCAAAATATGGAAAAGGTGCCGATTGGTTTGGTACCATTAGCTGGACGGTTATGGCCCATGCCATCATTCTATTGGGAGGCTTTTTATGGCTCATCCTAAAAATTAAAATGGATACTGCAACTGCATGGTTGGCCGGTGTTATTGTGCCTTTGCCTGGAGCATTCATCAAAGGTGGATTTGCCTCTTTGCTTTTTCTTGTTGCTGAAAAATTTCTTCCGAAAAAATCATGAAATACACGTTCATACTTCTTGCCTTCTTCTTGTTTGCTTGTGATACCCATATCCTTCCAGAGGAAGAACCTACGACCACCGATCCTATCATCCGTGCTCGTGAACTGAATGATTCGGCGATTGACTTATTTGCCAAAGACCAGCGCTATGGAGATAATGCCCTACAAATCTTTGAAGATGCCTTGGCTTTGGATAGCAGCTATGATAAGCCATATATCAACAAAATTGCCGTTTTGATGCAATTGCGTCGCTTCGACCAAGCACATATAGCCTCGGAGGCCTTGCGGAAAATGCGTCCAACAGATGCCGACTTGCTTGTATTGACGGGAATTCTGTTCAGGCTGGATGGTGATTCTGCCAATTCAATTGAATACTTCAATACTGCCGTTCCCATGTATCAAAACAGCATGAATAATTTGGATAGCACAGCACCTGTTTATTTAGCAGAGCGGAACAAACTGGCCCTTACCTATTGGCTCCTCAACCGCCCAGAAGAAACAGAACGACTTGCTCCGGGCATGACCCAAGAAGAACGTCCGAGCGACGAACAACTCGCAGCCGAACTTTGGATTAACCTACGCCCGGAAGAAACCTCAGTTACTTACGACTAAGCGTTCGCGAATCAACACCGAACCATCTGTTCCTTTTACAAGCAAAAGGTAAGTTCCATCAGTTGCTCCAGGATGGATGGTCAATTCTTGATTTCCAGCATGAAGCACTTGTATTTGTTGAAGGATAATTTGCCCTTTCATATCATAGAGAATCAACTCAATACGTTCATCTTTGGCTAAATCGAACTTCAATATAAACTGTTTGCCTGGGTTTGGGTAGATGTGATTACTTCTAAATTGGGGAGGCAAAACGGAAAGTGTTGGATCTTGATTGGCTGCTGCTCCAATCCACGTTTGCGAGCCACCCGATGCAAGACTATACGAGCCCGCAAACCAAACTTTCCCAACCTGACTATAGGAGCGCTGAATTCCGGTATAATCTCCCCAGCGTTCTAGCGAGTCCTTAGTCAATACATTCATCATGGCCAAACCTTCCTTGGCCCGAACGAGATTTGAAGGTGTAAAGTCGCGGCCCATAGAGAATACCGAGGTTCCCGGATAGCCCTTTTGTGAATTATGCAAACACATAACGATTGCAGATTCATCTGGCCAACCTGCTCCCGCATAAGCGATAGATGGGTAATTCAAATCGAGAGAATCCACGCCAATTATTTGTGTCGAAGCCTTCGGAATAGCCGTGATATTCTCAATTTTCCCAACATAAATACCCGGCCTTCCCGTAACAAAATCAATACTATTTGAGCAGAAATAAATGGACCCATTAAAATAATATCCGTTTTGAATATCACAGTAATTGGTGCGAAGCTTCTTCCCCCCTAGCTGTGTAACATTGGGTTGAAGTCCGTAAGGCTGGTTCGCAATAACTGGTTCGACGCGAATTTCATCAGGCTGGGTATCCCAGTTTCCTTTTATACGAATCAGGAACAAGGTATCGTTTGATGCATCCTTCGGCCGGTTGCCAAGGAGGTAAAAACCTGGACCATAACTTTCGAGTGCGCCGCTTATTGGTCGGGTATTCCATAGCTGCTTACCCGCAAAACTTAAATCGTGGTATTGTTTTGTTCTGAGACTATCTCCAGCAAAGACTTTTTCTAAATCTACCTGCCAAATATTTTCATCGATGGCATCCGTATCCCAACCTGTTTCTCCATCCTGCCAAAGCAATACGGAAATAAATAGCGCATCTTTTGATATGCCAATAAAGGGGTAATCACTCCACCATTCATTTGGGGAGGTATTTCCAGGGAGCGAATAAAAATTCCAGCCTTCCCTTGGGTCGTTGGTTTCACTAAACCCTATAATAAGCGCAGTATTCGAATGATCGGAACCATTTAAGAAAACCAAGATAAACCGATCGCGGTCAAAGTCATAAAAAGTATGCGGGTCAAAGGTTCTAGTTAAGCTCCCTAACTCATTGGCTACAGCAGCAAGTGAACGCGAAAAGAGGAATTTACCTGTACTATCTAAGACACGCATCGTTGTATTGGCACAGGAAAAAACCAATCCATCTTTGGACACAGCCAAATTATTATCCAGTGGCGTGCCTGTTGGAGCCTGACCAAGAAATCCTTCAATTAATGTTGGGTCTGGGCTTTGCGCTTTCTGCTGTTTGAGGGTATTGACCGTTGAACTCGGCTCTTTCGGTTTTATTCCATCCAATCGCTTTATGGGGGAATTAAACTCTTCTAAGGTTTTTATTGAAACCCCCTGTACTGGCAGGTCTTTCAGCACTACATGTCCCCGTTTGGGAAAGATGTGTGCACTTGATTGATAAGAGGATTGGGCGTAAGTAAAAAGGCTGGACGTCGCTAGTAACAGCAGGAAGAGCAATATTCGCATGTTTCGAAAATACGTAATTATTCGAAGAGATTCCCTTTGCGGTCTATTCACTCCCGAATTGGGTAATTTCTTTTGTTTTTTCCTCAAGGTATAAAATAATTCGTCAAGATACTTTCCACAATAGTGTATACTTTTTAGACGATAGAAAAAGCCTGAAACCTCAGTAAAATCAGCGCCTTCACTTTATCCACAAGGGTTTTGACGAAAAAACCCATCTGTTTGGCATGGTTTTAGACAATAGGGGGCAACTTCAAAAAAATACGCCAATGTTATCAAAAAACATAAATGCTTCCACATTGAGCCCTGAGCAGGTGTGGGACATGCTAAACAGCGGACGAATCGATGAAGTAAAAGTAAGAAAATTTTGGGCGGCCAACCGTCACTATTTTCTGTTTTTACTGGCCTTTGGGCTTGGAATTGCTTTTACACTCTTTGCGAGTTCAGCCAATACGGCGAGCAGTTCTCAAGGACCAATCGACCTGAAAATGGCTGCCTCCGTTATACCAAGTGAGCCGGCTAAACCCGAATTTTCAAAAGAAAACTTGTTAAAAGAGATTCAACTTCTTGGAATTCTTTGTCCGCAAGTTGTTTATGCACAAGCCGAATTGGAATCAGCATTCCTCTCTGCAGGCATGTCTGTTAAAACCAATAATCTGTTTGGAATGCGCTATCCTGGCCAACGCCCTACGTCGGCCATTGGATTGTACCTTCAGGGGAAAGACACCATTATTTATGGTACCCGCGCTGAATTGCGCCCCTACCTCCGTCAGGCTACCTATTCCGTTTACGCGCATTGGACAGATTCTGTTAAGGATTATAAACTGTGGCAAGACTATTCATTTAAAACACGTCAGAAATACATTGATTTCTTATCTCGTGTTTATGCCACTGCTCCTACCTATGCCAGTCGCATACAGGAAATGGTGAACAGTAAATAAAGTTTAGGTTAGAAAATCAAACGTCAGCTGCTAAGGCTGACGTTTTTTTTATTCTATTTCTGTATGGATGCTTCGTTTTCTTGTCAGATTGTATCTTAGTCAAGTGAAACAGTTCCTATTTTGCCTCAGCATTTTCTTACTAGCATGTCAAGTACCTGGTGATAAAACCAGTACAAGCATCCAAGATAATGGCGATACCCTTTCATTGTACCTTACCTATGATATCTCTATAAATAGCTGTCTACTCGCATGGGAATCCATTGAAAAACGGACATTAGCTGCAGGAAAAAGCGGAGAGTTGGCGCTCTATAAAGCGGCTTTTTCTGATTTGATCCCACTTGAATCGAGAGCGCGTAGTTTTTCCTATATCGCCCATGATGTGACCAATGGTAGCGAACAATTGGTTGCCATGGAAACCATTCTCTTTCAAACCGTTGATGATGGTTTTCGCCTCCATCAGGTCAGTCCCTTTGATGGAAAAACACTGGTTTGTGGTTTTGTAAAACATGAAGACCTTTTAGCAATTCTTGGCTCCAAAGAACAAGCTTTTCTCCGTGCACTCATCTCCTTCAAGAAACTTCCTAACATTGGAAAAGACTATTCCGCTAGCGCTATGTATACCACTTCCATGCTCTTGATTGATACCGCTCAAAGGTATTTAGCCTATCAGGTGGAACACGAAAAGTCCTATGCTCTGGTCGATGAATATTTGAAGCCCATGACCGATTCTGTGATGCGCGAAAGAGTATTGCAATATGTTGACAGCTTGGATGGAAATAGCAAGGTTGTTTCAGTTAAGAACCGCGTGTCTGAATATGATTTATGGAAAGGCTTCATGGCATATGGCCTGTTAGGTCCAAACCAATTAAGCTGGAATTCCTTCGGCTTATTGTATCATCCAAATTCAAAATTTGGCGGATTTAACCCAGGAAAGATTCTTTGGTTTGCTGTACCCAGTCAAGACCTATTCAAACAGGATCCAGTCTTGGCTGATTTTGTTTCAATGCTGGCTCAATATGGCATTCTACATTCAGTTGACCCTACACAATATCGCTGCACTTATTTCCGGACCAGTTCTATTGATATTGATAATGGACGATATCCTGGGGGGAGACATTAATCTTTTAGACAGGGAGATGCTTAGAATCTAATCCATCAGAAGGAATACGAGCTAAGCTCCTAAAAAGAAAAATACAAACCAATAAAATACGTAACTGACGTTAATCTGGCAGTCTAACCATCTAGCTGTCTAAAAAAGTCCGTGCAATTCTCCGTCGATCTTGCTGATGACTGTACCAAGGTCTTCGGGATTATTGTTGATGTCCAAATCATCAATATTTAAAATTAGCAGCTTTCCTTTATTGTAGGTACTGATCCAAGCCTCGTAGCGTTCATTGAGGCGTTTGAGGTAATCCAAACGTATAGAATCTTCATATTCTCTACCTCTTTGTTGAATATGATTCACCAATGTTGGAATGGATGCTCTCAAGTAAATCATCAAATCTGGTGGTTGAATGAACGTGTTCAAGGAAGCAAACAAACGCGAGTAATTATCAAAGTCACGCGTACTCATCAAGCCCATTGCGTGTAAATTTGGAGCAAAGATGAAAGCATCCTCATAGATTGTTCTATCCTGAATAATGGTCTTGCCGCTATTTCGGATTTGCATGATCGTATTGAAACGATTATTCAAGAAATAAATCTGCAGGTTGAAAGACCAACGCTGCATGTCTTCGTAAAAATCATTGATATAGGGGTTGTCTTCGACATCCTCAAAATGAGGTTCCCAACCATAATGTTTAGCAATCAGGGTAGTAAGCGTGGTTTTACCCGCTCCAATATTTCCTGCAACGGCGATGTGATGCATAGGGTCAAAAATAATCCCCGAAAGATAAAATACCGCATCTAACTCCCCTTGATAAATCTAAAAAATCTTGTATACGTTGCTGGAAGTCCCTATTTACTGTGAAAATCTGCTGAAAGCTTTTTGTAATTTTCACTCCAGCCGCCTTCTTCGTTTCGGATTTTCAGCACGTCGAGGATAATTTCCGACTTGTTTTTTGCAAAAGCCAAAACCAAACGATGCGGTGAGGCTTTTTCATCATGCGCAACTTCCATCCGATATACGGGGTAAAGTCCGCGGTGTTTCCCAGCTTCATACAACTCATTTTCGGCAAAATGTGGAATCACCACGTAAAACTTTCCATAGCTCACCAGTACCTTTGAAACGCTTTCCATCAGTGCATCAAAGCTTAGCTGATTCTGGGTGCGCGCAGATAATCGGCGCTCATCTGGCCATTCCTCATTATTGCCCTTTTGGGTTTGTATTCTTTCAAAATATGGCGGATTGCTCACAATCAAATCATAATGTAAGGTTTCATCCTCCACAAAATCTTGAACCCGCTGATGATACACTGTAAGCCGATAATTCCAATCAGATGCTTCGAAGTTTTCATTTGCCTCTTTCGCCGATTCCATATCGATCTCTACAGCATCTATCAAGGCCTCTGGATGTTTTTGTGCCATCATGAGCGCCACAACTCCCGTACCTGTTCCGATATCCAGAATATTCATGGCTCCGTCTAATTCAGCAATGGCTCCAAGCAACATGGAGTCTGTGCTCATTTTTTGGGCGCTTCGGTCTTGCTTCAATAAAAAATGTTTGAATTGAAATGCCTTATTCATGGTGATAGGGTTCACTTTTATTGATGCTGCAGGCTCGGTAAAGTTGTTCTAAGAATATCAAGCGGACCATCTGATGGGAAAAAGTCATCGGCGAAAGGCTCATTTTGAAATTGGCCCTTTCGTATACCTCTTCAGAAAACCCATAGGCCCCTCCGATTAAAAAAACTAAGGTATCGATACCTTGTACGGACCAACGCTCAATTTGGGCCGCGAAATCCACAGAGCGGTATTGCTTTCCATTTTCATCCATCAATACCAAAAAATCGCGGTTGTCTAATTTTTTAAGAATCGATTCCCCTTCTCTAAGCTTAAGAGTAGGTTGATCCATATTCTTCGCCTGTTTGATGTCGGGTAAAACCTCTGCTTGGAAGGGTAAATAATGCGGCAAACGTTTTTCGTAGATTTCCATCCCTTTTTCAAGGTAGGACTCTGCCGTTTTGCCAATCATCCAGAACTTGACTTTCATCGGTTTCCGTAAATGCTATAAAGCTGACAAACGCCAACAATATTCCCATGATCTTCAACGAGAACCGAAAGAATCTTTTTATCCAACATGATCTGTTCTGCTTCATGAATTGGAGTTTCAGAGGATACATGCTGAGGGTTTGGATTACACAATTCAGCAATATTCAGGTCTTTTAAATTCTCAATAGAATTCATCGCCCGCCGCAAATCGCCATCCGTGATAATTCCTTGCAATTGCTTATTCGCATCTTGTACTAAAACTAGACCCAGCCGACCTTCCGATAGTTTGAGTACCAATTCATGACCTGAAGCATCTACGCTCAAATAAGGCAAATTATCCGACTGCATATAGTCCTTCACCTTATGCAAGAGTCTTCGTCCTAAAGATCCTCCTGGATGGAAACGAGCAAAGTCTTCAGGTTGAAAATCTCTAGCCTCCATAAGTGCGACGGCAAGTGCATCGCCCATCACTAAGGTGGCCGTAGTGGAGCTAGTAGGTGCCAAGGCTAATGGACATGCTTCCTGGTTGACTCCAATATTGAGGTGGAAATTTCCTTCTTTCGCAAGAGTAGATTTTGGATTTCCGCTCATGGAAATGATGGTATTTCCATTCCATTTTAAATAGGGTATGATACGTAATACTTCATCGGTTTCCCCCGAGAAGGAGATCAATACCACCACATCTTCCTTACCAATCATGCCTAAATCCCCATGAAAAGCTTCACCAGGATGGACAAAGAAACTCGAGGTTCCAGTGCTCGCGAAGGTAGCGGCCATCTTCTGGCCAATATGACCGGACTTGCCCATACCACAGACCACCAATTTTCCTTTGGCAGCTAAAATGGCCTCTATACTATGCTGAAACTGGATATCCAAATTCTCAGCAACTCCGCGCAAGGCATCCAGCTCTATGGCGAAAGTCTTTTTAGCATTTTCAATTGCGTTTTGCATGCGGGTGCAAGTTACAAAATAGAAGACCGCACGCACAAGCTGCATGTTTCTATCTCTTCACTACTTTTCTTAAGAATTTAGCTATCTTACCATCAGAACCACCCTGAATGAAGCTCCGAGTTCCCCAACATTATTTATCCTTTTTCTATGCCTTGGGGGTTTTAATAGTAGTAGGTGCATCCATTTGTTATGGAGCGTATCAGGAATTAAAAATTTTACGAACGCAAGAATTAGAAGAAAGGATTCGTGTTGCCAATTCAATTCAAGATCGTATTGAATTAGCGTTTCAGTACAGCATAGCCACCACTAGTACACTTGGATACCTTGTTGAAAAAGAAGGAGCTATATCTAATTTCGACTCATTAGCGGGCTATCTTCTTCAAGGAAGTCGGTTTATAGATGTGATTGAGCTCTTAGATAGTGGGATAATTACGCATGCCTATCCATTGAAGGGAAATGAATCGGCAATAGGTTTTGATATTTTGACAGATTCAAATACCAAAGCAGAAGCCGAAATTGCGATCCACAAAAGGCAACTCTATTTTGCTGGACCTCTCATCTTAAAACAGGGTGGGAAGGCCGTTGTAGGCAGACTCCCATTGTTTCGTCATAATAAATTTGTTGGATTTTCTGCCGTCATAATTTATATAAACACCTTGATTGAAGCGGCAGGGATTGACACATCTACTGAAGCCGCTTATCGTGTTCAATTGGGAAAAATCAATCCGCTTACAAAAGCGAAAGAAACTCATTTCCCGGGACAAAAAATTGACCCAAACCGAAACTTCAGCGAGATTCCAATTGAGCAGGGGAATTGGGTGCTCTGTATTCAGGAGAATAACCCTGTAACATGGATGCGCGTGTGGTGGATTATTGTTTTTGCCTTTTTTGGCTCGACCATTTCAGCCATCTTCACTTATCGTTTAGCCCAAGAACCCGTTCGATTACGCAGTTTGGTCAATAAACAAATAAAAAAAATAGCAATTTTCGAAAAGGAGCGTGATCTTATTCTCGAAAGTATTGGTGATGCCTTTTTTAATGTTAATCATAATTTAGTGATCACCTACTGGAATAGACAAGCTGAAAACTTATTGCGTCATAAACGTGAGGCCGTTATTGGCAAAAAATTGATTGACGTTTTTGGAGAATTTATTGACCCAAATCTTTTGAGTGGGCATGAACCGAGTAAAAAGCTAAAGGAACCCCTTCATTTTAAACAAGAAATTCCGCGTTTGGAGAAATGGTTTGAAGTAAGTGTATACCCACATGAATTTGGAAATGCTATTTACTTTTCAGACATCACCACATCCATAAAAAGTTTGGCAGCCATCAAGTTACGAAATGAAAAACTCGGTGAAATTGCTCGGATTCAGTCTCATGTGGTTCGAGCACCATTGGCTCGTATCATGGGCATTATTCATGTCTTCGAAATGGCTCATAAACAGGCGCTTTCTGATGAAGAAAAAGAAATGCTCTATCTGGAATTACTTAATTCAGCCACTGAACTCGACAAGGAACTTCATAATGTGGTTGAAAAGGCGAATAAGCTAGAGCATGAAAACGCTGAAAAAATCGATTCTGATAAATGACGAAAAAAACAACCCTTGGCTTCTTCTTTTGTCTAGCACTGAGCATGATTTTGACACTCGGGATTTCCTGTGGTCCAAATGAAACTCTCCATGATTCAGCTGGGGAAACTGACCCCATCAAATCATACTATAAAGCCAATAAAGGCAATGATTTACCCAGCATTTCCCATGGCTCTGTAGGAAACGGATCCCTCGAAAACGGAAAACTGATTCCCTGGGAAGGGGAAAATTATCGCTACTTTGACTCAACAAGTTATTTGGCAGGTCGTGCCTTTTTAAATGACAAAGTGTTAGCCTCTCTCCTCCAAGGTTTCCAAGCACTAGCACTAGGAGAAGATGGATTAAGCTACCGAGTGATGGAATGCTCGCATCAAAAAGGAGGGAAACTTGCTCCACATCGCACCCATCAAAACGGAACGAGTGTCGATTTAATGATGCCCAAAGTTAAAAACACTAAGCCTTATACAGATCTCGATGATTTAGGAAGTAGACATTATTTTTTAAACTTCACAAATCAAGGCCGATTGGACACTGACTCAAGTGTACATATCAACTTTGAGGCTGTTGCTTCGATGATTATGTGCATGAACAAAGGAGCCAAACTGTATGGATATAAGGTGAGTAAGGTGATCATAAAAATCGAATACAAGGAGTTGCTATTTTCTGGTCCGATTGGACAGAAACTGAAATCCAGTGGTATCTATATCGTAAAGAATTTAGGTTCTCAAGTCAACGCGTTTCATGACGAACATATTCATTTGGATTTTGAAAAGCTGTAGAGATTGAGTGCCTTCATCCATCTCTCTAAAAAATTTTAACCGACGAAGAAAGGGTCCATATTACGCCTTTTGGTTCGAATCGATAATTCTATAAGTCGTCCATTCTGATATTTTAGTATTTTGCATATAGAGAAAATCCTACTGACATGAATACCCTAGAACCCATCATCAAACAATTCAATTATTACCGGGGGCTTGGTGAAAAAGCCATGGCACAAGTACCGGATGAAGCCCTCTTTTGGCAGGCAAATGAAGAAAGCAACAGCATCGCAACCCTTGTGAAGCACCTTTGGGGTAATATGCTCTCCCGCTGGACGGATTTTTTAAGCAGCGATGGCGAAAAACCTTGGCGCGCAAGAGAAGCTGAGTTTGATAATGATTTAAGCACACGGCAATCAATGATGCAAAAATGGAATGAAGGCTGGGATTGTCTTCTAAGCACATTGACCAGTCTGAAAGAGGACGACCTCGATAAAATCATCTATATCCGAAACCAAGGACATTCGGTGAAAGAAGCCATCGAGCGGCAACTGGCCCATTACCCCTATCATGTCGGACAAATCGTTTTTATCGCTAAGATGCATGCGAATGCGGACTGGAAATCGCTTTCAATACCACGGGGTGGCACTAAAGATTTCAACCAGCAAAAATTCGAACAAGAGAAAAAGCGGGCACATTTTACAGACGAATAGCTAATTCGACGCCTCTCCCGAAAGCGTTCGGTCTGGAAGACCAGAACGCTAACCAAGAAACAAATCGCAAATCACAATTCATAAATCATAAATCAAAAATCCTCAATTATCTTTGTGTCATGTCGCTATTCTCCCGCATTCAAAATGAAACATTTTTCTTTCTAGGTCCTTGTGTTATTGAAAACCAAGAGTTGCTGTACACCGTTGCTGAAGAGCTGAAGCGGATGGAAGAAAAATACAAGGTGCCTATTGTCTTTAAAGCTTCATTCGATAAGGCCAATAGAACCTCGATAAACTCATATCGCGGACCGGGCTTGGATAAAGGACTCGAAATGTTGGCCAAAGTGCGCGAAAAATTTGACCTACCCTTGCTTACCGACATTCATGAAAGCAGTCAGGCAGAGGCTATCGGACAGGTGGTTGATGTGATTCAGATTCCCGCTTTCCTTTGCCGCCAAACCGACTTACTCGTGGCTACGGCAAAAACAGGCAAGATTGTGAACATTAAAAAAGCTCAGTTTTTAAGCGGACAAGACATGTACTATCCTGCTCAGAAAGTTAAGGATTCTGGCAATGATCAAATTATCTTGACCGAGCGCGGGAATATCTATGGTTATAATAATCTGGTAGTGGATTTTAGAAACCTACCAGACATGGCAGAATTTGGCTACCCAGTTTGTATGGACTGTACCCATTCTGTTCAAAGACCTGGCGGTGCAGGTGGCAAATCTGGTGGCGACCGCAAATTTGTCCCTCAAATGGCCTTGGCAGCGAAAGCCTTTGGCGCCAATGGTTATTTTATGGAAGTACATCCTGATCCTGAAGCCGCGCTATCCGATGGTCCGAATATGGTTTTCTTGAGGAACTTAGATGGTCTGATGGAGAAAGTCCTTGCCTAGTTAATTGGCTTAAAAGACCCAAACCCACTTCGGACCAGCATTTGCATTTTATGAGGTCACGATGAAACTATATCTCTCCTTATTGAGTATTATTCTTCTTTCTTGTGTTGGCTCGAAGTCAATTCAACAATCAGATATCACAGCCATTTATTGGGGTAAAAGTTTCGGCATGTGCCGTGGATATTGCTATTCTGAATACCAGTTTCAAGCAATGGAAAGCCAATTAATTCGTCGTGCCTGGGACACAGTTCAATATCCGCAAACCTTAGAAGCCCTCTCGCCTAAACCCGATGAATGGACGGAAATGAAAAGCTTAATCTCTATTGAGGAATTTATCGAACTACCCGAAACAATTGGCTGTCCGGATTGTGCAGACGGTGGTGCTGAATGGGTACAAATTATTGGCCCTGGCTATTCTAAAAAGGTGATGTTCGAATATGGCAGCACACCCGCTGGCCTTGAAGCCCTGTTATCTAAGTTGAGGGAAATCTAGCATTCCACTCCAACATTGAAATTCCTAAATTCCTCACTTCATGCCTCCCTAATCCAAATCCAAAATACCCATTATCCGAAGGTGACGTATGTCACTTTTTCTAACCACAAACCTCCCGAACTTTGTAGCAACAAATCGAGATACCATGAAAGTAGAACAGATTTATACCGGATGTTTGGCGCAAGGTGCCTATTATATCCAATCGGGCAAAGAAGCTGCGATAATTGACCCTTTACGTGAAGTTCAGCCTTATATCGACCAAGCAGAAAAAGATGGAGTACACATCAAATATATTTTTGAAACCCATTTCCATGCAGATTTTGTGTCGGGACATATCGACTTAGCCAAGAAAACAGGAGCCACCATTGTATACGGACCAACCGATGCACCTATTGGTTTCGATGCGCTCATCGGGCATGACGGACAAAAATTCAAGATTGGAGAAGCTGAAATCGAGCTGTTGCACACACCAGGGCACACCATGGAAAGTTCCTGCTATTTGATGCGGAATAGCCAAGGAAAGGAAGAAGCAATTTTTACAGGAGACACCCTATTTATTGGCGATGTAGGTCGTCCGGATTTGGCTCAAAAGGTAAAAGCAGAACTCACGGAAGAGAAATTAGCCGAACACCTATTCCACTCATTGCGGAATAAAATTATGCCTTTGGATGATGCATTGATTGTATATCCAGCCCATGGAGCCGGATCCGCTTGTGGGAAAAACATGAGCAAAGAAACCAGCGACACCCTTGGGAATCAGAAAAAGACCAATTATGCATTGCGTGCTGACATGGGTATTGAAGAATTCAAAAAAGAAGTACTCACAGGATTAATGCCCCCACCATCGTATTTCCCCAAAAATGTCATGATGAATATTCAGGGATATGATGCGATAGACACCGTACTTGAAAGAGGAACGCAGGCCTTGAGTCCCGAAGCATTTGAAGTAGCAGCCAATGAAACTCAAGCGCTAATATTGGATACCAGAGACCCAGAAATATTTGCCAAGGACTTTATTCCTAATTCGATCAATATTGGTATCGACGGAAGCTTTGCCCCTTGGGTAGGAACGATGATTCCAGACATCCGCCAAGAAATTCTTCTGGTTACTGATGAAGGCCGAGAAGAAGAAGTTGTTACCCGATTAGCCCGTGTGGGTTATGATTTCGCTATTGGCTATTTAAAAGGAGGAATAAGCGCATGGAAGGAAGCAGGAAAGGAAACAGATTATATCGAATCCATCTCAGTTGAAGAACTTGCTAAACGGATGAAGAAAGGTACAGTTCAGTTGCTCGATGTGCGCAAGAAAAGCGAATACGAATCAGAGCATATACAAGGGATCAATAATATGCCTTTGGATTATATCAACCAGAATATGGCCGAGCTGAACCCAGACGAGAACTATCATATCCACTGTGCTGGCGGTTATCGATCAATGATATTCAGCTCCATACTTAAATCACGTGGATTTGAGCATGTGGTGAATATTCAAGGTGGCTTTTCTGCGATTAAAGCATCAGAGCTGATTCCAGTGACAGACTATGTTTGTCCGACAACATTATTATAGGACTAATTAAATCCGATGCGTCTCCGAGGAGTATTCCATTCGTCCCATTCTCGTTGCTCGATGATGAGGTCGATAATTTCTCGGAGCACGCCTCGCCCACCAGGGGTTTTCGTATGCATATGGACATGCGGTGCTACATAGAAGGAGGCATCGGCAGGAGCCACCGCAAAACCCACTTGTTTTAATACAGGGATATCGATCACATCATCGCCGATAAATATAATTTCCTCGTCATTCTTCTTGAACTCCTTTTTAAATTCGGCATACGCCTCCTCTTTTTTTCCTTGACCCAAACGCACAAAGTCCATTTTGAGAGCCTCCATTCTTTTTCTGGCAGCCACCGAGTCACGGCCCGAGATAGCGCCGAAGACAATTCCCTTTTCTTGCATGAAGGAGATTAATTGTCCGTCGCGTACATGGAAACTTTTTATCTCCTCCCCTTTTGCATCGAGTACGATACTTCCATCTGTGAGTACTCCATCTATATCAAAAAGAATGGCGCTAATATTTTTTAGTTGCTCCATCTTTTATTCAGCGCAAGGCAAATACAATAAAAGGCTATGGATCTTTCCATCGCGGAAGAATACGCGGTAAGCCAGACCAGTTTCATCCTTGTAGACGGTATAAACTATTTCATCGACCCGCCGGATATTCACTTCTTCACGAGTTTCCTTGCATTTGCATCGGCGAATTTGACGCTCAAATTTCTTTAAGGTCATCCCCGATTCCAATTCCAAGCGATTGATTTCAACTTCATTTTGCGTGTAAGAAAAATCCACTTGGAATAAAACCATAGAATCGCCTAACAGCAAATAGCCTATTCCATGTTTGTAATCCAGGTCGAATACGCTTTTTTTGAAGTAGTCGGCTATTCCGCATTTAACGGCTAGTCGGTTGGTACTATCCGGATTGGTATCAAATTGTTTTACGCAATCTCCTTTCTCGATAATGGAAAGGCTGTCATTGATTCTAACATCACTTGGTTTGAGCTGGGCAAAACTTCCACCAGCCAAGCACAAAAAGAGGAGACTAAAAATGTACTTCATACTTCAAAAATAGAAAAAGGCGGGACATGCCCACCTCTTTCATTTTACCCACACATAATATCGACCTTTGGTAAATTCCAATTCCGTTCGCTATCGGAACAAATTCCAAAATCCAAAAAGACCCTTGTAACAAGAATTGGAATTTGGAATTTAGAACTTGATTATTACCGTAGGTTATTGTTGGTCAAGAAGTTGATAAATCTCATCCAATTTTGGTGAGAGGATAATTTCTGTTCTACGATTTTTCGCCCTAGCCTCTGGCGACTTCGCTGGGTCAACTGGCAAATATTCACCGCGACCTGCTGCGATAAACCGATGCGGATCGACCTTTCCTTCTTTGGTGATGATACGTACAATCGAGGTTGCGCGAAGAACACTAAGATCCCAATTATCTTTAATTTGTGGCGTACTCATCGGCACATCATCGGTATGGCCCTCCACCATAATCATGATATCTTCCATATCCTTGATGCTTTTCGCTAATTCCAAAAGTGCTTCTTTCCCTTTTTTATCTACCACGATACTTCCTGAGGCAAACAGAAGTTTTTCATCCATAGACACATATACTTTTCCATTGCGAATTTCCACGCTCAGTCCATTGTCTTTGAAACCCAAGAGTGCTTTTTGCAGTTTGGTATTTAAGGCTTTTACAGCGGAGTCTTTTGAATTAAGAACACTCTGCAACTCAACCACACGGGCCTGCTGACGAAGTAAATCAGCTTGTAGGGTTTCGAGTTCCTTGCGCATGGTCTCATTCTTTTTGATATTGGCATTAAGGTTCGCCTCTTTTTGAGCCAAGTCGATTTCTTTGGCCGTTAATTTCTTTTCTAGGTCGCGTAAAGATTGTATCAATCGTTCCTCTTCAAGCTTATTGTTTTTGAGCAGCGATTCATACGAACTCTTCAGTTCACCATAAAGGCGCATATTACTTTCAAACAAGGTATGAACTTCGATTGAGTCGGTGACCAATTTTGCCACATGGGCCTTCAGTCCGATATTGGCCTTTTTAGCAGCCTCAGCCTCTTCCCTTGCAATAAGCAAATCTTCCTCACACCCTTTTTTCTTTTGCTCCAATTCCTTGTAAGCCGTTTCCAGGTCCTGATACTTTTTCTGCGGTACACAGGCGCTCAGCACCACCATCATGGTGATTGCGAACATTATTTTCTTTTTCATAAGCATAGCTTTTGACAGAACAAAAATCACCACTTAGAAAGCTAGAAAATAGTACAGTTGGGCTCAGGTTAGCCACAATAGGTAGAAGATATTAACAGAAGGAAGGGGTTCTAGGTACTGGGTTACAGGTTAGAGGTGAATTTGCTCAAATTCATGACCCAATGACTATGGCCTCTTATTTCAGCCATTGCTCCAGCCATTCGAAGAACACCGTTTGCCAAAGCAAGGCATTTTGTGGTTTATTTACCCAATGGCCTTCGTCTGGAAAGTAGAGGAATTTGCTTGGAATCATTCGCTCTTGAGCAGCTGTAAAAGCTTGCATTCCTTCACTCAATGGTACACGGTAATCTTTTTCATTATGGATGATGAGAATTGGTGTATTCCACTTGTCTACATACTGGTGTGGAGAATGTTTCTTGTAGTTCTCTTTGTTTTCAGGCTTCCAATATGGACCATTATCATAGTTTGCAAAGAAGAGTTCTTCTGTACTTCCATACCACGATTCCATATTAAACATACCACAATGAGCAATAAAAGCTTTAAAACGATTATTATGATTTCCAGCCAACCAATAAACAGAATATCCACCGAAGCTCGCTCCAACAGCTCCTAGCCGGTTTTTATCGACAAAAGGT
>Ga0100380_10002442_pt1 | contig 20089 bp, 30 predicted proteins | sample CryGeymeta201504_FD_80417 | JGI IMG/M metagenome (GOLD analysis project Ga0100380, IMG submission 80417) | Groundwater microbial communities from Crystal Geyser aquifers in Utah, USA - Crystal Geyser metaG 2015-04 | ecosystem: Environmental > Aquatic > Deep subsurface > Groundwater | place... | reverse complement strand
TCATGGAGTTCGAGAAGGAGGTGGCCCGTGAGAAGAAGCAGGTCAACATTGGCAAAAAGCAGTAAATCAAGGGGCAATATAACAACAATATCGACGACGTCCTCAAAATGTGATCATGCCATCATTTATCCCATCACTCAGTCCACCCACCGAATTGAATTCTGAACGCGGCCCAACAGTCTTGTGTTTGCTTGAACTATAATAAATAGAAAAATACTTTGCTTGATGTGGGGTTTGAAGGCTAACTGCTTCTCGTAGTGATGAGAAAAGTCCTGAAGGTGTATCTGCTCATAGCTGGAACTATATTCAGGATGTGCTGGAGGTTAAGGTTTTTAAATACGATAGTTGGTAGGTTGGCTAGACGGTTATCTCACCTCATGGTGAATTTACTTCCTTCTCTCGTTCAGAGCTTTAGTCAACTGCTAGGAAAAAAGATTGGCAAGAGGAGGGAGCTGCTCAGTTGCTTTCTTATCTTAGCTTTGCCTTCTCTCGAGTTTCTCTCTTTACTACTCGGCTTCTTCCTTTTTCTCTTGAGCAGGCTTAGTCTCAGGGGTTGGTCTTGGTGCCAGAATATCCTTGATGGGACCACACTTATCACAGACGTAGCTGTGGCTGGACTTAGCCAGAAAATTCCGGACATCAGGGGAGGAAGAAAGAGAACCGACTCCTTGGACATTTTATGCGAAGAGACTGATGACAGCCTCAAGCATGGTTCTGATAGTCCAGGCAGAGTTCCACTCCTAAGGATGGTACTGTGTGATAGTGAGGCATATTTTGGTGTTGACCTCAAATCTTCCATTTTTGTTCATGAACACAATGTCTGGTGGTTTGAAGGGATACTAGTAGGGCAGCAGAATTTGTCCGTGGTAGAGTCCTTGATGGAACTCAGTATTGATGGGTCCTCGGAAAGTGAAATGCCAGGTGTAAATATCATCAGGAAGAGGGCCAGCTCGCATGTCTTCCGGCTTATCGTTGTTCAACTTTTTGACTTATGCTAGAATCCTCTGGTTGCTGATGTTGCCAGGCTTCATATTTTAATACGTATAAGCTATATGGTATAACAAAGGATGTAAATGTATGGGGTAAACGCAAGAGTGGGCACATCACTATTGAGGTCAGCAGCAGCTATAGTACTAGTTTTAGATGATGTTGAAAGCTGGCTTGATGCTGCGAGCTTCCTAGTAAGTCGGAATTAGATTTTCCCACTCTTGAACAGTCTAGTGTCCAGTGGCTCTTGTCTCTTATAAGAAAAAATATTTCCAGTTCTAAACAAATCCTCTTGAGAAAGGGTTATAACCTGGTGGCAAGTATTTGAGGTAGTTGATCCTGATTCTCCTCATTTGTTCCCAGGTTGTGATTCCGTTCGATATCAAGACACAGTGATACACCAGCAGATAGCCTGTAAAAATCAAAAAGCCTAGAGCTGTTAGCTTCAAAGCTAACAACATCCACCACAATATAGATGGCAGGGTGACGAACATTTCGGCCCTGGAGGTGAGCTGTTGCAGAATAATGCAGTTGAGAAGGTTGTTGACAGTTTGCGCAAGGAGGAAGAGGAAGAAGGATCTATGGTTGTGCCTGCCCACACAGTTTCCTATCCAAAAACAATGGTGGTCAAAACGCTCAATGCAGACCTGACATTTGTTGCAATGCTTGGTCCGGTAATCACCCTTTATCTGGCATTCATTGCAAAAATATTTTTCAGGTTTGGAAGGACTGACAAGAGGAGACTCTACCTGTTCCCCTGATGCTGCTGTTTATGTCAATTCCTCCTGAAGGCTGGGGAATTTTATGATTGGAGTTGTTTCGAGCTGGTTGCACTGTTTGTAGATGACAGAGGCTAGGTAGTAGGCTAGGAAGGAAAGGGCGATAAGGACATAAGGTAAAACTAGCTGATAAAAACTAAGAGTTATTGTTTCTTGTTTGGAGTACAGTTATATGACTGAGATGTGTCCGAAGAACATGGCGATCATAGTTGTAGGGATGAAGCAGTAGTAGAAGGTTTTTGCTCCCTAGTAGGCCTGTTGCTCGTGGACAGTCAGTCTTCTCCTTAGTAAACTGCCTTCCTAATCTTTTTGGATGCTTTCCTCACCCTGCTGCATTTAAACGAGCCAATGTTATATGAGCATTGAAAGAAAACACTACTGGGTTGAATACAGGAAAGAAGAGAGATTAATCAAAAGGTCTATTTGCCTTTGATAAATCCATTCTGAGAGTTATATATTTTATTGCTCGTGAGTAATGGGGTGCAACAGTTCCAGCACGGAGGTCGTCAAGCCAGGTCGAAGATAAACGGTATTCGGAGTGTTCGAAATATCACTCAAAGAGGCCCATATTCAACATTAAACCAGTACCTTTTCCACAATGGACCCCTACGTCGTTCTTAAATTTTCCAATCAGATCTTCAAAGGTCAGGTTGTCAAAAAGGGAGGAACCAATCCTAAATTCAGTGACATTTGTCGCTTCTACGTCAATAGCTACTACAAGCATCTCGGTCGCTGCCTTGAGGTTTAACTTATGGATAGCAACATCGGCTCAGACGATGATATCGGCTATGGCATCATTGACCTTGACCCCTACCTCAACGCATTGAAGGTGTCTTCTCCTGGAGCATCTTCTCACTAACTCGATATGAAACAGTCCAGACCAGAAGGACAACAATCTCAACTTCAAAGAGCCACCATGAGATGTTTTTTGAATTACAAGAGGAAGCAGGCTGGTTTTGTTGTTCTGGAGGCAACCTTCAAGGAGTAAAAAACAGATACCTTGCATCTGAGGTTCGAAACAGCCATCTTACAGAGAAGCACCAAGACCTTTGGAGATATGGAGAACTGTTACGTGCGAGTGACAGCAGGGTAGGAGGTATTGGAGACAAAGAGGAGTAAGGATACAAAAACAGAACAGCCAGTCTGGAAGGATGAGCACCTGACCTTCGCCTGCCCAAAGTCATTGGAAAAAATTACCATCGAAGTCCTAAATGAAAACGATCTGATAGGAAGCTACGAACTCATTAAAGCAAGGGCCCTTCTTGATTAAGGATAAAGCGAATTCAAGGAGTAACTTCTCTTTGATGGAAAAGTCGCAGGTACTCTTTGGTTCAACGCCAAGAGCAAAGGAGACGATGTTTTCAAGTTGCTTAGTGGTAATTACAGCAAGGTTGTCGAGGTGAAGCCTGAGGAAAAGAAGGGTGACGAAAAGAAGGAGGATGACAAGAAGAAGGAATAAGATAAAAAGGAAGAGGAGAAGAAAGAGGAAAAGAAGGAGGAGAAGAAGGAGGAGAACAATTAAAATCCTTGATTTTCAGCTAGCCTCTTCCTCACTACTTCTCACAACTAGCTATATACAAATCTGGATTTGTAGTTACACATATCATTGTTGTAGCTCAAACTCAATCTTATTGCCATCGTAGAAGGTGCCGTTTAATTTGTTGAATACCTTTACTTTCATTGTGACCAATGCGTAGTTCTCGTTGCCTTCAATCTTCTCCACTTTCTCAACCACATCTGCATGGTCGAACTTCTGCTCCAACAGCCATTCCTTGAAGCTCGACTTTTTAGGAAAAGCTGTCTTCAAAAATTTGTAGGTTCTGAAGCTTTCGGGATCCTACTGCTTCTCTTCGGCCTTGGGCTTCACTTCAGTCTTAACCTTCACTTCAGTTTTAGCTGGCTTCTCTTCTTCCTTTGGCTTCGGACCCTTAGTGATGTACTTCTTGTTTCCTTTGCTGTGGAAATCCGGATAAAGCTATTCGTTTTCCACAGGATCCTGGATAAGCTCTTAGACATCAGGGGCCGTGAAATAGACTTCCCTTCCTTCATATGTTTCTCCTTCCAGCTTCACCAGGGCTTCTCCACTTGCGTAATCCTCAAGGACGAAATAGCCATTTCCGTTGAATTGTTTTTTTTCGTTTTCGAGAAAGATTACATTGAGAATTCCTTTGACCTTGCTTTGGTAGTGATTGAGGGCTTGCTCTCTCTTGGTCAGGTAAGGCATGTTTCTGAAGTTGATTCTGAAAGGCTTGCCGGCTGGGTATGAGTTGAGGTTATTTATGTTGCTTGCGATCTTGGCATAGTGGATCTCGTGGTGAGGCTATTCTTCATCACTCTCATAGTCCTTGGGCCTGCCAAATTCTCTTTCAAACTCGTCTTCCGAGTGGTATGAGTGGGATCCCTAGCTTCGGTATTACTCCTCGTCTTCTTGATCAGATTCTGAGGGAGGGTCTTCGGGGGTGCCATCAGCATTGTAGTAGTTTCCGTACTCGTCAAACCATCCGCCGAATCGGTCGAATTTGAAGACAAAGGAGCTGCCCTTGATTGTGAACCCTGTTCCATCTGGAAGCTCAGTGTAGACATCGAATCTGCTGGGATCGTGGGGACGTGCTGCCATCTATAATATCTTGCTCAACAATAACTATAGCAAACACGGGAACAAATTAAAAATGCTAAGGCCTTCAGTCTGTCCGGAGAGTGAAAGAATATGATTTTGCAGTTTGGGACAAGTTGTTGGGAGAGTTTGGACCTGTCGACTGTAATAACTGACGAGTCTGAATATGTGATAGAGTTATAGGCTCTGAGTATTATATTTTACAGTCAAAAAAATCATGGGACAGGAGCAGCCCAAGAAAGTGAATAGAGTCAACAAGTCTCAAATAGACATCGCATCCCTCAAGGCCAAGATTCATCTGGAGTTGGTCAGAGACCGAAAGCACCAAGAGGTCATAAAAGGCGAGAAGGAGCTCGTAAACAAGATCAGGAATAAGACCAGAAATAAAGTATAAGAAATTTTGATAGCAGAAAGGATCATCAGCGGGCTCAAGTATGCCAATGGTACATTTGACCTTTTTCAGCCTGCACTCTCCTCATGAGCTATGCTGCTTCCATTCGAATGCAAGCAAACTTCCTGGCGTAAAACATGGGAAACCCTCAAAAGTTAGAGCCCTTCCTCGAAATGGTCTATTCCCTCATCTATGCAGCAGACCATATGGGACTCTCTTCTCTCCAGGAGTTCAAAGCCCTGATGAGAGCACTGAACGATCCCGTGGCCTTAGAAAAGTACGTAAACAGAGATATTCTCAATGCCCTTATTCCTAAGCCAACCTCAGACTAATTGAATATCTATATGGTCGAAATGTCAGAGAGAAATTAAATTCCTCTCGATGAGATCAATATGGGAGGCCACAAATTCACAAAAGATCCTAAAGGCCCAGGAGGCCCAAATAACCCCTCCACGAAAGGAAGCGGATTCACTGACCTCGAAAGAATGCTCGGATAAGACCTCAGTAAAAGATTCAACCAAGGGCAAGGGGGCTTCGGAGGGCCAGGAGGAATGGGCCAAGGCGGATACGGAGGTCCAGGTGGACAAAGAGGGTACGGGGATCAGGGGGGTTTCGGAGGTGGAAGCACTCCTCCTAACAACAATTTTGGCCCTGGAGGAAACCAGTTTGTTGGAGGTGGACAGGGTAATCCAGGCAGCACTCCTCCAGGAACATATACTCCAGCCAATTTAGGCCCAGATTTTTACGTTCCTGGCGATGTGGCATCTAAGCACAAGGAGGGTGGTGTTCGTCAAAGCATAAACAGTATAAACGATATTGACTACTACCCCTAGATGGAGGCAAACCCAGCCCTTTTCGGCAAGGATCAGATAAACGATCCTAACTTCGACCAGATATGCGAGCGGCTGAAGAAGGGCCTGTGATTGTGCGAATGATGTTCTCGGCATGATTTATCTTATTGACTGTTTTGTTTGAAAAGATTGTTCTATCAATAATTAAATATCGCTGGACGGCAGATGGCCTTCAATCCCTTCAATCTCTTCAAAGGAAATCCCAAAGTCCTAGAGCTTATCAACAGCGATTCTCCTCTGGAACAGCTGCTCATGGAGGATGCTTTTGTTAGTGAGTTTAAACGCAGCGAAAATGAACCTCTTCAGAACTAGTAATTTTCCAGCTAAAGCAGCATGAACTACGAACGATACTAGCAGCTGATCAACTACATCACAGTCATCGACCATGAGAAAGAAGAGGACAAGAACAGAAGTTATAGGTAAGCAAGAATATATAAAGGTTCCCCTTTGTGGCTGCTGAAATCCTGCAGGTCAACAGCTAGCTGACTCACAAGTACCTCCTGACTGAGGTCGTTTTTAGTGAGCAGGAGGTCGAGGAGTAGATTGAAGTCGAAGTAGCATATCCTCCTACATAGAAATAACTGGATTCTGAATCTTCAGACAGGTCCTTCAGTTCAATCAGATCAGGAAGCTCCGTTAAATCGAGAAGTTCAAAAGAAGTAGCAGAACTCAAGCACTTCCAAGAGTCAGACAAGGAGAACTTTATTTTAAGAAGCAGTTAAGACAAAACTTTAGATGACTTTTTGGCTGAAGGGAAAGACATCAGCGAGGATGACTTTCCGGATGCCAAGATAAAGAAAACGATCATTGTAAAGGAAATAGCGAAGAGGAAGGTCAAGAAGCCCTACTAGCCTCTCATCTTCAAACTTCTGGGATACTTCGATAACAAAGAGGTTATCCATATTTTGGACGGCTATGTCTGCAAAGTACTGGACAGTCTAGTAGCTAGTGCATTCCCTTAGCTTATGGCCATCCTTCAAAAGTACAACAGAGTCAGCATTCTTGAAAAAGTGTTCAGGCATGTCGACTCCAACTCTGTCGAGGAGTTTGTCTTAAACCTAGCAATCAAAAGCATCAGCAGCGGGGGAAATAGCCTTATGGTGGATCTATTGAAAGGACACTGCCTGTTATCGATGGAGGACTGGAAAAAATGTAACATGAGCATTGACACTCGGGGACATCTTCTGAAGCTGTATGCCTTAGTAGCTGAGAAGGTAGCAAACAAGGTAAAGGAAAGGGTCTAGGAGAGCAAGGAAGGAGATGCTAGGGTATTGAAGGAGCTGGAAATACTGAGGAATATTGTCAACAGTGGGCATGTTTCTGACCTCACCGATCTGTTTGCTGAGTTTGTGGCTGAAAAAAAAGAGGATGAGAAGGTGATTCTCAGGGGCTTTCTGAAAATACTAAGAAACATTCTAGATATCTTTGTGTTGCTAAGGTCTCTGAAGGGAAGCAGTAAGCTATCTGAGGACTAACTGGCCTTAATCCACGAGATGGTCGACAGCTGTGAGGACATTTTCGATCCTCTCATCAACTTAGGACTTAATTTTGTGTTTGAAGATCTGCTGATGGTTGACACAGCTGACCTTCCTTCCTATAAGCCAGATCACCCACTCAGCATGAAGGTAGAGTTCATGGAGCTGATGGGCATCTTGACAGTCGAAAACATATACTTTTCGAGAAGGACTCTTGTCGATAGTTTGTTGTACGACCATCTATTTAAGCTATTTCAAATATATCCCAACAGCTCTATCTTTCACAACGCTCTCACAAAATTGGTAATTCCCCTGCTCAACTCCGAAACTAACGACATCGCCACAATCAATAAAGTACAGCTGCTGGTATAAAGTTTTTCCAAAAAGAAAGATTGTTGTCTTTCATCCATGAAACAGTGAAGGCTGACTACGAAATCCGATACTAAAAGAAAAAAAATAAGCATAGGGCTTGTTTCATTGGCCACATCACATCGATCTGCCTGGCCATTGAGAAGTTTGAGTGTGAGGACAGCTAGGATCTAAGCAGGTACAAGCAGAGTTAGGAATGGCAGGAGATTCATGAGTGTCTGCTGTAGGAGGAAAAGGGCGTGAGGAGGAAGTTGATAGGTGGACTGGAGAAACAAAATTAAAAAAAACCTATCATATTTTTTAGCAAAAAGGACTGTCTCAACAACTTCCGGTACTTCCTCAGTGGAAACAATTACAACGACTTTGACGAATTTTAGAACTACGATCCAGGCAATAGTGACTCTGAGGACGAATCTGGCTATGACAAAAAGGGCATCACAGATGATCCGGTTAAGGAGTTCACCCCTGAGCTCAGTGAGGAGAAGTATCTAGATGGAGACGTTCCACTATGATTTTACTGTGTTTTAATGTATCAACTTATGTAAAGAGAGCAGCACAATAAAGCGGTTCTTTGAGTATAATATAATGTTTCACTCAACTAATAAGAAGTTCAGCAACCTCAAAAACCTCTCACAGCCCTCCTTCTACAAAAACGGAGGACAATACGAGTCTCCTCACCCCGAATAGCATGCCAACGAGCCCTATGTGCCTCAAGAAGAGTACGACTATAAGAAAATACTCGATGCTGGCACTCTGAATTGCCCCTACGGCCTATCCCCTCACAATGTGCATCCCATCAAGGAAGAGTGGCAGTCGACAGCCGACAAGGAGTGGTAACCTCCATCGTTCATTGAGCTCGAACAGCCGGAGGAGGGATGGGAGCCTCTACAATTTGAATAGCCTAGACTAACGAATTTTAGACAGGAGGAGGATTTTGACTTCGAAGTTGGGGGCATTGAGTATGAGAAGGGGCCTTGATATGCGAGTCAAAATTATATTAATCATAGCTAATAGTCACTGCCGTAGACTTTTTTGAATATCTGGGTGAATTAGCCATGCAATTTTTCAGCCAACTTACTGGTCTCGTCCTTCTTCTCAATCAGTCTCTTTAGCCTATGGCTCTGGTAAATCTCCACATACAGCTCGATTAATAAGTCGAACCTCCTCAGCCTTTCCTATCTGGCTAGGTCGACGCCCTTGTCAGCTCCGAAGACCTTGAGTCTGATCATATCCTTAATATATTGCAGATGGTACATCTTTAAAGAGAGAGACCACTTGAAGCATGTACTCGATGCCTGCCTTGATGATGGTCATATGCTTGGACTGGATCATCTCCTTGGCCCGGTCAGCAATGGTGATGGCAAACTAGAGGCTGATGGTGATCTTCGAGGGCTGAAGGATCTGAGCCAGTACATCGGAAGCCACATACAAGTCGGTCCTGGGTTAAAGATAGCCATACGTTTTAAGCTGTTGCATAAGAACCTTTACGTTTCCTTTCATCCACAGATCTAGCATTTTCTGGATGGCCTTAGCTCTCTGCGACATTACCTTCAAATACTTTAAATGCTCGTCTCCCATCATTTCCTTCAGCTCTGCCCCTTCTGTCTTTCGGTTGCTGAACTCCTCCGATGCTCTTTTGATGTTGCTTAGGGCATCGCTGTTGTCGCTGACTCCTGATAATTGCTTAGCGATCGAGTCATTCCTCTTAGCAAGCATGTTCTTTGTCTTTTCATTGGTGATGTGCAGCATAGGGTTGTTGATTGTGTTGCCTCTTCTGATCTTGTTGTTCCTGACGATGGCCTAGTCGACCTTCTCGAACTTTTCATGGGAGATGGAATGGTTGGCAAAAATATAGGGACCTTTGAAGTTTACGTCTGACAAGAAGCATTGATGATAGGTTAGTCCTCCTCCTGAGAAGGCTATTTGCTGGATCTTCTCGTCGACAACCATATGAAGGATGCCCTTAGAGCTGGTCTCAATGTTGTCGGTAAGCATGAAATCACTACTTAGGTCCCACACCTTCAGATTGTCAGTCCCTGCGGTGAAGAGGTGTTATTCTTGATGGAAGACAACCGAACTGATGGGCATGGTTTAGCTTTTGGTGCTCCCGAGCAAACTGAAGGGATGATGAACCTGATAGACTCTGGCCATTCGGTCCATGTTTCCGATGGCTAACCAGTCACTATTGTTCATGTCGAGGCTTAGCACAGGGCTCTCGATGTCGTATTGGAATATTGGCTTCATCATTTTTAGGTCAAAGGTCTGAACGATTCCATCCTCCCCTCCAGTCGCCAACACTCTCGATTCTTAGCCAATGGTGAGAGCAGTGATCTTCTTGTTGTGGTTCTTAATGTTATGCTGGCAGTTTTTGCTCCTAAGATCCCAGACCTTGGCGTTTGTGTCAGAAGAGCCAGTTATTATGAGATGGTCGTACTTCTTGTCGGCAAACATCGAACATACCTCGACCGTGTGTCCCTTCAGGCAAAAATTTACTAAATGGTGAAGGTTATACTTTTGAGAGTATTGAGGTCCCATACATTGATAGATCCTCTGCTGGAACCCACAATCACCTGCTCGTCAGATCTGGTGAAGGTGAGAGCTGTGAGTGCAGATACGTTATTGTTGATGGCTGGGTTGAGGACAGCTATTGGTTTGGGACTGACTAGGTTGTACAGAATCAGGTTGTTATCTTCGTCTCCTACTGCGAAGTTGTTCTTCAGTCTTTATGCGAATCGACCACAGAGTATTCTTTTTCCCATGGTCTGGTAGTCATCTGAATGAAAGGACGGGTACGCAGCCGTTGATTTCGCTTCCGCATGAGGAGAGTATTATAAATTATAGAAACAGCTGCAGTCAACTCAATACTGAAAGAGAGCCTGATTTAGCACACTAGTCTGGTTGGTGGCTGGAGTATGCTGTTCAGAGTGACAGGTAATGGATATGCCAGTATAATAGTTTTATTAGGATGAGTAGTCTCTAAAAGCTCAAATACCTCAACTCAAAAAAGATTCACTACATCGACTCCCTCAGGCACAACCAACCAGAAGATACTTATACCAAGCAGACCTTATCAAAGTTCAATCGGGTCAACTCTGACTCCAAGCGATCTAAATCGTCGATAGCCGAGACCAAGAAAAGAGGAGAGACGGTCAGCAACTTGAGGCTTTACAACAAGTTGAACCACCAGCTTCAAGAAATAAAAGAAACTCTGAAGGACTCGTTGGTCAGCCATAGTAATCGTCGGAAGAGGAAGCCCAGCAAGTACAAGGAGAGAGTCATAACTGAGATTTCTGAGCCTGAGCCTCGTTACAAGTACACTCGCAACTACAACGACGTCCTAAACCATATAAAGGAAATAAAGGCAACTTCAAAGGTGCACAGGTCTACATAGGCCAAAGGTAAGCCTGCTCTAGAGGAGGAAAAGACCCTCTTCTACGGGATCGACTACATCGATCAAGTGGAGTTCAAAGTCAAGATTAAACTCAGCAAAACTCATTATCACTTATTTGCCAAGAACCACTATACAAAGGTGATGGTGGAGATGGCATATGGTGACTACATGAGGTTACACTTAGGGGAGCTGAGGGGCAATCCGTGCCAGATATTCAAGTACTTGGAGGTGAAGAAGGACAGAGTGGTTCTGAGGATGAAGGGGACAAATGTTCGGAGCCCTCCTTCCTTCAAGAGCTACGTCGGACACAGCTGATGTTTTCCTTCCTTAGTACTATCATACAGGATTTATTGAATGGCAGAATCTTTTTGGGAAATGCGAAGGAGGTGAAAAGATGAGGTAGTTATTGTGACCTTGGGGTGTTACTTTATTAAATGTAAATGTAGATGGTGATGATTATTAATTGATTTTATGTTCTCTATCCGCAATCTTGCAGGAAAGTCCCTCTTCGCCAGAAATACCTACAACCTGGGCTTCGGTAAAAAGAGAAAACCCACCCCTTCCGACCTCGAAAAGTACGACGTCGTTGTCATCGGGGGTAACCTCGGCAACGTCCTCGCTTCCCATCTCGACGCTGTCGTCGGATAAAAATATAAACTATTTGTTTCCTACGACAATCCCATCACCTCCTACGCTCCTGATCGCACACACTACGAGCTCGGCAAGTAAGCAACATCCTAGTCAGCGTCTCAAAGTTCAATTTCGAGGCACCAACCCGTCAACTCGTCAACAAGAACATCGGACAGTCAGACTACGTCGGAGTAGAAAAAATCAACCCTGAGGCTAACGAAGTGACCCTCCGCAACGGCAGAATCATAAAATATGAGAATCTGGTCATTGCTGCTGGCCAGAAGCAGAACGCTCAGTCAATCAAGGGATTTGATGAGGCCTGGGCTGACGTTGACAATCCTTTCTACACCAACCAGGACCACTCTAGCTGGAAGGCCAGCACTGCCAAAGGCTACAGAGTTCACTACAACTTCAATGGAGGACCCGCTTTCTTCTACATTCCTCCCGGAAACTTCTATGGAGAGTTGGAAAACTATAACTTCCTCATCTCCAAAGCCATGTGGGACCAGCAGGCCAACGCCGGCAAGCTTTCCTGGGAGACCTCTTCCTTCACCGTCATCAACCCTAACAAAACCTTCTGCTCACACTTCAAGAAAGTCGACGACTACCTCAAGAACGCCTGTTATGAGAACAACATCAACATCGAAACAGATCTCACCCTCGTCGAGGTCAGAAAGGTACTTTATGAGTGATGCAGACTGACAGCGTGGCTATATTCAGAAACAGAGAAGGAGAGCTTGTTGAAAGGTACTACGGCAACTTTTACTCCATGCTCCCCACTACTGCAAATCCCCTCATCGCTGACTCCGGCTTGGCTGACTCCACTGGATACCTGAATGTCGACCCTCAGACTCTGCAACACAAATAGTACAGCAACATTTTTGGACTAGGTGACGTTCTCAATGTCCCCACCACCAGGACCTTCTACGGTGGCCTTTCCCAAGTTGCTGTCGTCAGGCACAACGTAGAAAGAAAACTTAACGGATTGTCTCTTAACGCCAAGTATGATGGCTACGCAAAGGCCTCCCTATACACAGGGCCAGGATCTATCGCCAATGTCGAACACAAGTACGGAGGTGAGGAGATCAGCTTTTCAACTGACGGCTTCAGCTCCAAGGTGAGAGCCAGTCTTCACGGCAAGCACGCAGTTGAGAATATCCTGAAATTCAAAAACTGGGGGCCCCCCTACTACAAACTAAAGAAGACCTTCGAAGGAGGAGATCTCACTCTTCAAAATGTAGCTTCCAAGCTTACTCCCGAGAAAAAGAGCGCATGATTTGGGGACAGCTGAATTATTATGGCGATGGGGAATGCACAGGCATCATTGTGAATAAAGGTTGATGCTGATATGGATGGGTATAGGGATGGATGTGATATACGACGCTATATATTTAGCAGGAGATGGTTGGTATGCTGTTCACTATGTGGAACACTTCGATGGCATTAAGTGCCAAAGAGCTGACTCTCAGTGGATTCTCTCATAGTCTCTACCTTTCTCCAGGCGATGCAGCGCGAGGAGAGAGAAAACGAGACTATCATGATATTGTTGAAATCTATCTTATTTTTATATCTTATCATCATTCTGTCTAACATCAATAATTCACTGCAGTTAATATGAGGCTAGCCACCAGAAATATCTTCTCCTTCGCTAAAATTGGGTTCATCGGCATGGGAAATATGGGCTTCCCTATGGCCACCAACCTCGCTAAGCACGGCCACCAAGTCTATGGCTTCGATGTCGATGCCTCCAAAGCTGAGGAAGCCAAAAAGCACAACATCACCTTCCGTTCAGAAGTAAAAACTTTGGCTAAAGATGCCAACATATTCGTGACCATGCTGCCAAACTCCTAACACTCGCAATCGGTTTGCGAGGGAGAAGCAGGTACATACATTACAACATAGGCCTTTTCAGAAATGCTAGTCCAGACTCTCTCATCATAGACAGCAGCACCATCGCCCCCACTGTTGCCATGGCCCTTAATGAATCAGGAAAGAAGCACAACATGACCTACATTGATGCCCCAGTATCAGGAGGAGTCACAGGAGCAGCTGCTGGTACTCTGACCTTCATGGTGGGAGCCTAAAACATCGAGTTATTTGAGAGGGTCAAACCCATCCTTCACTGCATGGGAAAGAACGTCTTCAACTGCGACAAGGCAGGAGCTGGACAGATCGCAAAAGTATGCAACAACATGGCCTTAGCCATCGAAATGATTGCAACTGCTGAGGCTCTTGCCCTAGGAAAGTCATTGGGTATGGACGAAAAGATTCTGACCAATATAATGAAGGTCTCTTCTAGCAGATGCTGGTCCCTCGATACCTACAACCCTGTCCCTGGAGTCATGGAGGGTGTTCCTTCAGGAAGAAACTACGATGGAGGATTTGCCTGTGACCTGATGCTCAAGGATCTGAGATTGGCTGTTGAAGCTGCCAGGGAAGTTAGCTGTAAGACCGAGTTTGGCGAGAACTCAAGAGACCTTTACGAGCGCCTTTCCAAAGCTGGTCTAGGCAGGAAGGACTTCGGTATCATTTACGATATGCTCATAAACAAGAAGAACTTCTGATTTGTATCCTATCCCATTTATTTATTTCTGATTATGCAGTCGATTATGAGTATTAGGAGCAGATGAGATTGATTATATTATAATTATGTCGGAGGAGAAAAAGGAGCTGACTTCATATCAAAAGTACGTACAGCGCAAAAACGATGAGCAGCACAACCCCAAGCCTCCAAGCAGCAGCGAGTACATCAGGCTCAACGAAAAGGGAAAGAACGAGTACATGACCTATGTCCGAAAGGCCTACGAAATGATGTTCTTCTGGATTGGCTGCGGAGGGGTTATGGGCTATCTCAGCTATACTCTCGCACCCAGTGTCAAGTTCCTCAGAAACAGGCCGAGCTTCAGAGGCATCAGATTCACCCTCACAGCCCTCCCTCTTTTCGTCTTCTCCTACCATGGCATCAAATTCATGACCTTCTACAAGAGAAAGGGAGCGAGAGAAGTAAGCCGGGACAGCAGCAATGTGATGAGCGAATAGGAATACCAGAAGCAGTTGGAGGCCCAGTCTGCTGTGAAGCCAAGCAAGGGGGGTCTGCTTTGATATTGATGTATATGAATGTGGAGTATGGCGGTAGGCTGTAAATGGGGAGGAGGAGAGAGACAGTTGATAAGGGCGATTGGTCTAGTGGTATGATTCCTGCTTAGGGTGCAGGAGGTCCCGGGTTCAATTCCCGGATCGCCCCTTTTTTGCCTAATGCACCTCAAGAGGGTTCATAGTACTATATATACAGGGTAACCTGCAGTGTTTATTTGCTACTATACTATATTATCATATCCTTTCATCCTCCCATCCTCAAGAGTCTAATACAAAGAACATACAGATCAGGCATTTCCCAGTTATTTCTGCAGTTTGAACATCTGGTTATTCTTGTTTTGCCCATAAAGCACTAGCACGTCCTCGGTCTGCAGCAGTCTCAGGGCCTCCATCATTTCCTGCACCGTCACCTTCTCGTTGTCGATGTAGTTCTTGGAGTACTCTACCAGGAAATTCTAAACGTTGGTTGACTTGGAGTACTTCGAAAGGTTCGCCTTCATCAGCTATTTTGCTTGCTCGGCTATCTTGGTAATCCTTAGCTTGGTGGCGGTCGTTCTGCCAGTCGTGAGGATGTCCATGTCGATCAGACCTGTGTTGGGGTCTGTTGCTGCTTGCTGCGTTGCCACCTTAATCAGATTGATGGCCTCCTCAACGTCAGCAACAATGACCTAGTTTGAGAGCCTCATCTTAGCAAATGCCTCACTTAACCTGATGAGGGACTCTAGCTGTCTGGGAGTGGCTGTGATCATTTTTTTGTTGTTGCCCAGCTGCCGCATTTCTGAGTACGCCTGGATGAGCCTCTGACCAGACTCTTCTGAGATCCAAGGGTAGACGTATTATCTGGCATAGCTGATATACTTTGCCAGAATTTCTTTCCTGTATACTCCGACACTGTATAAAAATACATGTACTTGATCTGGTGGGTCTACTTGTTAGAGTAGAGGCTGAGAATGTGAGAAGCGAGTTTTTTGTCTTAGGCTTGGCTGGGCATGTCGAGCATGATATAGATGAGGTCGAAACGGGAAAGAAGAGTGGGTGGGAGGTTGATGTTTTCCACCACTGACTTCTTGGAGTCATACTTGGAGTGAACTGGGTTGGCTGCTGCTAAGATGGATGTCCTGGAGTTGAGCTGGCAAACAATGCCTGCCTTGGCTATCGAGATAGTCTGCTGCTCCATCGCTTCAAGAAGGATGGTCCGACTGTTCTGGTCCATCTTGTCAAACTCATCGATGCAGCAAATACCCAAATCACTTAGCACGAGGGCTCCACTCTCCAAAATGAACTATCTTGTCTCCGGGTCTTTCCTGATGTTGGCGGTAAGGCCAACTGCGCTGGAACCTCTTCCGCTTGTATAAATACCTCTCGGGGCTATTTTGTAGACCTGTTGGAGTAGTTGACTTTTAGCAGTTGAGGGGTCTCCAACTAGGCAGATGTTGATATCAGATCTAAACCTTCCTCTTCCCATTTATCCAAATTATTTTTTGGTTCCTCCGAACAGCTGAGCGAGGATTCCTTTTTTGATGTTTTAGTGACCATAGATAGATGGAGCGAAACTGTTGACAAGATCGCTTAAGATGGTCTATCTTCTGGACATTCTCTAAAATTAATTTTTTTCGTCGTCATTGAACTGCACCCTGCCGTTCTCGGATTTGAATCTATTCTCCTACAGTATGCGGAAGGAAATTATGTCGATGTAGGTGTTGAACACTGACTTTAAGTTGGTCTTTATTCTCTGCACCTTCATCGACTGAGCCCTGTATATGCCCACCACCTCCACCCGATCGCCAGGCCTGATACCGTCGACATTGTTATCGTAACATATGATAGTCAAAGAGTGAGGAGTCTACCCCTCTGGCACGTACTCTGGCAATTCTTGGAATTTTATGTACTGCTTGTCTGTGAACTGACATAGGTTATGGATGAGCTCGAGGCAGTCTTTGTGCTTGCAGTTGCGGCAGTCTGTTGGCTGCTGAATTTTGGCATTTTCCAGGGCAACCGTTGTTTATTCTCTGCAGTGTAGGCACTTGAAGAGGGCCCTCTTCATCTAGGGGTAGACCTCTGACGCTCTGATGACGATTCCCCTGAAACAGATCAACTTGTTAATGTTCCTTGGGCCCAAATTTTTTACTTCAGTTAACTCGTCAAGATACTTGATTCCCATCATCAGCCTGTCTCTCCTAGCCTCTCTGTCAGCTTTCTAGGTTTCACTGTGGCTGTTCTAGACGAAGAACTTTTCGTAAAGGCTTTTTAGGACGAAGTCAAAGCAGCTGATCATTTAGGCGGGAAAGTAGATGAACTGATAGTACAGCTCTCTGTCATGCTCCTTCAAGTGGGTTCCCTGGACCTCAAAAATTGTCTTTTCTAGCATCTCCAGCTCGTTCAGCTGACTCCTGTAAATCTTCTCCCGAATTGGCTCCTGGTTCTCCGAGGTCTTGATCTCCTCAAAGTTCAGGATGAAGTTCTAGAGTGCGTTGATGACGTTTTTGCTGTTTATGTTAGTCCCGTATATCACTCCCACCTCGTCGCTGGCCAAAGAGTTGGTCTATTGGATGTGCTGAGGAGTTCCCGAGTGATTGTGGGGAGACTGGTGGATACCATGAGGCATGCTGAGGTAGGACCGTGATTGCATGGGGGTCCTTCTAGGGGTGTCTCTTGGGTTGTAGCGAGATTAGCTCATTCAAATAATAATACTAAAAAAAGCGGTCATCAATATGAATACCTCCAGGCCACCCTGCATAATCTATATGTTGCTGCTCAAAATTAAACATGCGATCCACAGTTGAATCTTATGGGATCATTAGTTTCTAGCCCTCATCTCTCTGGCTTTTCCCTCCAGCTTGAGCAAATTGGCCATCAGTCTTTCATTTTTGCTGTATAGATACTTGGCACATACGAAAAACTCCTCGAGAGCTTCCCAGACCTCACACATGCTTTAGAATTCGCCTCTTTTTGTTTTCAGCAGAATGGTATCAAGGTCAATGGGTTATCGGTAGGAAATCATTTTCAAGTCTTTTCTTTTGTTTGAAAATTGAGCATGTTGCAGCTAGTGCTATGCCATTTGGATGAGATCGTCGAGGGCCGCAGCTCTTCTGAAAGCTTTTGTTCTTTCAGTGTTGGTGTACTTATAGTACTCTGTCCAGTTCCAGCCGTTTTGAAAGAGACCATTCAGGTAGGATGGGCTTACTTCGAAATATTAGATATCCTTTGTCTGTTCATTTAACTGCCCTTCCTTTTGAGCACAGAGGTCGTTCTTGTAGGAGTTTTTATCTACATAGTAGATTTTTAGCTATTCAGCCAGCCTTTCCTTCCTCTTCTGCAGCATTTACTTCAGGGAAAAGTAGTCAATGTGGGGGTGAACAAGGCATTGAAGTTTCACCACGTTCACAAAAACATCACTTTTATTGTGCCAGATTTAGTTCTTGATGAATTCCGTTGTGCTAAAGCCAAGTTTCTGGTAGAATCCTTCTGAGTTGAGGTCGGAGTCTACCACTAACAAGGCAATTTTACGAGTCTGCAGCAATCCTAAATATTTGACTCAGTACTTTTGAGAACATTGATAAGCAGAGACCCAAAACCTTTCTTTCTGTGAGAGGAAGCCACACTCATGTACTGAATTTTGACTTATTTTTTGGGCTAGCAGTTGATGCACATCCCTCCAACAAATTTTTGATTCTGGATGTGGACAATCTTTTAGTTTCTGGCATCGAAGACCGACTTATAGAGGAAGCTGAGGTTCATGTCAGGCAGTCCTTCTTTCAATACATGCATCAATGCGACTAACAGCTCACTTTCTTGCTGATTATTGGGCCTTCTGATGAGCCTGAATGTGTGCTTTCCAGGGTAGTGGAGGATGCCCTGCTGGAAGCGAATGCTAGCTGTGATGTTGGGTTAAAATTTCTCGCCTTCCTCCTGTTTGATGATGCTTTCGGTTGGTTACATGATATTGACTATTAAAATTGGCAACGGGCAAGCGACTAGAGATATCTATATATATATAACTACAATGAAGGCAAAGGCAAAAATGGAAAACACGAATACAATTCTTTATGCTTCTTTGGCTGCGAATGCCTTCGGTCTATTCGCAATACTCGCTCTTGCTTTTATGCTCAAGAGAAGAAGCAGCGAAAATCTAGCTGTTAAGGAGAAAGTATCTCATAATCCATATGTTGTTCAGTCAGGCTCGAGGGAGGAGTCCTTGAATGAAGTGTCTACAGTTCTTCCAGTCCCTAATACAGTCTTTTTGGGAAAGGATACAGGAACACAAACCCATCTTTAAAGGGAGAAACCAGTATCCACAAACACAATGGAAAGAGAAGAACCAGAATTAGAGAATCAGGACCTATAGTTAAGGTAGAAGGTTAAGCATCTTCAGCAAGAGCTAGAGATCGAACAAGAAAGGAGCCAGTATCTTGAATAGCAGCTTAAACTGGCATAAGAGAAAGCCTCTGCCCTTTATGAGGAGATAATCCAAGGGAGGCAGCAAACTGTATCAAACACCTATTTGCCATAGCTACGAATGTCCTTCAATCAGGCAGAATACCCAAAAGAGGAGACAAATGCAGGGTCAGAAGTATATAATTTAAGAAGTTAACTTTAGTTTTGCCAAAAATTGATTTTTCAGAATAATCAGACTCAACTATAGCTGAGAAATAAGATTGAAGCATACGAGAAGATTGGATAAATGACCCTCAACCACCCATAGTTCACCCGCCTCCGCTAAAAAAACAAACTGTATAAATAAACCATCCTCCAGCTTCAGAAAAATATACTGGAGGGGTATTCAGATCGTTCGAATCCCAATTTTTCCTTCACCTCTGATTGAGGGGAAAGAGTGTTGCATATGATTATTCAATAAAGTTTAGAATTAATCAAGTTTTATTTTTATGTAGGGGAAAACTTCTAATCTCAGAGATTTTGACGTTCAGGCTAAGCTGGGAGAAGGGGCCTTCGGGCAGGTTTTCAAAGTAAAGCGCAAGGCAGACGGCAAGTAGTACGCTCTAAAGAAGGTATCAATGCTTCTAGCAAGGTCAAAATTGGGGCCATGAAAGAGAAGGAACGCGAAAATGCTCTCAATTAAATTCGTATTTTGGCATCCTACAACGAATAGTACATCATCGGCTACAAGGAGGCCTTCTATGATGAGCAATCATCTGCTTTATGCGTGGTGATGGAGTTTGCAGCCGGAGGAGACATTCTGAAGCAGAACCAGAAGCATCAGAAGGCAAGGACGAGATACAAGGAATAGTAAATATGGAAGGCTCTTGTTCACATGTCCAAAGGCCTCAAGTCTCTGCACTAAAGAAAAATTCTTCATAGGGACCTCAAGTGTGCCAATGTGTTCATTACTGTAGATAATGTGTACAAACTAGGTGACCTGAATGTGTCGAAGGTCCTCAAGAAGGACATGGCTTTCACTCAAACAGGCACCCCTTACTATGCCAGTCCGGAGGTGTGGAAAGACAAACCTTACAATTTGAAAAGCGACATGTGGTCTCTGGGCTGCGTA
>Ga0100380_10002436_pt1 | contig 20121 bp, 14 predicted proteins | sample CryGeymeta201504_FD_80417 | JGI IMG/M metagenome (GOLD analysis project Ga0100380, IMG submission 80417) | Groundwater microbial communities from Crystal Geyser aquifers in Utah, USA - Crystal Geyser metaG 2015-04 | ecosystem: Environmental > Aquatic > Deep subsurface > Groundwater | place... | reverse complement strand
CAGAATTATGGGAAGGAAGCAATAACCTCGGTCAAGACAGCGTTTTTGTGAGTCCGAGTAAAACCACCACCTATCAGGTCAAGGATTTTGCGGGGAATCAAATTTCCCAGTTCACAGTTCAGGTGATTGATTCCTTGAACGTAAAAATTCTAAGTACTGCTCCAGAATTATGTGGAAGCATGGGAAGCTTGAACTTAAACGCCACGCCAAATAACAATTGGACGTATTCTTGGAAAAATTCAGGCCAAACGACTGGAAAGACCGGAGACAGCATCCAAATCAACCAAAGTGGCTGGTGGACAGTTAAGGCAAGCAATCAGAATGCTTGTTTTAGTTATGATTCGATTCAAGTCGACCGAATGACACTCACCATGAGCAGTGATACGCAGATTCAATGTGGCTCGAATGCCGCTTTGAGAGCTAATGTAACGAGTAAAAATTCGGTTACATACTCGTGGAGCCCTTCGGCTGGACTGAATTTCAATACCATTGCCAATCCATTAGCCAGACCTCATACCTCACAGTACTATTCGGTAACTGCCACAAGCGGCACCTGTTCTCTGACAGACAGTGTTAACGTTCAAGTGAGCACCAATTTACAACTGGCTTTTTCCGCCAATCAAACGACCGACAATACCCCGCCCTTTGATTTTGTATTCACCAATTCAACTCCACAACGCAGCAACTACCAATTCACTTGGCATTGGGGCGATGGCAATGTTTCCGCGAACAATGCAGCAACGGTCAATAAAAACTACCTGTTTAATGGCAGCTATTCCGTGAGTTTAATCGCTAAAGATTCTAATGCTTGTATCGACACCCTCAGTAAAGTCAATTATATCACCACCTCTGGGGGAGCGGACCCAAGCGATATCTATATCTTCAATGTAAGCCCACAAAGCTTCTGCGGAGAAAAGGTTGTTTCCTTCTTCTTTACTATCAAAGACAGCTTCCCAGCCAATACCCTCTTCCATTTATGGATGTCGGATATATACGGTTCAAACCTTTATAAGCTACAACTAGACAGCTTCCAATTGAATACGAATACTGGAAGCATCCAGGTTTTGGTTCCTGCAGTAAGTGTTGGCGGTGCTTACCTGATTCATCTCGACTACGATACGCTGGTGAGTAATATGTTAGCCTTGGATTTAGGTCCAACGGTGCAGCTCTCAAATATCAGCGGACCTAGCAGTATCAACCGACTGGAAAAAGGGAGCTATAAAGTAACGACCAGCTATGGAGGTCCGTTTTCATGGACCGTAAATGGAGGCACGATTCAAAGCGGACAAGGTAGTGACAGCATTGTTGTTGAATGGACAACACTCGGCAATGGCAGTGTAGATGTGCATGTAAATGAGACCTGTTCTGATACCCAATCCATAAGTGTGGCGGTATTGAATGTGGGGATAGACGGACCTGGAACGAATGATTTACTTATTTATCCGAATCCATCAAATGGCACATTACACTTTGAGAGTCAAATAAGCTTTAATGAAATTCAGATTGAAGTATGCGCTATAGATGGCAAAATACTCTTCACCAAGAATATCAATCCAACCGACACATCAATTTCGCTCGACTTACTTCCAGGCATTTACTTCATTAAATGGCAGCGTGATGCCAATGACCAAGGAATCACAAAACTTCAAATTCATTCTGGCACTTATTAAACATGGATATGAAAAACATTCTCCTCCAAGGGAAACGAAATTCTTTTCTTTTCGTAGCTTCATTTATTTCACTTTTGACCTCGGCACAATTCAGCACGGTAACCTTAGATTCAGATATAGGAACAGATGAATATGGGACCTCAAATGCCAACAATTACACCTCTGGCACCCCAACGTGGTATATGACTTGGGATGATACCTATCTCTATATTTCTATCCAAAACGCAAATGAAACGGAGGCAGGAATTGTTTATCTCGATTTGACGCCTGCAACTCCAGTTAATGGATCAACCGGGGCAACTGGCGGCAGTACCAGTGGAGATAGCTATGATGGACTTGGGGCTCCAAATTTACCATTTAGCGCAAACACGGTGCTTTATTTCAAGAATAATTACCGCGAAATAAAACGATACAATGGCTCAACATGGTCTACCGTAACATCAGGAAATGGAGGCTTTGGAGGTGGATCGGATGACTATTCTGATGGCTACTATTCTTCTAATACCAGAGGAAATGGCGCTGGGTCAGACGATGATCGAGAATTAAAAATTAGCTGGTGCACCTTAACTGGGGGCTCTTCTTCTTGCCGACCAAGCTCTTTCAATTGGCTTGGCTATATCGCCTATTCAAATGGCTTATATGGTCAGGTCCCAATCGAAAATCCATCTGGAAGCTATTCTGGAGGAACTGTCTTAGCAGAATTGCGCTATTTCACTATTGAGAGTACAAGCAATAGCTCATCAACCAATCCACTAAGTCTAAATTCCTATACGCATCCCGATGCAGACAATAGTTCGTTTGGTTCGATTAGCGTTTATGACTTCACCATGAATCAAAATAGCCGCACAATTACAAGAAGCTCTGGCGATTGGACTATTTCTGGTGATTTAAGAATCGACAATGGAACGATATCGTTTGGCACAACAAGTGACGCTTGCACCGTGTCTGGGAATTTAACGAATTCAGGAACCTTGACTTTATCGAGCACGTCTGGCGGTGATATTACCCTTCAAGGAAACCTTACGGACAATGGCACCTTTAACTCAAATAACCGGGCCATATTTTTTACTGGGACGAATACCCAATCCATACAAGGAAGCGGAACATTTGACATTGCCTATGTTCGAATAAATAAAACCTCAGGGAGCGTCGTTTTAAATTCGAATCTGGTATGTGCTGGCCCAAATGGAGGCAATTGTATGGAACTAAATTCCACCACAAGTATCCTCGATTTAAATGGCTATACACTTACCCTTGGTCAAACAACTGGCACCACATCCGCAACCTATAATGATGGTGTAGCTACTCCTGGTTTCCTAAAAGGTTCATCAACCTCTATTCTAAATATTCTTGGAACTGGCACTTTTGGAGATATCCAATTCGATCAAAGCTCAAGTGGCAGTACAAACTTGCTTCAGAATTTAACTTTTAACCGCAGTTCGGCAACCATTGGATTAGCGAATGAATTGCAAATAATCGGCACTGTAACCCATACAGATGGCACGCTTGAAACCAATAATAACCTCAAACTAATTGCCTCGGGCTCTACTACTTACGGACAAATTGCCGGAACAGGTACAGGAAACATTTCTGAAGCAGTATCCATGCAAATGATTATTCCAGGAAGCACAGGAGGATGGAGAAATTTCAGCGTTCCTTTTGATACCATCACTCCAGGTCAACTTGGAAATCAAATCAAGCTTGCCATGAGCAATAGCACCAGCATTAATGGGGATTTCTATGATCAGAATCTCTTCTCCTGGACTGAAAATGGCGCATCGTGGACAGCAATAAGCAATTCATCTAGCAACCTGTATGGATCTGGTTTAAACCTCTATGTATTCGATCCATCAGCCACCACTATTACCTTGGCAGGAAACTATAGCTCGTCCACAAAAAACTACGGAAATCTAACCAATCGCGCTTCTGGAACGGCCTCCAAAGATGGCTGGCATCTATTGGCAAATCCCTATCCTTCTGGAATCGATTGGAATGCCACAACCAAGCAATCCGGCATGAATGGCAATTATGCAGTGTATAGCGTAGCCGATGGAACTTACCGCCCGTGGAATGGGACTACAGGATCGGCGGGACAATATATTCCACCCATGCATGCTTTTTGGGTGAAAGTGAATTCCACACTTTCGAGCGATTTTGAGATAAGTACTGGAAACCGTGTGACCAATACAGTCAACCATTTTCAAAAAGGAAATACCCTAGCGAATAATATTGTAGTAGACGTGAAGTCACCGTTCAATACCTATAAAGATCAAGTGATTCTCTATTCAGAACCGCAATTAGACCCGATGCATCGTGCGAATGCGCAAAAACTGCTTGGACTCAATGAGGCACCGAATATTTGGATAGTATTCAATGCAAATAAACAAAGCATACTTCCTCTCGCAGAAACTGAGTTAGACCAAATACTTCCGCTGGGTTTCAAATGTTCTTTAGATGGAAGTTATACGTTTAATTTCAGCGTTGAAAATTTAGGAATTGAACAAGGAGCTTGGCTTGAAGACCGTCAGGAAAAGGTATGGCATAATATGGAAAAAGGCGATTATTCCTTTTCTCATAAGGCCAACGACCCAATGGAAGGAAGATTCTTTATCCACTATAAAAATGAGATGACCGCCATCAATGAAACCGCGATCAATTCAGTGAATTACTGGGTGGGCCAAAATGAAAACGATCTAATCGTATCCGTGGATGAAGCAGTCACTCTGGTTCTATATGACTTGAGCGGCAGAAAACTGCTTCAACAAAAACTGGAAACCGGAATTCATGCAATTCCGGCTACGAAATGGAATGGATTTATTTTAGTAGAACTAACGGGTGAAACAGGAATGAAGACCTTTAAGATAATCCGCTAGGCTATTGTATGACGATACGTTCGATGCCGATACGTTTTCCTTCCATTCGAAGTTCAACCCAATAGTGACCCGGTGCAAAATTGATTTGCAATTCTTGTTCTGAGGTGGCGTAAAACTTTCTTCGAACAACAAATTGAGCTTGGGCCGTGTAAAACAAAATTTCATCGAAACCCGTTTCGAATTGAATATGGATTTTTCCGGCACTTGGGATGGGGTAAACTTGGATTGTATTCTCCGGAATTTCATCCATCCCCAAGCGCTCTCCTTGAACGATGGAAAGCATTAAGGAAGGTTCTATATTTTCAGAATAGATGCGTATTTCATCCAGTGCCCCGTGAAGCATTTGTCCCGAATCGAGGTTTGCACCATAATGGATGATATTGCCTTGGTGACAAATCACTCCTGGCACGGGAAATTCAGTATTGAATATAACATCCATATACAAGTACACCGAATCCTTGGAACGAATAACGGCGAGATGATGCCAATTATTGGTGGTCATTCTTCCTGCCATTTGTACGATACTGTCTCCATCACCAAAAGGAATCTGGTAGCGCATGATAACCGAATCTTGGCCTTTAGAAAATAGCCGCAGAGAATGTCGACACTGAGCATCTCCCGTTTCAAAAACCGTCATCCCTAGGCTATCCGGACGCCCATTCAACTTCACCCATTGCATATAAGTAAAGGTGGGAACTTGCGTATGGTTGGTAGGGACCGCTAAAAAATTTGTTGAATCAACCAAAGCAAATGCACGGTCTGCATTACCGTTACGATCAAATCCTAATCCTGAATTACCACTTTGACCATTATTATTCCAGCCGCTCCAGTCGTTATAGTTTCCATAGAAAGGAATATAAACTTTGATGCTATCGAGGTGCAAGGGTTTTGCTTCTGCTTGAAGAAAAAACACTCCTATCCATAACAAGAAAAAGAAACGACGTTTGTTCATAATAGAAAGATGACGGCTTTTTATGGTCTCTCCGCTGCAAAGATGTCGCTTTATTAACGCTTGGCCAATTGAATGGTTCATTGATGAAAGCTAACTACCCCAATTTCAACCTCTTGTCCTAAAAAAAGTACCGTTCGTCAAAACAAATCGTCATGGTGCTTCGAGTGGAGGTAGAATCGAGTCTTGGTTTAAACGACATGATTATGAAAACACTCTTTACTATTTTAGGAAGCCTTTTGGTTAGTGCAACGATGGCACAGACCAAGTTTGAGTTAAATGCAACAACAGAAACGTACTATGCCGCACCCGCACCCTATTACGTTAGTACTCCAGGATGGGATGACGACCCGATTGAATACCAACAGCTAGGATTTGAATTTACCTTTCATGGAAAAAAGTATACGCAGTTTCATATTAGCCCTAACGGAAACATCTATTTTACAGATGACCCATTTGAATCTGTGATTGATCCATTTGGATGCGATCTATATGACAATCCAAATGACGGAGATACAGCAAGCATCGTCACTCAAACTCTTGGTTCTGCTGGCAACCGTGTTAAAGTTATCGAATGGAGAAATGCCCGCTTCAAAACAGGCGCAGAATCCGATGTGGCTACCTTCCAAATTCGTTTATTCGAAAACGGCGGAAACATCAACTTCCTCTATGGAGACATCGTAGCGAGTGAAGGCGCCTTTGGTGAAGCAACGGGCTCATTTTGCGGGATTTGGGACGACCTAAGCAGCAGCTACTTATTTTTACACGGGAACACAGAAGCACCGTCAATGCAAAGAACATTTGGCTTACCCTTCCCTACCCTAGACGGTGTCCCAGCAAATGGAACTAAATACGAATTCACCTCAGTAGTTAACTCAGTAGATCCAGTCACCACTTTACCGCTGAACATCTATCCAAATCCAGCAAAAGGGAATACGCATATTCAGTTAGAAAATGAAAACATGAAATCTCTTCAGGTCTATACAATGAGGGGTGAAGTAGTGAATATCGCTTATACACAAAATGGTTCTGAACTCACTTTAGAAACGAATGAACTTCCATCAGGCATGTACCTTATACGCGTCTTGGATGCTGACGCAGTGCGCATTGCACGCTTAGTAGTAAATAAATAAGCAGGTCTCGGCAAAACCCTAGCCCCAAAGCTTTCACTTTGGGGCTTTTTTTATTTTAAATATCAGGTCCTTCAAAGGGAATATCGCGATCCGGGTCCGGGTCATCATAATTTACTCCGGGAGGGTTAAAAAGCCCCCAGGTGTCGACATCATAGTCCCAAGGGTCAAATCCTTTTACCCATTCTGCAAAAACTAGCCGAAATTCTTCTATCTCATTCCTAATTATTTCCAAATAACTCCTCTTACGTTCGTCGACCTGAACGGCCAATGACCCACAGGCCAAATAAATTTCTCTGGCAGCTTTACGCATCAAAGCGGCATTTTCCATTTTTAAATCATAACGTGCACCATAAGCAGAAGCCGCTTTACTTGTGAGGATAATAAGATTTTCATGAATCGAATTCACCATGTCCTCCGCAATGACACGCGAAAATTCTTCAATCCTTTCGTCTTCAAAATGCTCTAGTCCACCAACACGGGGCATTAAGCCTATATTTTCTATATCGTCTTCAATTAAATCCATTAGCGGAAACCCCAAATGAACAAGTTCTCTAGCTTTTTGGTAGATGGGCGTTTTTTTATGCCCATCAATGTCCATTTCAAAATCATCAAAATCATCAAACATAATCGTAAATCGTTGGTTCAAGCTTCAAGTTAGGAATAGCCTATTTCTCATAAAAGCCTCAGCATCAATTTTGACACAATCGTGACAAAGCGATTTTTATGCAGAAAGCCTTATTTTCGCGCCAAATAAACACCATGTCTGAAACTCCACTTTGTCCGAAATGCAATTGCGAATACGTCTATCCAATGGATCATTTATTGGTTTGTCCGGAATGCGCCTACGAATGGAACCCAGAAGAGGAGAGCGGGGAGCGTAGTGTGGAGAGCGAAGGAGAAGAAGTAATAAAAGACATGAATGGCAATGTGCTGGTAGATGGCGACAGCGTGATTGTCATGAAAGACCTGCCCGTAAAAGGAATGCCAAAGCCAGTCAAGGCTGGAACCAAAGTAAAAAATATCCGCTTGGTGGGTGGCGACCATAATATCGACTGCAAAATCGATGGTTTTGGAGCCATGGCACTGAAAAGTGAGTTTGTGAAGAAGGCTTAATTCCGAATTTTAATCGAATAGTGCTTGAATCAATCAATGCTGGCGCCAGTATTGCACTGGGCTGTGCCTATTCATCAAACCCAATAAACTATGAGGCGATTATTACTCCTAAGTCTATTATCATGTTTCTGTTTTTCCAATGTCAGCGCACAGCAACCCCGCTTGGCCAAAGACATCAATACCACTTATAAAAGCAGCTCACCAAAGCAATTTTTCGCGAATTCAAATCAACTCTTTTTTGCTGCAACACATGAGCAATTTGGTGAAGAGCTTTGGGTAAGCGACGGAACAGACTCTGGGACCATGTTGTTAAAAGACATCAATCCTGGTGGTGCAAATAGTAACCCGAACCTTTTTACCCAGGCTGGTAACATGGTCTTTTTCATTGCAAGCGATACCGGTGGAATTGGCCTCTGGAAAACAGATGGAACACAATCTGGAACCGTATTGGTAAAGGCTTTGAGTCCTTTGGTTAGCAATATACCGCCCCAACTTATGACCTATTCAAATGGCCTGGTATATTTCGATGTAAGAAAGGCGGGAACGGGAACTGAATTATGGGTAAGTGATGGGACTGAGTCCGGCACCCAACTCTTGCGAGATATTCGTCCGAGTAACGGAACTTCTGGTCCGGATAACCTCGTTTCATTTAACAACCAGCTTTATTTCTTCGCTGATGACTCGGTTCATGGCAACGAATTATGGACCAGCGATGGAACCTATGCCGGAACCAAGATGGTGAAAGATATGAATAATGGAAGCGCCTCAAGTGGTTTATCTGAACTCACTGTATTTGATGGAAAATTATATTTCAGAGGCAATGATGGTACAAACGGACAAGAATTATGGACCAGTGATGGAACTGATACCGGCACAAAAATTCTTGTAGAATTCATTGCGGGTGCAGGCGGTTTGAATCCAACAAGCTTATGTGTGTCAGGAAACTTCCTCTTTTTTGCAGGCAACAATATTGGCACGGGAACTGAACTTTGGAAAACTGACGGAACAGCAGCAGGAACTGTGATGGTGGATGATCTAGACCAAGGCAGCGGCAGCTCAAATCCCCAAAGCCTCGTGGATGTTTCCGGTACGCTCTATTTCACAGCAGATGTCGATAAAGGCAGAGAACTTTATGTGAGTGATGGAACCAGCAGTGGCACCAAACTTACCCGCGACCTCTACCCGATTCAAACGGATGGATTAGTGAATAATATGACGGCAGTTGGATCAACTCTTTTCTTTACTGCACATTCTTCACCAGACTATCAGGACATCGAACTATACAAAAGCACGGGTTCTTCCTTTTCGACCCAAAGAGTGAAAGACATCATACCTGGTTCAACAGCCAGTAACCCCAAAAACCTAACTGCTTTTAAAGGAAAGCTCTACTTCTCCGTAAATGATAAAATCCATGGCGATGAACTTTGGGTAAGTGACGGAACCAATGCCGGAACCAAGCTCTTTGTAGATCTTCGTCCGACTACGGAAAGCAGTCAGATCAACAGTATTGCTGCGTTTTCTGGCGGTGTAATGTTTAATGCAAACTCTCCAGAATTTGGCGATGAGCCTTGGGTTAGTCTCGGCGACACCGGAAGCACTCAATTAGTGAAAGACATTGAATCAAGCAGCCCCTACTCCTCACGCCCGAAATTTATGACAAGCATCGGCACGAAAGTATTCTTCGTTACTGCTGCAACATTTGGAGAGGAAGAACTGCATGTTTCTGACGGTACGGATGCTGGAACAAAAAAATTAGGCGCTGGAGGTTTTAAAAATTATATAGAAGATTTAACCGCGGTAGACACATTCCTTTATTTCCGCAGACATTATAGCTTCTACGAAGACCTTTGGGTATACAAAAGCGGCAATGGAGCATCACGAGTTAAACAACTCAATCCAAACGGACTAGGTGATAAAGTAGACAACCTCACACGACTTGGAAACAAGTTATTTTTCACTGCCGACAATGGTAATGCCAACGGCAATGAATTATTTGTAACAGACGGTACTTCTTCTGGGACGGTGCTCGTTAAAGACATCCGTTCTGGCTCATCTGATGCCAACCCAAATCATCTAGCTGCTGGCGATTCACTGCTTTATTTTGCGGCCAATGACGGATCAAACGGAAATGAACTTTGGGTTACGGATGGGACCACTGCCGGCACCAAAATGGTGAAAGACCTTAATCCAGGTGCTGCAGGTACTGCTTTTATTGAAATGTATTGTGTTGGGAACACGCTCTACTTTGTGGCAGCCGATGCAAATAATGATAGAGAATTATGGATAAGTGACGGAACAGAAGCCGGTACCATGTTATTGAAAGACATCCTTCCTGGCCCATCGAGCAGCAACCCTAGCAAGTTCCAACATGCAGGATCAATACTCTATTTTGTGGCCAATGACAGCATCCATGGTGAAGAACTGTGGCTCACGGATGGAACAACGAATGGCACCCAAATGTTAATGGACTTCAATTATGGACCAGAAGGAAGTAGTATTGGCGAATTAATAGACGTAAATGGCCAACTCTATTTTACAGCCAATGACGGAGACCACGGACAAGAGCTTTGGAAAACCATGGGAACGCCAAGTACCACTACCTTGTTACCAGAAGTAGTGAGTGGACCAGAAGGCAGCAATCCACGCTTATTGACGCTGTACGGCGACACCCTCTTTTTTGCAGCTAGTCACCCTGACTATGGCGAAGAGTTATGGTCATTGTATACCAACTGTTTGCGTGCTGATTTCACAGCGATGTCTGCCTGTGTTGGTAGTGCCATCGACTTTACAGACATGAGCCAAACCTTTGGCAGTACCATTATTAATCACCAATGGTTTTTTGGCGATGGAGGGCAGTCTGCTAGCAACCCGACACAGTATACCTATGCCGCAGCAGGACACTATAGCGTGCGTTTGGTAGTTGGAGACGACAAAGCATGCCAGGCTTCCGTAATAAAGGAAATTACTGTTTACCCGAAGCCAGTTGTGAGCTTCAGTATTAATGATACAATTCAGTGCCTTTCTGGCAATTCCTTCCAATTTGAAGACAGCAGTCAATTTGGAGGCGGAACCCCTAACTTCAAATGGAGTTTTAGCAACGGCAGTTCAGGAACAGGTGATAAAATTGTGAAAAGTTTTACTTCGGCAGGAACCTTCAGTGCAAAGCTAGTTGTAGATCTGGGTGGCAGTTGTTTGGATTCAGCAAGTCGCTCATTTGAGGTATTGCCTAACCCTGTAACCGCGAGCATTATCGGAAAATCATCCAGCACACAGAGCAAAGACACCTTCTCAGTTGTCCAAACTGCTGGGTCAACCTATGCTTGGACTGTCACTGGCGGAAGCATTATCTCAGGCAATGGAACCAACGAAGTGATCGTTCAATGGAATACTCCCCCACTTGCGGCTATACTTTCTGTAACAGAAACAAACAGCGAAAAATGTGTAGGAGAAAAGGTCGACAAAATCATCAATGTGGTGAAACCATCCGGCTTGGGTTTAAACCAGGACTTCGTCTTGAATCTCTATCCTAACCCAGCACGCCACATGGTGCAGCTTGATCTTCCAGAAGAGTTGAATGGGCCTATGACTTTGGTACTCACGGATATGATGGGACGCCAAGTTGCAAACAAGGTCTTTGAAGCGAATGAAGAAGCGAGCTTCTCGGTTTCAAACTTACCTTCAGGAATGTATTTGGTTATGCTTGAAACAACACAAGGAGTCTATCGGGTTAAACTAGAAGTACTCAATCATTGATACATCGAGCTTCAGCTTTTAAATTCCAATATTCTGGCCCAAAGCCCTTGGAGTTTAATCGCTGGAGCTTGATATTTTCTAGCGAATAAAAAAATTGAATAGGCTTCAAGCTCAATTTCTGGACTATGGAATTTGTAGATGATATCCACCCCAACTCCTATAGGTGGAAGTTGCGGAACTAAAAATCACATCGCACCAATCGAAACGGAGGCCTTTACCGACTGAATCTCTACGGATATAAAGCTCCCCGCTAATCGCCTCATAAGTAAATGGGAAGCTTCCATCCTGGGTGATCTCCATGCGAACCGGATTATAAGTACTCGAATCAAACTTCACGACCCGCGAACTAATCTTCTCAAAGCTTTCAGTTTTATCATAACGAATATTGATATGTGCCAAGGTCTTATCGAATTCCAAGAGCACACGATCATCATTCACCCCTCTAAATCGTCGGCCTTGTACCCTTCCGTTCATTCCTAAAATGCCCACTACTTTGGCTGAATCATAATATGTACACAAGGCAATTATTGGCGCAGGTGCTGGTTCTGGCTCTGGGTCTAGAATTTCTACTTTTGAACAAGCAGCTATAAACACCAAAAACAGCAAGCTGATAAAATACCTGAGTGCATGAATCATGGGGCAAATTAAGAAAACGGCATGAATGTCCCAAGCTCCATGCCCCAAGCAAGTGGGAGTGCGAGTGTGAAGTGCGATGTTCCTAAGAAAAGCCTTTGCCAAAAGTGGGAATCATGTAAATAATAATCATAATTCTGTACGAGCAGTAGTGCTAATGATATGGACTTTTGTGGAGCGAGAAATCGTCATTCATTCACCCTCTAAAGCCATTATCATGTCAAAAGAAAAAGAAGGCAAAGCCAAAAATAATAAAACTGCACCTGCAAAAAACTTAAAGGAAAAAAGAGCGGCTAAGGAAGAGAAACGTAAAGGCAAGAAAAGAGCCGAGTGATAACGACGTTGCGACGCTACGACAATACGACGTTAAGATAATGAGACGTTCCGCTCACTGAGCGGCCAGATTAATTGGACGGGGAAGCTATGTATTGTCGGCCAGTCGAAGTGAGACTTGACATAAAAGCGACAGCGTGAATTTTAGAGCTACCTCTGAATTTGATAGCCAAGCTTAAAGACTCCTTCGTAGCCAAAACCCAATTCGGAAAAGAAGCCAAAATGTTTGAACGGAGCGTATTCAAGGCCAATAAAATTGAATTGATAGCTCATATTGGTTCCATCTACAAACCTACTTGGATCTGCTAGTGGTCCAGTAGCATAATAGCTATAATCTTCTTTTATGAATCCAACTCCAGCACCAGAATAGAGTGAGCCTTTCGACCATCGCAGCCAGTGGAATTGCCATGTATTCATAAAACCAATTCCAAGATAGTTAATCCGTGCCTTTTCATAACCTATATCAGTAAACTCACCAGCTGAAACGAAAAGTGTCGTTGAAAAAGAGACCGTTTTCCGCTGATCCAAATAAGCAGATAATCGTCCAAAACCAGACCCTGAAAAACCCTTGCCATCGTATACCCTCATTTCTGATTGGCGAGTAACAAAAATGCCAGCGCCTGATTGATACTTAAAAGTATGAGCCACCTGGCGAGGTTCTGTAAAGGTTTTATTTTCTCGCTCTTGATAGACGATATGATTTACCAATTTCCCATCGATTATATACGTGGCACCATTTAAATCCGACCACTTCTTGTATAAAATATTCCCATCTATAAACTCGCCTACTTTACATGTTATGATGGAAGAATCTTTGAGTACAAGCTGGTCCTGTGCTTTTAGGTCATGCATGGCACAGAGAAGCAATAGCAGGAGGAGAAGAGAGTGTTTCATACCGGTGTATTCCATGACGCTAATGTTTTACAAGTATAATCGCTGAACAAGCAAAAAGGCTAGAGCATTTTTCTAGAGATCAATTTTATTCGCCAATACAGAAAGTTCTTAGTGCTTGATAGCTAATGCTTTATAATAAAACAGAAGCGTATTTTCAACTTTTTTTCCCAAGCAAAAGAAATGATCGAGCACTAGTCTGGCAATAAAAAAACTAAAACACAGCTAAAAAGTTAAAAATATCTAAGCTTACATAAAAAGCATAATTCTCCCTGATAAGGTTGGATTGTCTTGAGCAAACAAACATTGAATTTTTTCATTTGCTGTCTCCTTAGGACTTGCTCTAATACCTCATTAATATCCAAGTCCTGCAAAATTGCTTGACATATATCTATTTACAAAAATGGCATCATCATCGTAGCGTTTTCCGCTATAATGGCAGAAACACTGAAATTGAACCCGTTATGTTTCAGAAATCGAGCAAATTATGCTGGATTGATTCATGCACTAATGGCGTGTTTTAGTTTGTATTTTTTGAAGACTTAAAACCTGAAGCCCGTACGCAAATAAAGTCCATTTGGCCAGGATATACCTGCCATACCACTGAAGCGAGCACCGGGTTTGGCATACCGATAACCCAGGTCTGCAGTCAATATACCAAAGCGGGGCCTGTACTTGAACCCATTATCTGTTCTGGCACCCAACGCCATTTCAAAATGATGTGTGTTCCTCCCAGTATAGGCTCCCAGCATAGCCGACCATTCGTGAAAGAAACCATAAAAATCGACCATCCCAGTAAAATAACAGAATTCGTATTTACCACGAACAAAAGGATTTATAAATCCGCTATGCAATTGCCGTTCATAAGCCAATCCGCCCGAACCCCAGATCATATTCGTAGCTAAGCCCAAACTGACAAGGTTCTTTTTAGTATTTTCCTTTGGAGCAAATTTGTTTTGGGCATATCCAAAAGAGAAACAAAAAGAAAATAACAATAAAAGCAGCAGTCGTGGTTTATTTTGCCTTTCAGTCATGGTTAATTTAATGGGGTATCCCATACTCTTCACCCCTTAGTAGAACTAATGTACTCAAATTATTCGTAGTTAGTTTGTTGAGTGAAAGACGATACTCGCTACACTGGCATTATTCTGCAACATGGCGTTTGCGAATCACTTTCCAATACAGAAAGTAATTATTGAGTGTTTATAAGGACTGTATGATATTAAGGTACAAATAGGGTACAGCAACGCATTGCATTTTTAATTACAGTGATATAATTTTTTTCTCGCAACTATGTTCAGGTAAGACAAAATCTAATAAATGAATCTAGATTCGCTAAGGTCATGAGTTACAAACAACTAATTATTAGATGAAATAATGAATGGGAAAATTAAATTTTCAGAAATACGAAGAAAGCAGATTACCGATACCGAATTAATAGATCTAATATCAAAGCGACTGAATAAAGCTTCCTATTTTCATTCAGAAGAGTATCTGATTGTTTTTGAATTCCTTAACGAAATCAATTTTCGCAGTTTACGAAAAGACCCCCAATCAGTAGAAGCACATTGCATTAAATTATTCGACGGCCTTTACGGAAAATTAAATTTCGATGAAAAGTGGAGTGAACCTATTCATAATTTTTTTTCAAATTTTCTAGGTTTTGAGACGCTACCAATTGTGAAAAAACAATATTTAGAACAAACATGTTTTGAAGATATATCGAGTATCGAAGGCTTGATTGACTATTACCAATCATTGGAATTTATTCAAAAGTTCCTTGATACAAAAGCTACCCCAAGAAATCACGAGCAAAACACACAGCTTGAATTTTATAAGCGAACATTAAAAAAAAGAGATGAAATTTTCTCCTATTTGCTTCACCAATTGCAAGATCGAGCAATAAAGAAAGCAAAGAAAACCTCAATTCAATTTGATATAAACAGGACAATTAAGCAAGCATTAGAGCAAATGGCCGATTTCCCATATCGTGAACTTAAACTTGACGGGAATTGGAAGTCTCAAGTAAATTTCGAAAAATTAGACTACAGAAAAATAAATCCGCTCAGAAATAAGCGAGAAGTATTCAATTTCAAGAATAACATTGAAAAAGGATACAATAAAAAGATAGACGATGAAATATTACAGTCACTAAGACCGTCAGATTACTTGAACAGAATCTTAAAAAAAATAAAACAGATACCAATAATCAAGAATAGGGCACGTATTTTCAACGAATTAAGAGATCTTTATCTTGCCGAAAAATGGTATGGTTTTTACGCTTTGGCTTTACCTCAAGTAGAAGGCTTGTTTTCTGAAATGGTAACTATCATTGGCTCAACCAAGCAAGCTTCATTATCCGATAAAGTTCAGCGGGTTAGAGCTTTTTATGAGTCTAGCGAATATACATTTGATTATTATGAATACTATCTACCTAATCAACGGAATAAATTCTCTCACACGGGGAAAGATGAGAACATTAAATCTAAATGCGCATATTTACTTTTGGACCTAGATCATATTCTCATTGTGTTCGAAGCATTGAACTCTCCATTATTACAAGTTTCTAAAATAATTAAGGAAGGCCCAACATATTTCCAAGACATAAGCTCTTTTGCTACATTCATTAATGTACTCGAACAAACCGAAAAGAACCGTCAACTTGAACACATTCAAAAATCACTAGATAGATTCATGCAAAAGCTAATTAGCAGCATGGATTTTGACATATTTTTTGATAATCTTCAATTCGATTTCGACAACGCTGCTAAAAAATTCGAAACAAATCTACAGGTCACTTTACTTGTGATGGATAAACCAAGAATTGATTTTTTCTCACTCTCAATGAGAGATTTAGCTAAACAGGTTAAAACCATTGAACTTGCCTTCAATGAATCAGCAGGAAAAATCATTTTTATTGAAGAGTTTAAATTGCTGATTGACACCTGTTACTTCCTTAGTAAATTCCCAAATTATTTCAAAAATCCCAGTGCAAAAACACTCGAACTTATTGCTTCATTCCGAGCACTAAATGAACCGAAGATTGAAAGAATAAATTTACTCTATGCAAAAACTAAGGTTGAACTGCCCCAAGATTTCTTTTTGACTAAGCGTGAATGGAAACACACACTTACATAGAAGTTCGATAGATCCAATAAGATTGTTTATAAAAGCAACCCTGCTAAATCAATTCCTTTTCCAGAATTAATTACCATTAAAACCTTTAAATACTTCTTTGTAGGTCTTACATTATAAGATTTCATAAAATGTTTGCAATAGAGACTTGACTGAGCATCCTGTAACCTCTTCATCTTATCAAGCTGCCTAACCCTGAAATATCCTTAGCCCCTAAGGTTTGAGTTTGATAGACACCTTCGGGATGACCTGAACCGCGATAAATATGCATTTTTTACGATTATATTATTTCATTAGCTCACTATATCACTCTAAAACCAGAGGACAGTACTTTGCAACAATATCATTTGTCAATTTTGCAAGAGGCCTTTTGATAAAATCCTTAGCCTCTGGGTAATTTGAAAAATAATATCGATAAAAATCCTGCCTCGAAGCACCAATGGAAGCAACCATCTTCACGATATTATCTGAATGAATGGAACTCAATTTATCCATTTTCACAACCAATTCACCGACTACATCTGCATGTGATTTATACACTTCTTCGAGCTTAAATAGTTCAACATTGCCAACATCATCCTTGCCGTCCCCGAATACTCTTTTATATTTTGGATGTGTAGTATTAAGATTCTTTCTTATGTATATAAAATAATTTCGCGGGTCGCTCCTGTCTTGATGATAAGCTACCTGAATATAATCAAACTGGGCATCATTACCGAAACCTTCTAAATATGGATGCAAGTGATCAACTAAATTGACTTCTTTTGCACCTTTTAGGTTAGAATTACAAAAAGTACATGAAGGAATTAAATTGTAGAATGACAAAGCCAAAATAGGTGCAGAACTTTGAGAAAAAAAATGATCAAATGTAGGGCGAATAATACAACTGTTACCTGACCCAATAACCGTATTAGTATAAATTCTATTACAATATACACAAACATTAACATTCAATAAACTCGAAAGATGATAGGCATTAAAGGGAACAGTCTTTTTATCTGCAAAATCCTCATATGAAAAAATAGTTTTCAAAAGCTTTACCGTTTCTATATTAAACCAAGTACGGCTATAATACCTTTTAAGTGTTAGCATGTCATCTACCTCAGCTAAAATCAATTTCTTGAGCGTCACTTCTATTGACAATTCTTCTAACAAAGCTATATATCCAGCTCTATTTACATAAAAATGCGGTAAAATTGAATTCTTGAGGACTAACCTACTAATATTATCCTTTTTTCTAAAGGCTTTTGGATTCTTTACAAGCAATTTCAAATAAGCCTTCTTAGTTGAAATATGCATTCCACCTAGCTTTACAATATCATCTATACTAACACCTGCCTGCTTATCAATTATTCGAAAAGCCATCAAATAAAAGTTTACTCTCTTCAAAATGAAACCCTTGATTTGATCAAAATATTGATCCTTCACTTGTTCGATATTATCAACCTGGATTTTTATCACCTCTTGTATTCTTTAATTTTTCAAGCTCTGATTCCCGTTCTTCTATTACCTTATCAAATTCTTTATCAGAAAGCCCATTCATTATTTTCTCCAACAGCTTATAACGAACATAAGGCTCTCCAATAATGTCAATTTCCTTTTTTAAGTTAACATATTCAAATTGATCATATTCTGACTTTTCACTCACCCTAGATACTAGGTTTTCAATCTTCCTTCTAGCAAATTCACCAATCAAACCATCTCTTAAAAAAAACGCATCAGTGAACAGCTCATGAATATTCGCGCCAAATGTAGCATTGGCACGTTTGAGACCATGTTCAACAACTGTGTGATTTAGGTCTTTCTTTAAAAATAAAATACAATTTGGAGGTAAATCTGAAACAATAAAGGGAGAGTGAGACGTAAAAATCACTTGGACTTTATAATTGGCGAATCGAATCTTTATAAATTCCGTAAAATGAAATACAAATTCTTTTTGCCATTGAGGATGCAACGCCATTTCCGCTTCATCAATCAACATTAACAAAGGTTTTACTTTCCCGTGTGAATCTAGTTTTAAGTCATTCAGTCTGGCAAAGACCATATAAATGGCGTATTCTCCGGAACTTAATGCTGGATCTCCTGCAGGGTCATGACTGAAATAAAAATCAGCAAACACGGAAATTCGATCAACTGCATAATTTGCGTCAATTAATCTGTCTAAGGAACCCTGACTTTCTTGACCGATTTTAAAGGACAAAGTGTCTACACCAGGGCTAATTATAATACCTTCTTCGTGTACAACTTGAACCAATAACCCCAAAAAGGCACTCATCTCAATTATTCGTTGACCAATAACAGTATATTCTTGCCTCTCTAGAACATATTCAAAAACATTTTTCAAATAAGGGTAAATCGACGTATCACCATCAATCGAATCAATGGCATTTATCCTTAAAAACTCTATCACTAAATCTGGTAAAATTTCATACTGACCCCTAATGTCATCAGAGCCACTAACAAATTTTCCTTCTCCAACAAAATGAAAGACCACCGCTCGAAATGCCTTCAATAAAAATTGATTTTTAAGAGAAAGCTCACTTCCAAAATATAAATCCAATTCCCAGTTTAGAGCATCTAGATTAGTGTTCCCATTATGCTCTTTATCGAAATACAATGTAAAATTGAGATACGGCAGTTTCTTTAAAGGGATGCTCTTTTCTAAAATTTTATATCCTTCCATCCATCTTAACAACCTAACCATTCTCATTAATTCTTGGGCAGTGAACGCCCCAATTTTTTGATTAAAGGAAATAGCGGGTTGCTGATAATCAATGCCATATCTATTTTGAATATCCATATTAAGCAAATGCCATGTAGACAAATTTTTAGTGTCTCCAAATTGCTGCTTGCTATAATCAAGATGAAGGAATGAAGTAGGATCAAAAATATTAGAAAGGAAGATAGCAGTCGCAGAAGATTTCAAAGTTTCGGCATCTTCAATAATCTCCAATGACGAAATATCACCAGAAAGCTTCAGGTCCTTATTCAAATAACCAAACCTTTGTAACTTTCCATTTAATCGCACGATAACAAGAGCAATCTCATGATCATTATTATGAATACCCGAAGAAAAATATTCGAGGATATATTTTAAAATTGAAGTCTTTCCTGTGCCATTTTCACCTACAATACCAGTAAAATTCGTGATATTATTTGAAAAAAAATTCGGGATATAATTATCAACTTTTCTTACCTCCAACGTCTTAGTATCCTCATGGAAACGAAAGACAAACTCATTACTGAAATTAAGGCCCATTTTATTGAGCCCTTTATATTTATTCAACCATATGTAAAGCAATTCCATAAGATTTCTTTTAATAATTTTTCGGAACACTAATATCCAAAGAGGTTATGAAGTTTTTATTCACCAAATCCTCTCCTCCTTCAAAAAACTTGATCAGTTTGCTTCTTGCATTATAAAATTTAAAGCTACGCAAAACCAAATCTACTAGAATGACGGCTAGAATATTGAAAAGAATCCTTTTTCATTTCTAAGATAAAGCACAGAGTTTTGGTCTAGCCCCCAGGTTTTCGGACAAAATTGATATTGAGTATGCAAGTTAAGTATTTTGTTGTTGATTTGTGTAGCAGGAAACGACTGATGGTGATTGATGAACCGATGTCGTTTGAAGTGT
>Ga0100380_10002434_pt1 | contig 20123 bp, 17 predicted proteins | sample CryGeymeta201504_FD_80417 | JGI IMG/M metagenome (GOLD analysis project Ga0100380, IMG submission 80417) | Groundwater microbial communities from Crystal Geyser aquifers in Utah, USA - Crystal Geyser metaG 2015-04 | ecosystem: Environmental > Aquatic > Deep subsurface > Groundwater | place... | reverse complement strand
GTGGTGCAAAGGCAATTGCTAGCAGCATCATGGTGCACATCTGTTTCAGCTGTTTTTGCTACCTTTACCTTGCGACTAGTCATATATGCCCTGGGCGGATTCCTGCGAGGAGCACTTGGCTTCGGCCCTCTCGGAAAAGCTTTGAGAGACGTGAAGGTTGATGGAAATGACCGAGTGGAGAACAAGCCATTGTCGTTTGCGAGCAAGGCTAGTAACTAGTAGGTGAACAAAGCAACGTACTACTCTACAAATTTGGAAAACTTGTTTGGAATAGAGAAGCTGAGGTGACTACTCGTTCCCCTTGTGTCCCTAATCGCTATTGTGGAAATCGCGAGATCTGCACCTTTAGGGGAAGTGTAGTGGCGCCTGATTTGCACCCATTTCGTCAGTGAAAAAAAAAAACGACAGAATTTTCACTCCTCCTCCTACTACTACTACTCTAATAGTAGAAGTAGTAGTAGTCGAGTTGTAGGGAGTAGTAGCTAAGTGCTGTACTAGTTTGCCCACTAGTCTACCCCGAGAAGAAATCTGAGATTCGCTTTTGACAGTGCAAATCAAATCTATCACCTCAACAGGGATTGTCCCGGCCTAAAGCTCACGATTCGCTTTACCGCAATCGAATTGTACTACTATTAGTAGTTGCCACCGTTCCAATCCCTAGCTAGTAGGGCAAATGCTCTAATAAAAGCAATCAAGTAGTATCCAGCTGTAACTTTGATCAACTTGCTTGAGATTGGAACTGGCCAGCACTAGCTAGTACCTGGTAGTAATTCTGAAGAAAAAAGGCTTTGCGGAAGTTTGGAGTGGAGGTTGGAGGCAAATAAAAAATAATTCTATTTCCATTTTTTTTTTTACAGGGAAAAGCTTCGTCAATTTCATATTTCATCATTTGAATCTTAAAATAACTCTGCTATTCCCTGAGTAGCTACCAGTAGTAAATTGCATTATCGAGCTGTTACTTTGGCATTCCCCATGCTGTTTCTCCAATGTGCGGGATTTCACAAAATTTTCCATAGTTTGTCTGTTCGCAGTAGTGCCTGGGATCCAAAAATCTTGAGGCGAGATCTGCAGACGCTAACTCTGAATGCCGGGTCGACAACGCTCAAGTATGCTCTTTACGAAATAGAGAATCCCAAAGTGTCTGCCACACTGGTGGCATCCGGAATGGTAGATCGTGTGGGAAAATCCGACGCACGTCTGACACACAATGGAACGATTCGCTTACAGCGGGAACTCATTCGTTCTCACGTTGAAGCCTTGGAACAGGCTGTTCGTATCTTTCAGGAGGAAGCACAGTCGCAGCCAAACAACGGTAAATCATCAGTAACATTTCAACCAGATGTTATTGGTCATCGAGTGGTTCACGGAGGGCCTCATTTTTCCGAGCCTACCCTGATTACCCCCGAGGTACTCGCGACGATCGAAGCCTTGTGCCCCTTGGCACCCCTGCACAATCCACCGGCTGTGTCAGGCATTCAAGCATCTCAAGAAATTTTCTCGTCGGCAAAGCAGGTGGCCATTTTCGACACTGCCTTCCATACAGCCTCGCTTCCACCTTCGGCGTACACGTATGCCATTCCAAAAGAATGGAGAGATGACTTTCGCATTCGCAGATATGGCTTTCATGGCACCTCGGTTCAGTACGTTTTGAACGAGACCGCCAAATATATGGGAAAGCCAGCGGATGCTTTGAATTGCATCGTGATGCATTTGGGAGGTGGAGCAAGTATGACTTGTATTTGCAAAGGAAAATCTATCAACACTACGATGGGACTAACGCCATTGGAAGGATTGGTAATGGCTACACGTGCTGGAGATTTAGATGCCGGGATCTACCATTATTTGATGCAGGAACATGGTTTATCAGTGGAAGATATCTATCATAAGCTCAACAAGGAAGCGGGGTTGCTTGGATTGTCGGATGGACTATCGAGCGACATGCGCGTAATTAAAGAAAAGGCACTCGACGGTGATAGTTCGTGTCAATTGGCACGAGAAGTCTTTGTTGAACGATGCCGTAAATATTTGGGTGCATACTATGTACAATTGCTAGGAAGGGTTGATGCAATTGTCTTTACGGGAGGCATAGGAGAAAATGATGAGACCACGAGAGAAGCCATTTTAGCAGGCCTGCAGGAAAACTTGCGGATTGCTGTGGACCCGACCAAAAATCAGACTGCTTCTGCAGGTGTACAAAGAGGTGAAGTCACGGAGATTAATCCCGCTTTTTCGAAAATCAAAGTACTGGTTGTGCCGACCAACGAAGAATTGAGTCTTGCCCTACAAGCTTCTTCAGTGGCATGGCAGGAATAGCAGCGGAAGATTAAGCAAAGCCAGTTAAAGAAGTTAGTCCACCAGCATGATGTTCAATCGAACCATTCACAACAAACTTATTCTGCCATTCATTGGGCCATGTATAATGTATATTCAGGCCCATAGGAATGAAGACTCATGAGTGTCTTTTCTAATCCAGTGAAGAGGATAGGATACTTTTGTCCCATTGGTCGTGGAGGTGGAGGTGATACAGATTACCGCATTGAGCTCATGAACGAACATTCCGTTTTAGACGATACAGACAACGAAATGTTTAGAATCGAGGAAGATAAAGCATGGCATTTAATTACTGGATATGTCCATGATAAAGTTCAAATTTTATTTTGCTGTCTTTGAAAAGCTCGCTCCTGACCACGCAGGTACTAGCTAGCTAGTTGCGTGCTACTCGATTACTGTAGCTACTAATAGCTACTAGCTAGTAGCAGTAGCAGCAAGAGGTACTGTAGTAATGACCATGTGTCGAAAAGAAACACAAATCGCGGTAGCACAAATCAAGGAGCTATTATTATTTCGAGCAAACGATGAACCAGCAGCCGCATGCTGTATTGCTGTATTCCTTCTAACGTGAGTGTTAGCAGTACTCTACTAGTCTATTGATGTGCCGCGCTTTTTTTGTTCTTTGTTTACTTCAGGAAGGATCGCTCACTCATTCCTTAAATCGTCGTGATTCAAAGACGTCATAACCGACCAAAAGAGAGAACTGATGATCATGATGTAATGCAGAATGTACTCGGAGTATGTGGTGACGATGAGGCGACCATTCGATTAATACATCTACGTACAATAAGAAAACAAGGCCCGGGACGAGATAAGCTGATCTGTCAACTGCTCAGCTGCTCAGCTGCTCAACCACTCAGCAGCTGAATCACCGATTAATAAAAGAAGTTGAGTTAGGGAGCATGATACCAAGTCGTCTTTTATCTACAGCTGGTCGTTTTACTCGTAGCAACTGTGGCAGACAAACCATTGCGCGAGGTGCAACCGCCAGTGATGCTCGTCAAATAATAATATCGCCCATCGCATTTCCCGCAGTGGTAGCAGCACCATCGACGCGTTCCTGGTCATCTTCCCACAAAGGTGCATTCGTTAGTTTAGATTCAACTGTTTTGGCGCAATCTCCAAGAGATCATGAAACGAAAAGTGAGAAAGATTTTTCCACATTTCCAATGCAAAATCACCGACAAGGTCAAGGGCAACATCGGCATCGGCATCTATTTCAGCAACGACGGCACTACCACGCTACTTCAAAACGAGAAATTTTGCCTTTGATCGCGGTTGGGGCTGTCATTTTTGTGGGCCGCTACACCTGGAAGGCACTAAACCGAATGGACGAAGAATGGGAGGAATACCAGTGGGAATTACAGCAGTACGAGAAAGCCCACCGACAAGACTTTGTGGCGAAGAATGCAAAGTACCCCGACGGAACCCTCGCCGTCGACGTTGGAACCATGTTTCTCAAATTAGCTCATAATGGTAATGGATTGTTGGCCACGCGAGAAGGATCGCGATCGACTTTTGCAGGTTTGGTACGAACCTCGGATGACGGCAGTGGTGACGGTAATGTTTTATTGGGACAACAAGCCTTGGAAAAGTATTGGGAGGTAGCACCCTTCCACCCCGAACGTGTCGATATGGCTCGCAAGAGTTATGACAATTCGAGCACGACGCTGCTCAAGGTGATTACTCCAGCCATTCAAGATGCTCTGGATCGGGCCAATTTGCATCAATCCAAAATGAGATCGGTCGTTACGGTCCCCGCTAGTGCTGTGGCCAATTTGCAAGATCCGCGGAATCCCTGGAATAGCGTTACGGTTCATGATACATGGAAGGATGCTGAGTGGATCCCCGAGCCTGTGGCCAGTGTGTGGGGAGCCCAAGTCCAGGGAGATTTACCCTTGCACGACCTCAAGAAACCCGTCTTAGTCATTGACATGGGTGCCTACACGACCAGTCTGTCCATTGTTGAAAAGGATGTCGTTCAAGCCAGTGTAACAGTGGAATTTGGTGCCCAAGTATACGTCGATGCTGTTTGCGATTACGTCGTGGAAAGTCAAGAAGGACTCAGTACAGTCAAGAACGATGGTATGGCATGGCAGCGCTTGGTTCAAGCGGCACAAGATGCTGTTCAAGAATTGAATACCAAGTCAGATGCCCAGTTGAACGTGCCCTACATTGGCATGGATATGACGACCCGAAAACCTATTCATTTGGAGATGCGCATTCCGAGAAAAGTGATAGAAACAAAAGTCGCGGACGAGATAGTCACGACCATGATTTTGAAACACGAAGACGGTACCTCTGAGTCAATTCTTAGTCCCCATGTCCCCGTCGTTCCGCATAATATGTCATCTTTATGGATGTCTCTAATGACGCAACTCTTGACGGGCATCAATCAACAGCCGCAAGATTTGGGGCACGTTCTCGTAGTAGGTGGCGGTGCCAAGCACGCCAAGGTAGAAGCGTCCATCAAGGAATGCTTTGAATTCTTCCAGACCAAGGTTGTCCTCCCGGCTCTTTCGACACGATCGGAACTGGTAGTATTAGGGGCATCATCTATCTTGCCTCAGTACGAATACAATTTGGATGAAGGATTGATTCGATTAGAAGATCCAGAAGAAAGTTCTTGATAGATTCAGCGATGAAGATTCTCATTATTATTGTACAGAACTAAACGGCATTGCTTTAATACAAGATTATTTTTTATTCTTACGACTATTTTATCACGGCACCATCTGAAAGATTGTGGTTGCCTCGCTCAGAAAAAATTGGGGGAGTCCCTCTCTAGCTCTAACGCCGGTTCCAACCTGAGGTGGGGGAGGGGTCCTACGGAACCTGTGCTCTCTTTCTCGGTCAACTGATACTCCAAACTAACAATTCATTACGTAAGCCATGTTGACCTTTGTAAAATTACACGGAGACGAAGCCGCACTGTTCGAGTTATGAATTTGGCATGTCCATTAGCTTTGGGAACACTAGGAAATCAGTGCGCGTCAAACTTCCAAAACGCGCTCGAAATCAGTCCGATTCACCACCTGAATCATCTGCAAACACGAGATCGGAATTCGAAGCATCCATGCCAGCTATACCAAGGCTTGGCGGTTCCCCAAGCTTTGGTTTATTTACAGCAGCACCATCTGACGTATCGCCTTCCGACTCGTAATCCTCTTCATGAGCAACTTCATCTTCTTCTTGCTCCTCCTCCTCCTCCTCTACAGCCGGTGGCTCTTCATCTTCTACCTCTTCCTCTACTGCTGTCTCTGCCTCTTCTCCTTCACTCGCTGATGCAGAATACTCCTCTTCGCTACCACTAAGATCCTCGTCTTCTACTACTTCAAAGTGCTCAAAGCTACACTTGAAACCCAACTGATCTCCACCTGGTGATGCACCAAAAACACCAATACTAAGAGTTTCCGCGTCTGAAAATTTTGCTGCTTTTAATTCTTTCCATTCCTCTCCATCCAAGCTGTAATTGGCTTCGACATATCCCTCCAACCGGCTGAGTTTCAGCCAAATCTCTTTTTTACCCTTATCCAACATTTCGTAGGAATACTTTGGATCGCCTCGGTGAAATTGCCCCGGGTACGGATTCAGTGATCGCTCAAATTGCCACTCTGCTGGGTGTACATAGCAGGCTGCAAAATGCCGCAGAACTCCATTTTCTTTCGGTGGTTCATGGTATTCCAACGCAACCTTGGTGTATATTCCTCGCTTCTCTTGCAGCAGGAGTCCACATTGGTCCAGCCACGTTTGCATTTTTGCGTGGACTTTAACAACGGCTTCAAAGTCCCCAGTTACCTTTCGAAAGTAGTAGGGGCTATTGTTGGTAGATCCATCTTCCTCTGTATGGCGCCAGACGTGTGATTGTGGTGGTACTTTCAGTTTTATAACGCCGTCCTTTTCTTTCCCGTCTTTTCGGCTCTCTAAAGATGTCCAGAAGTATTTGACTGGTTTTTTGTCGGCCATAGTTTCTTGATTCTAGATAGATGATGCTGAATGCTGAATGCTGAAAGCAGCAGGGTCCCCGGATTCAGCTTTTGGCTGGGTTAAGTGCGATAGATATGGGCAAGTTTGTAAGTATGTTATCTGGTTGGGGAAAGACGAGCTGGAAAAGTTCAGAATCAAACTTTCTTGTAGCTGCAGCTGCGTCCTGTGAAAGCCAAATTAGAGGTGCATACATGAACTCCGTAAAAGATTGTGTTCATCTCTCATCACAGGAGATGTATGTGTTGTTTGAAAGTCCCGCGAGCGAATGACGAGTGGAAAAAAGACTCTCGATGACCCTGCTCATCAAGTGCATTTTCAATGCGCGAACTGCGCGACATATTAGAGACTGGGCTAATACAACAGCAGAAAGGTGCAATACACACAACCATCACAACATGTGATGAGAGTGTGTAGTAACATTATGGAAATCACCACATTATGAGCTCAGCAGAATGCAGAAATAAAAAGTCAATGCCAGACTTGAAAGCTGCCAACTGAGAAAATTAAAGCCTACCATAGCTGCCTTGCACTTGGCGCGTGAGAGCATTGTGAGCGTAAGAAAGCATCTAAGCGTAATTGTTGTTGATGCCTTGATTGAAAAAGCTGCTTGTCTGGAAAGAATTGCATGCTATTTGTGTACCTAATAGGTTCTATGATAGGTTGCACTGATACTGATTTTTTAGTATCGTGCACTAGCATACTTCGGTGGTAATAGGTTTACGGCTAGCATTGACTGGGCGAGGGAAAGCAAAACTAACAGGTACCCAGTACAATTACAATTTCTCAGGATTTTACAGGACGATGAATGGAGTATTCACCTCGGAGCTTGATTTCAAAGCAGGATACTGACGTCGTGATAGTAACCGATTGCATTATTTTGAGAATCGATTTAGCGATTTTTAGTTACTAAAACTGTCCTTGTAGTTTGTGCCCTTCATTTCCATTGGCAGGCAAAAAACCCGATTAATATGCGCCGGACACCTCCATGTATATCCACTCCAGCATGCTCCAAGTCTCCCAGATGGATCAACATTTCCCCTTGTTGTAAATGAATAGTTTGATTCAGAACTTGTATAAAGGTACCACCACCCAAATATTCCTCAGTGTTAGATAGTGCCGCATTGAGCGTAATGGAAACATACTTGGAGTTGTCTGTGTGCAAAATGGTTCCTTTGTTGGTGTTGCCTTGATATTTGACCAAGTGAGGTTCGCCATCGCTTTCGAACTCAATAATTGTCCCAGGGGTGAGCTTTTCCTCAAAGAGAGTGGATATTGCACCTGAAAGTTCCCGAAAGGTGTCACCTGTTACCTCGAGAAGGTCTGGAATATTCTTACATTGTAAATGCTGAGCAGTCAACGTGTATAGTTCATTGGTCCATCCTGCTCCGATGGTTCCGATTCTAGAATATGCGTAGTATTCAGCCATGCGGTTTATTTGCTGGCATTGTTCTACTGTAAACAAACGTCCTTTGTAAATATCATGTTCTTGACTAATGACCTGCAGTTCAAAGTCTGTTTCAAGTTGTGACGGTTGTTGTTGCTGTTGTTCGCTCGGAAAAGCTCCCGTGAGACTTGTCGACAGAATTGGTTGATTATGAGTTGTGTCGTCATTGCCATTCGTCTTGAGTGATTTGGTTCGAATACGGCAGATGATATTTCGATCAAACGCATCCGTCCCCATCATGTCCAACTGCTCATCGGTAATGTGTTGGATGTCCGCCAGTTGACGTACGCCAGACGCATGAAGGATTCCGTGTGCCAAACCAAGACCCACCAATTCTAAATCCGACCGAAGACAGGAATCAAGATCCAATCTAGCTTCTTCAGGAGCTTTCGATTGTTGTAGTTGCTGGTGAAAGATATGTTTCTTTCGCCAGGGCTGATTTCGCGGAAGATAGCTTGAAGTAGAAACTGTAAAGGACAGTAGCAGTAGATTCACTGCCAGCCAACATAGGGCGGGTAGTATTGATCTCATTAAAGAGGCGATTGCTTTTTATATCCTGATCCATGATGTTGGTTGATGTTCGTTGACGATCATTAATTATAGATTATAGTATCTTGGAACGGTCGTTGACCGACGCTGATGAGCCTTGGCGTTAGGAATTCATGTTCAAAGGACAAAAGAAGATGATTAGCTAGAGATGAGAAGAACGAGATTTTTCTCCGGGCTTGCGATGACTGCTTTTTTTAGTCAGGAATTCATTACTACTATCGCCGGCATGCTAATCAAGCCCCGTCGGTTTTCAAACAGTACTCACACACTGATACTAATCTTAGGGCTAGTACTAGCTAGAAATGACATCAGGGTTAGAGTGTTTCGTAAAAGCAGGGTTATGTGCATGAAGGGTTGGGTAGGGCTTGGGCCTGCTGCCGTTTTATTGTGACATGCAGATGGTAAGCTTCATTACTAATAATAGACTAGACTAATCGTACCGCAATAGTTGAGTACAGAAGCTACTGTACAAAGCTGTCGTTATTGAAGTAGCTACTAGGCTAGTAGGGCTAGCTACATCATTTTGTGATTGTGCTTGGCTGTGTGCCCATGCTGCGCTGAGAGCTTATTCTGTTCTGGTGCCAGAGCATAGGTTCTTTCGACTTCCCTCATTTTCAATTGTTTTTGTTAGTCATAGCAGTGGTGAGAGAAAAAAAGAGTAAAACCTCAGTCGTTCCCAATTCAACAAGTCAGCCAACTCACTCACTCTTGCCACTCTACTGCGCGGCATTCGAACTGACTTTTTCTTCGTACAAACTAAATGATTCTTCCAAAAAAAAGCTGATTGATAATTGTTGATTGCATTTTCTCTGTAATGGTATCGAATGATGAATGGTATTCCCTTGTTCTCATCCGGTCCAACCTTTTCTGCCACCTTGAAACCACCATTTCGAGGATTTATTGATATGCTTTCCTGCCACAAATCCTTCCTTTTCTTTCTTCCGATCATTCTCGTGAGCTCCTTCGACTTTGGCATCCTCCGAAAATCCCATCCCTGATAAATCTTCTTTGGCCATGAGCTGTCGGTCCATGCGACACTGAAGGTAGTCTTTGGAAAATTCTTTGCACTTGTGATGCACATCCTGCGATTTCTTCAAACAATCTATATATTTCTGTGCATTACATTAAGTTAAAAAGAGAAATAGATGAGCAGATGAACAGATGAAATGATAAGAGGAAGCAAAGTAATAGGATCAAAGGTCAAACACGTGCCTGCACCATTGGCTTGCATTCCGCGTCATGATCCAAAGGGAAAATTCCCCTCTGTGGAGGTTTGACCATCTGCTTGCCGCTACTAAAGCTCATGGATGACATGGTGCGTGTATGTGTGTGGTTCCGACAAGGTTATTTCAACTAGCTACTCCGTACAACAATATGGTGCTTGTGGCCTTCAGAATTTTTAGTTGCTAATAACAATTACTAGTAGAGTAGTCTATGGGTACTCAAATAATAGTAGTTTTCGTGTTATTACCAGTAAACGACGAAGCGCTGTGCCTGTACGAGTCAGTCAGCAGCTTCGTTGTGTTTGAGAAAAGGTTGAACGTCTGTGTGAAATGATGAAGTCTGTCCCTCACCTTTTGAGCACCTCTTATTCCCGCAGGAATGGATTGACCCCCCTGGAACTTTCATTCTCCTAACCTTATCGGAGTGCACAGACAATGGTAAATGGTATCAAGCAACAATCGAAGACATTTATGATTAAGTAACTTTTTTGTTAAGTGCATAGACACTGGTATTGATGAGCAGCCACTAGTAGGCTATTACTACTACTGTGTTAGTACCTGGTAGTCGTACCAGGGATTTCAAAAGGGCTTACTAGGTAATATCCGAACTTTGCTTACGCTTAACGAACGCTGGCGAAGCGCTGACAGTGGTCGGTTTGGGCAGCCATTCTTAAGAATTGCCCTACTCTGCATAAGCATACCGTACCCTGGCTGGTACCAGGTACTACCAGGGTACCTGGTACCTGGTACCATACCAGCAAACGAGATTGAACCCACGACCAAAACAGTACCGTACCGTTACACAGTGGCCATTTGAAGGAACTAGTTTTTCTAGGAAAATTCAATCATCTATGATTGAGTATTAATCAAGTTTTGCTTGCCCAACGAGATAAAAAGAAGTTCACATTTGACTAGAATACTCGAATATTGTTACATCAGCCACTACAGGATGACAAACTCTACAACCGTGTCAACTTGTCATCCCATGATTTCAACCAGAAAAAGTGTCATTGCCAGTCTGCTCCCGGATGATCGTCCTCGTAGCTTCTGCATTGTGTCTGACAATGCCAGAACGTTTGCCACGGTCAAAATCAATGCGTCGAACTTGCACAACAAAAGGCATAACATCCGCAGAGCCAAATCGACTTCCTCTTCTCGTGACAGTCTTCCCCGCAAACCATACTCCTCAAAACGAGCTCTTCCTTATCCACACAACCGTCGTCGGCACGCTCGACGAGGTTCATCTGACGATGCTTCTCTAGATGTCTCTCCTTCATCTGTGCTATCTCCTATCAGTGTTTCCACCGCAAACGGTACATTATCCCGTTGGTCCAGTACGGGAGCAGTCGACACACCATATCACAGCAGTAACGGCATGACTATGAATCATTCAGCTCCTCCTCAACGACGGTCACGCAACGGCAGCAGCACCACTCGTCACAGTGCTGGTGCCACCACTACTGGAGGTGGTCTGAGCAGTCATTCTCGAGCTGAAATTTTGCACAATTTAGCTGCCAGCAGCAGCAGCAGCAGTCGTCCTCCTTCCATGCCCACACGCAAATTTCTTGATGACGATTCCGAAAAATCTTGCACTACCGAGGCCTGTGCTACGGCGAGTCATAATATTATGACTTTGACAAGCTGTTTGGCGGTTCATGCCAACAAGAACCACAAGGCTGGTGGCAAGATGACGAGATCCATTCGTCGTCATCCCGTGAGCAATCAAGAATCCGAAGAAAAACGACGCAGCATGGTCAGTATTTTGGATGCTGCTCTGGGATCCTTAGATTTGTGTGATCAGTAAGAAGAAACATGATGATGAATGATGATACACCCATCTCACAGACACACACGCACACACACCAAACGATCTTCATAACACATTCACCTTTTATAAATTAAAGTTGCTTTCAATGATATATCTACATTTGCAAAGAGAGTATTTATTGTAACATTTTTCACCTTATTCTCCCCCTTTCTTAGATTTGTGGGTACACCCGAAGATTGAAGACACACTTGCTCTGATCGTTAAAGTATCCGAACGCTCAGAGCCTCAAAACAAGAACAAAAATAAATAATCATGATGATGCAATAATTGTTTTTGATCCGCTCTTGAACTTGTTCAATCACGGCGAGGATTCAAAAGTTGTACGATTGTACAGCTTTGAAGGGACTAGTTGTGGCCTGCCGTATCCAAAAAGCGATGCAAACAGCAATTTACCATACAATCGATTCCACCACGGGACTGCTAGCATTGCTGAATCCTTAAGTCTTGCCTAAATTCTTCTTGGGCATTGTTATGAGATCTGCAACAGCTAATTGTCGCAGTTAGCCGCCCTGTTGCAAGGTAAGGACTAAGGACACAGGTCTCCATCCATCTTTGATTGGCATTTGTGTGGTTTTCTCAAGGAGTTTGTCGTTGACAGTACTGTAATGTCGACTGTCGCGGTGTCGTTTGTTTCGAGAAGACGCGTGTGTACCATCGTGATGACGGTGGCTGGGAATGCTCCACTTCGTACTACTGAGAATTTTTCTTGTAATCACTGCTACTCTTGTGATGGTGGCGGTTTCTACGTCGAACTCGTGGATGTTTCTTGGTCTGGACTTCTGCTCGACTTACTCGACTTTCGAAGGGAGTGGCTTCGTCGGTGAAGATGTTCTGGAGGACAAAAATGGGAATCCTTTGCCACCTCAAGCTAGCGCCTGGAAGTGGTTGCAGGAGGATCAAAAGCCCAGCTCATTATCTATTTTCTACTGTGCAACGCATGAAACAAAGGCTGTACGAAGAAAAAAGGAGGGGCGGCTAAAGCATGATCTTTACGAATGTTGTGAACAGTGCCGTTGTTTACGAATGTTGTGAACAGTGCCGTTGTTGAATGCCACAACAACAATCTCTACAAAGGTATGGCAATGCAAAGATTCTCCCAATGCCGCTGTTTCCCGTCCATCTTGTTGTCTTGTTTCCCAGAACCAACAACGAATCATGTTTGCTCCTGACATAATCCAAAACCATGTGTATGTGCAAGACTTTCAACAACAGAATCAATCCCATTAAAGGTACAAATTGATACTCATCTTTGGGTTCTTTAAAGTTGTACATGAAATCAGCCAGTGTCCATTTGAAAGTTTTACGTGCTGTTTGCAGCAGCGCTGCATGAACGTGTGGACGAATACTACTTAACAAATTCAGGTTATGGACTGGCACTCTGCTCTCGACTACGGTAATTTGCGATCTACATTCTACATAAATATTTGTAAATTTTTCATAATCACGCTTTCGTGGCTTTTTAAAGGTGGTGATTCCGTCGTCTACCGAAGGTATCGCATGTAGTAGGTATTTCAAGTAAGTTAGTCGGTAAAGAATGCATCTTCTTGCACGATCGCATATCGCATGCATGTTGCAATTAAATCAGTACACTGCGAATAGTACGCAGCGTGTTTTTTACTTTTGGTATACGCTGTATCCAGTACGGTGGGTCTGGGCCTTTTCTTCGTCTTCCTCTTCGTGAGCAATCTTGTTCATTTCTCGAACGGTGCCAGCACCAACCTGCTCGAATCTCTGGAGCTCGGCAGCGAGCTTAAAGTCCTGGATTTCCTCGGGCTTGGCATTGGCAGGTGGTGCTGCGTACGATGTAGGCTTTGGAGTGTGTTCGGCGTTGACGTAGGCATTGTCGGTGGTGTAATCCGCGGGGACGGTAAGCATACCGTGGTCCTTTTCGCGAACATGGGCCAAGCGAGTAAAGGTACTAGAGCGGGCCGTGCGCATGGTGTTGGCACGCGAGATATCATGGTGCTTTTTCTTATGGTCCTCGAGAGCAGCAGCATTCTCTTGCTGTTGAAGAGCAATGGCAAGGCGGTGATCCTTTTCTTCCTGGGGAAGGTTGGGGTCGTCAATTCCGTGGGGAAGGCCTGGGGCACGGGCAGCGGGCTTTCCCATCATGACATAGTCGCCCTCGGCAGTTTTGCATTCTTCAGACATGATAGTAGGTTGTTGTTTGAATTGTCGTTGTAGGGAGGCTTTGATGTTTTCGGGCTGTGGGACAAGGAAGAAAGGAAGCGCAGCGAGCAGAGTTGGAGAGACAAGTTTAAGTGAGTGTGAGTGTGTTTCACGTATGCGAAAACATGGATACCATACCCCATACCCATAGCAAGCAGTTTGCAAAATACAAAGTCTTCTACAAGATAGTTCAAGAAGCCGTACTCCTGGTAGAGAGACTTATCGATCGGATTCCGTGATCGATTCTAATACCAATGGGGGAGTGTCATGTGTGTCATCAGTCGCCAATATTTTCAACTCATTCATCCATGATGCAGTTTCCTCGTATCATCCAATTTCTCACTGAAAGCCTCCCCTTTTTGCCAAGATCACCTCCAATATTTCTTGACATTGCAATCTTTACATCTCATCTCCGACAAGTAGTACCTCAATAGTTTCAAAACAGCCGCCATTGTCTTACCTTGAGTTCGTTCTGTTTGTGGGACAAAGAGAAACATCATACGCTACTAGCAACATGGCGGAGGAAGCGACGCTTTCAAGCGAGCACGCCAGACTGTCGGATGATACCTCTAAATAGAATTCCATCGCAAACCGAGACCGTTGAATGATTCTTCTGTGTTTCTGATGACGCTTTAAAAGGGACTGAAGTCCCGTGAAATGAGAGTTTCCTACCTGGTACTGCTCCCACCACTACTTGTAGCTACGACTACTACTACTCCGAGTACTCAAGTAGGCTAGTACTTAGTAGCTACTAGCTAGTAGTAGTAGTAGTAGTACAGTACTATGGTCTGCTAGAGTAGCTAGAGTATCACTAGCTAGACCCGACCCTTTTTAGAGTACGGTAGAGTAGCTGCCGTAGTAGCTACTACTCCGGAGTAGCTAGTAGTAGCTACAACTAGCTAGAGTAGTACTCTAGTAGGGTCTAGTTTGGTCTGGTCTGATCGATAGTAGTAGTACTACTATGGTGGTGTGGTGGCATATCCTACTACTAGTAGTAGTAGTCTAGCTACTAGAGTAGTAGTCTATCTCATCAAGGAGGCAACTAATGATAACATCTCAGATTGACTACTTCTTGCACTCGTACCTCGTACTACCTACTATTTAGTAAATGATTTTACGCACTACTACTAGCTAGTAAAATGGTCATTCATCAATAGCTTTGCAAAGAGGGAAACGGACAGAATTTTTATCATCTTACTTGCAAATCCAGGATGGAGGACTACGAAGTCGATGACGCTTATAATGATGAAGATGACAAAGATGAAGACGAGACTGGTCGCCGTCAACGAAAAAGAGAAGGGATTTTCAAGCGTCTGCAAAGTAGAATCGGGGGTAGTAGGAGGTTTAGAAAGGACGATGATTCTGCAGCTTCCTCGAACAGCAGCAGAAGCAGTGATAATTCTTTTCCGAATAATCCCGATGAAAATAATAGAGGAGGATTTCTGAAACGAAGATTTAGCAAGATTACTTCGTTTCGGAAGAAAGAGAAAATATTATTATCATCAGAGCAACGCAGACAGTCCGAGCGAAGTGTTCCTCAAAGATCCTTTCTGCGACGGTCCGTGCACAAGAGTCATGGCACCATTGTACGAAGCAAAGCAAGCCGGTCTCTAGGATTGAGTATCGCCATTGATGGAGATACCGACGATGGGGATTTGGCCATGCCGTTACGAAACTCACAGGGAAAAAAAGTTCCTACTGTAATTGAAAATAACAATAACAATAGAAAAGGCAGAGCACCCAAGTCTGGTCCTACAACTGCTTTGACCAATGAGAATGATAACAAAAGCCACAAGATAAGTTATGTCTCCAGCCCTGGAGGCAGTAGGCAAGTGACACGGACTGTAAAAGGCCGTCGTCGTACTCGCTCTCGCCGACAAACGCAGGACGCGGTGGGGTCTGTTCGAGTGGTAGATTCCGTGCCCTCTGTAGCATCCATGGATAAATATTCAACGGATCGGCGACCCTACCAGGAATATCACGATTCACTCCATAGATCTTTCCCTCGTGACAATGGTCGAAATTCATCACGAGCGCGCAGGAGTAGATTTGCAAGGGAGCCAGACAGTGATATGAATGGATTCAGATTTGATGCGGATCTTTACTGCCAATCTCTGCCCTGGATCGTCAAAAGCTGGATTTATTTCGTGACCGTGCTTACGCCCTTGGGGTTCTGTTATTACATTTTTGTAAGCATCGGGTCTTCCACCAGTCTGCATCATTATTTCCTTTTGCAAAAAGTCTCTATCAGTAACCTACTTTTTGTTGGCCTCAGTTGCACTTGGAGGACCAATTTTTGGGCCAAACAGGCATTAGATACTCATGGCGGACAATCCATCTTGGGGAGAGGAGGTGGAGGAGTGTCGAACAATGATATACTGCGCAATCATAGTAGGCTCAAAACGACTCCTGCTGGTCCCCCTAGTAGTACAGATGACGGTGGTGGTGACGGACGTCGATACAGTCGTGGATCTAAAAGAACCTTATCTGCAGTTGCGGGGCCCAGTGTCTGGGATGTCGAGAAATTTCTTGAGTCTACCCGGAGTTCACGACGTCAGCAGACAGGAATGACTCCCGCTCAAAAGCGACCGAAATTTGATAAGCATGCCAGCATTAATGAAATGTACGAGTTTCACGAAGCAGACGAAAAAGTGGCCATGTTCACATAGCAATAGCCGATCAATCAGCAACATCCTGATAATTGCTGGCAGCCCATGGGATTCTAATGTACAGGAGCTGTTGAAGCGAAGACTTGAACACGGAGAGACTATCACGTGCATATGCACACTTACGTAAGATTATAAATAGAATAGAACGGCTGCAAGATTGATTTCAGTATTACAGTCACGATGCATGGCCATAGAGAAGTTCAATTTAATTGCCACCCGCTTTAAGTTGTACACAGAGAGCAACAGGTTGGATCACATTCAACCTTAGGGGGAAGGCCAGCGGATAGCGGCTCGCAGTCTGCCGTCACGTCTTGAATTTGGTCGTTATCGCAGATTTCCTGGGGCATGGTACCGCTGAGCTCGGTTTTGGTAAACCACATTGCTTTTTTGTGTTTGAAAGGTACAGTGAAAAAGAGATAAGGTGTACAATAGTAGAGAAGAATATATTATGGATGAGTGAATGGCTGACGATTCCGAGTTGTGAAGTCATCAACTTACTACTAGCGGGAAGGCGGCCGAGCTCTGTCGGAATTGTACCTGACATATCGCAACCCGAGATTTGAAAAAATACAATTTTTGTGAGCAATCCAATTTCAGTCGGAATAGTGCCAGAGATGGTCCTCAAAGCTCGTATAGCAAATGTGTTGCTATATAGAAAAAGTGGACGCCACAATGTATCGTCGGTGTCAGAGAAAATAGTTGGGGTGCAAAGACAAAGAAACATCTGTTGTATTACAAAACAATAGTATTCGATAAGCCTTGCTTACAGGTTACTTAGCGACCCAAGCTCGCTTGGAAGAGTTCCTGTGAGGAGCATATCCCTTAGGAGAACGAACTCCAAAACTTTTAGCAACCCGATTTCACTTGGAATGGTTCCTCGAATGATGTTTGCATCCAGAGTAAATTCACCTGTGATGCACAAGAAAAAGAAAAATAATGTCGCAAAGACGAGTGAGCATTAACAGGATGCTGAGCCTTATCAATTTCTAAATTGCATGGCACTCACGCAAACGTGTTTGACCGATTTCACTTGGAATGGTTCCACTGAGGGGCGCTGCAAACGACACAATTTTATCTAAAGCTGTTAGTAAGCCAATCTCTGTCGGGATAGAGCCAGAAGCTTGAGAACGAGATACATCAATGGACTCCAAGTTGAGCCAGCTGGTGCTGTAGGAAAAAATCGGCCCACCCAGAGCAGGGTTTTCGTTGACTAACAAATGTTTCAAATGGACAAGACTCTTTGTAGTCGAAGGCAGGTCTCCCGAAAACCCATTGCGCTCGAGGTTCAAAAAGTTCAGATTCTGTAGACGGCTTATACTAGGGTCGATCGGCCCCTCAAACCGGTTACTGTTCAGATTTAATGTCTCTGTGAACAAGAAGAAAATGGAATAGAATCAGAAGACCGCAAGACAGGAGCCTAGTTGTACACGACACCGTCATGCGCGCAATCCGTACGTACCGAGGAGGGAGAGACCAAAGAGTTCACTGGGAAGACGACCAGTTAACTGATTGCCCCCGAGTTCGAGATGTTGCATCAATGACAGTAAGCCAATCTCCTTTGGAAGGCTTCCCCACAGCAGAGTTTCCTTCAAATGAAGCTTCGTGACGAATCCTTCCTCGTTGCAAGTGACAGCTGGTGACCATTGGCACTCGGGAATGCCAGCTTGCCTGGACCAGGTGACGAAAACCATTTTGTCATTGTTGTCAGGTATGGAAGTATTGCTGCTCGTGGTGCCGTTATAGCCATTGTCGTCGTCGTCGTTGGACGAGGAGAAGTTCTTGCTAGTACCATTCAAAAGAACAGAGTTCGAGAGAAAGTTATTGGCGTTGGAGTGACCATTGGCAAAGTAAAGCGTCATTAGGGCGTAGCGCTGGATCCAACCGCCATGATTTTCTTGAGAATACGTTTCATCTTTTTGTTGGTTGTTGTCTGATGCGCCAGTTGTGATCTTACCCGTCCCATTGGTGTTATCATCGATGGGAATGTGCAACACATCTACATAGGACATCCATTCCATTGCCAATTTTTGAGGCGAGTTGACTTGAAGGAACGTGTAGGGATTGTAGGATCCATTGTAGACTTGCGAGATGACTGCACGACGAAGCTTGCGATAGTACAAATCGTTCTTGCGACGCCTGGCTTGGGCCTCGGCAGTCATGATATTGCCAGGGAGGGCTCCCATCTTGGAAGGACTTCCTGGGTTTTCCACTAAAGCTGGATGGTCGTACAAGACCGCCACTAGGCCACCTACTGATGCTGCCAAGATGAAAAACCCAACACAGACAGCCCAGAAGTTCTTGCCTCGGCGACGACAACAGAAATGTCCCACACAAGTCTTTTTATCATCAATATCCTCTGAAAACTCCATCGTCATGGGTTCCATGATGGCTGGTTGATTTTCAAAAGGAACCGGATTGTCAGTAAGTGCAGCAGACGAAGCATTGTTGTTACTATTCTCGTACGCTGCTAGAACTGTAGCGACGGCTGCAGCATTGTTAGAACCTGACATGCTGGTAGATGTTAGTTACTGAATCAATGGTAATAAAAAGTAAAAATTATGGTAGAGGAGTGCTAGCAGAAAGCATGGGGTAACCATTTACTCGAAGTTCTTGTTCCCGCAGATCCGATTTTCTCGGTGGGAGTCGAAATTTCTCGCATGTCTCAATGCTTCATTTCAATCCATAATCTTACATCATAAGTTGCTGAATCATTCGTGGCTGACTGTGACTCATATTTATTTGGATTTTTTTGACTTACTACTACTACAGTACTAGCTACTACTAGTAGAGGTCTAATACTACTAGCTATTCCGTAGCTAGTAGTAGACTACTACTACTAGTACAGTAGCTAGCTACTCTAGTAGCGGTAGTAGTAGTAGTAGAGACTCACACTCGTCATCAATAAGTAGAGATAACTGGTACTACTAGCTAGAGCTAGAAAATACTAGTAGAGCTACTCTAGCTACTAGTACAGTAGTAGCTAGTACTAGTACTACTACTGGACTACTCGAACAACAAAGAGTTCTCCATCTCTACTCTACTACTACCTGGTAGTAGAGTACTAGTCTAGCTACTAGTAGAATAGTAGAGTAGAGTAGACACTAGCACCCGCACTACTACGATTCTACACTCTAGTAGTAGTAGTCTGACTAGTAGTCTAGTGGGTACGTACGTAGCAATACCTGACACCTGATCACAACATTTTCATCGTGGCAATTAAGAAAAGTTTTAATTATTCTAGTCTAGTATTTCTAGTTCTTGCTCATAAAAATTAACAATATTCCATATTGAACGGTTTGACGTTTGATTCATTCGTAGCGACCAAAATGACAATGAAGAGATTTCTTTCCGTGGCTTTGCTGCTGCTCGTCCCCTCAGCCTTGACCTTTACGCCACAGCAACCCAGAAAGCATGGTCTTATTACGAATGTTGCACGTTCTACGAAATCCAATTTGGGCATGTCTAGTTCAACTCCAGATGCAGAACGGATGAAGAAAATTTTGGAAGAAGAGGCAAACAATCCGCAAAATTTGAAGGCGACTGCAGAGGCAATGAAAAATTTAAAGCCAGAAGATATTGACAAAATGCTCGAAGAAATGGATAATATGCCAGCAGCCCAGAAAAAGCAATTGGAAGCCATGGGCATGAACCCTGATATTATGCGACAGAGTATCGAAATGATGAAATCGAATCCAGACATGGCCAAACAAATGGCAGACATGATGGAGAATTTAACCCCAGAAGAAATGCTCGAGAAGAGCAGGCAGGCGCAACAAGCGTTTTCGGGAGTGGTGGGCACACCTACATCCACCCCTGCCGTGATGGATGCGCAAATCGAATCTTTGGCAAAAGATGACGATGGTAGCGAAGACGAAGAAGACACTGAACCGATTCCTCCTCCAGATGCTGAGATTTTGGATACT
>Ga0100380_10002426_pt1 | contig 20174 bp, 15 predicted proteins | sample CryGeymeta201504_FD_80417 | JGI IMG/M metagenome (GOLD analysis project Ga0100380, IMG submission 80417) | Groundwater microbial communities from Crystal Geyser aquifers in Utah, USA - Crystal Geyser metaG 2015-04 | ecosystem: Environmental > Aquatic > Deep subsurface > Groundwater | place... | reverse complement strand
ATATTTCATTGGTATGCGTATTTTTCAGTTCTGACAATTCTTCTTATGTCATTTTGCTATACTTCTTCTTGATACTCTGATACTCTTCTTCCCTATTTTTCTCATTCTCATTGAGCTGTCTCTCCAATGACTCAATGGTTCTTCTGAAAGCATTGGCCTGAGCTTCGTATGTATTTTTTATGCGAGAATTTGTCTAGACCAAGGTCTTGATTTAGTTATTCTTGGATATTAACAGCTGAGTAAGTCTTTAGTTTTATGTGTTGAGGGCATAAGCTTCTAATGTGAATTATTTGACATTGGGCTCTAGACCTCGGATGGGACTGCCTCTGCTTGACATTTATAATTAAAAATTATTATACATATCAATTAGCATTATATGATAGCCGGCATTCGAGTTGGACAAATTATGGCAATGAATCTCAAAAGAGCAATGGGGGAGTTCAGCCATTTCAAGAGATGTGTTAAAAGTGGAACGATGAAGTATGCCTTTTCAACTGACCAAATAATAGGCGAGCTCAGAGAGGTATCCTAAGGCTACAGACACCTTTAACAGAAAAATATCCCAACAGCTGAGGAAATGCTCACCAGAGCACTGACGATCCTCCCCTTCTACATATAAAGTAACGAGTCTTACAACGAGCAATTTGACTCTCTGTTGTCCAAGTAGCACACATCATTTATCTTAGAATATCAAAAGTGCATGCCTGGCGAGGAAGGACCGACAAAATAGTTGAATTAGCCCAAAAAAACCTTTAGTAGAGTGCAGCTAAAAAGGTGATTTTGGGGAAATAAATGGGAAGAGTGAACGTTGTGCTATCAACTGTTGGAAGGTTGGACTATTAACTAAACAAAGTGGAAAGAATTGTTCAGGATAATTATCAATCTGCTAAGCAATAATTAGCTGGGGAAAACCTTAAAGTGGAAGATTTACTGACAGCAGTCAGATAAGGAGAGAATAGTGAAAGTTTAGAAGTTTGGCATAAAGTAAGAATTGAGGAGAGTTGGCTGATGATCGTCATGAATCTGATCAGCAAAGGAAATTTACCTCGCAACCCAGCCTATAATCAGTTATGTTCATATCTGCTCAAATCAGCTGAGAAAACCTCAAAAACAAATATAATCAAACCTCTGACCCTCATGATCTCCAACCTCCTCAGAACGGAGCAATATCTTCAAGCCGAAGGGATGTTATCCTACTGCCTTGACCAGAAACGTGAACATGTCAACAAATAACTCCTGCTTAACAACCAGGAGTACACCCTGCTGAATCTTTTACTGGCTAAAAGTTACAGAGGTGTAAAACGAGATGATGAAGCCTAGAGTTTAGAACAGCTTTATAGGCCAATCTTCAGTCCTGAAACACTAATGGTTCAAGGTTTACTACTTGATTCGATCTGATTTAGAGTGTATGAATAGTAATAGCATAATGAATCATATGGCCGTGTAAGTATCGGATCTACTACATTCACTGAGTCTGGATACTCGCAGTGCTTATTTCTCACTTTAGAGCAATTTGATGACCATTTATTGTCGTTCCATCAAGGCCATTTTTCTGTTCTAGTATATGCTTGCCAAGGCAAAGACTGCCAAACTTCCCAAAAAGGTCCAAAAGGAAGCACCATATTTGTACTCAACAAGATCCATATTAGCCACTGAGAAGAAATTGAGCGACAGAGCTATAAAATAAGTGATGAAGATGAAGATGATCCTGAAATTATTTTTGAAGTTTATGGCAGTATTCTGTTCGTTAAAAGTTTTAGATTTGGTGACTAATTCTGTGCACCAATAGCGGAAGATGCGTACCACATCATAGAGCGACACTAAGAAGGCTAAGGCTAAGATGCAGAAACATAGTTTACCCACCAAATCGAATTACATCAGCAATGCCCGGCAGAAGGAGTCACCCTCCTAGCATACTTTGGCAATCACGGTAGTATAACTCAGGTAATACGAATCGTCCTATAGTCCAGCGTAGAGCAAATTTATCCAGAGACTTAGCTGCCCATTCTTGTTGTGTACTACATGGTGGCAGAAGTACGTGCTTGAGTACGTTGGAGGGTGACGTAGGTCCACTGATAAAAGCACATGGAGAAGATGAAGCAGCAGGTGGTGAGGAGGTGGATGATGCTGACCAGCAGGAGTCGATTCTTGTCCACCCGGTAGGATTTATTCTGAAGAACATCCTGCATCTATTCCCGGTTTGGATCTAGCGATTTATTTATTTTCGAGATTGAGCCAGCACTCATTCGATTATTATTAAACATAAATGATAGGACAATCTTTAACATTTCCTTCCATGATGGTCAGCCCATCCATAGCAGTCCAAGGAAACGGAATCGTAGCAGTGGAGGACATATAGCCATGGAAGGTGCTGCTGACTATCAGCAAAAAAGATGTATTATGTTGCAGTAACATCCCTCAAACATTTAGCTAGCTGATGGAGATCATTAAAGGGCACAAATACAAGTCTTTATCGACACAAATCGAACGTGAGATCTTGTTTGACAATTAGTTGTTGATGCTGTACCTCATTCATATCAAAAATAACAACAAGTAAAATCCTATTCTTCAACAGTGGTTTAAACGGCCGTTGACAGCTTGCTATTACTTCGAGAGAAATTTAATAGAAAAGAGTGAAAATTATGACTTGCTGATTAATTATGTAGCTGAGCACAATCATCTCACATAGTTGTGTAAGTTCTTGCATACAGTTCTGGGTCAATAGCGACTAAAAATGCTCATGAACCAGCAAGAAGAAGTCACAGCTGAAGACTTTAAAAGATAATATGAATGGAGTTATCATTTTGTCAATAATCGTTCTTTTGGTTACACTCATGAATACACCCTCATTCCTACTTTTGATATGATCAATCATTCCTCCAATGACAGCAACGCCTACCAAATCCTTTCAGATACTTTCCACCCTGAAAAACAATAATTACAGTAAGCCATCCCTTAAAATGATTCTGACGACAACAGCGACAATGAAGATGAAGAAGGATCATCCTCAGCTCATCAGAAAGAGAAATACCTGAAAAATAAATAATTTTATTATCATATCTATTCGGGTGAGAAGATAAGGAAAGGTGAGGAAATATTGATACAATATGGACAGAGAAATAATCAATTTTTGTTGTAAGGCTATGGATTTGTCGAGGAAAACAACAAGTATGACTCTCTGACTGTCTATTTGGATCTTCCTAATGAAAAAATATACTTTGATTCGGTTCGTGGCCAAGGGTGTCCTTTTTTCAAGTTTAAAAGGGGTAGATTCAACTGGTAGCTCTTTATTACTCTCAAGAAACATTATTTCTAACAATATTATAAAAAACCCGCCAGCAAGAGCAAGGCATTATGGAGTAAACCTCAGGATAAAAAATTCTAGCAGCATCTCTTTGCCTCCATCTAAAGCCTTCTTTATAACAACAGGCCAACAACGCACAAATATTGTGAGGAAGAGATCGGTAGCAGAGAGTTGACTCTTTGGGAGCAGGAAAAAAGAAGGATATTTGAGAAAGAGGAAGCCTTATACAGTTCAGTGAGACGATTGCTGTCAGGGAAACTTAGCTAGGCTGATGTGGAAACACTTTTGCTGCCTCCCAACTTGCAATAATATGCTACTTTTCTATAAGCTCTCATGGCCAAACCAAAATGCTGATATTTACATATTTTTCAATGTCACCATAGTCATTCTAGATTAAATGAACCCAGAACTCCTTTGTATATGTTTGAAATCAATGTAAAACGATAAAGTTGGTAACTGCAATAGGATGATTTGCGTATGCTATCGGAAATGGTTAGAATAATGCTGGGAAATGTTAGCTAGAGGGCTGAAGATGAACCATAATAAGCGACAAGTAAAAGGAAATGAATAGAGGAGGGTTGCTCGAGACAGTTTTTAGCAGCTTAGAGGCTTAAGTGGGACAGCAAAGGGAGCATAGTTATATTTTAATTTACGCAATCATATTTTATCAGAGAATGGAAAATATGATAAAAAGAAGCAGCAGCACATCCTTTAGAGAACTTGCAAACACCCCCACTAACCTAGAGGGACTAGCCCCTCTCATTGATGACCAAGATTTGGTCCTCAAGAGTGGAGAACTACCTTGGATGGATATATAGGAAAAAGTCGTCAATAAAAGTGAAATAGCTCTTGAAAATAAATAGAACAATTGTAAGTCATGTCAGACGCACCCGGACAACGAGTCTTCAGATTCTTCAAGCCGAGGTGTCACATTTGGACGGAAAAGAAGCATTTTTGTCAATTTTCAGAAGCATCTCATCATAACTCTAAAAAATAACATACGAGTCGTCCACAACTACAGAAATGATCCTACGATCTATCTGGCCAACAAAATGTGGCAAATATTCGATAAATCCAGACATTACTCGAAAAAAATCCTCTTCTTCCTCTTTGGTGTATCCCATGATTGCAAACCTCTCAAATCTGAAGACATCTACCCTTAGTTCAAATAGCTTTCGACTATTTACCCACCCCAGGAGATCGCAATGGCCCAGTAATACCTACGTGAAGAAGTGCTTCGGCAGAGCAGTAAGATCCTCACCAACAATTTGTTGGATTTCAGGAGGATCAAGCATAAATAACAGTTCAGGGCCTACTTTGAGAATTTTTTGGAAGAGTTAGAGCAAGGATGGGTCAGTCGGCGGTTGCCGAAGTCAAGCAAGAAAGGTATGGGGGACTTCTAGATATCTCCCTGAGTGCACAACAATGATATTATGAATATATTGAACATCAGACATTTATTTCCTTCTTCTTAGCATTGTATCTTTGCACTAAGATCATTCCCTCAGCTTTATGTACATCCTAGAATAGTCATATCCAAACTCTCACATTCTTTTGAATTATCAAGCCACGATGAGGCTCTTTGCTGCATTCTCTCTCTACGTAAAATATTGGTCCTTCGAAAGAGGATCATTGTCTAAGCTAATTTTTTATTGAGAGTTTATATGTTTTAAAATAGACTCCAGAATGCTTTATTATAATGCTGTATGGCCATAAAAAATCAGTTGCTTGATTTACGCATCTCGACAGCTGAAATATCCTCTTGTCCTTCACCAACAGGCAATTCCACCTCCTTGCTGCAGTATTCCGCCTTGACTTGTTGTCTATATTGTTGGAATAGTATCTGCAGTTGCAAGATCAGTTTATAGTTTTTGTCATGTCGCTGCAACAATCTAGAGAGATACATTTTTCGCTAATGACTGTAATACTAATGATCCTTGCATAATCTCTCGAAGGCTTATTGATCAATTTTGTTGCTGAAGTAAGTCTAGCATGATTAGACTACCTAAGGTAAATGTTCTTTTTAGCTCGGTTAAGGCTAACAGTCTTCTTAGAAGATGATTTTGGTCGGTTGGAGGTTTTATTGTTAGTAGATGCTGTTGAGTTGATCGAAGACCATTTCCTCACCTAAAGACTTTTAGCCGTAGTCTATCATCTTGATGGTTAGTTGAGCTTTAAGCGGCAACTGGCGTTTGATTTGGGTCTAACATAAGCGATAGAGAACGGCATCGATGATTTGAACAAGGAAGTTATTGTGTAGAAGACAAGCTGTAAAGACGGATGGTCCACTCTTGAAGTTGTAGTGCTTATTGTTTCCATCTTCCAAAAAGACAGTGCTGTCTGCAAGCTTGAGGTGAAAGGCATTGTTGTTGTAATTCTTGACAAAGCAGAAGTAAACCATGAAGAATAAGGTTTCAATCAAGGAGACGAAGAAGAGAATTGGAGATGTGATATCGTCAAAATTTTGAGTGTGATAGTTGACACTGCCAGAAGGAATAAATACAATACCTGAGCATGGTGTGCTTGCTGGGCTACAAGTCCAGGATGAAAATGGATTGCTGTATATTGTAGAACTAGCAGGGGCGATGTTTGGGGTGTAGTAGTCCAGCTCATAGGAAAGGATATTTGCCAGGTGACCCATCAGGTAGTTGTTAGTTGTAAAGGTATCACCATCTAGCTTGAGAGTCTGAATCACATCGTAAGATGGTCTGATAACATGAGTTGATTCAACCAGCTTAGAGGTCTCCTAGGTAAAAGTTGTGATGGTGATAATCGGGTCGAAGTTGATCCGGACCATGATGCACATACCCAAAGCTGCATCGAAACTAAAAGGGGAACAATGTTGCATGTGGAATTGAATGTATTGAGTTGCTGATATTTTGGCCTGTCTGTTGAGATCTGATGACCTGAAGCAATATTTGCCAGATGGACAGCTGGTCGACATCTCTAGGGTAGTCTGGACCCCATTGGCTACAGTCACGATGCCTGCGTTTTGGATCAGAAAGGAATATTAAGCATCAGTTGCCTATCTTCCTAGGGTGGTGTGGATCAGTTTAAGATTAAAGAAGGTATCGGTGTGGTCGAAAACAGAAGGTGGATTAGCCATATCTCCTGTCACTTTGTAGTAGGTGATCGGAGCCTAGAAGGAGATTCCATTGGGGAATTGATAGAGCACCGTGAAGAAGATACATATGGCTGCCACTGTCAAAAAGCTCAATCCACCAAATTAAGTCTTGTAGCATTCTTAGCCCTGATAGTTAAGCTTCATGGGCGTGCTGAAAAGGTCCATTTAGGAGATCCATTCATTCTGTCCAATTTTGCTGACAAATTTTCCGAGCCGATTGAAAGAGCTGGACTAGGAGTCAGCCTAGATGATGGGAAAGTCTTAAGAGATGATGACTTAATTGGAGCTGGAAAGCACCTACTAACGGGGAGAGTCTTCTGAACTCATTTTCTAATTATGCACCAGTATTTCTGTTCCATCGATTTATACCTCTGACCGAATGAGCTTTGTTATATACCTCTGAAGAAGATAATGATGAACGTTCTTTGGATGGGAAAATGGAAGAAAATGAGGAGAAGGAAGATCTGATTGAGGGATGAAGTAAGAAACAATAATTTACTATATGTTAATAAAATGATTAATTAGTTCGATTAACCTGAGTAAGGACCTCAAAGAGAGTTAAGAGTAGATCTCGATCTCAGAAGTGATCCTCGCAGCTAATAACCTGAATGGCTCGATCAGCCCCGAAAGAAAATGGGTGCTCGTGGAAAAATACCAACCAAAACTCCTGCCACTCAAATGCAACCGAAAAGCTCTGTGTTACTTGAGCTCAACTCCATGCTTTAGCAGTCCAAAAATAAGCTAAAACGAGGTGTTCCTGAGGTAAATCAAGCACAATACAGTCCATCAAACAGTCAGTCGAAGGAATTGAACATAAAATTTACGCCAGTGAAGCAAATGCCAACTAACAGGATTATCTAAATTCCATCTACGAACGGTCGGCCTAGAATCGTTATCTGAAAAATGTAAGTTTTAGCTTAACTGCAGGAAATACAGGACACTCTGACAGGTTCATAACATATGATCCAGGAAGATATCAAAGGTCGAGGAGCACCGGCTCTCAATCGAGTAAGGTATAGGTCGATGTAGCGTATTCCTCGAAGCAAAGAGCAGCTGAAGACTCTTTAACAGGCAGACGCATATAGGATGATCAGGATGAAATAAGGAGAGGTCAAGAATAAAGTCGGATCATTTAGAAATGAACTAGATCAAGCACTCATCAAGAGTAGGCTGAAGAATCGAGTTGAAAGGTTAGATGAAATGTCAGGAGGCACAGATGCTCAGTATTATAGTATCGATCATCCTCGCACCAAAGAAGCTGAGCAATTCGTCCACGGCATTCAGGCTAAGCGTAGAGAGGAAAGAAGACATTTCGAGATGGATCTGTCAGCTCGCAGATAAAAGTTAGAACATAAGAAGGAATAGTAAGCATAAATGAAGGAGCTTGAAAGAATGGAGAGAAGAACAAAATTGAAGGAGTACTATGAGAGTAAACTACAGCAGAGGCTGAGATAGAAATAGCTTGAACGACAGAAAAGATAAGAATATAAGGAGGTCATGAGACAGTATCAGCGATAGAGACCCATTTAGGCCGAGCGTGAGGAGGAGTATAGAATGAGAGTGGTCATACCTGAGTTAGAATAAAAACACAAGAAGTTGATGACAATCAAAGCTGAACGCAAACCCATTGACATGTAGGAAATAGTCTAGCATGAAATGAAATATTTAGATTTCAAGAAAGACGACCAAATTCGCAAAAGAGCTGAGATAGAGCTCCTCGAAGAGGAGGATGAAATGAGAAAATAGTAGATAGATGATAGGATGTACAAAGGCCGCTATAGATTGATGGTACTCTAACAAATGCTCTAGGAAAAGTATGCAACCAGTGCCAGAGAGATATAAAAGTCTAAAAAAGACAGAATCAAGGCTTACGATTCTATCGTCAGGTTGTCAATCAAAAGCCACGGGGATCGAGCTGCTGGTGATTTGCTTTAGAGTCAAGCTGTCAACAAGCACAAGTTTGTGAGGCGAGTCAGAAATGTCAATGGTTCTTTGACGATCACCCATAAAGGGCAAGAGAATCCAGATGAGACAATTTTACCTGAAATAGCTTCATAAAAAGGGCATAGAAAAGATTCTGCAGAACATGATGCCAGGAAGATAGGTATCAAAAATTTAGCATATATCAAGAGTATGGTGAGAGAGGCAGCGGCCAAAGAGGAACAAAACAAACCTACAATTAAATTTATTGAGGAAAAGGAGGTTCCAAAACCCAAGAGCTTCCTATAAATCCAGCGTGAAAAGCGCATGAGTAGAAATAGAAGAGAAAACTCTAGGCTTAAGGAGCAATCTACTGACATACCATAGGCCCCTGAGAACATGGGAAATGACGATATTGGAGCCATTAAAGCCAACGCATAGATACTAGATGCCAAAATAAAAAGATAATAAGCCCAGATAAAGCATGTGAGGGACAACGGAACCAAGGTTCAGGTGGAAGTTGATTACGTGAACGCGATAAAGCAGAAGATTCAGATACTGAATCAATTCAAATGATTTTTCAGTTTTACATTATTATTTCGACCTATCTAAACCATATGACATTATGAAATCAGTCAGAAAAACTCAGTCTTCCTTACCTCCTTCAAACTAGCTATCTTAGATGACACTCGTTTCTCCAACGGTCGGATGCCCCTGTCCACCAAAAAATTGTCAATTTAGGCACACCCAGTCTTGGCTTGCCTTTCGTTCAGCAGAACCATGTCAATAATGATTTATGCAATGCTTAGAAGAGTAAAGCGTTCTTCTTAGTCTTGAGTGATTTTAGCTTATTATTGCAGTTGCTTCAGGATGGCCTGAGTATTCCTTACGAGGTCAGCTGAATTATCAACTTTGTACATTCTGCACGTTTGGTTGCTTATTCGGTAAAGTTGCCTCCTGCGATGTCTGTGAGATCAAATTATTTGAGGATCTGGCAGGTGGCATAGCCTTCGTTCAAATAATCATGGTATTCCCTTTCGAACTACAAATAAAGCTCAGTGTCTTGCTTTATCCTACTTATTGCCTCCTTCTCGTGGATTCTTTCGATCTAGTTTTTCCTCTTCTTCAGAGAGGACACAATAGACGATATCAGAAAGACGATGTACCTTTAGAAAATGTTCTGTTTGAAGTTAAAATGATTGAGAAAGGCTAAATTGGTTCTCAGCTCAGCACAAACGAAGTATCTCCAGGACAGCTCCTAAAAGAAGTTGCGATTGAGAACTTTAGTCTTGACCACAGAAGATGGTGGTTCGAATATTGAAGGATGGTTGGAGCTTGTTTTTTCTGTTTTGATTGTGGCTGGCTCAGACCTTTCTGAAGGTTGTTGCTACCATAGCGAGTTATCTTTTGATAGAGGCATTTTGTCAGCTTCAATGTTGAAAAATGCCTAGAGATCTCTCAAGGAAGCCCTCTTTTCTTCGTTAACTTCCAGCATCTGTCTGAGCATTTTTTAGGTTTGAGGGGAAGCCTTGGTGCAAGGAAACGTCTCAGTTTTGATCTTGGCTAGCAACTCTCTTTAACTTCTTGCAGTCCAAGGCACAGCTCCATGCAGCAATTCATAGAAGATGATTCCCAACGACCAAATATCACATTTTGCAGAGTAATCTTTCTTATCCAAAATTTGAGGAGCCATGTAGATAGGACTGCCCACACAAGTCTTATTGGACATCGAGGGGTCTTTAATAACTTTACTGAATCCAAAATCGCATATTTTGAAGTAGCCTGCGTTGATGAGAATGTTGGCGGGTTTGAGATCTCTGTGAATCGTGCTATTTCTGGCCAGTTACTGGTAACCTTTGATGACTTGCTTCATTATAACCATAACTTCTGCTTAGGGGAGACCTTATCTTTCGCGTTTTTTGAGGTACTTCTTGAGGTCACCATCCTTGCAGTACTCCATGATGATGTAGAGACTTCTTTTGCTGTTGAGAACCTCCATCAACTGAACGATGTTTGGATGCTTAAATTTGCTCAAAATTCTAATTTATTCGTGGATGGCTCGTTATAGGTAAGGATCTTTCTCGATGGTCTTGAAGTCGACTTTTTTTACTGCTACTTTTTCCTTAGTGGTGTTCTAGAAACCTTCGAAGACCTTGCCGAACGAGCCTTAGCCTAGACATTTTTGAGTGAAGTAGCTGTATTTTCCAATGGTTTTGATGGCCCCTTCCTCCATACTTGATGATATGCCCTTTATAATTTAAATTGTCAGATCAATAGTTATACACGCATCAGACAACATACCCAGCTCTCTCAGCAGCCTTCTTTAAAGTCTCTAGTGTCAATTAATCACAAATAACTGAGTCTTTGCCTAAGCTTTCAACAGTCATCTTGCTGGCCACAGACGAGTAGGTTAGAGCTGTGCTGATGGAGTATTATTTGAGGAGCAAGGAGCATAGGGTGCCGGTAAAAGTGTCGCCTGCTCCTGTGGCTTTTATGATATTAGTGCTTTTGTTGATGGAGTGGTGGGAGTATTTGCCATCGCGGGTGATAGTGGTGAAACCATTGGAGCCTCGGGTTATGATTGTACAGATATCTGTCAGTTTGGTATTTTTTGAATGACTTCCGATATTATTTGCAAACCACTGGACACTTCTTTCTTATGTGTTTTTGCCTACATCGTGCCCCTGCTTGGCAAGTGTATCGAGTAGAAGGTCGGCTTCTAGCTCGTTCATTTTGATGACTGACATAAGTTAGTAATTTTTATCTATTGATGCATTAATGGTCTTTTTTCCCTTGCATTCATACAACACAAAGTAGCCCTCTTAGTTGAGATACGATAACAAATTTCTGAGATTTTGATTGTCAGCTTAAACATTGGCATCGACAACAACGATATCCCTTGTATTTCTGGTCCTCTGCAGGTGAGGCTTGATTTTATCAAAAGTTAGATTCTGGTTGATGTCCATGTTAGAAATCGCAATAATTGAATCTTTTTTATCATCCAGAACAGATAAATACATAGGCCCTTTGCTTTCCTTATCGCTCTCAACAACACACAGCTCAATGTTGTGACTGACTATGTTCTTCTTAAGTCGAACAGAATGCTAATCTTACCCCAGAGCTGTGATGAAGGTCGTGGGAGTACCGAGTCGACCTGCTACCTCGGCGATGTTGCGACCTACACCACCAAAAGAAGTTCGCCAGTTTCCCTTTGTGCTCTGGTACAGTGTGAATTTACCATTTATTGTGATTTAGTAGTCAAGAGCACATCCTCCAATGACAATCATCCTTGGCTCATTACTTGCTCGATCGATGAAGGTCTGGCGATGAGGATGTTCTTTTCTATTGTAAGCTAAAGCCAGCTAGGCACCGACTCGGGCGTTATGCTTAACAAGCGATATGTTAGCTCTGACACTAGCTCCTGTTGTTATTGTGTGCACTCTCTTCAGCAAGAAAGGTGTAGTTGCCGCTCCTGTTATTTTTTGCTCTTCTGCTTACTTCAGAGCTGTCTGGATGGCCTTCTGGATCATTTAAGCATCGGCTATGTCTTAATTGGGAACAGTAACAAGCACACCGTTCTGTAAATTGAGCCTTTTTCGCATGAGCAGCATCTCTGCGATGTCTTCGATGTTATCATAAGAGATAGGCGAGAGTAAACCTGATGATGGTGCGAAAAAGGCAGGAAAATATTTGCTGCCATAGGTAACTACAGGTACTCCTTAAGTTTAAAGGTACTCCAAGGTACGAGGGATATCGAGAATATTTTTGACACCAGCTGATATTACATTCACAGGTGTTCGGCCTAACTCTCTCAAATCGGCACTTACGTCCATAGTATCCTCGTAGCCCCTGTGGACTCCACCCAATCCACCAGTCACGAATAGATCGATTCCGGCCAAAGCACTGCATATCATCGTGCCTGCTACTGTTGTGGAACCCAAACCTTTTTGAGCCAGAACATATGGAATATCTCTTCTGCTAACTTTTCTCGCTTTTTCGCCTCCTTGAGCAAGCTACTAAATTTCATCATGAGTGAGACCTATATGAATGCGACCGTGCATGATAGCGATAGTGGCAGGCTCGACTCCTCTTTATCTGAGAATATCCTCCACTTCAATGGCGCATTTTTTGTTATTTGGATACGGCATACCATGCGAAATGATTGTGGATTCGAGGGACACCACAGGTCTTTGCTCCTGGATGGCTCTTTTCACTAAGGATGATATTTTGAGGAGATCTTTGTAGGACATGATATGTATGTTGACTGATGAAAATTTATGTCAGATCAGGAGGTATATTATCGATAGACCTAACACCAGCAGAAATATTTCAGTTAGAGGATAAATGCTTGCTTTTTTATCTTTTTTGGGAGCTTTGGAAGAATGTTAGCTGGGAACTGACTGGGGAGTGCGAAGAGGTGTAGTTAGACTGTTTCTTCTGAGGATTTGACTGTTACTGAAAGTTTTTTGTCTTGTTGCTTGTACCCTTTCAGTTTGACTTTCCTTTGCCTCGCTTATGGGCTACTCAATAGATTTCCATTGAATTTACTGACCTGAACTGACGCTTTTTTCACTAACCTCAGTCGATCTTTCTTCAATTTTATCTAACTTCAAATCCAGAACAATTTCTTCCATCTTTCTTTCCCTCACAGTCTCTCTCTATCCTTTCACTCTTTCCCTATTTTCAATCACCTTTTAGAAGATTTCCTATCCTTGATTCTTCAATGCCTTAAGCTCTTGTTGCTCATACTCAGTATCATATTGGAGTTTGTAGATCTGGTCTGCCACTCTGTTGAATTTACGCATCAGCTGCTAACGTTTAGCCTTGAGCTTCTATTTGCGATCATTCGGAATCAATTCTGATGTGGAGTGATGAGTTGGCAATCGAAAGTGCCTTCTTGACTAATTTGTTTCAGCTTCTGTCATACACTATAATTAGATTCCATATGTAAAATTCTATCAAAATCACACCTATCACATATGTTTGCTGATGATGGCCTGATGCAACAGCCTTTAGGTTCCTTTGGGTACATTCAGCCTCCTCATGACATTTATAAGCTCCTGTATCGGTCTGAAATTTTTGATTTCTTGTTTTAGTTGATTTACATGGGTCATCTTATCACGGAAACATACTTAGCTTTCTTTACAGATGCTCTTAAATTCGTCATAATCTTTGAGGAGATCGGTGTGGATGATAGAGCAGATTTGTTAGTACTCGGAGGAATTATCCACGAATTACTACTTGTACTATTTGATAATTTATTTCAATTGTTGGAGTGAAACAGTGGGCTCTTGCTGGCTGTTTTGGTGAACTGTCGAAGGATTGCTACGATGGATTGAATTTGTGAGGTTGATCGATTATTCTAAGCCTTTTTGTTGCTGTTAGAACACGCTGTCGAGTTTGACGAATGGCTTCTTTGGTGGTAGTGCTGGTGCTGGTTGTTTTTTGGGACTATCAGGCTGCGCTTGAGCTAATTGTCCTCTAATTGGTTGTTGCTTTTAGTGATTGTATATTTACTCTTCTTCTTCCTCTTCTCCTTACTCAAAGCCTTCCATCTAATTATGCTCATAGTTGCCAGCTTGCCCATTTGCTTTTCCTATGGCCGCCAATCTGCCCTTGAAATGCGGATGATTATTGAGATCAGTCGATGCTTCATTCGTTTCAGTAATGATGTGCAGATCCGAACTTATCTTGCTTTTGGTTGCTGAGTTGAATTAATTTTCAATGATGCCCAGCAACCTCTCATTGAATTTCAGCAAGGTGTCAATTTATGCCTCATGACTTTTGCCAGTTTCCTTTAATTTTTCGAGCTACTCAAGACAGTTGGCGTGTAATTATTTGAGTTTTTTGTTTTATGATCTGAGTTACTCCATACTCACAAATTGATTATAATTATTGGGAGTCGTACAAAAAGAAAAAGCTGGTGTTTTATGGTTGGCTCTAGTATAAATAAATAATAGTATACAGTACGAATATTTTGGTCGTTTGACATGGTCTAATGTTCTAAAACATAGAAAAAATGCAGAACTGTGCTGAATTGAATAAAAAATTAGTTAGTGCAGTTAATGAAGCTTTTTCGTATAATTCAAGAGGGGTGATACCCAACATAGGACTTTTGACCATTAAAAAAGCCCACCTTTTTTGAAATGAAAAGTATATAATATTAATATGACTGAAGTTGAATCGAGCAATTCTGCCAAAAATCAGTGTTCGATTTGCATACAATAGGCCACCTCGGTATCTTTCTCTCTGATTTAGGCTATCATCGATAATTGTGAGCATAGATTTTGCCTCCGATGCATTCGCAAGTGGGCTAAGGTAGTTCTCTTATAACATAGAAAAAAGACACGTGCCCACTCTGCCGCACCAGATTCACCTAAATTCGATCAAATGGAAGAACCTATAAGGTTTCTCTACCTCGTCCGAGTCCAAGACACTCTCACAGTCATCATCAGATGAGCGGGCCGAGAGTAACTACAACCTTTGTGATGCCTCTAATGTTCAACAACTACGTAACAACGATAAACTTCTTCGGGTCGAACATGACGATCACCTCGAGCACAACTCTGGTGAATGGATCTGGTAGTAATGGATCCAGTACTTCAAGCACAGTATGGATGCCGTCTCTATATATGGCACCTCCATCTTGAAGTATGCTTCAAAATGATGTGAATATCCCCTTTGACAGTCAATTCACAGAACAGTTAAATCATTATCAATATGGCTATACTCCCCTCGACACCATTTAATTTTTCCATTTGTCATCGAAAACTGAAGAGAGACCGTATTTTTGCTGAAAGTAGAGCTCGGGTTAGGCTGGATTCAACTCTTGGAGAGGTTGGCGGGTGTTGTGGCGGATTTGTGAGGGAAAGTCAGGATCTAAAGATTTTATTATCATCTTTGAAAGCACGACTGATTGATTGTCCAAAGAGCTTTCCCGTAGAGAGGTTTGTCTGGATTCAATTTATTATAAGATAGGGGCAGGTCTTGAAGGTCTCACCATAGAGTTTTTCGACTTGTCTGAATGAATGCTTGATTTGATAAATGAGGTTATCTGATTGGATGCTACTTAGTTCTGTGAGTAGACTTATTTTTTAATTTTTATCACATCTTGACATTCTTTTACAAATTTTTCAAGCGAATATGCTCTTTTCTTAGTCTTGATTTGATGAAAGATAGAGCTAAAGAGAATTTTTATTTCCTCAGTAAGTCCTTCCAGTCTGCAATTGGAACTGGTCAAGAGCTTTCGATTACCTTCATCGAGATAGTTAAAAATTTCAAATAGTTTTGCCTAGTATGTTTACTCTTCTCCCTGTTTTTGTGAAGTTGACATTGATTCTCTTTAAGGTTCAATTAAATGAATAGATTCCCAGGGTAGCTCCTAATGCCCCTTCGGCTTAGAGGCATCTCCATGTCCTAGCATATCTGTTGAATCTTCAGATAATTTGAAAGACTATTCATTGTCTTCCTTTTCAGCTGGCTGTGAGTATAATGTAAAGATCTTATCTTCATTGGTTGGGAAGTAGAAAGATTTTTTAAAAGATATATCTTTTGATTGCTATCTTTACACACTTTATGTTATGTATTGAGATTTGCTAGGCTATATAACTTGTTTCTCTGTCGGCTTTCCTCCAATCCTCTGACTAGACTTTCTTGGCAAAAATTAGTTTTATATTGTTTATTCTGTTTCTTGCCTTTGAAGATAGACGTCTCTTTGGAATTGTTCAATTTGCTTGGTAGTACTGACCGATTTATTGAGTTTTCTCTGTTCGTTCTTTATTCTTTGAGCAGGTCTGCATTTCTACATTATCCGATCTATTTTTCTCTGTCTACTACTCTTGAGATTGGAGCTTTCGCCATTTTATAACGTTTGTATGTGATGAGTCTTTCTGAATAATAATTATGTCTTTTCTTAATGCATGGCTGATCTTTCAACATCGATTTCTGATCTTCTGGGTTGATACAATGAGTTAGCTCGTTTGCTTGGGGATGTTCTTTCATATTATTCTGCTTTGAGCAATTTTTTTGAGGATTGCTCTGGCTTGAACGAACTTTCACCTAGATATTTTGATAAATTTGATGTCTACAACTTCAAAAATACTTTTGGATGTTTTTTGTTCGAAGGTATCTCAATTGACTTTGATTTATTCAATACAGTAGATTTTTCAGAAGAGTAGTTGCCGATGGATTTCTGCTTGCTGTTGTTTTTGACAATTTTGCCTGCACTCTTTCTACCCTCCCATAATTGATTGAGCTCAATCTTTATTTATTCAGATTAGCTCTTTCCCTTCCATAAATTTTAGTCTTTGATGCTGCTGTTATAGCTGATTTCATAGCTGCAAGGATCAGTCTGGACATTATCGATGCTATACTATTGTTTCTTGAGAGAGGTGGTGTAACTTTTGACTTGGGAAGTTGAGGGATTGTTGCGCGAAAAGTCATTGAGAGGATAAGAGAATTTTTTGTGGATCTTGGAATCTTTTTGTTTATGGGGTGGTTTAGAAGTGTTGATTGATTTTCTTTCTGAAGGAGGTTTGTTTTATTTTGGAATTATCTCGAATTTTATTCTTCTGCCTGAACGCTTGCTATCAGGCTGGGTAACTTCGTTCTTTATTGTTTTTTTCATTGCCTCCTTCATATCTTTTCCTTCCTCTTACTTGTTGACTAACTCCACCTGAATCTCCTACTTCTGATCCCCTTTAATGGCCCCTCCTCCATTGTCCTGGATATCTTTAACCATCTTTTCCAGCCATTTCAGTTCAGAATGCTGGTCACATTGGTTTCCATTCACCTTCACATTTATGAAATTATCTCTATTGACTTATCTGCTATCTTTTCTGAGCTGACTGATGGTATGGCTGATCCTATTGCCATACTTATGCTGCCAGTTATGCCGGCTCTGCTGTCTTAACGAATTATTACGCATATAATAATATTGACTATTCTTTTTTTTGATTAGGTAAAATAAGTTAAGCTAATGATATGTGAACAGATAGGTTGAGGGATCATTCCACCTTGCCCTCCTTCTTGTCATCAACGGGCTCCTATTTCTTGCGCTCGCAGTTCTGAACAAGGTAAAGGGTGGCTTCCGAATCTGGCTAGAAAGATGGATACTGTAGGATTGAAGAATGATGATTTCTTTTTGCTTGGAGGTTCTCATCCTGATGTTTTCAATGGGATTCTGTATTTGAACAGATCATACATCGTGCATTTTGAGGTCTGACTGGATAACCTTTTTGGCGGTTTGCCAGTAATCAGTGATAAGGAAAGACAGATGCAAAGCTTTTTCGGGGGTGATGGCTGAGCTTTTTTTGATGGGGATGCCTGGATGATTATGGGTGTACCTTAAGCATTGAGGACGAGATATTCCATGGCACCTTAGACCATAGCCATGCCTTTGAGACAATCTTCAATGTTGATATCTTGTTGGATCATTTGTTGTGCCTGCATAGTGCCAGATCTACCATTATTAATGCAACTTAATTCAAATCAATTATATACTTATCTCACCCTTAATCATAACAATTACTCTTAGCTAACATTCAGCATACGATCATAAATCTTTTCCGAGGGTGATGATCGGTTCCTCAACCTCAGCAGTGACTCTGTTATGCTCATCTCGGGGGAAGGGTTTGACGATGTTTTTGACGTAGTAGTGCTTTTGCTTGGATAATTTTTGGCAGCATTTTATGATGACCTTATCACCTGTCACACAATAATTGGTTTCGTCATGGACTTGTTTGTTTTTGTGGGATTGGATGAACTTATTGTATTTTTTGTTGTAGTTCTGAGCACTTACACGCACTGTGAGGGTCTTGTTGTTTACTCCATGTTTGATAACAGTGCCGAATAGTTCGTTACCCGATCCTGCTACCCTGACTATTCCTGAGCGAGTGGGGGCCAACAAATTCCACAGACTGCTCATTGTTATATGACTATTAAATATTATCTGAGGTAAAATTATAGCAAAAAAGGAGGGTCGACATCAGGATGATTGTTGAATATTGAAGCCGAGTTTAGAAGCCTTACTAATATTTTTAGGAGAGTGTTCGGGATTTTTGTTGGAAAGAGAGGAATTGCTGAGCGAAGAGGAATTTTTTCTGGAGGAGAGCCAGGAGATTGACATTTTTTTGGTGACATACATGTCCACTCTAAATATAAAATATTGTACTTGTTTTTGGCAGTTTATGGTTAGTATTTCATGATTCTCTGCTTCTGCTTTTGGCTGAATTCATGGTCTTTCAAAAAATCCTGAGTTTTATACGAAACGACACTAAATAGACAAATTGATACGGATGGACGATCCTCTTGGCAAGGCGGATATTCTCTCGGGTTCTCTCATACATCGTTTCTTTGTGAATCGGAGATTGTCTGTGACTTTTGAGGATAAATGATTTTTATACACTTCCTTTCGAGTCTTTCTCTTCACTTTTCTGCCTTTCTTTGATGTTTTTCTCAAGCAGGTAGAATGAGCCACTTTCTCTCACTTTTCCTTCATACTTTTTGTCAATTTTCGATGAACTGTTTATTTTCCCAAAAAGGATGGCGTTTTCTTCACCGATTTCTCTACTTCTCTGATACTTTGTATGCGAAAAGGACTGCTCTCTCCTATCTTTCAACTATCTCAGAAGTGGCTAATCTCTTCTGACAAACTCGTTGGTTGATTTATGCATGATTTGATCGACTGAGTTGATGTGTTTACGATAGGATCTGAGTTTGAGGGCAAGTACCTTTGCTGGTGGATGAGGTGGTCTAGTTTGACAGTTGGGTAACGCATTTTAGGTAGCATTGTTGAGGTGGAGTGAATAAAATTAAATAAGAACTATATATCAATCCCCCAGCGATATGTTATGCTGTTTCAGTATATCTTTCAGTTCAAACACTTCTTCGGCTAAGTTCATTTTTTCCTCCTCGAATTTGATGGCCAATGACGATATTTATCCTATTTTGGACACAAATTGTATATTCTTTTGACTGAGCGAATCTATTTCCTTTGTAAGTTTGACATTATGATCCTGAATTTCGGTGATTCTTTGTTTGAGCTGAGTGGTGGGAAGAGAATGACCATGAGGCAATGTATTCCCCAATATGTATGACAAATCATTTAGTTATTCTTTCAGATGTGCTATCATATCGTCTTTCTATTTGATAATTTCACTAAAGTTGATTTCGACGTTGTTGTCTTTTTCTACAGAAATAGGTTATTGAGGTGTCGGCTAAACTGTTTCTCTGTAGGCTTGTGATTCAGAGGACAGTTTGTCCTTCTTTGGACTTTGCTCTAGATGTTATTGGGAATAGACTGACTGCATTTTCATTTTGCCTTTAAGAGGATTGACCATTGTGAAATATTAGGAGAATGTGCTCTGGTTGGATAGACTTGATTTTAGAGGATTGCTCAATATTACATTTTGTGAATATTGGGAGTATATGAAGAACTGTTGCCTTTTATTGAGCAGTTCATTCTTTTCTTTGTGGTTGGTTCTGATTTAGATTGAGGCCTATTAAAGCTTCCTTTTTGTCTATTACAATTAAAATTCTAATTACTCTATTGCAACATTTTTCAAATTCGTAGCTTTTTGCATTTATTCATATTTCTCCTATATTTGATTTATCTTCTCTTTCAGACTCTAATTTTCCTGTGCTTGTATCTTATGCATGCTCAGATGGTATTAATTGCTGTCTCTAATTTCACTTTGCTCTTTCAGGTAGTTTATAATTTTTTCTTAAAGTTCAACATTTGTACTCCGAATAGATTAAAGCTCATTCTCGAGTTACTTTATTGCTGTGTCTTTCAGGTGGTTATCTTAATTCAGCTATTAACATTTT
>Ga0100380_10002417_pt1 | contig 20206 bp, 22 predicted proteins | sample CryGeymeta201504_FD_80417 | JGI IMG/M metagenome (GOLD analysis project Ga0100380, IMG submission 80417) | Groundwater microbial communities from Crystal Geyser aquifers in Utah, USA - Crystal Geyser metaG 2015-04 | ecosystem: Environmental > Aquatic > Deep subsurface > Groundwater | place... | reverse complement strand
TCGAAATGATATCTTCTGATACAACTATAGGCCCTTTTCTCATGAAAGTAATTATACATGATTATTGATAAAAGACTAAGTTATTTTTTCTAATCTCCTAAGATCCAGGGTCGTTTAAGCCAACGACTCACAAGGCAGACCATTTGCCTTGTCCAATGTAATGATGTTTTGTGACGACGCCCTACTGCTTCATTCGACCATTTTGAAGGAGCGAGCACGGTTAGAAATGGCAGAGCCCATGGTCGTTTACACCAAGGTAGAGGCACAATAAGCATCATGCATTCCCACTTCAAACCATAGCTGGTTACAACATTAGACTGGGTTGATTGAACTGCATCTCGATATAAGCCCTTGGCTTTGATCTTTTTGCCGCGCCGCCTCTCCAGCGTCTCATCAACAACGACCAAGATAGGCCATGGCTCAGGAAGTAATTTAATCAGCAGGCCGAGCATGATTTTAGCAAGCATCAAACCATCCCACCGTGCCCGGCTTAACACGCGATGATACTTTGAAAAATTACGCTCTGATGCAAGCCCCATGACGCGTAACACACTGCTGACACGACGAGGTCCACGACAAAGTATGGCGCCAATCAGTAAGACCTGAATATTTTTCCAGGTTGGGCGTGAAAATTCAGATGAAAATGCGGCTAAAACTGCTAGAATGTCCGTAGTCAACGCTGATACTCCATGTATTTTTTAGTCGAAACACATGATAAAGAGTTTGTTAGCGTTGGCAACTCCTTCTTTTTAGAATCAAGCCCTTAGGCAAAAATGGCTAAAGTCCAGTGGATGGGACGGGACAATACTCATCAAAAAATGTGCATTGCGACAGCTGCTGTGTGAAAGAACATCGCAATGGGGATACAACGTATTACCATCATATGCTTGGCGCAGTGTTGGTGCATCCTGATCGTAAGGAAGTGATTCCACTGGCCCCCGAACCCATCGTGAAAGCTGATGGAACCACCAAAAACGATTGTGAACGAAATGCTTCAAAACGACTTTTATCGGATTTGCGCCGAGAGCATCCTCACCTTAAGGTGCTTATTGTAGAAGATGGACTGGCTTCAAATCGTCCTCATTTATCTTTGCTCGATTCACTCAACATGCAATATGTCATTGGTGTAAAACCTGGTGATCATAGCTATCTTTTTGACTGGATAGAAGATTTGCCTGGAGAAATACATACAGAAGTAACAGATGATGGCTCAACCCACAGTTTTCAGTATTACACCGATGTACCACTTAACGACGCAAACCATGATTATCGCGTCAACGTTATAGAATACACCGAAATTAAAAAATCAGGGAAAAAGCAGCATTTTAGCTGGATTACAAAATTACCGCTGACCCCTAAAAATATTTATCAAGTTATGCGTGCCGGTCGTTCAAGATGGCGTATAGAAAATGAAACGTTTAATACACTTAAAAACCAAGGTTACAATTTCGAGCATAATTATGGTCATGGTTACAATAATCTTTGCTCCGTTATGACGATGCTTATGATGCTTGCTTTTTTAATCGATCAAGTTCAACAGCTTTGTTGTAAAATATATCAAAAATTACGTCATCGAATGGGTTCTTTACGTACATTGTTTGAAACAGCTCGCTCTCTGTTGCGCTATAGTACGTGGGTTACTTGGCATGATTTATACACCTTTATTAGCGAGCCTGAAACACGCCCTCCGCCAGGAACCAAGGGTGGTTTAGCATTTGAGGGTTGATTGATGGCGCAGCGGTAGAAGCACCATAACTTCTGCGTTTCAAAGAAAGATAAGTTTAAAATAAGCTCAGGTTCGCTTGGTTTAAAAAACAACTTTTTAAGGTGACGAGCTTGATTTGGTTAAATTTTGACTTTCTTCTCAAGTAGGTTGGGTAAATTTAATTTAAGCGGGAATAGCTGGCCCGAGCATGAAATAATAGAAAACACGGAAGAACATATTGTATATTATCTGGATCTACATGCATTAATACCAGAATTCAATAAATTTAAAGAGCTCTATCTTCGGGAAATTAACGTCTGCTCCTCCAACGAACCGGAATAGAGATCTAATTGCCTCGAATTTGGTCGCTATTTACGATGTATGACAAATTAGCTCCAACGACGCCACCTTCTCAAACACCATTAAAAATTATTGCTAACTTTATGATGGTAATTTCGAATATTCTGCACCACACTCCCAATAATCTCGACTTTAGCCCCATCACACACTTTAATATTCGGCCAATTATCGTTGAGAGTCACCAGTTCAAATTCAGGTGAGGTATAAGACAATTTTTTATATTGGCAAACAATAGTTTCTGCCTTATTCGCTAATTGAACCACAACATAATCCCCAGGCGTTGGTGAAACTAAAGGATCAATCACCAGAATATCCCCCACCCTAATCTCCGGCGTCATGCTTTCATCCACCATCTTAAGTGCAAATGCATCAGCACTTAATTCTGGCAGCAGCGTAGTACTTACAGAAATAAGAGCCACATCAGACGACGCTTGATCACGAAGCGCATTTGTATGCACCTTTGCGTCACAAGCCTGGTGATGATCCAAAAGCGGTATTAAGTGGCTATATTTCTTAACTTTTTTAACTTGCATCTCATCGGACAAGCACATTAAAAAAGCTGGAGGAACCTCCAACGCCTGCGCCAGCAATTTAATCTCTTCTGGCCCGGGCGTACGTGTGCCTTGTTCCCAATTGGTTAAGCGAGTTTGCTTCAAGCCACCAGCAAGTTCCCCGAGTACTTTCAGCGTTAAGCCCTTGGCTTTCCGGGCTTCGAGAATACGCTTGCCAATTTCTTTTTTAATGTTCAACTCAGTCAAATTACCCTCCCAAAAATAAGAATCAAGCATTGATTTATCACTATTCGTGATGTATATTGATTTTGAATTATCACTAAAGGTGATTTAATTTATTTTGTTTTTATAAGATATCACATTATGAAAATAAAAACGAGTTGTTACAGGGATAGGTAGATGATTGATTTTGTTATTAATAGCGAGGAGCTGGAGGCGCTTTGTGGCTTGCCTCACGCACAGCAACTCACTTATTTAAGAGGAATACGCCCGTATATGGACGTTAAAACAGGCCTGGTTGGCATCAAGCGACGTATCAGCTATCAATCAATAGCTGAACAGCTGTACATCGAGCCACATCAAGGGATTAAAAGCCAAACTTTTTCTCGCGCTCAGACTCGCCGCGCCCTATCAGCTTTGGAACGCATTGGATTAATCAGCTTACAATCCGAAGAAAAACAACTGATTTTAAAATGTAATTTGGCGACGTTGGGTTATTTTGTCCAAAATAAAGTAGTCACAAACCCGTCACAGAAAGCCGTCACAAACCCGCACGAAAAAAACCCCGTAAACACTGGCTTATCTCGGGTCGAGGCAGTAAAAGCCGACAGTGCAGAACCCCAAAAAGCCGACACACCTCTAAAAGAAGATAATTATTATATTTATTTATTATCACAATTCGAAAAATTTTGGTTGCTCTACCCCGAAAAGAAATCACGAGAAAAGGCATTTGAATCATTCAAGCAGATCAATCCAGATGAATACTTGATCCGCACCCTACTGCAAGCCCTTGATCAACAAATCAAGGCCAGACGTGCAAAAGAAGCCGCGGGTGTTTGGGTTCCTCCTTGGAAATATCCCGCCAACTGGCTAGCACAAAAATGCTGGGAAGATGAAGTCAACATTGAAGTAAAACAGGAGAACAGGAATGCAAAGCGTCGCACAAATACTAAAACACCAGCCACTGACCCCTTCTGGAACCCAGAAGCAGAAAACACAACAAACGACATTGAAGATGAATGCAAACTCAGCCAACCAGGTAACGTCATCAACCTGCAAAGCTACCGATAGCAATAAACAGCGGATTGAGCAGTTATTTACTCGTTTTGCTGTCTTTTACGGTCATGTGTGGCGTAGTCAATTTAAGAGCGATGGGTTTTTGGTGTATGCCAAAAAAGAGTGGTTGGAGGGCTTGGCACCATTCAATGATGACACGCTTAACCGAGCCATACTTGAGTGCCGTGATTTTTGTGAGATGCCACCAACCTTGCCGCAGATGATTCGTTGTTGCCGTGAGATTAAAAAACGTACCACATTTTATGTCGCACCGAAAGAAATTACTCCTGCCTCAAAAGAAGTTGCGGCAGCCAGTATCAAACAGTGCAAAGCATTTTTATTTAAATAACCAAAAGGAGAAAAAATATGTTGGTTTTAACAAGAAGAGTTGGAGAGTCTGTGGTTATCAGTGACGACGTTTACTGCACGGTCGTCGGTTATCGGGATGGTGAGATTCGCTTGGCTTTTGACGCGCCAAAATCCATTCCGGTTCACCGTGATGAAATCCAACGACGCATCTTTCGAGAACGACAAAAAGACAATTGGTTTCGTGACCTCGCTTCGGAGAAAGAAAGCATTGTTGACCGCTTAATCAGTAAGTTCAAAAGCAGGGATTAACCCGATGAAAGAGCAGGAAGAACAAGGTTTAACGGTTAAATGCAGAGCCCGAGAAAAATTAAGGCGTGATTTAGGTGGTTTGATCGAAAACGCATTAAACGACCCAAAAACCGTTGAGATCATGCGTAATGCCGATGGCAAGCTTTGGCAGGAACGGCTTGGCGAGACGATGCGCTGCATAGGTAGCATTACCGAGGGTCGGGCCGAATCCATCATCAAAACCGTTGCAGGCTTTCATGGTAAAGAGGTGACGCGTTTTAAGCCGATGCTTGAAGGTGAATTGCCACTGGATGGATCACGCTTTGCAGGACAGTTGCCGCCCGTGGTATCAAGCCCAACCTTCGCTATCCGCAAAAAAGCCATCGCTGTTTTTACACTCGATGATTATGTTCGATCTGGGATTATGACGGATGCGCAGTGTGAGGTGATTAAAAAAGCCGTGCTCGCCCATCGAAATATTTTAGTCATTGGCGGCACGGGTTCGGGAAAAACCACGTTGGTGAACGCCATTATCAATGAAATGGTTAGAAGCGCACCAGAAGAGCGTGTTTTTATCATTGAAGATACCGGTGAAATCCAATGTGCTGCTGAAAACTGCGTTCAATACCACACCACACTTGATGTCAGCATGACGCAGCTTTTAAAAACCACGCTCAGGATGCGCCCCGACAGGATTCTTGTAGGTGAGGTTCGTGGCGCTGAAGCGTTGGATTTACTCGATGCCTGGAATACGGGTCATGAAGGTGGAGCTGCTACGTTACACGCCAACAACTGTCTTGCGGGGCTTCATCGATTGAAATCCCTCATCAGTAGAAACCCGGCGGCCCCTGCTGACATCGAACCTTTAATTGCTGAGGCGGTTCAAACCGTCGTGCATATAGCACGAACGCCACAGGATCGAAAAGTCGAAGAAATTATAGCTGTTCATGGCTTTGAGAAGGGTCAATACACCATAGAAAAACTTATTTGAAAACTTGTTTAAGGAGAAGAGCAATGCATCAAGCAATCACGTTGAATCATAAAAAAATAGGGATGATGGCCTTAATCGTTTTAGGTCTACTCTTAGTGACGCATCCAGCACTTGCCTCCTCGGCCGGTGGAGGACTTCCCTTTGATTCTTGGCTCATCAAAATCCAGAAATCCATCACAGGCCCTTTTGCTTTTAGTGCTGCCATCATTGGGCTAGTTGCCGCAGGTGCTACGTTGATTTTTGGCGGCGATATGAATGGTTTTATGCGAACCCTGATCTTTTTTGTGTTGGTACTCGCATTTTTGGTGGCAGCACAAAACACCATGACAGCCATCACCGGCAAAGGGGCAGAAATTTCCAAGCCATCCATTGAGGCGAAAACGATGGCGCTTCAGTCATGAGCCTGCGCACGATCCCCATCCGACGATGTGGTAATCGCCCCAGCTTATTCATGGGCGGCGATCGCGAACTGGTCATGTTTTCAGGATTGTTATCAGCCATTTTGGTGTTTGCTGCCGAGGACTGGCTGGCAGCGATTACAGGACTCGCTATGTGGTTTTTATCGTTGAAAGGGCTTCGTTTAATGGCCAAATCTGACCCCTTAATGCGCACGGTTTATCTAAGACAACGAGGGTATCAAGCCTATTATCCACCACGATCAACCCCTTTCAGGGATAATAAACGAGGTTATCAATGATTGAATTCATGACCTTTGTGCTAAGCATCACAGGGCTTATCTTTTTGAGCGTCTTGTTTTACCAAGCACGCTTGAAAAGCCGAGAGCATCATTTAAAAAAGCATCGAGACCGAAAAGCAGGACTTGTTGATTTACTCAATTATGCGGCAGTTGTCGATGATGGCGTGATTGTCGGAAAAAATGGCTCTTTTATGGCAGCCTGGCTCTATAGCGGTGAAGACAACGCCAACACCACCGATGAAGCACGTGAGATGGTATCGTTCCGAATCAATCAGGCATTGTCTACTATGGGAAGCGGTTGGATGGTTCATGTGGATGCTGTAAGGCGTGCCGCTCCCAGTTACAGCGAACAAGCTGCTTCTCACTTTCCCGATCCCATTTCGATGGCGGTTGATGAAGAAAGAAGGCAGTTGTTTGAAACCATGGGAACCTTGTACGAAGGGTATTTCATCATCACCTTGACTTGGTATCCGCCTGTGTTGGCGCAGAAGCGTTTCGTGGCGTTGATGTTTGATGATAACGGAGCACGTTTAAGTCAAAAAGCAAAGACAAACCAGCTGATTGAGGCATTTAAGCAATCCTGCCGAAATTTTGAATCACGTATGAGCTCAGCTGTGCAGCTTGAAAGACTGAACGCTGAAAAGCTGGTTGATGATCATGGCAATACACGCACACAGGATAATTTTTTAAGACATGTTCAGTTTTGTGTCACAGGGCTGAATCATCCCGTTAATCTTCCTAAAAACCCGATTTATCTTGATGCCTTAATCGGTGGTCAGGAATTAACATTGGGTGTTACCCCAAAGATTGGGCGTAAGTTCATTCAATGCGTGGCAATCGAAGGATTTCCGTTTGAGTCTTACCCTGGCATTTTAACCGAACTCACGCAATTACCGGTTGAATATCGCTGGAGTTCGCGTTTTATTTTTATGGACACCCATGAAGCGGTAGCGCATTTTGCCAAGTTTCGTAAAAAATGGAAACAAAAAGTCAGGGGCTTTTTTGATCAGGTTTTTAACACTAACTCAGGCGTTGTCGATGAAGATGCGCTAAGTATGGTGAATGACGCGCAATCGGCCATTGCGGAAACCAATTCTGGTTTAGTGGGTCAAGGTTATTATACCTCCGTGGTGGTTTTAATGGATGAAGACCGCGCCTTGGTTGAGAAATCAGCGCTTTTCATTGAAAAAAACATCAATGCATTGGGATTTACGGCACGTACCGAAACCATTAACACCATGGATGCTTTCATGGGTAGCCTTCCAGGGCATGGCTTCGAAAATATACGGCGGCCTTTAATCAACACCATGAATCTTGCCGATTTGTTACCCACATCCAGCCTATGGACAGGCGAAAACAAGGCACCCTGCCCTTTGTTCCCACCTAGGTCGCCAGCTTTAATGCATTGCATTACCCGTGGTAACGCTCCGTTTCGCTTGAATCTTCATGTCCGAGACTTGGGCCATGGCATTATGTTTGGCCCCACACGCTCAGGCAAATCAACCCACCTTGGCTTAATCGCATTGTCCTGGCGTCGTTATAAAGATGCTCGTATATATTCCTTTGATAAAGGCATGTCTATGTATCCAACGTGTAAGGCGACCGGTGGCGAACATTACACCATTGCAGATAAAGATTCGCGCCTTGCCTTTGCACCCTTACAGTTTTTAACGACCAAATCCGACCGAGCCTGGGCTATGGAATGGATAGATACAATTTTGGCCTTAAACGGTTTGCATACAACACCGACTCAACGCAATGAAATCGGTCATGCCGTTATTAGCATGCATGAAAGTGGTTCTAAAACCTTGTCTGAATTTGTGATGACCATTCAGGATGAACCCATTCGTGAGACCCTGAAACAGTACACCATTGATGGACTGATGGGACATTTGTTAGATGCTGAAAGCGATGGTTTAGGCTTGTCGTCGTTCATGACGTTTGAGGTTGAGCATTTAATGGGGTTGGGTGAAAAGTTCGCGCTACCGGTGTTGTTGTATCTGTTTCGACGGATTGAAACCTCACTGGATGGCCGTCCAACCTTAATATTATTGGATGAGGCCTGGTTGATGCTGGCACATCCTGTCTTTAAGAGCAAAATCGCTGAATGGCTCGATTCCATGGCCAAGAAAAATTGCGTGGTGTTCATGGCAACGCAACATTTATCGCATGCAGCGGGTTCTGGCATTTTAGATGTCATTGTGGAGTCAACGGCCAGTAAAATATTTTTGCCTAATCTCTATGCGCGCGATCCTGAAACCCGCGTGATTTATGAGCGCATGGGCTTAAACCCACGCCAGATTGACATCATTGCATCGGCAGTTCCTAAGCGTGATTACTACTATGTCAGTGAAAAAGGACAGCGCCTTTATCAACTGGCTTTAGGGCCTTACGCCTTAGCGTTTGTGGGTGCTACTGATCCCGATTCCATCGAGCGCATGAAACAACTTGAGCATCAACATGGCGATGCATGGGTGTCTTACTGGCTGTCAGAAAAAGGCATTGATATGAAGCAATACGGAGAAGCAGCATGAACAAAGCAAAACAATGGCTCAAAAATCTAAGCCTGAATAATAACACGGAACGTTTGGTGGATAATCCTTACCTCAATGCCAAACGAGCCTGGAACGTCCACACCGCAGGACTGATGAAGTCTTTGCAGGTATGGCAATTGGTAGGGTTAGGCAGTTTTTTAGTGACCTTGGCGGCTGTTGGTGGGCTTATAGCCATTGGCAGTCAGTCCAAATTTATTCCCTTAGTGTTTCAACAAGATGCTAGCGGCAATACGCTCTCGGTCACCCGAGCGGATAAGATGGGTGAGGCCAGCATTGATGATTATCGCGCAGCAGCAGCCCATTTCATTGAAAACATCCGTATGGTGAGTGCCGATGTCGAATTGCAAAAAAAAGCTGTCTTTCAAGTTTATTCCTATTTGAACCAAAATGATGCGGCACTTAGCAAAGTCCAGGAATTTTATAACGACAAACAGCGTTCGAACCCTTTTGACAGAGCAGCACATGAAATTGTCAACATAGACATTCGCTCAGTGCTTCAGGAATCAGACAATACCTGGCAGGTGGACTGGGTCGAGACAATAAGAACCCGAGATGGCAGCCTCAAAGAAAAACCTTCTTTGATGAAAGCAATGATAACGATGTATCAAGACCATGTTTTACATGATATTGCCAGTGAGTCCATTTTAAAAAACCCACACTTAATTGTTATCCGTGATTTTAACTGGTCTTATGACTTAAAAAATGGAGAAGATGCATGAAAAAAATAATACTCTCCATGGGGCTCATGAGTTTGTTGTTGCCGCTTTCAGGCTTTGCCCTCGATCATGAAGCGTTGAGCAATCGCTATTTTTCCGAAAGCCTTCCTAAGCTGTCGTCTCAAGAACAACAGGCTTTAAACCTGGCAAAAGAGTGGCAGAAAGATGGCAAAGCAAGCAAGCCGTTCTCGTCTTCGGATGGCGCTGTAAACTTTGTTTATGGCTCAGGTCAAATCACCGTCGTGTGCGCACCCTTACAGATTTGTGACGTTGCTTTGCAAGCGGGTGAGCAGTTTAATGATATGAATGTGGGCGATCCGCGTTTTATCGTTGAACCCTCAGTAACCGGCTCAGGAACACAGCAGCAAATTCATCTCATCATTAAGCCAAAAGATGTTGGGCTTGATTCTTCGCTGGTCGTGACGACAGATAGAAGAACCTATCACATCAGATTAACGTCCGATCCGCATGCATTTATGCCGTATGTTTCATTCATTTATCCCGACGATGCAAAAGCCAAATGGCGCTTGATTCAGCAAATTCAAACGGAAAGACGAGCAGCCAATACGTTCCCTGAAACAAATGAATACTTAGGCAACCTTAACTTTAATTACCGAATACAGGGCCATGCCCGATTCAAACCGGTGCGAGTGTATAACAATGGCGTTAAAACCATCATTGAGATGCCACAGGTCATGTCGCAAAGCGAAGCCCCTGCCCTACTGATCTTAAAAAATCGTGGTTTGCTTCAAAAATCAGAATCCGTGATGGTCAATTATCGCCTGCAAGGTTGTCGCTATGTTGTTGATAGCGTTTTTGACAAGGCGATGCTCATTGTCGGAAGCGGCCGCTCTCAGGAAAAAATCACGATCACGAGGTGCTGAAAATGAAAAAATTGAGCGTTTTATTATTGGCTATTTTACTATCAAGTTGTGCGAGTATGCGTTATGGGAATTTTACACCTGCCTCCGAGGGCAAGGATCTCTATTTGGCTCAAAATGCCGTCTCTTAGTTAACGCGTGTTTATCCGCCAGCAAGAAATACCTTCTTTATTCGTCAGAAAACATGTGATGCCTTTGGGATTCATCTGATTCAAGCGATGCGCAAAAAAGGATATGGCGTGATTGAAGATGTTCATCCAAGGCAAAAGGCTAATTTTTTCTATGTCGTGGATGAGACAGAATGCGATCATCTTTATCGTGTCAGTCTTTATGTAAATACACAGACATTGAGCAGAATGTACGCCAAAACCCATGGAAAGCTTGTTCCCGTCAGCCCCTGGTCACATAAGGAATAATAGCCATGCGTCAAAATAATAACGATTTATTATCACCGGACAGCTCACCAAAAACGCTCAATGCAGCGGGTGTTAAGCGTGTCAATAACATGCCGTTAATCATAGCCACAGGCATTTTGACGGTGTTTGTTGTGTTAATAGCCCTCGTTGCCCAAAAAAGAGCGCATGCACAGCATCAGGTCACAGCGCCCGTAACGCTCAATACACCGAAAAAAAACACCTTAAGTCTCGCTTATGAGGTTGTAGGCGATCATAAGTCAGGGATGATAACGGATTCAAATGAATCCAAGATAAACATCGAGGAGTCAGAACCGCCATTACCTGCGCCACAAAACCTGCTTCAAAAACAAGCGATGGAAGATCAAAGCGTCTTAGACGCTGAAATTGAGCGTATCCGGCAAGAAAAAACGCAAGCGTTTGAAGAGGCTGTCAAAGCAAAAACCTCCATCATGATTGATAACGCACGCTTGAATATCAGAGAAAGCGCCAAGGGATCGGAATCCATGCCACAAACGCTGGGTGGTGAAGACCATGCGGGGCGTTGGCATTTAAATTCACAGCTTGAGTCGCCTAACAGTCAGTATGAATTAAGGGCTGGCGGCGTCATTCCAGGCGTCATGATCAGTGGTATTTCCTCTGAATTGCCAGGGCAGATTATCGGACAAGTTTCACAAGATGTTTATGACACCGCAACGGGTAAGTACCTGTTAATCCCACAAGGCACAAAACTCGTTGGCATGTATTCCAATGATGTGAGTTTTGGTCAAAATTCTGTATTGGTCGCCTGGCAGAGGCTGGTTTTTCCCGACGGTAAAGCGCTGGATATTGGCTCTATGTCAGGGGCAGATGCGGCGGGAGCTGCGGGATTCAGCGATCAGGTCGATCATCATTATCTAAGCGTTTATGGTTCAGCGCTTTTAATGTCTGGCATTGTTGCCGGCATGACCTATAGCCAATACATCAACCAGTCGAATCAAATAGGATACAACCAACCGACTGCTGGTAGTGTTTTAAGTCAAGCGTTGGGTCAGCAACTGGGTGAAGTGAGTTCACAATTGATTGCAAAACATCTCAATGTATCACCGAGCATTCATATCCGCCCAGGGTATCGCTTCAATGTCATTGTCGTCAAAGACTTAACGTTTCAACAGCCCTATCGGCCGTTTGTTTATTAATTTAGAGGGATCCCATGAAGTTAAGATTTATGCTTGTTTTTTTATGGAGCGCTCATGCCTTTTCAACGGGTGCGCCGGTGTTTGATATTGCCAACTGGTTTGAAAATGGAAAGATCATATTGAATCAGGTGAGTCAGTATAAAACCCAGCTTGATCAATATAAAAATCAGGTACTGCAATACCAAAACATGCTTGAAAACACCCGATCGCTGACCTCGTTCCAATGGGACAATGCTAACAGTGTTATTAATAATCTGCTTGATGCGACGAATACGATTGATTATTACAAGCAGGAAGCAGGCAGCCTTCAAGGCTATATGGACCGTTTCCAAAGCCAGGAAGCTTACCAAAAAACAGTTTGCTTCAATGGTCATGGTAGGTGTTCACCCGAAGAACTAAAAAAAATAAACCAAAACAAAATGGCTGCATCTGTTGCCCAAAAACGTGCCAATGATGCCATGCTCAAAGGGGTTGATAAACAGCAGCAGAATCTAAAAAAAGATTCAGACAAATTGCGTGTGCTGCAATCTCAGGCCCAAAGTGCCCAAGGACAAAAGCAAGCCCTTCAGGCAGCCTCGCAATTATCCAGCAATCAAGCCCATCAATTACTTCAAATAAGAGGCTTATTGGTGGCGCAACAAAACGCACAGGTCACAAAAGATGCCGCGGCGGCTAATAAAGAAGCCATACAGGACGCGGGTGATGCGCGCTTTCGAGCAGGCTCTTACCACAAAAGTTCGGGTAAAAAATGGTAACGCTTTTATAACAACAAGGAGAAAAAAATGAAAATCTTAACGGTATCCGTAGCACTGGTGGCTTGTCTGCTTTCGGGTTGTGACAGCGCCGAAAGCAAAGCCAGAAATAAAGCAGCACACCTTGCATCATTGACCTGTGACAGCTCAAAAGCCGGTCGGACAAAAGAAGAACTGCAAGCGATAGCGGACGCCTGTTTTAAACGAGGCAGTTATTCCAAAAGCTCAGGGATCCAATGGTAATCTTATGAAAAAAAAGACGTTTCTAGCTCTGGCCGTATTATGTTTAATCGGGTTCTCTGTCAGTAGCCACGCTCAGGGCAGCGGATTGGACAGCAAGGATTTACTGGATAATATTTTGTACCGCTTTTCCAGTACATCCTCGATGTGGCGCCAAACCATCTTAAGTTATGCCCGATACTTATTTTGGTCTTTGGCACTCATCAGCATGGTGTGGACGTATGGGCTCATGGCTTTACGCAAGGCAGATATTCAAGAATTTATGGCGGAAACCGTCCGATTTTTAGTGGTGCTCGGTTTTTTCTATTGGATCTTGGATAATGCGCCTGCGATTTCGACCTCAATCATGGATTCCATGCGCCAACTTGCGGCCAATGCGTCTGGAATCAATGCACATGTATCGCCTTCAGATATTGTTGATGTGGGCTTTGATATTGTCTCCAAAGCAATCGACAACTCATCCATCTGGTCACCCGCGGCAACAACTGTGGGTTTGATCGTGGCAGGTTTAATCTTAATTATTCTAGCATTGGTCAGCATCAATATGCTTATTATCCTAATCACCGCCTGGATTTTAACCTATGGCGGCATCATTTTATTAGGTTTTGGCGGTGGTCGCTGGACACAGGATATCGCGATCCAATACTACAAAACGGTATTAGGTATCGCATTACAGGCGTTTGCCATGATTTTGATTATAGGAATCGGCAAGTCCTTTGTGGATCAATATTATGCGGCCATGTCGCAAGACATTTTGCTGAAAGAAATGTTTATCATGCTCGTGGTGGCCGTACTTTTGTTGGTGCTTATCAATAAAATTCCGCCTGTTTTAGCCGGTATCGTATCAGGAGGTGGTACAAGTGGTGGCGGCGGTGGCCTTGGGCTGGGTGGCGCATTAGGTGCTGCCGGAATTGCAGGGGCAGCATTGGCAGGAAGTGCGGGCGCTGCAAGTGCGCACAGTGCCGGCGGTGTATCAGCATTACATGCTGCATTCAAAGCCGCCTCTCAAAGTGTTGGTGCCGGTGATAGCGGTTCTTTCTCTGGAGGTAGTTCAGGCTCAAAATCTGGCGGCTTAGCACAGGCCATGGGGCAGGCTTCCAAATTTGCTGGTTCTTTTGGTTCGCATCTGGCATCAGGAGCGCTTGATGTAGCTCGTGAAAAAGTAGGTGGCATGACGTCAACTTTTTCTGCAAAAGCATCTGAAACAACCGGTGGCAAGATTGCCGAGGCCATTGCAGAACGTGCCTCATCGAACGCTAATGCCTCCCCTTCAGCCCATCAAACAGCAGATGCTAACAACGTCACATCCATGGGTGCGCCAGAAGGAAGTTTTAGTTCTGGGCATGAAGCTGGATATGGTGCTGATGAAGTCAGTCAATTCGTCAATCAAAAGGCTGCTGGAGACAACACCCAATGAGCCCGAATAAACCCAATAAAGCGATTGGACCCCAGGTGAGGCACAAGAAGAATGGCAAGCTGAAGCCCTCACTTATTTTATCAATGGTCCTCTCGTTTTTTATCAGTATGCAAGTTGGCACGCAATTTGTTGCTTATAAGTTTCATTACGTTGATGGCTTGGGCTTTTCAGTAGCGCATGTTTATCTTCCCTGGCAGTTGCTGTCGTGGAATCTGAAATACCATCACACTTATCCTGATTATTTTAATGCGGCCTTTGGCTTGATGGTGATGAGTGGCTGTTTGCTTTTATTGATGATTATGTTTGCCAGCAAACATTTAAAAAAAGATAACGTCAGTGAATACCTGCATGGCTCGGCCAGATGGGCCAATCAGGATGATTTAAAAAACGCCGGACTCATGGGTAATGATGAAGGCGTTTATGTGGGCGCTATTGAAGATGAGAAAGGCCAGATTCATTATTTACGCCATAATGGACCGGAGCATATTTTAACCTATGCCCCAACACGATCTGGTAAAGGGGTTGGTCTTGTTATCCCTACCCTTTTATCCTGGAAACAGTCCTGCGTGATCACCGACTTAAAAGGTGAACTTTGGGCAATGACTGCGGGCTGGCGTCAAAAGCACGCCTTGAATAGCGTCATACGCTTTGAACCTGCAACTTTAACAGGCTCAGCGCGCTGGAATCCGTTGGATGAAATCAGGGTAGGTACAGAATATGAAGTCGGTGACGTGCAGAATCTTGCAACCCTCGTGATTGATCCGGATGGCAAGGGGCTCGAAACCCACTGGCAGAAAACCTCACAAGCCCTATTGGTCGGCTTCATCCTGCACGCAATTTATAAACTTAACAATTCTGGTAAACCGGCCACGTTCCCCAACATCGACAGAATGCTAGTCGATCCTAATACTAATATCGCCGATTTGTTAATTGAAATGACTCAATTTGAGCATGTCGATGGTAAACCACATGCGGTGATCAGTGCATCGGCCCGCGACATGATTGACCGACCTGAGGAAGAAGCAGGATCTGTCTTATCGACCTTAAAATCATATTTGGCGTTGTATCGCGATCCTGTGGTGGCACACAATGTCTCCGCATCCGATTTTTGCATCAAAGATTTAATGCATCATGCAGCTCCTGTCAGCCTTTATATCGTCACGCAACCCAATGACAAAGCACGGTTGCAGCCTCTGGTGCGTGTCATGCTGAATATGGTGGTTCGCCTTTTAGCGGATAAAATGGAATTTGAGCGAGTCGATGATGGTCGAGGCAATTGCTTCGTCAAACCTAAGAAAACCTATAAACATCGCCTGTTGTGTATGATTGATGAATTTCCAAGTCTTGGAAGACTTGATATTTTACAAGAGTCCTTGGCGTTTGTGGCGGGTTACGGTTTAAAATTTTACTTAATCTGCCAGGATATCAATCAGCTTAAAAGTCGTGAGCGCGGCTATGGCCCCGATGAAACGATTACCTCAAACTGCCATATTCAAAATGCCTACCCTCCGAACCGTGTTGAAACAGCCGAGTACCTCTCAAAGCTCACGGGTCAAACCACCATTGTCAAAGAACACATCACTACAAGCGGCAGGCGTATTTCAACCTTTTTAAGCCAGATTTCTAAAACGGTACAGGAAGTCTCCCGCCCACTGCTTACCATCGATGAATGTCAGCGTATGCCCGGGCCTAAAAAAGATGAACATGGATTCATTACCGAGGCAGGCGATATGGTCGTGTATGCGGCAGGATTTCCTGCCATTTATGGTAAGCAACCGCTTTATTTTAAAGATCCGGTTTTTATCGCCAGAGCATCCGTTGAAGCGCCTATTAAGTCAGATATTTTACGTGCCTGCTTAAGCGCAGATGAGGAAATCAGGCTATGAAGCAATTAACTATCTGGATTGCTGTTTTTCTGCTTGGCATCATCGGCCTGGTACTGCTGTTCGTCGTCATGGGTTTTAGGATAAACATCACAGATTCTATACCTGTCGGACTTTATCGCATCACAGGTATAAATAAGCTTAAAAATTCCTTCGTGATTTTTTGCCCAGATGACCGACCAGCCTTTAAACAAGGAGTTGATAGAGGCTATATCAACCTTGGTCTTTGCCCTGGTGGCTATGGCTATTTAATGAAACAAGTGGTGGCAATCAAAGGCGATAAAGTATCGGTCACATCAGATGGTGTTTTCGTTAATGAGCAACCAATTTCCTTTTCAAAACCAAAATTATTAGATGGCATGAATCGTAAACTGCCCGAATGGCGTGCCTTAAATTATCAGCTTAAAGAAGATGAGATCATGACCATGACCAGTCAAAGCTCGTGGTCGTTTGATGGTCGTTATTATGGCCCTATTCGCATAGGGCAAATCAAGGGAATGATCACACCCGTATGGGTAAAGCGTAACATTGGAGAAAAAACATGAACAAAAAAATCGAAGGAGATACTGTGATTTCAGAAAAACTTGAGGATTTAATGATCCCAGGCTTTACTGCTGAAGTCAGTCCCATTGAGGCAGATATCATGGGTGCCTTTTCTGAGGACGCGCTCAGTGAGGAAGAGGCAAAGGAGGCTGTTTATGACTAATACGCCTCATCACAAAATGGTCGCCAATCAAATTATTGAAAGTCTGAAACAAGGAACCGCGCCATGGTTAAAGCCATGGGAACCAGGCATGGGCAATGGTCAAATACCCTTTAATCCCGTGACAGGAAAACGCTATCGCGGCATCAATGCTTTGTATTTGATGTTGAATCAAAACGGAGATAATCGCTGGTTGACCTACAAGCAGGCGCAAGGTATTGATGCACAGGTTCGCAAGGGAGAGCAAGGCACCACGGTTCAATACTGGAAGTTTGTTGATGAAAAAATCAAAAAAGATGATGCGGGAAAACCTGTTCTTGATAAACAGGGTAAGCCGGTAAAAGTTCAGGTCAACCTTGAAAGACCCAAGGTGTTTTATGCCAGGGTTTTTCATGCCTCACAAATTGATAACATGCCCGAGCTTGTTCACAAAGAACAGGACTGGTCTTTGGTTGAAAGAGCAGAAAAACTGCTGCTTCACTCAGGTGCCACGATTGTTCATTCAGAAGCAGACAGAGCCTTTTACAGGCCATCAACCGATAGTGTTCACCTGCCGCCAAAAGAGCAATTCAAATCAGCCGCGCATTATTATGCTACAGCGCTGCATGAGCTTGGGCACTGGAGTGGTCATCCTTCCAGGCTTAATCGAGACCTAAGCCATCCATTTGGCAGTGAAGCTTACGCCAAAGAAGAATTAAGGGCTGAAATTGCAAGCATGCTTTTGGGTTCCGAGCTTGGCATTGGTCACGACCCGTCTCAACACACCGCCTATATCAAATCATGGATCCGTGTTTTAGAAGATGATCCGCTGGAAATCTTCAGGGCATCTGCCGATGCTGAAAAAATTGTTAACCACGTGTGCGCGCTGGAACAGATTCAAAATACGCAGCATGAGCAGTCCGTTGAAATCAGGGATGATAAAATCAAAGAGGAACACCTCATGGAACCCGAAAAATGCATCTCTGAGAAAACCTGGCTTACGATTCCGTTCAAACAAAAAGAAATCGCCAAATCGGTGGCAGGAAAATTATCCGATGGAGCCCCCTGTATTGCTTGGGATAAGGTTCAAAAATGTTGGTATGCAAAACCTGGCGTTCCACTTGAAAAAATTAAAGCCTGGCTTCCAGAAAACCAGGTTTCATCACAAAATGAAGCGCTTTTACCCTCTAATGAACTTAAAGAGACGCTTATCAGTTTAGGAGCCATCGTTTCAGGTGATCATCCCATCATGGATGGCAAGCCTCACCGCATACAAATGGAAGGCGATAAGCAAGGTGAAAAGGCCGGGTTTTATGTGGCTCACTTGGATGGTGTTCCCGCAGGTTACATCAAAAACAATCGCACAGGGGAAGAGTTTAAATGGAAATGCAAAGGCTATGTTTTAACCGATGAACAAAAAAGTGTGTTGAAAGCGCAAGCACTTGAAACGCGGAAAAATCGCGAGTTTGAGTTGGCGGACAAACAAAAAAACACCGCTTTAAAACTTAAGCAAAAGCTATCCAACATGAGCGAGGCTGTCGAGCCAACCCCCTATATGAAGGCAAAAGGCATCCAGGTTCATGCTGGCGTTTATACAGATGATGATAAAAAGCTAACCTGTATTCCTGCAACTGATGTTGAAGGCACCCTTTGGAGTGTGCAATACATTGTCGAAGATGGCACCAAACGCTTCGCAAAAGACTCAAGAAAGGAAGGCTGCTTTCATGTGTTGGGCGGTATCGACAAGCTTGCTGATGCACCCATTATTGTGATTGCCGAGGGCTATGCCACCGCCGCAACAATAAAAGAAGCTGTTGGATTGCCCGCGGTCGTTTCTGCCTTTGATTCAGGTAATCTTAAATCGGTGGCAAAAGCATTGCATGAAAAATATCCCCATACCCCGATCATTGTTGCGGCGGATGATGATAAGCACCTTGAGCTAACTCAAGGCATCAATCCGGGCAAAGAAAAAGCAGGCGAGGCAGCGGATGCGGTCAATGGATTTATTGTTATGCCAACGTTTGCACCAGGTGAGCAGTCATCAAATCCTAAGCAATTTAGCGATTTTAATGACTTGGCAAACTCCAGTAAGCTGGGCATTGAAGGGGTGAAGCGCCAGATAAAACCAAAGATTGACACAATTGCGCAGCAATATAGCAAGCTGCGATTATCGCAAAAGGGTAGTGTTGTTCGTATCACGTAATCTATAAATTAGCTGGCACATTGGTATACTGTTATCCTGGTGTCTCAAAAATAAATGTTACCAAAAATAGGATTTTTTTTGTGGCAACTCGTCATACATTGGTAAGCATCAAATGGAATGGTGTTCAACTTTCCCAAGCAAGTTTGTTATCATGACATTTTGTACAGAGATTTATTGAGGATGTAAGTGACATCAAGTAAGCCAAATAGCATACAGATACAATCTGTTCAGTCTCTATTCTTAAGAATGTATTTTAACGATATATTATTGGCTACAGGGACTGGATTTACCATAGCAACTCCTTGTGGCCACGCATTGATCACAAATAGACATAACTTCACTGGCAGAAACCCCTATACTGATGAAGTACTTTCGTCTCATGGTGGTGTACCCAATAAAGTAGAAATTTTTCACAATGTCAAAAACAAATTGGGCAGTTGGAAATCTATTAAGCAAACACTTTATGATGACCCAGAAATAATGCAAAAACCTCTGTGGCATGAGCACCCAAAATTAGGCAAGCAGGCAGATGTAGTTGCCTTATCTCTACAGCTAAATGACAGTGTTATATGCTACCCTTATTCTCTTGATGAAAAAAATAAAATTGCTATTAATCCTGCTGATATCGTAAGTGTTATTGGATTTCCATTTGGAAAAACTGCCGGTGGTTGCCTTGCTATATGGGCAACTGGCTTTATGGCCAGCGAGCCAAATTTAACATATGAAGGAATGCCAAAGTTTTTGATTGATTGCAGGTCAAGACAAGGACAATCAGGATCGCCCGTAGTTGCACATAGAAACGGAGGCGCTGTAGCAATGGAAGGAGGTAATACGGCTATTTTCACAAATCCAATCACTAATCTTCTTGGTGTTTATAGTGGCCGTATTAATGCTGAATCTGATTTGGGAATTGTCTGGAAAACAAATGTAATTGGAGAGATTTTGGCTACTCTCTAACAAACCCCAGTTAATATTTATTAAATTTTGAAACCCGTGTAGGCGAGCTTCACAATTGTTTGTGGTTTTTTCTATACCCATCTTTGGCCGTCTGTAAAAATTAACACTTAAAAATCAATTGGTTGCTTAAAATAAAAATGTGTTTGGGGCACTACATTTGAATGTTCAATTCTCGAGTTACAAATATGTTTT
>Ga0100380_10002413_pt1 | contig 20219 bp, 17 predicted proteins | sample CryGeymeta201504_FD_80417 | JGI IMG/M metagenome (GOLD analysis project Ga0100380, IMG submission 80417) | Groundwater microbial communities from Crystal Geyser aquifers in Utah, USA - Crystal Geyser metaG 2015-04 | ecosystem: Environmental > Aquatic > Deep subsurface > Groundwater | place... | reverse complement strand
GGTTCATATCATTGAGAAGGCCCTCGCAAGGCACTGTCCTCGAAAGGGGTATGCAGTTCTGCTCAACAAAGGGGAAAACTTCGGCACAGTTGCGGCTTTTCAATAAATTGCTGATGCAGTGAGGCCCCACAACATACTAGGTCTCTTGGTAAATCTTGACATAATAGGATATATAAAAAAAGCTACTTTCAGATAGTTAACTTTTAACAGATATTATGATGGGATAGTCAATCCAAAATTTAACAAAGCCAACAAAGTTCTCAACTATTTCAGAGTGTTTGCTATTGAAACATTCCTTCAAATACCACAAATGGCACTAAGAGATATTTATGGGAAATATTTTGAGGACAGATTAATTTTTCTGATGGATTTGCTGAATCTACATCAATCTGGCTTTCCACCTTATATTCATTATTTTTAAGCTCGACATTTTTTCCTCGCCAAGAAAAATACTGAGTTGTGGAACATAGCAATAAAAATTAAAGTTATGCCGAAAAATTTTACAATTATAGCCAACAGTTGGGAGTAGGTAAATCGATAACAAATAAAAAAAACAAGAACAAGACTAGATTCTTTCGATGCGTTGAGTTTTTTGAATTAAATTGAATCCCATAAGATTCCTTTTAAAAAACTAGTGGTCTACAATGATGCAAAAGATTTTGTCTCTGTTGATGACCGCAACGGTCCTGACTTAATTCCTAAAATCGTTCATCAAGTCTGGCTTGGCTCTAGTATACCTCCAGCTAAGCAATATTTTATCGAAAAAGTAAAAAAAATGTATCCAACTTATGAAGTTAAGGTCTGGAGAGAGAACAATGTAACACGTGAACTGTTCCCTACTACTTACGATCGCATCCAGACACTGCTTGCCTTCAACAAGCACAGCCCTTTCAATAAACTTGCTTCAGTTACTGACATTATGCGCCATGAAATTTTATACCGGGAGGGAGGCTTTTGGAAAGATGCAGGTATGAACCTCCTTCGTCCTATTTTTGATAAATTCAGGAAGTTCAAGTTGGTGCTGCCAACTGACCGGCTTTTCAACTACAGATGGCTACAAGGTATGTGTTTTTTTGCAAACATGCCTAAATATGAAAACATGCTCAGGATAAACAACTATCGAAATCTCAACAGAATGAGAATCTACGATAATGACGCCATGAATATCGCTGGTCCTATAGATTTTAGACAGCTCTTGATAGGAGATGAGTAGCTTGACTCTGATATTCTTTTGATGCCTTACGAAACTTTCTATCCTGGGCAAATTATACAACACCCTGAGGATGATCTTTGCACAAAGAAGAAAAAAGACAGAGTAAGAGGTGAATCCTACGAATTTATAGACAATGGCTGGTATTTGTTAAGCAACTGCGACCAACTTTACCCATATGCTTTCGCCATCGAACATAACCGTTATGGAAACACCTGGCAATCGCGCCGTTAATGATTCCACAAGCACCTGATCTGTCATAAATCGAATTCTAAAAAATAATCCATACTGTATGTTTGAATAAATCACTGCTCACTTATATTGATTTCTTTGAGTTTGTCGGATTCGAACTAGTCAGCTGAAATGAGCTCAGCTGACCTGAGGGTTGACTGGCAAATTTTGAAGAGGAGACTTAAGACTACAATATAAAGCAACCTCAAACATCCACTAACGTAAAAAGCCCAATTATTTCCTGGAAAAGGTGTGGGAGGGCCCATCAGGTATCCTTTCCAGCCAACACCAAAAGCTAAGCCGGTTTTGTAAATATTATTTCCAATGTTGGCACTCCTCTAAGCTTGACTAGAGGAAAGTTTATCGGCTATAACATTTATCCTGAGTCTTTCTTCAGCTAATTGCAGAAAAGATTTCAAACTGAGTATGACCATGGCGACATAAAAATTTTTGATTTTGGGAAGGAAAAACAGCAACACCCCTAGAAGGCCAGAAAGTATAAACATTAGAGAAGTCCTCGATGACAAAAACTGACTGAAAGTGCTCCCGATACCCCAGAAGAGAACTAAGACAGCTATGCAGAGGGCAACAATTTATAGAGGGACGAAGAGCTCATCTTCAAGATAGAAGGAAATAAAGTTGAGTAAAAGGAAAGAGTCAGAAACACCACAGATCACAAAAGAAAAACCGAAAATGAGCACATTCATAATGTCCTAGGTCAACATTTCTGGAGATTGCTAAGATGGTTTTGAGAGTTAAACATGATTGAAAGATCTACTCATTAAGAAATATAGAAAAGCGTTGAGAAGAGCAAGACCAGCATATAATCTCATGATCACAATCATTGTATCATCGTACGAAGTTGCCACACTCATAAAGTATCCAACCAAGATAGCTCCCAGAGCTGAGGAGATCCACCCCAAAGCGAAGTGACATTTCAAATTTCGACTGCTTTCATTTCCTTATTTTAAACCTTGATCTAAACCAAGAAGGCACCTCTCAAGTTTTTAAAAAGGTTCCATTTATCCTGTAGTTAGAGAAATAATTCCAAAGCAACTCATCAAAGTCACAATGGTTGCACTATCTGATTCCGCATATATGACTCCTGTCAGAAATTGGATAATTGAAGCCAGAATAAGCGCATTTATTGGACCTTTTATCGAGGCATAGAAGATGAGCAGCTAAGAAAATACGATATTTCCAGCAATTATTGCTACCTGAATCCAAGCAGAGGGAAACACACCAATCCCTTTGAGGAAGAGGTTATCGAAGTATACAACAATGATGATTCCGTATGATAGCGCTCTGACTATTTTGTTCAAAAAGAGTAGAGATACGTTTTGGTTTGATATTTTCGTCTAATTCTTCATGCTTATAAAAAATAATATTTAGCGAAGGTAATATTCAAGAGAGCTGAAGATCAGTTATCGGTATATCATTGAAGATCTTGATGTAAATAAAATGTATGGGTCTAATAAATAGTTTGAGTAGTTTTATATTTCAATTATGCACTAGTGTTGATACAAGAGAGGCAGTCTGCTACTGAAGCTTAAAACAGGATGTTGTGGACATCAAAAAATAGATGAATCATTTATAGATTTTATTAGACCATTAGAAGAATGAAACTACAATCTTGCATATATTTTATTGAAAGAAAATGTATGGGGGAATGATGACCTCGCAACACATGGGAGGACATGGAGGAGGACCATTCTAATTTATGCAACCTAATTTGTGTCTCGTTGGCATTCGAGGAAGATGCGGAGCATCAATCGATCAAATACAGTTTCTCTTCATTGATATAAACACTGGCCAACATGTCGAATCACCTCCTTATGGAGGACACGGAGGTAATCACTTCATCTGGCAGGCTCCTGAGGGAGAATGGATTGATGAGATAAAAATGGAGTGGAATGATTTTTGCCAAAGCATTGAAGTCAAAAGTAATGGAGGGGTTAGCTCTCGTAGATTCGGAGGCAGAGGTCACCATCGCGGTCACTTTGACGTCCAAGGAAGAAGGATCACAGGAGTCACGGGAAAGGCTGGAGCCCTTCTTGATGGAATTGTCTTTCATGCTTGCCAATGATAGATCCATAGCATTAATCTAAAAAAGTACGTGTTGTAGTAGGTGTTTATACTTCAACAAGAAGTTTTTTCCCCTTAAAGAAAGAAGCCTAAGCCTTTTGATACTTTCGAACAGATATTTGAACGGAAACGGATATTTTTCCTCCTTTTTCTCAAATTATTTAGATCTGATGACAACAGTTTTCGTTTGTTTTCTCTATTAATGAAGATTTACAAATAATTTTATCTATTTGCTTATCGTCAGATTTAGCAAGTATTTATGACAAAAGATATGTTGCAGAGTATACAATATATTGAAAGAACATGTGGGGAGGACATCAGGGAGGTCAAGGGCAATATCAAGAGTCTCAGCGCTTTGGAGGAAACGGTGGAAATCCTCAGGAATTCATTCGTCCCAACCTTAGCTTGGTGGCTGTCCGTGGAAGATGTGGCTCACTGATAGACAGTCTACAATTCCTATTTGTTGACGTCACTAACGGTCAATACGTCGAATCACCTAAGTTCGGAGGCAATGGAGGAGCAAACGAGATATTCTATCAGGCCCCTCCTGGTCAGTACATTGACAAAGTTTACACTGTCCATGGAGATTTGCTGAATCAGATAAGATTCGAGACCAACCAAGGGGACCGTTCTAGAAACTTTGGAAGCGAGGGGGCTGCCCATCAGGGACAGTTCGTTGCCCAAGGAAAAAGAATCACTGGTGTGAGAGTCGGTGCAGGAAGTTTGATTGACAGAGTTCAATTCCTTGCCACTCAATGATGGTATCATTCCCAAATAGCTTGATTGCTCCTATATAGTTTACTTTATACATTCGAGAGAACAATGGTTCCTTAACGTCATTCAACATTGGCCAAATGTCAGTGTCGAATATTCCTTCGATAATGTGCTCCCAATTTCAAGTATGCCTTCATCACCAACGACTACTTTAACGACATTGATCGACCTTCTATCAAATTCGCAGGACACAGCCCCATCAATCCAGCAGTATTCACTAGTCTCCCATGAATAAATATACACTCAAGTCTATGGAATAGATAAAAAAGGGTTCATATTGTTATTGTCAGAATCACCATCTGGGAGTGAACCATGTTCCTCCTCCGACTGCTCCACTTTCTCTAGCATAAGAGTAAGGGTAGTATTTACCGCAATTTTTAATGATTGCAAAATTGCTTCCCCCTCGCTTGTATTTGATGATGATTTCGTCTTCTTAGGGAATTTATGGCAATGGAAGAGCACACCTTGCTCCACTTATATCGGCCAACCCGTAATCAGTGGGATAGAATGTATCGTAGTTCATGTAGAGGATATCGGGATCATACTCTTCATCTCCTATGATAAATTGCCTAAAATCATAGTTGCCTGCTATCCTGAGAACTTCTTGCTGAAATATATCATATCGGTTGGTGTTAGCGTGAGAGGTGATTCTTCGAAGCCCCTAGTAACCTGGTTCGTTTGAGTACCAACTCATTCCTCCAATCCATCGATGCCTCATAGAGTTCAAACCTGAGTTGACTACCTTGTAACTTAACCATTTATCGAATATACGCCTGAAGATATACATTTCAGTATCTAGCCAGAAGCCTCCTTCTCTATATAAGATTTCATGTCTCATAACGTCAGCTGCAACTGCAAGTCTATTGTATCGCATATATTTGTCAGATTCAAAGATGCTCTGAATGAGATCATAAGAAAGAGGAAAATTTTCACGTGTTATATCCTCATTACCCCATAATTTGTACTAAAAATCAGGGTATATACTCTTGGTGATATTTATTAATGCCATTTTAGCCTCAGAAATAGGCTTTCCCACCCAAATTTGATGAATCTTTTTGGGTATTCGATTAGGTTTGTTTCTTTTGGTATAGGGTTCATCATGAGCTGGATTAAAAACAACAAAATGTTCAATAGGTTGGCCATTGCGAACCAAATGGTCCATGCTTTATTGCATATTATAAGATTTTTCTTTGAATCTATTCCGAGCTAACTATTCTTTGTCAATCTCATCTTATACTGGAGTCTCAATGAGTACTTTCCTATAAAAATTGATTCGAAAAGGAACATCATATAACTATCTTGCTGATTTTACAAACCATTTGACACGCTGTTCATGTCTGAGAGTTTAATGATCACTACAAGCCGGAGTTCTGATCGTGTAGTAGATGAAATGCTCAAGAAAGACGAAACGGTCGTTAGTATAGATTCCTTAAGGAGATTTGATATCGAATTGAGGAATTATTTTGTAGTTGTCGGAATGAAAAACTCTCAGATGATTCAATATAGAGTTCAAATCGTCATATTTTGGATTAAGAGCACTATATTACATCTTGTTATAGTCTTGATACTTTTTCCTGTTTTATGTTACTCTCCCTGATATATTCAGAGATACATAGGCTCCCAGAACATCTCTTGGCTGAATTGAAGGAATCAGATCCTCGAGAGAATGTTCGCTACTTAATTTTTCATATCTTCTTAAAATCACTACGAATGATTTATTAGGACAATATTTTACAATTCCAAGTTCATAGTTGCGGCCAATAGAAGAGGAACTTTCCGATAGAATAATATTAACCCCCTTTTTGTGCTGATCTTCAACAAACTCAGCACTTTAACCTGAATTACCACTCTCATAGAAGTAAACAGCTGTCCAATTTTTATATGTTTGTTTTTTTAAATTTTCCAAGCTGTTTGAAAGCTGTTGAAAATTAGATGATGGATGAGCATCCAAGACACAATAATGAATAGGACGAGGTTGAACATGTTCAAACAATTGCTGATTGTATGGTGTCATCATCAGTGATTTCCAATAGCTCAAAGGATGGGCCACAAGCTCTTCTTCATCAATCAACTTTTCTAAGGCTTATTCTAACTTGACTCTATGAAATTATACATGAAGAGGAATGAAATAACTGGGAGTTCCACAAATTTTAATGTATTCATATGGACTTTTAGCTAAAAGTGCAACGGTTTTGTCTCTGCAATCGGGACTAGTTTCAATAAGAGAGGTATATTGAAGGACATGAGATTTAAAATAAGTTGGAGTAAGGGTTTTCAAAAAGGAGCGTAGAAGAACTCTGGATAAATTTTTGACCGAAGTTGAGTTAACTCTTGAGTCAATCCATATTGCATCTCTGAGTTAAGGCAACTATAATTTTCCTGTTGATGTAATGTAGCACAGTGCATTAAAGATAAAGCGAACAAGTTTCGCTTTTTTTGTAGCGACCAGCATGAAATCTTGATATTCAACCTTGTTTGTTTAGTAATCAGGACCTGAAAAGAGCAAAGTCTGAGTATTCTACAAGATATTTGAATTCGACTTTGTCGAAAAGTAGTCCTAGATCCAGGTGAAATTGTCTATCGGCAAGGCTTCCGAAACCCTGATCATCAACCCTCCATTATCCATTATAAGAGCATATCTTAATAGATCGTCAACCTTTTCTGATATTTTCTGGTTCTGCCTGGCATAGGTCACTAATTTTGCTGTCTCTTCACTGATATATTAATATGCTGTCCAGGAGTCTGCAAGCTTGACTTCCCAGCCACTTTATTTTGCTTTTTCAATCAAGTAGTGTCCTAGAACTTGTTCTACCATCTTCTATGCCTTTAGATCATATTCAGTATATAACCATAGTATTTTTGGTAAAATTGGTCCTTCATTGTCTGCTTCTATTGTTGAGCCGAATGATTTGATATATTCTTATCTGCGCTTATTTTCGAGTTGATTTTCTAGTTCACTTTTTTGCAGATATTCATACAAAAAGCCACAGCAGCAGAGCAATAATAAAAACAAGGAAACAGTTTGTCTTGTGATTATATTTTTTATAACGATTCTTGATGCCTTCATTCTTTAGTGAGGGTAATTCTCAGGATAGCTTGACTGAAATTCTTCTGATCCAGAACTCCCCATTTGATTGTCTCGAATATCAGAAAAGCTATCTCCTTGAGGAATTTCTATCTGTGGGTTATGATGTTAACTCATGTTGAATTAAAATGTTTAAATATTTGAATGAAAAGGCTTGTGACTATGAAAGCTTATACAATGATAATCTTAATCATTTCTCAGATATTTGGCAATCCCTGGCACCCTCCAGGTTTGGCCTGTTTAGAGGATTTGTCTTCCAGGAACGTGATTCCGATTTTTTTTTGATGAGCCTTTTGTTGACTAAAGTATACTCAACTGCAGCAGCCTCAAGTTTACGATGATAATGTGGCTCCTCAAAGCAGGCAAAGTTGGTCATGTGCACATTAACGACCACGAACTTCTAAGTTAACGTTCTGAAAATATCCAACATGCCCCACTCCTCCTTATAAATGTGACCAAGGTGCCATTCTCCGACTATCTGGTCGACATTGTCTAACAAGTGAGTCGGAAGATACTTCAGACCAGGATAAGCACATCCTTCACAGTCAATTTTCATGAAGACATACTTGTTTTCAAGATGGGTTTCTTTAAGCATAGACTAAAAGGTTTGATATTTTTGCCCGTAGTGCTACTCGTCAGTTGTGCCAAAGCAAACTGCATGCATGTGATTTTGAAATCCGTTCTAAGGGCAGACAGTTTCTGTAGGGTTAATACAATCGTATTGTTCATTGATGAACTTTCCTTAGGCTGAAACCCGACATCCAAAATCATCAAAGCCGTTGACCCCGATGTTAATCAACCCTTGGCTGTGGTTGATCCAATTCTTGCAGGTGAGATATCCTCCCTCACCCCCATAGATCAAATTATCCCCATATCTGGCATATTCGCAATCTGTGTCCTTTATAACACACTATTTACATTGTATGGCTTAAATAGTTAGAGGAAGGCTTCATCGAATTTTATCAAATCCTCTCCTGCTACCTTGGTGGCGTTGTATGTTTGGCCAGGTATCGGGATGCCTACAGTTGGGTATGTGAAAGTCCTGCCATCATGTCGGTGATTATCGTTGTCTGTCATCTTTATGTCGTATTGTTTCTTGAAGTAGAAGGCGAGATAAATGATTAAGATGAGTCCGATCGCTGCCACTGCATATAGCTTTATGCTCTTTGATGGAACAACTCCTTTTCGGTTCTCGACAGGATAGCCAACGTCAGCTGAGAAAGAATCTGATCCTCCTACCTCCTGCAACTAGTGGGTATGTGCCCCTTACCCGCTCATCAGTTTTAAATATTATCAGTCAACAACAAACAGTGCAAGTTATTTGATGGTGCTTTTATCAGACCTGAACTTGATTTTTTTTTATCATTGAGGTTAAATATTGTTTATTTTGTTCTTTGTTCTACTTGGAGGGTCTATCTCATAGATGAACATTTGTTTATATTATTTGATGACAAGTTAGAATAACAAAGGGGACTTCATGATGGTCCGAAATAGCTAGACATTATAGAGCCAAATTTGGCAAAGTTAAAGTAGTATCCCACCTAACCAAGCTATTCGCTCAAAAACAATCGAAAAACAAAATTGGGCCATCATAGTTTTGATGCTTGTCGTCATCTGTCTTCTAACCTTACTTCTCCTCAACATTGGCAAAGAAAATCCTTTTCAATAACTATCACAACAAGAAACAACTAAGCCCCTTCCTAAATTTTGTTACCCAACTCTTGGGGTTCCCACTGTTGGTGATGTGTATAACTCGACAAAAGTTGTAGACAAGGATCTTGCACGATTCGATTAGGAACTCATCTCTTTACTCAAGCCGTACAATGTACACATGTGTTGACTCAGGACACGGATTGTCAGTTTGAGAGAGTTGGTGAAGACACCATGCCAGATGGAGGCTACCTCCTTTGCAGCAATCTCTTCAAGTAAACCCAAGGAATGATCAACCTCGGCATCAACGGGGTCGACAACTTTGGCTGCTAGCTGACCACCATTCATCCTTTTCCTAACTACCAATTCGATTGCACAAACCCAAAAGAACCATAATGCTCCAGCAATAATCACAATAACCACTTTATTTATGCATGCATTGGAGCTGAGACTGAAATTAGCCAACACCGTACTTTTTATACATTGGAGGATATGCTGAAGGAGAGTAATTTAACAGGAAAAAACGTGTTCATAAAGATGGATTGTGAGGGAGGAGAATGGGAAGGATTGAAGTATTTTCCGACCGAGAAATTAGACCTGATAGAGCAGATCGCCATGGAAATCCATATCGGCCCCACCTACCAAGAGTAATGGGGTATGCTTGATATCATGAGATCTATCATGACCAAGTTTGTCAATGTAAATTTCCATCTCAACAATCATGTTTGTTTTGCCGCCAACAAAGAGAATAAGTCCTACCTTTTGAGAAAGATACCTGCCTATGCGATTGAAGCCACTTTTGTCAACAAGAGACTCATTAATCTTAAATCAGAGACAAAATCTTTCAGAATGCATCCATTGAACAAACCTAATAATCCCAACATGGTTGACTGTCAAATGAGTGATTGAATGCATGAATATGATCAACAAAGAGATACATTATACATATCATGATTTTAATTTATATTTTCTTGTCTGCCAGGTATTCCCGTACCGATTGTGTTCGATAGCATAGGCGTAAGGATAGTACTATTCACAATTTTCCACCAAAATCCAGCCGTTTTACTAGATCTAGTATTGCTCACCTTCTCTCAGCTCACTCTTGGGTTTAGTGCAAAGATCCTCTTATGGGTGTTGGATTATCTGTCCAGGATAAAAGGTTTAGTATGGCATTATCAATATGTCAGTTTCATATTCCTATTAACCAAATAAAAGTTGTCTGAAGTCAACAGGACCAGCTATATTCATGGCGTCATTATCGTAGATCCGCATTCTGTTGAGATTTCGATAATTGTTTATCCGATACATATTTTAATATCCTGGCATGTTTGCGAAAAAACACATCCCTTGCAGCCATCTGTATCTAAAGAGGCGATCAGTTGGAAGAGCCAACTTGAACTTCCTGAATTTATCAAAAATAGGACGAAGGAGGTTCATTCCTGCATCTTTCCAAAAGCCACCCTACCGGTATAAAATTTCATGACGCATAATGTCAGTAACTGAAGCGAGCTTATTGAAAGGGCTGCGTTTGTTGAAGGCAAGTAGTGTTTGGATGCGGTCATAGGTGTTGGGGAAGAGTTCAAGAGACAGATTATGCTATCTCCATACCTTGATTTAATACTGAGGGTATATTTTTTTCGTTTTGTCAATGAAATACTGTTTGGCAGGAGGAATGCTAGAGCCAAGCCAGACCTGATGGATGATTCTGGGGATAAGATCAGGGCCCTGACGATCATCAACAGAGACCCAATCCTTAGCTTGGTTGTAGGCAACTTGTTTTCGAAAGGAAACCTTATACTGAACGAGTGCCTGAAAGAACTATTCTGGCAGAATGCAGTCAATTCTTGTACGGGTCATTCGGATTTGCTATTTATCGACTGTTTCCCAACTATTAGACTAGAGGAATATATTTGAGTTTAAGGTTACCATTTTTCCGGCAACATTCCAAACATCAATAAATTTTTTCCTCATATAAATTGCTTTCGATCTGCCATGAATTAATTTGGGGTCGTATTGTAGGTTGAGTAAGTCCAGCAGAAAGATGAGTCGGTCCTTGAAGTACTGCCCGTAAATGTTGCGGAGGGCGAACTGTGGAATCTGTAGGAAACTTTATATTGCAAAAACCCTAAAATGATTCAGTACTGCATCAGCTTTTTCATAGTTTGGATTGACTATTCCGTCACGAAAACGAGTAAAGGTCGCTATCGAAATGTCAGGTTTTATTTTGTTCTCGTTTATCTGAAGGTTGAGAATAACTCCTAGCACATCATAATTGCTCACAGTTTAAGCAATTATCTAAAGAGCTGAAATATTGCTGAAGGTTTATCCTTTGTTCAGCAGGACAGCATACCCCTTCCGAGGGCAGTGCAGTGCCAGGGCCTTCTCGATGATATGAACTTAGGTCGAAAAAGAAGGCATTATTGTTACTTTAGGATTTTGAATATTATGCCTTTAAGAATAATCCAAAGTGGGGAGGATTAGTTTCCAATGCTTATAGGTCTGATCATTGAATCTTGATTAAATTTGAAGTATTTAGTGTGAAGTGAGAGGATCCATGACAACAAGGCATAGTTCTATTTGTCTTTATGGAAGAGGATCAATAAATATTTTTTTATTTTCAGGTACCTAAAGTAATTGAAAAAGCTGAGATTTTCTGAAAAATATTTTAGTGTTTTCATTATTTGACAATATTTTCTCAAGATAGGGTACAATCATAGATTTATGAACATTTATTAAGAAGAAACTTTATCCATATAATATTGATAATGAATTGGGATTATAATGCCAGTAACCCTCCAAACGAGTTACGGTTTGAAATATTGTCTTTTAATGAAATTCATAGTATATTGCTTGACTAATTGTTTGCATCCCGAGCCCACAAACAGATTTTCCTTATGTTTAATTGCTTTTCAGTATAGAAGAAATAACTCCATTGATACTTGTCTCAATGGCTGATTGAAGGTAGTGAATTTCAGTGACTTAGTTCCATAGTAGCCCCTTTTATTATCTATCGAATGGAATGGAGCCAGTTTGCATTATTTGACATAACATCAGAAAAGCATTATTGAGTAAGTCACTATTTGGTACCGCTGCCATCAGGTTAGAAATAAATTTTATTTCTACAGCCTAGCTATGATTTCGTGGCATAAATAAATACGATTCTGATGGATTACATCCAAGCGTCATACTCGGCTATTCTTAGTACTTATCGAACATTTATTCAATCCAATGAAAGTCCTCACGGAAGAAAAGGTTACCCCAGTCCATAAGAATACCCCCATTTCCATGAAGTAGTGCTAATTTGAGCAAGTTATGAACTCCCTCATCGATTTGTGAATTGGACATAGCTACTGTGATAGCATCAGCTTTCTATTTGCTGATCCAATCGTAAGAATTCCAAGAATTAGCATATCGTACTTCATAACTATTATTCTAGGCAAGTTGAACATAGTAGTTCAGAAAAATATCGTTTTATAGTGGTTCTGAGTCCATTTAATTTGGAGTATAGATCCAAAGAATTCTCGGCAGTCTTGATTCGATAGTATTGACCTTTTTTTCTATAGAATAGGTCAGAATTCTATTGCTCTGGTTGGTTTTTATCCATCCAACCACCATAAAGCCGAGACAAAAAATGAGAAGTATCCACCTGAAATGAGGATAAGGAACTATCTTTTGCTTTGGATTTGTTGGTTGAACTTCCTATCGAGGTGATTAGTTGTTTTGCTAGTGACCATAAAGATTGACAGTTTACTAGTCTTTGTAAGGTATTTGAGCAGTCTTCTCCGAAGTCATAATTTTATCAACTTGATATTAACTTGTTAAAACATAAGTATTGAGGCATATTAATTCATGCTCACGACTATTTTCTTCATATGGCTTGGCTCAGTTGTCCCTCAAAGATATCAGCAAAAAGTGAATGAATGTCAATAACAATATGGAAATTGCAGACTTGTGGGTGAAAATGAAGAAAGCATACTTATGTAGAAATATGGATGGAACACAACTGGTATGCACATTATTCATAGGGCGGACTTACTCCGCTTGCTTGTGCTTCAGTAGGAAGGAGGCATCTTCTTAGACTTGGATATACGTGTCCGAGACTGGAATTTCTTCAAAGCTTTAAGGTGCCATGATGAGCCTATTTTTGGATAAGAGCAAAGAACATTTAAGGTAGAGGGAAAATACTTGGTTTCCAATTGGTTTGTCTGCAGCGGCAAGAATAGTACTAAGCTACAATACCTAATTGACAACATAGATAGAAGTGTTTTACCTGAAGTCCTCACCTTTGCAGGACCTTTCTACCTCGAAAAGATGAAGGTTCACAGAATGGTTCTCTATCCCAACGTTTTACATTGCTATGATAGCACCTGGTGGGCTTATAACGTCAAGGACTCTGATGGTTGTGATGATTATCTCGGTTTGATCAGTATTTACGAGTACTTCGGATGGAAAGCTGTCAAGGTCATGATAGCGATGCTTGTTATAATCGGAATTTTGCTGTTAGGGGTCATCGGACTACTTTGGAAGAATCGGCAACTCAAGAATCGAATGGGAAGTAAATAAATTCAAAGGATAGAAGGCAGATCTTAGGATGAAATGGAATAAAGAAACATAGAGTCCAGGCCTTTGGATGAGATTGAAGAAGCAAACATAAATTCTTCACAAAGGTGATAAGGTTACTTCATTATGAGCTACTTGGCATTAATTGAAATCGATAATCTGTAAACTTAGAACTCGTATTAAAAGATAAGAATCTTCATTCAAATCATTTGACAATCTTTAAGTTGATATACACTTGGCTTGCTGAGCTAATGAAGGGCAAATGACTGTGTCTCGGAGTGCTTTGTTAGCAATTTTTTGTTCACCATTGTATACTCAACAGCAAGTGCCTTCAACTTTCTAAAAGGAGAGTCTGTGCAAGCGAAGTTAGTCATATGAAGGTTCACAACGACAAATTTTTCAGTCAGTGATCTGAATATCTCAAGCATTCCCCATTCTTCATCGAAAATAGGAGTAAAGTGAAATTATCCAACAAGTTGATCAATATGATCCAACTGCTCAATAGGTACATATTTTAGGCCTGGATACTCACATCCCTCGCAATCGATCTTCAGGAAAACTTTTTTATCTTGGAGATGGTTTGTTTTGAGGACATCTTCGAAGGTTTCAAAGTGAAGATCCTTCCTATCTTCAGTGATGGCAGCTAGGCACGTTTTATGCATATGATTCATTCCATTGTTGGTGGGGCAGGGTGTTTCCTGAGGGTTGATGCAATCGTACTGTTCGTTGGCAAAATGTCCAACTGTAGTGATTTCACAACCAAACGCATCAAAACCGTTGATTCCCACATTGATCATAGCATTACTCTAGTTGATAAAGTTTTTGCAGACTAAATAGCCTCCTTCACCTCCATAGCTTGCATTCATGTCTCCGTACCTGCCAAACTAACAATCAGTATCCTTGGTTAAAAGATGAATACGTTGTAGGGTTTCATTATCTTTAGAAATTACTAGTCAAAGGTTGCTAGATCTTTTTGGGCTACTTTTGTTGAATTATATTTCTTGCCTGGTGTTGGGATGCCTAAAGTTGGGTAGTTGAATGTCAATTATTAGGTCCTGTGGATATCATTTGAAGCCTTGTCTTTTGCGTGATACCATTCACTACTCGAAAATAGTGAATTACTTGACCATACAATCAACCCAAATAGTATTGCAGCACCGACCAAATAAAATAGTCTCTTCTTGTCTACATAAGCAGCTCGTGGTCCGGTGTTATCTTCAACAGTCAATTAATTATTGAAGGAGGAAAATTCTTCGCTTCCTACCCCTTCGATTTATTCGTGAGTTTGTGGGATCTGCATTGTTTTGAAATAAATATATCGTACACCTTTATCAACAACATCACCTAAAATTATCCAAATGCCAACCCGAGCAAGTTAGAATAATTATCAGAAGTAAACAATATAAATCATATCAACTTCACATATCACTCATCAGTAACTACTTATCTATTGTCCAGGCGAAAAAGCTCGTCATCTCTATCACCGATTCCTCTATTGATCTGAGCTCCTCTTGTTGAATTTACAGCTCTTTTCTAGTATCCAAAGCATAAAAATAACTTAAAAGCCAAAAGGTAGATCCCTATTTTGAATATTATTTTCATGATTTCAAAATTTATGGTGCATTAACCTTAGGGCTGCCAGCATACTCCCTGCTGTATTATTGTCTTGTTGACTGAAAAAGGGTCGATGATCGGTTATGGAAGCTAGAAACTGGTTTTGCGGTTATTTTCTAGTTGAGAAATGTTGATGGGAGTAAAATTGTCAAGATCAAGGCCCACTAAATACTTGGAAAACCTAGACTCTTTTCCTTTGGACAGAACATCTTTGATGAGCTAGTTTGGCAGCAAGTGAGTATCAAATAGTCCCACATCGATGTTGTATCCGTTGGGTGCTAGCTCTGTCTTGCGGTAGTTTTCAAAATCATCAATTGTATAATTTTTATCGTAGTCAGCACTTTGCCGCATTTTGAGAAGGAGGTGCTCGTCATCCAAAACAGAAGTGAAATGCCATCCTGCCATCGGAATGAAATGATCCTTGCAAGACACGTTATAATCTCCAGTCACAGAGGCAATATCCTTGAAGGTCTTGTCAGGGCATAAGTGATCAAACCTGAGGCTGTTCAGCTAGAAAGATATTTTTTATTTGACGACTTCGATTGTTGTTATTCTTGTTCCATGGAGCCAGTAGTTAGGTAGTTGCTTTCTTTATGGAGTATCGAAAACTGACAGACGGTTGAAATAGTAGTGAAAGTGTCGCATTTGAGTCCCCATCCACTCATAATGATATGGATCAAATTGGAGGAAGGCTTCAGGAGACAGCATTTCATCTATATCCCCTACTACAATTATATCTCTTCCCTGTCCCATGGCCTTCAGAGCAGCCACTGCCCCTAATCTCATCAGATGTTCGTTCTAATATTTCTAAGCAAAACCTGTCAACCCAACCATGTTGGGCATGTTCCTGATGGGGAGATATATAATTTTGTTAGCATATTCGCCGAAATGACTGTAGTTGAAACGCAGTGGCTTGGCTACTCCTGTGTGAGACCAGGCCCCCTCTGTCAGGATGTTGAAGTTGACGAAGGGCCTGGTGATCCTAAACTTGAGGTCAAGGAGGTGATCCTCCCCGTTGTAGGCCATGCAATCGAATACCAGCCTTCTTCTTGGATACACAATTCCATTTTTATTCAGTTAGATATCGTGATAGGTACTTGCCATACTGATGAAGATCACAGCACCAGCAATAATCATGATAAGAGCAGCTAATATTCTGATCCTAAAAGCGCTATATCTTGTGTCAAAATTTCTGATAGCCTGCTGAATTGTCGGAAAGTATGAAAAATATCCAGGTTCTTGATGCGCCTTTAGCCCTAAAAGCAAGAGTCCTAACAATAAAACGACTTCTCCAGCTATCATCCACCTCAGTTGCTTTATCGGCTAGAATTGTTAATCTGCATAGTTTATCGGCTGATATTGAGTATTTTCAATTACCCTTGCTTCTACATTTGAACTATTTTGCTATTTTTCCATAATTGAAGTCATTCCTGGAGCCAACTGAAAGCACTATTTTTATTGAAGGACTAATTGTAGTTTTGTACGATAGTTGCCTATTAAGTGATGACGTCTGATAAGAAAGGCCTTTTGGTCGAAAGAAGATTCAAAACATTTTTCATACAGCCCCTCTTGCTTGAAGGTCTCAGTGGCCTATTTCGATATTATTTATTGAAGTTTGCTGAATAGTATGATATCTTCATCTAAGGCCAACAAATTTAAAATATTGTGGAATGTTGCATCAACGAAACCCATACTTTCTTTCAGTGATCTGAATTGTCGAGGAATATTGCGAATTGGCACATATACAATTTTATGGTTGTAGTCTTTGAATCTGAGACGGTCGAAACAGAAGCCAGCATCATCCTTGGCTTAGCCCTCGACCACCACATAGTAGTCAACATACTAATGAGTTTGCTAAATTCTTCTCAAAAGAAGGCTCTCCTGACACTCGTAGATGACGCAATCTATGACAATAGGAACTGCTTCTAAGGCTACTAGCATGGTAACCAAAATGAGCCAGATTGTCACCTTTGAGCCTTTCATTTTATTAATATTATCAACTCTACAATATTCAAATGCTATGCCTTCGGATACAAGCTCAAAAACTGTGCTTTAGAGGTCAGCTAACATAATTTTGAAGGTCAGTGTGTATTCAATAGAAAAAATACTGCAAATATTTTTTCATATCGAAAAGGATGGTTCGAATAACATAGATAATCAGCAAGGTCTCTAAGGAAAGATGAATCCTTTCTTTTCAACCAGGTACATTTGTGAATAAATCTCTTGATATGGACGATCAGTCAGAAGGTTGGGGTTTATAGGAGCATACTGAGAAAAATTGATGTCAGGACGTTTAGTATAATTTGAGTAGTCATTTGTGAGAAAGACGTACTTGAAGTTTGGTACTATTTTGTCGAAGAAATATTCAATATATTCGTTCGGCCAATGATGCAGCACGTCTTTGCTTATCAGAAGATCTCCTGTCACATTCTACAGCTCTTATATATCAGATATTATCTTGAAAAATTCATTCTTGCTGTCTTTTCGTTTCACAGCATCAGCAACATCGTATCCAATATAGGTCTTGATGTCATCTAAGCGTATTTGTCCAAAAATGTTGAAATCTCCAAAGCCGACCTCAACGATTCGGTTTATGTTGGAACAGTCAACCAAATGCTGTAGGGCCAGTAAATACCTTAAGTTATTTTATGGTATAGATCCAAAACCTGAAGGATATTTTTTTGAACCATCCCAAATATTATCTTTGTATATATTAGTAAAAGCCTCTTTGTTTGTTGGTGGCCTGGTTTTCTCTGGTTGAGGCTGTTGTTGAGCATCTTGCAACTGACGATGCACTGGAGATGTTGGCACTGAGATTGGACCGGTTATGCTCATATACAAATGGGCTATTGTTGAAATCAAGCAAAAGAGTCCAACTGTGGTCGCTAAGCATGCTAGATTTCTGCAGGGTGGCAAATTTGCAGCTATCGAATCTGTATTTTTTGAGCCATAGTCTTCTCGGAGTTTAGACTCAACCGTATTCATTGAATAAAAAGAATTATTGATTATTTAAGAGATAATTACATCTTTAGTTAAAAATGTTGACATAAGTCAAATAATATTTAAGTCTTTCTATCATTTAAGTATTTTGGGAAAAACATAAGCCCTCCTTATATCTTTTTCAGATGTCTTTGTTTCAGCAAGAACTTATTTTTCAAGGGAGCTTTCTTTTTCGACGTTAATTGCCCTACTTTTTCCCTTGTGATATGCTAAACGAGGCCACTAATCAGTAACATAACTAATGATCACTGAGTATTTGAACAGTGGGATAATTTTGTTGAAGAAACTGTCCAGATCTGCGTCCGAAAGATACTCCAGAGTGTTATTAATAACGAGCATATCCTTGTAATGAAATTCATCAAAGAATGTCTGCATTATTGAGTTGTTGCCCTCGCTAAGCTCATCGGATTTGCATATCTGTATTGTCAACTATTTATTAGCGGAAACTTCCAGTTTTTAAAAGTGATTCTGGGCACTTGGCTCCAAAACTGTCAGAATTGCTATATTGTTGATGTTCACCTTGTCAATTAGGTGTTGAACAGCAATCAATATTGTTAGCTCCTCAAAGGTTACTTTTTCCCAGAAAAGAGAGTCATCAGCAGGAACATAAGAAATTTAAGCTTTGGGCTCAGAGGGTAAAAGCTTGACGGAAGCAGGCTACCCTTCTTTCTGGCTCAAACCAGCCCCACAGCAAAAATCAAAAGACTGAAGACGATAAAGCAACCTAAAACGATCGTAGGTTTATTAAAGCGATGTTGAGAATGTTCTTAATGGATTGAATCTTCCGAACTTTATTCTTTGGGTTAGAGATAGCTATTTTAAATTTTGAGGTCAATCTCAGATTATTTGAGTCTGGACTTAGTCCTTTAGACCTGTGTGAGGTTAACATTTTGGATATAATTAATCAATATATTAAATGATGTTTATTTAAGAGGAATAAAGTGAATAGAAATATTCAAATCAGAATAATTCTAGAGTTCAATTATTTAACTTGCTTTCTCAGCAAATTAATAAGTTCAGTCAGATCTGCAAAGATGGTCATCTCAAGCAGATAAGTTAACTCGATATTTATTTCCTATACGAACATCTTTCTCTAAAGATAGCAAAACAAATCTACATCCCGAATGTTCTTCCTCATTGCTTTAGAAGACTGAAAAATATAAACAATGATATTTCAAAGGACCACAATGCACTAAAGTCGGTGAAATCACATAAAATTACTGGCTTAAGTGGCAAAGTTTACAAACATTAATGTTTTTTAGATTTGATTGTAAGCGTATTTTTTATTCGATAAAATAAACAACATGAGTGAATAGAGCAAGAATACTGCACCGACAGTCGAGAAATACCACGGGCATCACTTTGAAATCATCTGGAGAAACATTCTCATCATCATCGTAGCCATTTTTGTTTACTGCATCCCCGGCTTCATCTCATTCAAGGATCTGGCATTGAAGTAGGGTCTCCACTTTATTCCTACTTTCGCCTGGGTCTGGACAGCAGTCGGCTTTGTGGTTTACGGGGTACCTTTGGGTTTATTTAGACAATCAAATACACTTACTTCCGTCTTATCTACAACAAGGCATATGAGGTGGTCCACCCCAAATACTACAAAGAAGGCGAGAGATAATATCGAGCAAAAGCAATTCAAAAACTGAGCTTTGACTTTTTCTTTTATTTCACTTCATCATTGGTAGCCTATGTTTGGTTCCATAATGAAGATTGGTTCCCCACACAACTGGGCGGATAAGGAAAATGCACCAATCTATTCAGAGAATACCCAGATTGGCCTTCGGGATCCTCTAGAAGCAAGTTGGAACTCTATTATACCCTTCAACTGGGAAAATACTTGTTCTCGATTTATGAAAGTATCTTCATCAAGGGGAAAAGCTTCAGGAAATTCTATGAATTCCTGCTTCACCACTTCATTTCGGCCGTACTTATTCTGACTTCTTTGCTCAGCAACGTCGTGGCTGTCGGTGTGGTGATCCTCTTCCTCCATGATATCAG